>Ga0075428_100004380_pt1 | contig 15583 bp, 12 predicted proteins | sample RhiMetdeltSRZDD2_FD_75291 | JGI IMG/M metagenome (GOLD analysis project Ga0075428, IMG submission 75291) | Populus rhizosphere microbial communities from Tennessee, USA - Rhizosphere MetaG P. deltoides SRZDD2 | ecosystem: Host-associated > Plants > Roots > Rhizosphere > Soil | place: USA... | reverse complement strand
CGTCGAGCAGCCAGTCGTTGTAGGAGCGCATGCAGGCGAGGCCGAGCTCGCGGTCGGCCTCGAGGTAGGTGAAGATCGCGTGGGCCGGGTAGACGACGCTCACGTCGACGCCGTCCTGTGCCATGTCCTTCGCGTGCGCCGCCCCGTCCCAGTTGCCGGGCAGGATCTCGTCGAAGCGCAGCCCGCTGACCTTCCCGCCGACGCTGCGCCCCGCCATCGCCTCGACGCCGAAGGTGCGCTTCGGGGGCTTGCCGTCGAAGCTCCAGCCGTCGCCGCCGTCGGGGCCGCGCAGCATGCGCGGCGCGCGCTCGCGCAGGTGCCTGGGCACGCGCTCGAAGACGCCGGGCGGCTCGTTGATGTGGCAGTCGGCGGAGATGATCCGGGTCATGCGAAGCCCACCTCCTGGTTCCGGGGCGGCGCGGGGAACGGGACCCGGCCCCCGCCGCGGCGCCCCAGTATATGGGGGCGTGCGGCGAGGTCGACCTCCCTTTGCGCGCCCGCTGCCCCCGAGAGCCCCGGCGCGGCTTGACAGGTGACCAAAAAGTCACCTATGATCGGTGTATGGAGGCGGTCTTCAAGGCCCTCGCCGCGGCGCCGCGCCGCAGGCTCCTCGACGAGCTCTTCCGCGAGGACGGGCAGACGCTGCGCGCGCTCGAGCAGCGGCTCCCGATGACGCGCTTCGGCGTGATGAAGCACCTGCGCGTGCTCGAGCAGGCGCGCCTCGTCGTCACGCGCCGGCGCGGGCGCGAGAAGCTCCACTTCCTGAACCCCGTCCCGATCCGGCTCGTCCACGACCGCTGGGTGAGCAAGTACGCCGAGCCCTGGGCCTCGGGCCTCACCGGGCTCAAGCACCGACTGGAGGAGAGTGCGATGGAGAAGGTGTTCGAGATCTACATCAAGACGACCCCGGAGCGCCTCTGGCAGGCGATCACCGACACGGAGCTGCGTCGCAAGTACAACTTCGGCGCCGGCATCGTCTCCGCGTGGACGCCCGGCTCGCACTACGAGGCGACGAGCCCGCAGGCGCCCGCGCCGATCTGGGAGGGCGAGAACCTCGAGGTCGACCCGCCGCGGCGCCTCGTCCAGAGCTTCCGCGCGCTCTGGGGCGAGGACGTGAAGCGCGAGGGCACCTCGCGCGTCACGATCGAGATCGAGCCGATCGGCGATTCCTGCCGGCTGACCGTGACCCACGACCAGCTGCGCGAGGACGCCAACCCGCAGCTCTACGGCGGCTGGATGATGATCCTCTCGGGGCTCAAGACGCTGCTCGAGACCGGCGAGTCGCTGACGACGCCGGGCTCCCTGCGCTTCGCGAGCCCCCCGCCGCCGGCGGCCTGAGGCCCGGCTACGCGCCCGCGGCGGGCCCGGCTACGCGCCCGCGGCGGGGGCGGCGGCGAGGCCCTCGTGCGCGCCGGGCAGGCGCCGCCGGCCCGACTCGACGGTGTCGCGGCCGCTGAAGACGACGCGGCGCACCGCGGCGCGCGGGATCCGCTTCACCTCGACGCTGCGGCGCAGCCAGAGCTCGAGGTCGACGTCGCCGAGGTTCGAGACGAAGCCCTCGACGGTGGCTCCGCCGTCGAGCAGGAGCGTGACGTCGCCGCGGTAGTGGAAGGCCGCGGCGAGCACCTCGGGCGTCGCGTCCTGCGCCTCGCCGCGCACCGGCGCCGCCGCGGCGCTCGCGAGCGGCCCGGTCGCCGCCGTCGCCGCGGCGCGCGGCGCCGCGAGCGCGGCGGGTGCTCCGCGGCGCGGTCCGAAGAAGAAGGCGCGCGCCATCGCGCCGAGGCCGCGCCAGGACGAGAAGGCGTCCTGCACCGCGCTCGCCTCGAAGCCCGAGTGCACCATGCAGTCGCGGCAGGCGGGGTTGCCGCTCGCGTGCCCGTAGCGCTCCCAGCGCGTGCCGCCGAGCAGCTCGCCGTAGCTCTTCGCGTAGCCCTCCTGGAGCAGGTAGCAGGGGCGCTGCCAGCCGAAGACGCCGAAGGACGGCATCGCCCAGGGCGTGCAGTCGTAGTCGCGCGCGCCGAGCAGGAACTCGAGAAAGAGCGGCGACTGGTTGAAGCGCCAGCGCCGCGAGCCCCCCGCGAAGATGCGCCGGAAGAGCTCGCGGGTGCGCTCGCGCGCGAGGAAGTGCTCCTGGTCCGGCGCGGCCTCGTAGGCGTAGCCGGGCGAGACCATCATGCCCTCGACGCCGAGCTCCATCGCGGCGTCGAAGAAGGCGCGCACGCGCTCGGGGTCGGCGTTCGCGAAGAGCGTCGTGTTGGTCGTCACGCGGAAGCCCCGCGCGAGGGCTTCGCGGATCGCGGAGACGGCCGCCTCGAAGGTCCCCTCGCGGCACACCGCCGCGTCGTGCTCGGGCTCGAGGCCGTCGAGGTGCACGCTGAACGAGAGGTAGCGGCTCGGCGTGAAGAGCGGGAGCTTCTCCTCGAGGAGCAGCGCGTTGGTGCACAGGTAGATGTACTTCCTGCGCTCGACGAGGCCCGCGACGAGGCGGTCGATCTCGGGGTGGAGCAGCGGCTCGCCGCCCGGGATGCTCACCATCGGCGCCCCGCACTCGTCGACGGCGCGCAGGCACTCCTCGACCGAGAGCTGGTGCTTGAGCACGTTCGACGGGTACTGGATCTTGCCGCATCCCGCGCAGGCGAGGTTGCAGCGGTAGAGCGGCTCGAGCATCAGCACGAGCGGGAAGCGCGCCTCGCCGCGCAGGCGCCTGCCCAGCACGTAGCTCGCCACGGTCCACATCTGCTGCACGGGAACGCCCATCGCCTGGATCTCCTTCGCCTCGCCGCCGCCTACACCGTCCCGCGTACGAAGCGCCCGAGCGCCATCAGCGGGAAGTGGAGCGCGTAGAGGTGGTACCGGATGTAGAAGTCGCCGGGGAAGCCCGTGCCGGTGAACTCGGGCTCGTCCCAGCCGCCGTCGGGGCGCTGCGCGCGCACGAGCCACCGGGCGCCGCGGCGCGCGGCGGGCGAGCGCCCGTCGGCGGCGAGCAGCGCGAGCAGCGCCCACGCGGTCTGCGACGCGGTCGAGGTCCCGCGCCCGCGCCAGCTCGCGTCCTCGTACGAGCGCAGGTCCTCGCCAAAGCCGCCGTCCGGGTTCTGGTGCGCCTCGAGCCATTCGACCGCGCGGCGGATCGCGGGATGCTCGCGGTCCATCCCGCCGCGCACCAGCGCCGGCAGGGCGGCCCCCGTGCCGTAGACGTGGTTCGCGCCCCAGCGCCCGAACCAGGAGCCGTCCGGCTCCTGCGCGCGCAAGAGCCACTCGCGCGCGGCGCGCGCCGGAGCCTCGGTCGCGCGGCCCTCGAGCGCCAGCATCTCGAGCACGTGCGCCGTCACGTCGGCGCTCGGCGGGTCGATCACCTCGCCGAAGTCGCAGAAGGGGAGCTCGCCGCAGAGCCACTGCGTGTTGTCGGCGTCGAAGGCGGCGAAGCCGCCGTCGCGGCACTGCATGCCGAGCGTCCAGCGCAGCGAGCGCGTGATCGCGGCCTCGAGGCGCGGCTTGTCGGGGTGTGCTATGCCGCGCAGCGCCATCACCACCTCGGCGGTGTCGTCGACGTCGGGGTAGTTGTCGTTCTCGAACTCGAAGGCGAAGCCTCCCGGCGCGAGCCGCGGCCGGCGCACGGCCCAGTCGCCCGGGACCCGGATCTCCTCGCCGAGCAGGTAGTCGGCCGCGCGCACGACGGCCGGGTGGTCGGAGGCAACCCCGGCGTCGGCGAGCCCGACCAGCGCCAGCGCGGTGTCCCAGACCGGCGACTGGCAGGCCTCGAGGCGCCGCATGCCGTTCTCGACGATCGCGAAGCCCTCGAGGCCCTCGAGGCCGCGGCGCAGCACCGGGTGGTCGAGCGGGTAGCCCTCGAGGTGCAGCGCCATCAGCGAGTAGACCCACGGCGGCTGGATCCCGCCCCAGCAGCCGTCGGCCTCCTGGCGGCGCAGGATCCACTCGCAGCAGAGCCGCAGCGCCGTGCGGCGCAGCGGGCCGAACGGGTGGCGCTCGTAGAGGTGGAGCGCGCGGTCGAGCGCCTGGAAGCGGCCGCCCCAGCTCGAGAGCGGGAGGCGCTCCTCGCGCAGGCGGCCGGTGCGCAGCTCGTCGATGCCGAAGCCGAGCTCGCGGCGCGGCCGGTGCGCGGACACCACCGTGAGCGGCACGATCGTCTGGCGCGCCCAGCAGCCGAAGTCGTAGATGTTGAGCGGGCACCAGGACGGGAGCAGGATCAGCTCCGGCGGCAACGCCGGCAGGCGCTCCCACTCCCACTGGCCGAAGAGCGCCATCCAGATGCGCGTGAAGACGCGCGAGCCCTCGATGCCGCCGTGGTCGCGCACGACCTCCGCCGCGCGGCGCATGTGCTGCGCGTCCACCGGGTCGCCGGCGAGGCGCAGCGCCACCCAGGCCTCGAGCGTCGTCGAGAGCTCGGGCGGGCCGCCGTGGTAGGTCGCGAAGCTCCCGTCGGCGCGCTGGCGCGAGCGGATCCACGCCGCCGTCTCGCGCGTCTCGCGCTCGCCGCGGATGCCGAGGAACTGTCGCAGCAGCAGGTCCTCGGCCTCCATCGTGACGTTGGTCTCGAGCTCGCCCTTCCAGTAGCCGCGCGGGTGCTGGAGCGAGAGCAGGTGGTCGCAACCGCGCGCGAGCGCGCGCGCCGCGGCGTCGGTGCCTTCGGGAAGGGCCGCCTCGGGGCTCATCGGGTTCCTCCGGTCTCGGGAATGCGCGCGCCGGGCATCAGGCGGCCTCCGCGGCGAGGCGGGCGCCGGAGCGCGCGCGGCGCAGCGCGGCGTCGGCGGCGGCGAGGCCGCTGCGGACGGCGCCTTCCATCGTCGCGGGCCAGCCGGTTGCCGTCCACGCGCCGGCGAGGAAGACGCCCGCGTGCGCGGTCTCGGCGCCGGGGCGCAGCCGCGCCGTCCCGGGGAGCTGCGCGAAGGTCGCCGCGCGCTCGACCGTCGCGAAGAAGTGGAGCACGCGCGCCTCGCGCGCGGCGGGGAGCAGCGCCCCGAAGGCGGGGACGAAGACCTTCGCGAGCTCCTCGCGCGAGCGCCCGACCCACTCGTCGGCCGAGGAGAGCGAGACGGCGAGGTACTGCCCCGCCTCGAGCCCCGCGGCGCGCGTGCGGTCGAAGATCCACTGCAGGGGGCTCCCGACCGCCGCGGCGAAGGGCCACGGGAGCACCGCGCGGTCGAAGACGACGTGGAGGTTCACGATCGGCGCGCGGCCGAGGCGGGCGAGCGCGTCGCGGTCGACGCCGCAGCTCGCCGGGAGGATCCGCGCCGCCGGCTCGTGCTCGGTCGCGACGATCACCGCGTCGGCGTCGAGCTGCGCGCCGCCCGCGCGCAGCGCCGGCGCGGCGCCGGCCGGCGCCTCGACGGCGTCGATGCGCGTGCGCAGCCGCACCTCGACGCCGGCCCGCGCGAGCGCCACCGCCGCGGGCTCGGCGTGCAGGCGGTCGAGCGGCACCGACGAGACGCCGACGTCGCCGGCGTCGGCGCGGCCGAGCAGGCCCTCCTGGAACACGAAGGCGGCGAGCGCGAGCGAGGCCTCGCGCGCCGGAGCGTTCACCGTCGGCCGCACCAGCAGGTCCCAGAACGCGTCGATCGCGGCGGGGCCCTCGCCCTGCGCGGCGAGCCACGCGCCGAGGCTCTGCGCGTCGGTCGCGGGGTCGGCGGGATCGAGGCGGCCGAGGCGGCGCGCCGTCCGCGCGACGCGTACGCGCTCGCGCAGCCCGAGGTGGCGGAAGCGCAGCAGGCTGCCGGCGAGGTGCGCGGGCGCCGGCAGCGCGCTGCGGCGGATCCACGCGGCGCGCGCGCCCGGCGCGAGCACGGGGATCGCGAGCCGGCGCTGGATCGGCGCGAGAGCCTCGACGCCGAGCCGCGCGAGCAGCCCGCGGTACGCGCTGCAGCAGCGCAGGAAGACGTGCTGGCCGTTGTCGACGGCGAGGCCCTCCTGGCGCGTCGACCAGGTGGCGCCGCCGAGGCGCGGTCGCGCCTCGAAGAGCGAGACCTGCGCGCCGGCGTCGGCGCAGCGCAGCGCCGCGGCGATCCCGGCGAGCCCGCCCCCGACGACGGCGACGCGCGGCGCGCGGTCGCTCATCGGGCCCTCGCGAGGAGCGAGCGCGCGAGCAGCGCTAGCGCGTGGCGCAGCGCGTCGCGGCGGCGCGGCGCGAGAGTGCGCGAGGTCGCGTCGTAGCCGCCGGCCGCCAGCGCGTCGAGCGCGGCGTGGCCGCCCGCGGCGAAGCCCGCGACGCAGACGCGCGCGAGCGGAGGCAGCGTCGCGAAGAGCGGCGCGCCCGCGCGCAGCAGGGCGCGCGCGCGCTCCGCCTCGAAGGCGAGCAGGCGCCGCAGCGCCTCGGGAGCGGGCGCCGTCGCGAGGTCCCGCTCGCGCACGCCGAAGGCCTTGCACTCGTCCGCCGGCAGGTAGACGCGGCCGCGCCCGAGGTCCTCGCGCACGTCCTGGCAGTGCTCGATCAGCTGGAGCGCGGTGCAGATCGCGTCCGACCAGGCGATCTGCTCCGGTGTCGCTGCGCCGAAGAGCCCGAGCACGAGCTCGCCGACCGGGTTCGCGGAGAGGCGGCAGTAGTCCTCGAGCTCGGCCCAGCTCGCGGTGCGCGAGACCGTCTGGTCGCGTCGGTTCGCCTCGACGAGGCGCAGGAAGGGCTCTCGCGGGAGCCCGCGCTCGCGGGCGACGCGCCCGACCTCGACGAAGAGCGGCAGGCGCGCGTCGCCCGCGAAGGCGCGATCGAGCTCCGCCTCGAGCGCGTCGAGCAGCGCCAGGCGGTCGCCCGCCGCATCGTCGCCGAGCTGATCGACGAGGCGCGCGAAGCCGTAGAGCGCGAGCAGGTCGCGGCGCAGCGCGCGCGGCAGCCAGCGCGGCGCGACCGGGAAGTTCTCGCCCGCCGCGCGCGCGAGCACCGCCGCCGCGTCGGGCAGACCGGCGGCGCCGGGCCCGCCCGGAGCGCGGCCCGCGTCCGCCGGCATCGCGGCTACTCCTTCGCGGCGTCCGCGAGGGCTCGCTGCACCATGCTGCGCAGGCCCTCCCGGCGCAGCCGGCGGTGGGCCTCGTCGCTCTCCAGCACGTCGAGCAGCAGCGTCCCGTCCAGCGTCGCGGCCAGCATCGCCGACAGGCGCTCCGCCTCCGCCCGGTCGTGCAGCAGCTCCTCGAAGGCCTCGCAGAGATCCTTCGAGAAGACGTCGTGCAGCGCGAAGAGCGGTGCCTGGAGCTTCGCCCAGGCCTCCGGCGACTCGAGCGCCCAGCGCACGAAGCCCAGGATCGGCTCCCGCCAGGTCGTCACGAAGCTCTCGTAGAGCTCGATCAGCTCGAAGATCCGCTTGCGCGGCGGCAGGTGCGAGAGGCTCCCGCGCATCTCCTCGAGGAAGGGGCCGAGCAGCCGACGCACCGTCTCCTCGAAGAGGCCCGCCTTCGTCCCGAAGTGCCAGAAGACCGCCGCCCGGCTGACGCGCGCGCGCGTCGCGATCCCGCTGATGCTGGTGCGCTCGTAGCCCTGGGTGATGAAGAGCGCCGCCGCCGCATCGAGAATGCGCGCCTGCGTCGCAGCCTTGCGGCCATCCGAGCTCGCCGGAGAATCCATCGCTCGCGCCCTGGTGGAGAGCCCCGAGGATTCCATCGACCCCCGGGGGTCGCAAGCCGGGACGCTGACCGAACGGCCGCATCGGTCAGTTTCCCGGAGGCGCGAGCTCGGGCTCCAGCCAGGCGCGCAGCCGCGGCCCGATGACACGCGGCACGCTCGGGAGGTCCGCGACGCGGCGCGCGCCGACGAGCAGCATCGCCGCGCGGATCCCCTCGGCGAGGTCTGCGCCGAGCTCCTCGGCGGCGAGCGCTCCTCCGTGGTGAAAAGCCCTCAGGAACGGCAGCGCAAGGCCGCCCGCGTGCGCCCCGAGCGCGAGCGCGCGCACGACGTCGAGTGCGCCGCGCAGGCCGCCCGACGCGATCGCGGAGAGCCCCGCGCGGCGCGCGAAGACCAGCGACGCCGCGGTCGGGATGCCCCACTCGCGCAGCTCGGCGCCGAGCGCGCGCTGGCGCCGCGAGCCGCGCAGCGCCTCGACGCCGGTCCAGGTGGTTCCCCCGGCGCCCGAGACGTCGACCCACTCGACGCCCGCCGCGCGCAGCCTTGCGAGCGCGCGCGGCGAGAGGCCGCAGCCCGTCTCCTTCGCGACGACCGGCACGCCGATCTCGCGCGCGAGCCGCGCGATCGCCTCGAGGCAGCCGCGGAAGTCGCGGTCGCCCTCGTCCTGCACGAGCTCCTGCGCGGGGTTCAGGTGCACGCAGAGCGCGTCGGCGCCGATGCGCGTCACGAGCTTCAGCACGCGCTCGGTGTCGAGGTCGCGCGCCTGCACGGCGCCGACGTTCGCGAGGAGCAGCACGTCGGGCGCGATGTCGCGCACCTCGTAGCTCGCCGCCTGCTCGGCCTGCTGGAGCATCGCGCGCTGCGAGCCCACGCCGAAGGCGAAGCCCTGCTTCTGCGCCACGCCCGCGAGCGCGCGGTTGATCTCGCGCGCCGCCGACGCCCCGCCCGTCATGCCGGTGATCACGACCGGCGCCTGCAGCGTCCGGCCGAAGAGCGGGACCGAGGGATCGACGTCGGCCTGCGAGAGCTCGGGCAGCGAGTCGTGCAGCAGCGCGACCTCCTCGAGGAGGGTCGAGTGCCGGCTCTCGACGTCGCCCTCGGCGCAGAGCGAGAGGTGCTCGAGCTTGCGCCCGGAGATCTCCGTCATGCCGCGCCGCCGAGGCCGAGCCACGCGCCGGCGGCGATCGCGAGCCGGCGCGGGCGCGAGAGGCGCAGCGTCGGTCCGAGGCAGGGGCGAAAGCCCTGTGCGTGGAGTGCGTCGAGGAGCGTGCGGTAGATCGCGCCCATCGCCTGCGCGGGCCGCAGCAGGCGCCGCTCGCCCTCGGGCAGCAGCCCGGCGGCGCGCTCGTAGTGGATGCGCGCGCGCTCGGCGGTCTGCGCGAGGAGCAGGCGGACCGGGTCGGAGAGCTCGCGCGCGGCGAGGCTCTCGGGGGCGACGCCCATGCGCGCGAGCTCCTCGCGCGGCAGGTAGACGCGCCCCGCCGCCGCGTCCTCGCCGACGTCGCGCAGCACGTTCGTGAGCTGCACGGCGATGCCGAGCTCCTCCGCGTAGGCGAGCGTCTGCGGGTCGCGCGCGCCGCGGATGCGCACCACGCAGAGCCCGACCGTCGAGGCGACGCGCCAGCAGTAGCGGCGCAGCTCGTCCCAGGACTCGATCGCCGCGCCCGCGAGGTCGCTCTCGATCCCGCGCAGGAGCTCCGAGAGCACCGCCTCGGGCAGCTCGAAGCGGCGCGCGGCGTCGCCGAGCGCGATCCCGACGGGGTGCGTCGCCTTGCCGCGGAACGCGTCGCGCAGCTCGGAGCGCCAGCGCGCGAGCAGGCGCCCGCGGTCGCCGGCGACGTCCGGCGCGTCGGCGATGTCGTCGGCGAGGCGGCAGAACGCGTAGAGCGCGTGCAGCGCGCGCCGCTCCTCGCGCGCGAACATCCAGAACGCCGCGGCGAAGCTCGAGCCGGAGGCCCGCGTCACGCGCGCGCAGTGCGCGTAGGCGGCGAGCGTCTCCGGGCCCGGTGCGGACGTCACGCGCGCCTCCGTCCCGCCGCGCGCGCCCCCGGCTGCGCGTCGCCGCGCACGAGCGACTCGGCGGCGGCGGCGATCGCCGCGGCGTCGATGCCCGCCGCGCGCCACTGCTCGGTGACGTCGCCGTGGTCGACGAAGCGGTCGGGGACGCCGAGCCGCCGCACCTCGACGCCGGGCGCCGCGGCGGCGAGCGCTTCGAGCACCGCGCTGCCGAAGCCGCCGGCGAGCGCGTGGTCCTCGACGGTGACGAGGGCTCCGCAGCCGCGCGCGACCCGCGCGAGCAGATCGACGTCCAGCGGCTTCACGAAGCGCGCGTCGACGACCGCCGCGCGGATCCCGCGCCCGGCGAGCGCGTCCGCAGCCTGCTCCGCCGCGGCCACCGCGCTGCCGATCGCCGCGATCGCGACGTCGTCGCCGGAGCGCAACATCTCGCCGCGTCCGATCGGGAGCGGCTTCGGATCCGGGTCGAGCGCCACGCCGCGCGCCGCGCCGCGCGGGAAGCGCAGCGCGAAGGGGCGGCCCGACTCGACCGCCGTCGCGAGCAGGTGCTGCAGCTCGTTTTCGTCGCGCGGCGCCGCGATCACGAGGTTCGGGATCGCGCGCAGGTAGGCGAGATCGAGCAGGCCGTGGTGCGTCGGCCCGTCGCCGCCGACCAGGCCGGCGCGGTCGAGGGCGAAGACGACCGGGAGCTCCTGGAGCGCGACGTCGTGCACGATCTGGTCGAAGGCGCGCTGCAGGAAGGTCGAGTAGATCGCGCAGACCGGGCGGAAGCCCTCCGTCGCGAGCCCTGCGGCGAAGGTCACCGCGTGCTGCTCGGCGATCCCGACGTCGTAGACGCGGTCGGGGTGGCGCCGCTCGAAGCGGTCGATGCCGGTGCCGTCGGGCATCGCGGCGGTGATCGCGACGACGCGATCGTCGCGGTCGGCGATGCGCGCGAGCGCGTCGGCGAAGCACGCCGTCCAGCTCGGCGGGCCGGCGGCCGACTCCTTGCGCGCCCCCGAGGCCGGGTCGAAGGGCGTGGTCGCGTGCCAGCGATAGGGGTCGGCCTCCGCGGGCGCGAAGCCCCGGCCCTTGCGCGTGCGCACGTGCAGCACGGTGGGGCCCGCGGCATCGCGCAGCGACTCGAGCGCGTCGAGCAGCGCCGCGAGGTCGTGGCCGTCGACCGGGCCGAGGTAGGCGAGCCCCAGCGCCTCGAACCACTCGCGCTTGCGCGCGGTGCGGTGCAGGCCTCCGACGGTCGGCGCGATCGACATGCCGTTGTCGTTGAAGACGACGCGCAGCGGTGCGGCGATCTCGCCGGCGTGGTTCAGCGCCTCGAAGGCCATGCCCGCGGTCGCTCCGCCGTCGCCGATCACCGCGACGGCGCGTCCGCCGTCGCCGCGACGGCGCTGCGCCTCGGCGATGCCGAGCGCGGCCGACACGGAGGTGCCCGCGTGGCCGGCACCGAAGACGTCGAAGGCGCTCTCGGCGCGGCGCAGGAAGCCGCTCGGGCCGTCGCTCTTCTTCACGCGGCGCAGCCCGGCACCGCGCCCGGTCAGCACCTTGTGGCCGTAGGCCTGGTGGCCGACGTCCCAGACGAGGCGGTCGCGCGGCGTGTCGAACACCCAGTGCAGCGCGACGGTCAGCTCGACCGCGCCGAGGCTCGCGCCGAAGTGGCCGCCGACCTCGGCGCCGACCCGCACCAGCTCGTCGCGCAGCTCGCGCGCGACCTCCGGCAGCGCCTCGCGCGAGAGCCCGCGCAATGCCTCCGGCGATCCGATCTGCTCGAGAATCCCCATCGCACCCCCGAAAGGCTGCGCGCGAGCGGGGAGGGGCCCGCGCGTCGCCAGTCCGCGAGAGTTCCCGTCCGCGGCGGGCTGCGCAATCGGAAGTGCTGACCGGAGGGGGCGTTGCGGTCAGTCGCGGGGAATGCACCGCGCGGCGTCGCCGCCGCGACGGGCTAGCAGCAGCCGGAGTCGGGGCCGCAGCCGGGACCGGCGCGCGCGGTCTCGCGATAGGCCGCGCCCTTGGTCTCGCGCGGCTCGCGCCGCGAGGTGCGCGCGCAGTCGAAGGGCTCGCGCGCATCGGCCGGAATCGCGACGCGCGGCTCGATCCCGATCGTCTCCCCCGCGTAGGGCGCGGAGGTCAGCAGGCGATGGGTCTTCTCGCACACCGCCGTGCGCTCGCCGCGCACGAAGACGTGCCCGTCGTCGTCCTCGACGCGCCGCCACGGCCCGCGGTAGAGCACGGCCTGGTTCGCCTCGAAGCAGGGGCCCTGCTTGCCCTTGTGCGCCGTCACGGTGATGGAGCGGAACTCGATGCCCTCGACCACCGCGAAGGGCTTCTCGGCGAAGCTCTCGACGCGGATGCCGTGGAAGCCCGCCTCCTCGAAGGCGCGCAGCAGCTCGCTCTCGAGGAAGGCGCCGGAGATGCAGCCGGTCCAGAGCTCGGGGTCGGCGCGCAGGTGCGCCGGGACCGGCTCGTCGCTCACGATGTCGGAGATCGCGATGCGCCCGCCGCGGCGCAGCACGCGGAAGATCTCGGACACGAGCTCGCGCTTGTCCTCCTCGCGCACGAGGTTCAGCACGCAGTTCGAGACCACGAGGTCGACGCTCGCGTCGGGGACGAGCGGGGCGTCGCGGCGCAGCTCGGCCTCCTTCGTGCGCAGCGCCGCGAGCGAGTCGAGGTCGCGCACGGGGTGCAGGCCGAGCCACGCCTCGAGGGCGTCGAGGTCGAGGCGGAGATCCTGGATGCGCGCGCGGCGGAAGCTCGCGTTCGCGTAGCCGAGCCGCGCCGCGACGACGCGCTCGGCGCGCCGCGCGAGCGCGAGCATCTCCGCGTTCGCATCGACGCCGATCACGCGGCCGTCGCGCCCGGCGATCTGCGCTGCGATGAAGCAGATCTTCCCGGAGCCGCTGCCGAGGTCGAGCACGGTGTCGCCCGGGCGGACGAAGCGCGAGGGATCGCCGCAGCCGTAGTCGCGCTCGAGCACCTCCTGCGGGATCGCGCCGAGCAGCGCCGGGTCGTAGTCGACCGGGCAGCAGAGCGCGGGCTCGACGCGCGCCGAGGCCGCGCTGTAGCGCTCGCGGACGGCGGCCTCGGGATCCATGGCAGCGGCGGGCCTCGCGTCGGGCATGCGACCTCCGGTTCGCGAGCGAGGCTAGCGCAGCTTGTCGCCGCGGGTGGCGTCGGTGCGCGACGCGAGCACGCCGTCGAAGATCTCCTCGAGCTTGTCCGCGGCCTGCTTCGAGAACATGCCGGCGAGGGCCGAGACGGCGGCGACGCCGAACTCGTTCACCGCCGCCGCGCTCTCGGTGGTGACGAGGCCGGCGCGCAGGATGAAGTAGAAGACGAGCCCGAGCGCCATCCCGATCACCGGCCGCAGCACGTACCAGCCGACCCACGCGCGCAGGAGCTTGTGGTTGCCGAGGTAGCTCGCGAAGGAGGTCGCCGAGTGGATGAAGGAGCCGAGCAGCGCCGAGAGCGCCGCGATCAGGATCAGCCGCGAGTCGGGGTCGGCGGAGAGCACGAAGCGGCCGCCGGCGAGCACGAGCGGGGCGAAGGCGTCGCCCTTCGGCCAGATCCGCCACAGCGCCCAGGCGCTGAGCGTGCCGAGGCCGACGAAGTAGGCCTCGAGCACGAGGGCGCCGGCGAGGCCGAGCGGCCGCGCGAGGAAGCCCTGCGGGCCCGATCCCGTGTTCGTGATGCCGCCAGTAGACGCCATCTCGTACCTCCACGCACGAGTGGCATCTGCTCCATCGGACGCGTTCGCGCGGCCCTTCGTGACGGGGCGCACCCTCTGTTAGATTTCGCGCCGATGAGCCCGGCAAAGAGCGATCGCCCCCGGCCCGGCGACACCGCCGTCCGCGAGGCGCGTCACCGCGCCGAGCCGCACGCGCGCATCTTCCTGGTGCGCCACGCCGAGCCCGACTGGGTCCCCGACGGGCGCTCGGTGGCCGACCCGGGCCTCACGCCCTTCGGCCACGCGCAGGCGCAGGCCATCGCGAAGCGGCTCGCGGGCGAACGCCTCGACGCGATCTACGCGAGCCCGTACCGGCGCTCGCAGCAGACGGCGGCCGTGCTCGCCGAGGCGACGGGCCTGCGCGCCCTGACGGTGCCGGGGCTCGCCGAGATCGGCGTCGCCGTCGACGGGCTCACGCAGGAAGAGGTCCACCGCTACTTCGTCGCCGGCTCGCGCCGGCCGCTCGAGGAGCACTGGGAGGGCTGGCCGGGCTCGGAGAGCTTCCGCGAGTTCCACGCCCGCGTGACCGCTGCGCTGGCCGAGGTGCTCGGGCGAGAGGGGATCCGCGCGATCCCGAAGCCGGGATTCGGCGTCTGGCAGATCCCCGAGCGCCCGCCGCGCATCGCGATCGTCGCGCACGGCGGCACCAACGCCGTCGCGCTCACGCACCTGCTCGACGTGCGCCCGGTGCCGTGGGAGTGGCTGCGCTTCGAGAGCGAGCTCGCCGCCTTCTCCGTGCTCCAGGCGCGCGCGGTCGGGCCGGACGGCCACGTCTGGTCGCTGCAGAACTTCAACGAGGTGGACCACCTCCGCAGCGCCGGCGTCCACGAGAGCTGATTTTTCTTCGCACTTCCGCCCGCGTTGTGACTGTGGGCACGCCACGCGCCCGCACCGGTTCCGAAGCGTCCCTCCGCTGCAACACGGAGGGGAAGCGGCGTGGAACACGCGGATCGGAACGCATCGGGCTTCGTCAGGCGACTGTTGATCGCGTCGGTGCTGGCGCTCGCGCTCGGGCTGCCGTGGCCGGGCCACGCGCAGACCGCGGGCGGCATCTGGACCAGCGCGGGCGAGCTCGCCGAGCTCCCGACCTCGGGCAAGGCCTGGGAGGCGGTGCTCGCGGCGGCCCAGGAGCCGGTCACGAGCCCCGACGTCTCCGACCAGGAGGACCCGGACAACGTGCGCGTGCTGGCGCGCGCGCTCGTCTTCGCGCGCACCGGGCAGCAGGCCTACCGGCAGGAGGTGATCGAGGCCTGCCGCGCGGTGATCGGGACGGAGAGCGGCGGGCGCACGCTCGCGCTCGGGCGCGAGCTGATCGCGTACGTCATCGCGGCGGAGCTCGTGGTGCTGCCCCCGGACCTGAATGCGAGCTTCCGCGCCTGGCTCGACGCGGTGCGCCGCGAGACGCTCGAGTCGAAGACGCTGATCTCGACCCACGAGGTGCGACCCAACAACTGGGGCACGCACGCCGGCGCGAGCCGCATGGCCGTGGCGCTCTACCTCGGCGACCGCGCGGACTTCGAGCGCGCGGCGACGGTGTTCCGCGGCTGGCTCGGCGACCGCGCGGCCTACGCGGGGTTCGAGTACGGCGAGCTCGACTGGCAGTCCGATCCCGCGCATCCGGTCGGCATCAACCCCGTCGGCGCGAGCCTGAACGGCCACCCGGTCGACGGCGTGCTCCCCGACGACCTGCGGCGCGCCGGCGTCTTCACCTGGCCGCCTCCGAAGGAGAACTACGTCTGGGAGGCGCTCCAGGGCGCCGTCGTGCAGGCCGCGATCCTCGAGCGCCAGGGCATGCACGCCTTCGCGTGGCAGGACCAGGCGCTGGTGCGCGCGATGAACTGGCTGCATCAGCAGGCGCTCTTCCCGGCGGAGGGCGACGACACCTTCACGCCGTGGCTCGTGAACCACTACGCCGGCACGAGCTTTCCCGCGCCGACGCCCTCGCGCCCGGGCAAGAACGTCGGCTTCACCGACTGGACGCACGCCGGGAAGTCGGCAGCGACGGGCGGCGCGACGCTCGCCGCCTGCATGAACCAGCTCGACGACGACGGCGACGGCGCGATCGACTTCCCGAGCGACGCGGGCTGCAGCGACTTCACCGATGCCAGCGAGGGCGGCGCCCCCGCGCCGGCTCCGGCTCCCGCGCCTGCGCCTGCTCCCGCGCCGGTACCGGCTCCCGCGCCCGCGCCTGCTCCCGCGCCGGCACCCGCACCCGCACCCGCGCCGACTCCGACACCCACGCCGGCTCCGGCGCCCGCGCCGACACCGATACCCACGCCGGAGCC
>Ga0075428_100004379_pt1 | contig 15584 bp, 15 predicted proteins | sample RhiMetdeltSRZDD2_FD_75291 | JGI IMG/M metagenome (GOLD analysis project Ga0075428, IMG submission 75291) | Populus rhizosphere microbial communities from Tennessee, USA - Rhizosphere MetaG P. deltoides SRZDD2 | ecosystem: Host-associated > Plants > Roots > Rhizosphere > Soil | place: USA... | reverse complement strand
CTCGGCTGCTGGGGGACGCGCCCGGACCTGTTGGACGTGGCGCCGGAGGACGATTGTTCGCTGGCGGTGGTGGTCGGTATCTCGATCTGGCGGGTCGGGGCACGGCCGCGCGGCAGTCATGTCGACTTCGTCCGTGAGCTGGGAGCCACGCTCGCGGAGGTGCTGGCGTACTGGGTGCTCAGGATCGAGCAGGACCGCTCGGCCGGCCACCGGCTGACTCCAGACTCGTAGCGCCACCGCGCCCAGGCGTTCGCCGCCAACGCGGCTGCGCGCGGTGCCTCCAAGATATAGAAAACTGTGGTACGGATTCTGCGGTTTCCGGCCTGCAATCGCTGTTCGGAAAGGCCGGGCCCGCAGTGCAGATCCGTGGAAAGCGCTCCTCCTCGTGCCGATTCAGCGCCATGCTCGTGCTGCTGCTCGTGCTGCTCAGCCCGCCATCCGCCGCTTCGGCCGCTGCCGCGCCCTGCGACGTCGATCCAGAGCGACCGGCCGCTCGAGCAGTTGCCCCGGCCGCCGTCGCGGCGGATCTGACCGAGCCCTTCAAGTATGTGCCAGTGAACGTCGACCGGGCGGCGGTGCTGGCGGACGTCGTCGCAGCCGTGCGATCGCAGGCGGTGGAGGGCGCGGTCGACCCATGCTACCTGGAGAAGCCGGCACGCATCGCGGGCAGAGTCGATTTCCTGAGCCCGTTCGAGTTCCTGGTGGTGACGATGTTCGACCAGGACCCGGCCCGGCGCGACGCGCTGCTGGATCAGTACGTCGTCGATCCAGGCGGCGCCATCAAGGCGCTGGGCGAGGCGTATCCGTCGCCACGTGCCCAGGCAACGATGGCCGCGTTCGCCTATTACGACGTAGGTAGCGACCGGATCCGCGTCAACGCCGCGCGGGTCTCGCCGAACGACCTGCGGCGGGTGCTGGTTCACGAGTTCTGGCACGCGATGCCGCGCGCCCGGACCTGGACCGAGCCGGACGGTCGGACGCTGCGCGCGAGCGGGTTCTGGCTCCAGGAGCAGCGAGCAGGCCGGCGGCTCTGGGTGCCGGTCGAGGATCGTCGGGGGCTGCCGTACGCCTCGTACCTGCTAGACGAGGCGATGGCGGCGCTGATGGAAACGCGGTACGCTGGACCGTCGCCGTTCGCGCGCGGCGACCTCCTGGAAGTCCAGCAGTTCCTCGCGCGATTGATGGGCAGGGCCGGAGATCAGACGGTTCTGCGTCAGTACCTCGAATCGCGGCCGTACGAGCTTGGCGCGCTCACCGAGGCGCACCGCGCGAGCTTTCCGGAGCTGGAGATCGTCGCCAGGCCGTAAGTCAAGAGCCTGGGAGCGCGACCATCCTGGCCGCTTTCGTCCGGGGCGGCCAGGATGGTCGCGCTCCCAGGGGTCAGGTCGCGTCAGGCAGCGGTTTGCTGAGCACCTCGCGGAGACCCTCCTCGGCGGTCGGATACTGCAACGTTAGCTCCAGATCCTGCTTGATCGCCCGATTCGAGAGTCGGACCGAGGTGGTAAGCAGCGTCACGATCTCGCTGCCGACCATCGCTCGCGCGATCATCGCCGGGACCCGCGACGGCTGTGGAGCGCCGGTCAGCCGCGCGACCAGGCCGAGAAGGTCGCCCATCTGCATCGGGCGGTCATCCGCGACGTTGTAGACTGCCCCGGCCTCGGCGTCGTCGACGGCGTGGGCGATGGCCCGGCCGGCGTCGTCGGCGTGAAGCAGGCTCCAGTACGCCTTGCCGTCCCCGACGATCGTCAGCGCACGCTGGCGGGCCTGCTGGGCGAGCAGTCGTGTGTGCCAGGCATCGCGACCGTAGACCGTGCCAAGCCGGAGGATCACGGCGGGAATTCCGGCGTCCGCCGCGTCACTCACTGTTCGCTCCGCGTCCAGCGCCGAGTCGATCAGGCTCTCGCGCGCCAGCGCGGTCTCTTCGGTGACCCAGGCCTCGCCGCGTTCGCCGTACAGGAGCCCCAGGCTGGCGTGGACGAGAACCTGGACGTCGGCGCTTTCGGCGGCCTTGACGAGATGCCGCGTGCCGTCCCGCCAGACCCGCTCCATCCGCTCCCAGCCGGCCTTGCCGTCCGCGTGGGTTGGAAGTGCGCCGGTCAGGTTGACGATCGCCTCGGCGCCCTGCGCGGCGTTGGAGACGGCGGACTGGTCGAGCACGTCGCCACGCGCCGTCTCGGCACCCAGGTCGCGGATGACGGCTTCCGCTCGGTCGTCGCGGGCGAGGCCCACGACCTCGTGTCCCGCCGCCAGCAGTTCGCCCACCGTCGGCTGACCCAGGACGCCGCTGGCTCCGGCCACCAGCACTCGCATGCTGCACCTCGTCTCCGGCCGGGTCTGCCCGGCCTCACCGTGCAGGGTACTCGGTAAGTGGCTCCCGACAACAGACCACCTTCCGGGCGCCGGTGGGCCCGTGCGTCGTAGGCCGTGCGGTGAAGCCGGGGCCGTGGACTTCAGTCCACGGACCTATCCGGTACACTTCCCGTGACTCGGGAGGTGAGAGACGTGATCCGAGCGCAGATCGTCGGTGCAACGGGGTACGGTGGTGTCGGGATGGTGGAGCTGCTGATCAGGCATCCCGAGATCAGGCTGACCTCGCTGCTGGCGGTCTCAGACGTCGGGAAGCCGCTCAGCGCCTTCTATCCGCACCTGCGCGGCTACTGCGATCAGGTGGTGGAGGAGGCGAAGCCGGAGCGAGTCGGCCAGGATGCCGACCTCGTCATCTTCTCGACCCCGGACCGCGTCGGCATGGGGTACGCCAACGAGCTCGTGGACCGGGGCCTCCGGATCCTCGACTACAGCGGCGACTTTCGCTTTGAGACGCCGGCCCTGTACGAGTGGTACGCGAAGGCCCACCCGAATATCGCCGGCAAGTCGCACCTGGCGCCGGGGCTGTTCGATCGGTCGGTGTACGGAGTGCCGGAGCTGAACCGGTCCCGGATCCGCGAGGCCAGCGTCGTCGGGAACCCGGGCTGCTTCGCGGTGGCGATGATCCTCTCGCTGTTGCCGGCGATCAAGGCCGGGCTGATCGACCCACGGTCGATCATCTCCGACGGGAAGACCGGCATCTCCGGCGCGGGCAAGAAGCCGTCCGCGACGAACCATTTCCCGGAGCGCAACGAGAGCGTGACGCCGTATCGCGTTGCCTCGCACCAGCACGTCTACGAGACGGTAGCGGCGCTGGAGGCGGTGGCTGGGGAAAAGGTCGGTATCACCTTCGTGCCGCACCTGGTGCCGCTGACCAGGGGCATCATCGTGACCTCGTACGCCACGCTCCGGCAGGACGTATCGGCGGCCGAGATCCAGGCGGTGTACGAGGAAACCTTCGCCGGCGAGCCGTTTGTGCGCGTGCTACCGGCGGGGTCGACGCCCGGCCCGAAGGCGGTCGCCGGCAGCAATCTCTGCGACGTCAGCATCGCCGTGGACGCCGAGAACGGCCGACTGATCATGGTCGGCTCGATCGACAACTTGATGAAGGGGCAGGCTGGCGTTGCCTTGCAAAACATCAATCTGATGTTCGGTTTCCCGGAGACGACCGCGCTGGAGCGGTCGCCGATCTATCCGTAGCGTGCGCGCTGATGGGGCCGTTCCGCTGCCACCGTGGAGGCAGCGGAACGGCCCCGTCAGCGGAAGATCACCAGAGGGTGCTGTCATGGAACGTCGCGTCGTCGTCTCGGCCGATCCGCCGAATTACGAGAGCAGGCTCGATCAGGTCGCGGGCTGGATCACACCGCGTGACCTCCACTTCGTCAGGAGCCAGAACAAGGCGCCTGAGATCGATCCTGAGACGTATCGGCTGCGGATCGAGGGGGACGCCGTCACGAAGCCGATCGAGCTGTCGCTGGCGGACCTGAAGAGCCTGCCGTCCAGGTCGCAGGTCAACTGGCTGGAGTGCGCCGGCAACTCCCGGGTCCAGTACGAGCGTGTGCTCGGCAAGGCGGTGGACCCCGCCCAGCTCCCGTGGGGCCAGGGCGCCGTCAGCAACGCCGAGTGGACGGGGGTGTCGCTGTCGAACGTCCTGGATCTGGCGGAGATCAGTCCGGATGCCATCGACGTCATGCCAGTCGGCCTGGACGAGCAGAACGTCGCGCGGCCGATGCCGCTGGATATCGCCCGGCGGCCACAGACGCTGCTCGCCTACGCGATGAACGGCGATCCGCTGCCACCTGACAACGGCTTCCCGGTCCGCGCCATCGTGCCGGGCTGGATCGGCACGAACAGCATCAAGTGGGTCGGCCAGATCGTCGTCTCGAAGCAGCCGCTCAAGGTCAAGTGGAACACGGCCAGCTACGCGATGCACGGCCCAGACTATCCAGACGATCCTGCGCTGACGTTCCAGCCGATCAAGAGCGTCGTCGCGCTGCCGTGGGAGGCGAAGCTGGCGGCAGGACCCCAGACGGTGCGGGGTTTCGCCTGGTCGCCGTACGGCAAGATCGCGAGGGTCGAGTACAGCCTGGACGGCGGCAGGGAGTGGCAGGAAGCGACCTTGTTGGAGCCGAATCAGCCGCTGGCCTGGGTGCGCTGGGAGATGCGCTGGGACCCGGCGCCGGGCTCCTACGAGATTATGACCCGGGCGACGGACGAGACGGGGAACACGCAGCCGGACGCTGTGAAGTGGAACTCGCTCGGCTACCTGTACTGCGCGGTGGTCTCCCACCCGGTGACGGTGGAGTAGCTCAGGCGGACTTACGTTCCGCGAGCAGGCTCTGCCCAAGCGTCAGCTCGGCCTCGGTCAGTGCTCTGGTCGCTTCCACCAGGTGCTGGACCAGCTCGAACTGGTGTGGCGTCAGCGATTCGAGCAGGCGGCATTCGACGTTCGCGATGATCAGTTCGAGGTCGTCTGGGAAGCTGGGCACTTCTTGAAGCTGGGTGGCGGCTGGCTGGCTACTGTTTCGCACGTCCCTGTGTACCCCCGTGTGTCCTGCGATGCCTATCGTCACACAGGGGGCGTCAGTGCAGCGTTACCATCAGCACACAATCGGTCAGGTCGCCGTCAGAATCTCCTGAGAGACGTCGGTGGAGGGCCTGGCGAGACGCGCTTCGACCTGCCCATCGCGCACGCGCGTCTCAAACTTCGGCTGTGGGTATGCGGCCGGCCCCTGGACGACCTCGCCATTGCGGAAGTCGAAGCGTGAGCCGTGCCACGGGCACTCGACGCACCACTCGTCGACCAGGCGGCCTTCCGCGAGGGGGGCTCCCAGGTGCGAGCAGGTCCCGTTGAGCGCGAGCACCTCGTTGCCACGCCGCATCAGTACCAGCGGCACCTTCGTCTCGCCCAGGTCCAGCTCCGCCGCGCTCAGCCTTCCCTCGCGCAGGTCGTCGAAGCGGGCAACCGGGCGGAAATCGTCGAGCTCCTCCCCGAGGTCGGCAACGTCCGGGCTCCAGGCATTTCGGTTCACGCCGTAGCCCAGGGCGTACGAGATCTCGCCGCCGAGGTACGCTGCCACCGTCATCGTCAGCAGCCCTTTGGTCGAGAGCAGGATGCCGAGACCTCGATGGCCGTTCTTCCGGGCCAGCCAGGAGAGAGCGTACATGCTGAGTGCGGCACTGTTGAGCGCCGCGTGCGCGACGCCGAGGCGGCGGGTGCGTCCCTCGGTGTAGGCCCAGTCGGTCAGTCCGGATGCAGCAGCAGGCAGGGCTGAAAGGACGCCGAAGCCGATCGCCGTCCTGGCTCCGTCCTCGTCGCCTGCCAGGTCGAGCACGGCCGCCGTAAGCCAGGAGCCGGCCGGTGCGAGGATCAGGGCCGGATGGAGGGCGTGCCCGAGCCAGGTGCCGTGAAGCGCGTCTTTCAGTTTGATCCCGGTGTCGCCGGCGCGCTCAAATACGGACATCAGGCTGCCCTGGAGCCGTTCGGCCGGGTCCTCCAGCCAGGGCTTCTGCGAATCGGGGCCATCGGCGAGAAATGTTGACATCCGCTCGAGCAGTTTCGCACTCATGGACGTTCTCCGAGCACCATTCTGGTACGCCTCGGGTATCGGCAGCCCGTCACGCCAGGGCGCAAGAATCGTTCCTGTTGGTGGGCGGTCCGCAACGTGCGGCAGGTACGGCTCACGGCCGGCAGCCGGCGCGACGGGTCGATCGGAGGGACAGCAGAGATGCCAGGGCAGTCGGCGATCAGGGGGGCCGGCCGACGACGTGCCGGCTCCGGCATCATGCGTGGCGTAGCGTTCGTGCTGGTGATCTCGACGGTCGCCGCTCTTGGCGTCGCGATGACCGATGGCCGCGCGGCGCATGCCACGGTGCTGGCCGCGGATGCCGCCAGTTACGTGCCGTCGCTCAGCAACCTGCCCCCGGGCTACCGGGAGGAGGCCGTCGACGCGGTCGGCGGCGATCTCGAGCCGACGATCTCGTTGCGTTCGTCAAGCTGGACGGCAGCCGCCGCGTGGTCGTGGACGTGTCGCTCGGCAGCTCGATTCAGGACGCCCACACCATGCTGGGCGCACGTATGAACCAGCTCATTCGGTATCATGGCTGGCGGGTCACCCCGAACGCCCCGTTCGGTGAGAGCGGCTTCCGCGGCACCGGCCCGACCCCCTCCGGCGCCGCCAGCGCGATGATCGCGTTCCGTGTGCAGGCCGTCGTCGCCGAGGTGAACGTCAGCAGCACGAGCGGCAACGTCGACATGCCGCTCCTGGACAACCTGGCCCGCCTGGTCGAGAACCGGATCAACACCGATCCGGAGGCTGTCGCTGTCCAGCCGGGCCTGCCGGAAGCACCACCTCAGCAACTGCCGGGCAGGGAACCGGTGGTGATCGGTCCGGTCACGGCCGGAGTGGTGCCGCCCGGGGCCGGAGTGCCGGTCGTGCCTCCCAGCTCGGCGCCGACCGGTCCGGGCGGTCCGGCCAGCCCGTCCGGCCCGACCGCGCCGACCGGTCCCGCCGGTCCTTCTGGACCGGCGACGACGCCGCCAGGCGGTGGACGCGGTCGGGGTTCCGGCCTGGAGTGACGTCACCGACGGGCACGATCAGAAAAGCCCCCGCGCCGGCCGGCGCGGGGGCTTCGTCTTAGCCGCGCGATTTGACCGATCGCGCTAGCGAGCGTTTGTGGCCAGCTCAGAGTGGGCCGGCCGGACGACGATCTGGCGGGAGCCGATCCGCCGTGGTGTGCCGTTCCAGAGGGCGTACCCGAGCCAGGCAAGACCGGCGCCGAGCAGGACCGGACCGAGAACCCAGAGGAAGTCCAGGTCCATCGAGATCGCGCCGAGCTTCGTCAGCACCGTGTCCGCGACCGCGCCGACGATCAGCAGCGTGCCGACGCTTCGCGGCAGGACGCCAGCGCGATAGGTCGCGATCCCGAGGAGCAGGTACCCGAGCGCGAAGAGTGACGTGATGATCAGGAACGCCTCGCCGACGCCGGGCGGTGGCGGACCGTCCACGATCTCGGGCGACTGGAGTCCCATGTACGGGATGATGAACGCCTCGATCATCGCGCCCATCACGAACGAGGCGGTCCCGATGAACGCGATCACGAACGCGGCCACGCCGAACAGCCCCGCGCGCTCCAACTGGCGCACCAGCAGCCCCGTCAGTCCAAACAGGACCAGGATCGCGCCGACGTTCGGCATCATGTGGGCGGGGACCCAGATCCAGCTGGTGTAGCCGGCGGCCGTGTGGTCAGGGTGCAGGATCGGGAACAGGGCGAAGAAAATCCCGCCGACAATCGTGGCGAGCCCGCTCGCTCGAATGAGCGCTGATGGCGTCAACGTGTTCTCCCAGAGATTCGGAATGTGGCCCTCGCCAGCCCGATGTCGCGGTGGGCGAGGGCGTTGCACGCAGTCGGATTGTGCGGCAGAGGCGGGCCGTGGGAGTGTTCGGGATGGAACGGCCAGAATGTCCGATATTTGACATGCGCGATTCGCGGTCGTCGCCCGGAGGTCCGGCTCGCTGACGCTCGCGGTAAGGAAGCGATATCTGTGGAGGCGGCGTCAGGCGGGCAGGGTGTGGAGGCGACGTCGGGCGGGCAGGGTGTGGAGGCGGCGTCAGGTGGGCAGGGAGTGGACGCGCCGGATGAGTGCCGCCAGTGAGTACTCGGCCTCGAACAGCGCGGCTGCGCGGTCAGAAAGCCGCTCGCACAGCCTGGGGCTGGCGATCAATCGGGCGCAGTGGCCGGCCAGGTCCAGCGGCTCGTCGGCGATCAGGACGTGCTGGTCGTGGGAGGCCGCGATCCCTTCGACGCCGACCGGCGTGGTGACGACCGGCCGGCGATAGGCGAACGCTTCCAGGATCTTGATCCGGGTGCCGCCACCGGCCCTGATCGGCACGATCACCGCGTGCGCCTCCTGGTACACGTCGATCACGTCCGCAACCGCCCCGACGAGATCGACTTCGGGGATGGCCGCCAGGGCTTGAATCGCGTCCGCCATGCCGACGCCGGCTACGGTGATCCGGAACGGGCGCGTCGCCATCCGCCGAAGGGCGGGGAGCGCCTCTCGACAGAACGAGACGATCGCGTCCTCGTTCGGGAAGTAGCTGAGCGTCCCGATGAAGAGGAAGGTGAACGGCGCATCGGGAGCCGGGGAGGGCAGGACGGAGGCCGGCGGCAGGGCGTTCGGCAGGATTTCGATGGTGGCCGCGGCGCCCGGTGCGCGGCGTGCCTCCAGCGCGCGACGGTCGGCCTCGGAGCAGACGTACACCCGGTCAAAGTCGCAGAGCAGCCGGGCCTCGACATGCACGGCTCGATCGGCTTCAGCGCGCTCGGCCGCTGCCAGCTCCGGCTGGCCGGTCTGCTCGTAGCGCTCGGCGATCCGGCGCCGAATCGTGGACTCGACGTCGTCGAGGTCGAGGTCGAGGCGAAGGGCCGGGCCGCCATCGCGTCGTGCCAGCCACGGCCGCACGTGCTCGACCGTCGCCGGGCGAAACGCGTGCACGACGTCGAACGGCTCGTCCTCGACCGTGGGCAATTCCGAACGCCGTGCGCGGCCGCGCGCCATCAGCCTGCGACCGAACCCTGTCAGCCCGCTCGCCGACGCTGGACTCGACGCCGGGCCTGGGACCTCGTCAGTGGCGACCATCACCTGTTGGCAGCGTTCGGCCAGCGCGGGTACGAGCTCGGAGGCAGGAGACCAGTACAGCGGGACGACCAGCAGCGAGACGCGATACCGCTCGGCCAGCGCGCGCAGGATCGTGCCGGCCCGCATCGCCAGGCCGTTGCCGGTCAGGGCGGGCAGGACCGGTGAGCAGTAGAGCAGACTGGGGCGTTTCACTATTGGGCATCTCGAGGACGAGGACTCGGCGCGAGCCAGCCGTCCGTCTGGTCGGCGGCGAGCCTGCATCGGAAGCGATCACCAGCGCGCGTGGAGCACCTCCAGGCGCGGCATTCCCCAGCAGGTGTATCCCATGTTGTGCGCCATGATGCCGAGCCCCTCGGTCTCCAGCTCCCCGCGCCCTCGCCTGGCCCGCGAGCTCCCCAGACCGTAGCGAAACGGCGGGAATATCAGGCCGTCACGGTGGACGTCTGCCCGCACCAGCAGGACCGTGCCGCCAACCGCGTCGAGCTCAACCAGATCGCCCTCGTCCCGAAGGTCGTCCAGGTGGAGCCGGCCCTGGTCGCGCCAGGCGTTGTGGTCGAATGTCCCGCCGCCGTACTCGAGCACACAGTGCGGCTGTACGATCTCGCGGCCGACGGCGATGAGCTGCTCGATCAGATCGGGCGGGTACTCGATCACGTCGACGTCGAGCCAGAGCACCCAGACCTCGTCGTCGAGGGCGTGCGAGAGCAGATGGTTTCGACTCCTCGCCAGGATGCTCCGGCGCGCGACCTGGATAGCCGGCGGTTCTCCTCGATCGACCCCGTGCTCACCAGCACCGGAAGCGGCCAGGAGGCCGGCGCCGACGAGCGCAGGGCCACGAGGTCCGCGAGGAGCGCGCGCGAGCTCCGGCAGTACGGGCTGACGAAGATCATCAGGAGGCATTGCCCTTGCCAGTCCGACCGAAGGTGCTGGCGGCCGTCGAGGTCGGGCAGCTCGAACTCGTGCAGGACGGTGCCGGGCGAGATGCCCGGGGGGCCGCCGCTCTCGTCCGAGTGGGATTCGTCCGCGGTTTCGTCCGCCGAGGCTAGCTGGCCCGCGTACACCGCTGGCGAGAGGCCCACCATGTCGCCCAGGTGCCGCTCCAGCGCCTCCATCCGAAGCAGGAGCCGCCCGTTCTGCGCGACAAGCTGGTAGACGGCCCAGAGGCAGAGGACGATCGCCAGCCAGGCCAGCAGGACCGCGATCTCCAGCAGACCCATGTCCCTCCCCACGCTTCGCAATGCGGGCGACCTGTGCCCGAATCACGCTACGCTCACGGTGTATGGGTGACGATATCTGATGACAGCGTCGGTGGAGGAGGCGCCCGCCCCTGGGGTTCGTCCTCGGCAGATCTCCCGGGCGATCCTCGCCGAGATGCTGATGGTCGCGGCGCTGGCGGTTGGAGCGGTCGTCGTGCTGTACCAGCAGGCGCTGCGCCAGCCGTTTTCGGTCGACGAGAGTCGCTGGATCGCGACCAGCCGCTACTTCTGGATCACGTTCGTGGACGGCGACGTGTTCGGCCCGGCCTGGCAGCCCGGCTACCTCGTGCTGACGCATCCGCCGGTCGCACGGTACGTCATCGGCGGGGGTCTCGCCCTCCAGGGCTGGTCGCCGGACGAGCTGAACGGCCGCTACGACACCGATCGGAGCCGGGATTTCAACCGCCGGGCCGGCAACATCCCGTCCAGGGAGTTGCTCGACGCCGCGCGACGGGTCGTGCTGGTCTTCGCGGTGGGGGCGACGATGCTGCTCTACCCGATCGGCCGGAGCCTCGCCGGGCCGCTGGCGGGCGCCATCGCCGTGGTCCTGGCGCTGGCCCACCCGTTGCTGGCAACGCTCTGGTCGCGGGCCCTCGCCGAGTCGGTGCTGGCGTTCTTCTGCCTGCTGGCCGTCTGGCTCACGATCCGCCTGGCATCGACCCCGGGCGGGGGGCGCGCCAGGTTTGGCCTGGCATTCGGGCTCGGGGCGGCGATCGGCCTCGCGACGGCAACGAAGCTCTCAGGAGCGCTGGTCGGCGCGGGCCTGGCGCTGTTCGTCGTGCTCCGGCAGGCCGTTCTCTGGTGGCGAGATCGGAGCTGGACCAGCATCGGGCCGTGGGTCGACGCCGGACTGGCGGCCGTGCTGACCTTTGTGCTTGTGAACCCGCTGCTGTATCCGAACCCGGCGTTGCGAACGGCGATGTTGTTCGACCATCGGCGGGACGAGATGGTGCAGCAGGGGATCGGGACGCCGCGCCTGGCAATCCCGAACAGCGTCGGCGTGCGCGCCGAGATGCTGTATCGCAGAACGTTTCAAGATTGGGGCACGTTCGAGACTCGGCTCGGCCTGCCGCTCGACGCGCCGCTGGCGGCGGTCGGGTTGGGCATCGCCGCGCTCGCCACGTGGCGCTCGATCCGGCGGCGTGAGGCGCCCGGCCCGTTTGCCCTGCTGCTCTGCTGGACGGTTGCCGTCTTCGTCGTGAGCACGCTCAACTTCGGCTTCGACTCGTCGCACTACATTGCGCCGCCGGCGACCGTCGCCGTCGTGCTCCAGGCCGTCGCGCTGGCGACCATTGCGATCGGGGCTGTGCAGCTCGCCCGTCGCCGACTGGGGCGGTCCCTGCCCGACCTGCCGGCTGATGGCCCCGCCTGACCTCAGCGCCGCGACCACGGAAGCGTCAGCCAGCGATGGCGCGCGTGTTCGAGGCTGTACCTCGTCAAGCAGCGAGATGAGCCGGCGAGTCGCGCGCTCCCAGGTCAGGTCGCGCAGGATCCGGTCGCGAGGCGGCCGGCGCGGCGCGTCTCGTCCCGCGATGGCGGCCCGGATCGCAGCCATGGCTGCTATGTCGTCGGGCGCCCACCAGGAGGTGTGCCTGAACAGCTCGCCGGTCAGACCGCCGCCGCTGAACTCGGCGGGTGTTCCCGTGGACGGGATCAGCGTCGCGCTGGACGGATCGAGGTATGCCCGGTAGGCGCTGTGGTCGGGCGCGATCAGCCGAAGGCCGGCGGCAGCGGCCTCGACCATCGGCTGGTCCCAGCCCTCGCCGTGGGAGAGGCTGACGTAGTGCGTGGCGGCCGCGTAGAGGCCGGGCATCTCGTGGTCGGCGAGGGTCGCGTGGACGACATGGAGCGGTGCCGCGTCGGCGAGCCGTTTCCCAACCTCTGTCTGAAGTCGGTGAAAGGTGCGATCCCACTCCTGCTGCCACCCTGGCGAATAGAGGCCGAGCTTGAGCACCAGGATGGCGTCGTCCTGGCGAGTGGTCGCTCGGAGCCAGGCGCGCAGCAGTCCCTCGTGGTTCTTGCGCGGGCTCATCTCGGCGACGTTCAAGAATCGCGTTCGAAACCGTGAGAGCGGCTCGCCGGAGGAGGTGAGGATCGGTCTCGGCGCGATCGTGCCCGTGAACCGGACGGCATCGATGCCAAGTGGCGAGACGCGAATCTTCCCCGGGTCGAGGCCGCTCGCGAGCCAGGCCTCGCGAGACGACTCGGTCGGCACGATCACCAGGTCGTGGCGGCTGTTGTGGCCGATCCAGCTCGGGTGGACCCGGGTCGCCTCGAACATCGTGAAGTTCACGTTGACGAGGCCGTCATATGCATGGACCTGGTGGGGCATCGTGAAGTGGAGCGTGATGCTGGCCCCGACGTCGCGATCGAGCGAATCGAACCAGGGGTCGCGCTGGTTAGGCGAAAGGCGGGCTGGCCCCCACTCTGGTACGTCGACGAGCTGGACGGCCACGCGCTGCCGGCTGAGCTCGCGCACGAACTCGCGCACGTGGTGGTCGTAGCCGGTCGGCCCACGAAACGGACCGCGCACCAGGAGTCGCTCGAGGGTCATCAGTCACCGTGCGCCGGGGGCGCTCCGCGCGTGGATGATATCGCGTGGCAGTATCATCGGGAGCGCCCTGGAGGTCTGAAGGTGCAGGTCCCATACGCGTTTCTCGACCGCCAGTTCGAGGACCCGGAGCCGTACCTGGATGAGATGCGCGAGATTATCGCGCGCGGCAACTTCACGCTCGGCGCGCCCGTCGAGCAGTTCGAGCGCCAGTTCGCGGCGTATTGCGGCGTTCCGTACGCCGTCGGCGTTGCGAGCGGCACAGACGCGCTGATGCTCGCGCTCCAGGCCGTCGGCGTGGGCCACGGCGACAAGGTGATCACAGTCTCGGCGACCTTCATTGCGACGGTTGGGGCGATTGCTTCGATCGGGGCGCGGCCGGTCTTCGTGGACGTGGACGACGGCATCGTGATGGACCCCGATCTGGTCGAGGCGGCGATAACGCCCAGGACCAGGGCGATCTTGCCCGTCCACTGGGCCGGCAACATGGCCGACATGCCACGCATACAGGAGATCGCGCAGCGCCACGGAGTGCCGATCGTCGAGGACGCCTGCCACGCGATAGGGGCACGGCTCAACGGCGAGTCGGCGGGCACGATCGGCGACGTCGCCTGCTTCAGCTTTCACCCGGTCAAGCACATCAACGCCTGGGGCGACGGCGGCATTCTGGTGACGCACTCTGACGAGATCGTGTCAGGTGTCCGGATCGCCCGCAACTACGGCCTGGTGGACCGCGACGAGGCCGAGACGTTTGCGCGGAACTCTCGGCTGCACACGCTTCAGATCCCAGTGCTCCGACGCCAACTCAAGAAGTTCGAGGAGGTTGTGGCGCGCCGCAACGAGATCGCCCGGCAGTACGACGTGGCGTTCGCGGCGCTGGAGGGGCGCGTTCGCATTCCGCGCCGCCGAGCGGAGGTGCGGCACAGCTTCGTGATCTACGTCATCATGACTGACCAGCGCGACGCCATGCTGTCGCACCTGCGAGCGCGCGGCGTGGACGCCCGGATCCACTACCCGATCCCGATGCACCTGACGCGTGCTGGCCGCAAGCTGGGTCACCAGGAGGGAGACTTCCCGGTCTCCGAGGCGTACGCGCGCGAGACGATCACGCTGCCGGCGCACCAGTACCTCACCGACGAGCAGGTGGCGCACACTGTCGAGTCGGTAAGCAGCTTCTTCGACTAAGGACTCGCGCGGATGGGCGCTAAAGGAAACCATCCACCGGTCGTCGGGGTGGCCCAGTTTTGATGCCGGGTTGCTGCCCACCAAACCGATCCCTCAAGGACGTAGCCTTGCCGCCGTCGGACCGGTGCAGGTCTACATCGCTGCCATGCCCGGCTGGAAGCGGGACGTTGGGAAATGCCTTGATGAGCTCAGCGTGCGCATGGTGCCCGACGTGCACAAGGCCGTGAAGTGGAATGAGCCGTTCTACGGCCACGAGGGCGACGGCTGGTTCCTGGCGTTCCGTTGCTACACGAAGTACGTACCGCTGCAGTTCTTCGAGGCACGTTCGTCGAGCCCGTGCCCCCGAGGGCGTCGAAGCACGACGAGGTGCGCTACCTCGACATCCACGAGGACGACGGCCTGGACGAGGACCAGCTCGTGTCGTGGATTGAACAGCCAGCAACCTGCCCGGCGAGAAGATGTGACGATGCTGGCCGCGGCGCGCAGGGGCCACCTCCGCAGCGCCCGAGCTTCCTCGACCGAACTCATCCCATACGTGCCGGCAGAGGCGCAGCAACTTCGCGAGCGCCAATGGGGGAACGGCGGTCTCCGAGTCGGGACGATCCCGACGTCGGCCATGTCATTCGGAGCAGGGGGATCAGTCAACCCTCGTAGGCAGCAGCCACCTTCTTCGGCACGCACATGCACCACGCGTCGACGAGGAGTTCCCACAGCTCCTCGACGTCGATGGCATCAAGCCGTACGCAGACCCACTGATACCGCATGTCGGAGGGGCGGGGCATGAGGAGCTTGTCAGGCTCTGAGGCGACGAGTGCTTCCCGCAAGTGCCTGGGGAAGCCGAAGCCCATGATCGTGTCGTCATGGCAGAACGCGGCGTAGACTATGCGGCCGACCCGGAACTTCACCTGGTTGCGTACGAGCGCCTCGTACGAGCGAGGGAGCGTGGCGGCGATCGTCCGGGCGTCGTCGATCGTCACCCCCATCGGCGGCGCAGCACCTCGCCGGTGCGATCGTCGGCGGGGAGGAACGCCTCGAGGTGCAGCTCGGCGAGCGTCACGTCGGTGGCGGTGGCGAACGACGTGAGCGTGGTGATCAGGCGGAGGTCACCGTCGGCCGAACCGAGCTCGAGGGGCACGGCGAAGCCGAGCACGTCGTCCTGCGGCGGCAGCGGCGGCAGGTAGCCCTCGAGCTCGACGAGCAGTGCGTCCAAGGACGGGTCCGGGTTGCGCCCGAGCTGGCTCCTCAGATTTCCGGTGATGTGCCGGCCCCACGCCGGCAGGTTGCGAACCCGGGCAGCGAGGCCGTCGGGGTGGAGGGCGAGGCGGAACAGGTTGACCGGTGGCGCCAGCAACGCGGGGTCGACGTCCTCGTGAAACAGCTCGAACGCCCGGTTGGCGGTGACGAGGATGCCGTGCGGTCGTACGACCAGCGCCGGGTACGGAAGATGGCCGTCGAGGATCCTGTCCAGCGCCTCGCGGATCGGCCGGAGTGCCGCGTCGTCGAGCGGTGACTCCGGGAACGCCGGGGCGAATCCGGCGGAGACGAGCAGGTCGTTGCGCTCGCGCAGCGTGAGGTCCAGCGACTC
>Ga0075428_100004377_pt1 | contig 15587 bp, 16 predicted proteins | sample RhiMetdeltSRZDD2_FD_75291 | JGI IMG/M metagenome (GOLD analysis project Ga0075428, IMG submission 75291) | Populus rhizosphere microbial communities from Tennessee, USA - Rhizosphere MetaG P. deltoides SRZDD2 | ecosystem: Host-associated > Plants > Roots > Rhizosphere > Soil | place: USA... | reverse complement strand
TCAAGAAGCGCTGATGCGAGACCGCGGCCCGCCGAGCCACGATGCAGACGTGTCAACCATCTCGCCAACAATCAACCACCCACTCCACCGCGGAGCGGTTTAGTTCAACAAATAGGTCACCGGCACGGGCCGCTCGGTGACCGTCGCCAATCCTAACCGATCTCGCGGCCCGTGTCCGGTGCACCGACAGGTTCGGCGGCGCACGAATCTCACTTGACGCCAGCTCGCACCGCAGCGGCCGGGTCGATCTTCTTGAGCGCCTCTTCTGCGTACGAGCGAACCAGGCTCTCGCCGTCGGCGAGGGCATGGATCAAGGCCGGGACGGCCGCCTTCGCTTCGGGCCCGATCTTGCCAAGCGCAATGGCCGACCACCAGCGGACATTCCCCTGAGGGTCCGTCAAGGCCGCGCGGAGGGTGTCCACGGCGGCCCGGGCGTCCGGACCGATCTGGCTGAGGCCATCTGCCGCATCTGCCCGGACCACCCAACTCTCGTCCTTCAGCAAGTCGATCAAGAGCGGAACGTTGTCGCTGGTCAGCGATTGGATCTTGATTAGGGCGTTGATTGCCTGCTCCCGCACCCCTGCGTCCTTGTCCCGGAGCAACTTGAGTAGCGCCTCGGTGGCAGGACTTGCTCGCGGTCCCATGCGCCAGAAGTGGTACGCACAGCCACGTCGGACGATTGGGGACGAGTCCACTAGGCCAAGCAGGAGGGCTTGGAAGACTTCAGGATTGTCCGAATCGACGATCTCCATGTATCCGAGCGCGGCACTTCTAACCTCTGCGTCTTTGTCCTTCGCGAGTTTCTGGTAGGTCGGAATGACCCACGTCTGTCGAGGTTCCATTCCGCCGATCGCGGCGATGGCCCGTCGGCGGACTTCCGGGGACTCGTCGGTCAGCATCTCCCAGAGCGGCGGAAGCGCCGCCTCCCCGATCTTGGATAGCCCGATTTGGGCGTCCCACCGGACACCTTCGACCTCATCATGCCGCATTACGTCAAGCAAGGTGGGGATGGCTTCCGCCCCGTCCGGACCGATGAAGTAGAAAGCACTCGCCGCGGCCTTCCGGACCTCCGGGTCCGAGTCGCGCACAGCCTTGATCAGCCGGGAAACCGAGGAAACTGCTTGAGGACCGAGTTCTGCATAGCTGTTTGCGGCGTTCTTTCGGACCGTAGCGTCCTCGTCCGTCAGGGCCAGGTCGAGTTGGGCCAGGATCTGGGGCACCGTCTTGAGAGTGAGGTTCGGGCGAGGAGAGTCGTCCCGGACCCAAAACGTCTTGCGCGACTTGGCCCACCAGTCTTGCCACTTCTTCCGCGTGCCTGGTTCGAACTCGATGCCCTCGCGGGTGTAGCCAATGTACTGGCGGGTGAGTCGATTGAGCGCGCGGGTAAAGCAGATGACCTTCAACTGGGCCGGGTCAGGGTTGGCGTAGTCGAACGGGGTGTCGGAGACAACTTCCTCGGGAAAGGCGTCGATGAGCAGGGCGACCGTGCTCTCGTCCCCGATCTCCCCGAGGACAAGGACCACCTCATTCTGAATGGCCTCGTCGGTGATGCGCCGGTGAAGCGGCCCGCGGGCCGGGTCCCCAACCTCGATCAATTGTCTCATCGGCCACGAATACTCGACCGCCGGCGCCCCGCGCATGTCCGAGCGCTCAACCTTGGCTTTGTTCGCCGGCACCCGCAGCATTGCGATCAGGGCCTCCGCGTCCGGGGGCCCGCGGCTGGGGTCGAGCAACCAGACGACCCACGGCGTGATGCCCGCCAGCATCGCGATCAGGAGAGCGGCCGCGAGGAGTCGGCGGGCGCGGGGACGAGACACGGCACACCTCCTGACGCGAGGCGGGCTACCAACACGCCGCCGAACATAAAGGTCACCGGCACGGGCCGCTCAGAGACCCGCACCCAGCTTCACGCAAGTCGCGGCCCGTGTCCGGTGCACCGACGGGTTCGGCGGCTGAACCCCCGTGCCTCTCGTTTGGTTTCAGCGTCCCCACCGGGAGGGCCTTGCGACAGAACGGTCTGTTGCGACAAAACGCTCTGAGCTAAAACAAAACGCGGCGGGCCGTCCGCGCCGACGACGCGTCACTTCTTCGGCGTCAACTTCTTAAACGTCTGGATAACGTTCTTGGAGCCCTTCCCGGCCTCGAACGCCGGCGGCCGGATGGTTTGGTCGTCCCCCCGCCAGCAGAGCTTGAGCGTGTCGCCGTCCACCTGGTACAGCCACCGCCATGTCGTCTCCGCCTAAGTCTCGTCGGAAGCAGTCGTCGACGAGACGTTCGCCCCTGCGCAGGTGGTAAACGGAGTTGAGCCCGCCCCAGAGCAGGATCGAGCCGTCGTCGGTGACGGCGATGACCCGCATTCCGCCCCCCTCGTCGTCGTCGTCCCACGCGAAGCCGGCGGCCCGGAACCGGCCGTTGACCTCCGCGACCCGCAACGTGTCGAACACGGCCTCGACGACGCGGGCCTTGTACCCGGTGGCGGCGTCCGACACGTCGCAGGGTACTAACGCTCTCAGCTTCATCAGGTCCAGGCAGCGGGACGCATGGTCCCGTCGGACGAGGTGAATCGGAAAGTTAGCCATGCCTGGCGTCTCTCTGCGGCCGAACGATTAGCTCAGCGGGGCTCGGGGATCTTGAAACATGAAACGCCGTGGTTCCCCGCCGGTCAAGTGCAACTCGGGGTTCGGCCATGGCCGGCCGCGTCCCGGCGTGGCTACTTCCGCCGGTCCGACCCCTTGGCCCCCGCCTTCTCCAGTAGCTCCACGATCTCGCGGGCGGAGTGCTCGCGGGCGTAGTCCAGGATCGTTGCGTAGAACTTCCCGCCGGTCACGTCCGTCTTCGCCCCGCGGTCGAGCAGGAGCTTGACGATCTCCTTGTCCCCGGCCCAGACGGCGTTCGTCAGGGCGGTGGCCTTGTCGCCGGCGTTGGGCAGGAACGTCCCTTCGTTCACGTCGGCTCCGGCGTCCAGCAGGAGTTCGACGATCTCCTTGTCCTTCTGGCGAGCCGCCAGCCCCAGCGGGGTGGTGTCCCCCCACAGGTTCGACCCCTTTGACGCCTGCCGCGCTAGCTTTGGGTCGTCCTTGAGCATCTTCTTGACCACGTCTCGCTTCTTGATCATGATCGCCGTTCGCAGGTCGAGCTTGTAGCCGGAGGCCAGGATAGCGTCCACGACTGCCGGGCGGTTCTCCTCGGCCGCGCGCTGCAGCGGCGTGTTGCCCCAGGCGTCCTTCCGGTCGAGATCCGCCCCGGACTTGATTAGCAGCTCGGCAAGAGTGGCGTTGCTGACCATATGCATCGGCGTGAACCGGTTGTAAGACACCGTGTTGACATCTGCCTTTTGCCCGATGAGCCACCGGGCCGTCTCGACCCTGCCGTACCGGGCCGCGTAATGCAGGGCGGTACAATCGGATTCATCCTTGTCGTGAACGAGTGGCGGATTCTCCTTCACCAACTTGAGGAGTGCTTCGTCCGTTTGGTCGGCAAATGTCGGATGAAGGGTCTTGAGGAGAGCTGGATCGGTGCGCTTCGACTTCGGCTCATCGGCCTGCGAATCGCAGCCAATACCCGCGACGCACAAGCATCCTGGAAGGAGCAATGAAGCTAATCGCATGACCATCCGCTCCGCTATTACGCCCTCTGCCGCCGAAACATGTTGTTGTTAAGCCGCGCGCCAGCGGCGGTCGGGTCATGTACGGCTCGTCTCGGCGTCGGCCCCCACCTCTCTCTACGCTGCCAGAACGGCCTCCGCGAAGTGAAACCGGCCCGGCGTCGATGGGCACACCGGGCCGCGGCGTCCGTGACGCCCGTGAGCTGTCCGGCACGAGCCCACACCGAGTTATATCAAATCACGTCGATTCCTTTCCGTGCGGTCTCCCTCCGTCCAACGACCCGGTATTACTCCTGCACCCACACGGTCAGGTGCCGGCCGTCCAGTTCGACATCGACCCGGATGGACTTCCCCGTCGGCGGGCCGTCCGGGGCGACCGGAATGAACTGTCCGTCGAAGGTCACGTGCGACACCCTGAGCGGGTCGAAGCCGGTCGGATCGACCCGGGCGGCCGACACCTCACCGACCGTCGGACCGGGCGACTCGAGTCGGACGGCCAGCCCGACCGCGAACCCGGCGGCCAGCCCTACTACCAACACGGCGGCCAGCCCAACTACCAATACGGCGTTCGCCTTCATGCCTTCACCTCGGTGTACGTGAGGGGCAATCTGACCCGGCCTCCCGCAGTATCGGGGTAACGGCTGCCGCTCCCCGGTAAGCCCCCGGTCCTCCTCCCGTGGGGGAGAGGGCGGAAAGATAAGGAATCCACGTGACGCGGAATTACGCGAGGTCTGCCATCCCCCAGGCCCGCGGGTGGGCGAGCGCCAGTGCCATCACCACAAGTTGGCCCCCCACGACCGCCCCCAGCACGACTCCCAGCCCGATCCCGCTAGCCCCACCGGTCTCGAGCAGCGGCGGCACGAACCATGCGAGGACTGCCGCCGTGCTCCCCGCGATAGCCGCTGCCTTCCCGGCCCTGGCGTTGAGTCGGACCAAAACCACGGACACGCCCGCGGACAAGAGGACGCCCAGCCCCCCGACTTCGCGCGGGTCCCAGTCCCAGGCCCGGCCCAGTCGCCCGCTCGCCCAGACGGCCCCCAAGACGACACCGACCGCCGTCATCGACAGGCTCGCCCAGGCGAGACCGCCGGCCGTCCGGCGGAACGCCTCCATTTCTCTGCGGCCATCCCCGCGGTACGCCCCCTCGGCCACCGCCCAGACCGCGAGCGCCCCGGCCGCCAGCGCGGCGAGGTAGCCCCAGGTGACCGTGAGGATGTGTGTCGCCAGAATCCCGTCCTGCCCCCTCCACACACGCGAAGCGATCAGTCCGCCGACCAACCCGGCCACGAGAAAGACCGCCGACACCACCGTCCCGGGCAGCCAGCGGGCGGGCGGAACCTTGGCGAACTCCGCCGCCAGGGCGTCGGGGGTGCCCAGACGCTCGACCGCCTTCGCCCACGCCTCGTCCGCAGCCACTCCACCCGCAACCAGCCGGGCCAGTTCGTCCCGGAGGTGCCCCTCCAGTTCGTCAATCACGTCGGGGCGTTCGGCTAGAGACGCCGGGAGGCTCCGCCGCCAGCACTCGATCTGCCGCTCGATGTCTTCCACGTCAGTCCCCCCCAGAGTTGTCCGAGCATCTTCACCGCCACCCGCCATTGCTCCTTCTGGTCCGTCAGGGCCTCCCGCCCAGCCGCCTTCAAGGCGTAGTACTTCCGCCGCCGACCGGATTCGGCCGCCCCCCAGCGGGACGCGACATACCCGTTGGCCTCCAGCCGGTGGAGGACCGGGTAGAGCATTCCGTCAGTCCACTCGACTGCCCCCCCTGAGAGGGTCCGGACCCGCTCGAGGATGGCGTACCCGTAGCTCTCGCCGTCCTCCAAGATCGACAAGATGAGCGGGGCGGCGTAGGCCGCGACCAGATCCTTGTTGAGCTTCATGCCGGCATCTTACATAGCTCTTCTATGTATGGCAAGCTCAAAACCCTACCCGACCATGGGGTGTGGCATCGCCGGTGCGCTGGCCGCCGAACTCCACGCAATCGAACGCAATGAAAGAGAGACCGAGGCCCACTATCGGCGGGCCGTGCGGCAAGATTTGGACGAATTGGCCGACGCCGTTGGTGAGCTATCCGCCCGTTGTGAATTGCTCATCCTCAAGCGGGAATGGGAGCGCGTGAAGCGCTGGGATTGACCCGCCGACGGCTGGGCCTCGTTGGTCGCTCGCTTCAGGAGTGGGTCGATCGCCGGTAGATTCTCCGCATGCGCGACGCCGACCGCTTCCGCCTGCTCGGCACGTATCGTACCCCTCGCACTCGACTTGGCACGGTGCTGTCCTGCGAGTCGTGACTCTCGCCGGCTCTCATCGGACGACCGGGCTGCGGTGCGCCCACGATCGCCGGGGAAGCCTTCCGTCCTATGTGGGAAGGTCGGATGCACGGGAAAACCGTCTTTACACGATGAGAGGGGGCGTAGTTTGGCAGCGGAAATGACCGAAGTGTGGGTTGCGTCGAGTCCAACGAATTGGGGCTGATCGCATCGCCGCGTCTATCTCCCGCGTCCATTGGCGGACATTGCCAAGCGGATCGATCGGATCGGCGAGCCGGGGACCGAGCCGCACGTGCCCGTCGCCTGGGCGTGGGCGATGGCCGCCCCGCTCCAGTGGACCAAGCAGGTCGCCAGCCACTTCGGCGGCACACGCAACCCACTGGTGGTCCACTGGCCCAAAGGAATCAAGGCGAAGGGCGAACTCCGCACCCAGTTCCACCACGTCATCGATATCGCGCCAACGATCCTGGAGGCGTGCCAGGTCGCCGCGCCAAAGACGGTCAACGGCATTCCGCAGAAGCCGATCGAGGGCGTCAGCATGCGCTACTCCTTCGACGACGCACGGGCCAAGAGCCGTCGGACCACGCAATACTTCGAGATGTTCGCCAACCGCGCCATCTATCACGACGGCTGGGTGGCGTGCAGCCGCTTCGATGTTCCGTGGAACACGCTCGGGCGGACGGGCGATTTCCTCAAGGCTCCGTGGGAGCTTTACCACATCGAGAACGACTTCAGTGAGGCCGACGATCTCGCCGCGAAGGAGCCGGCGAAGTTGAGGGAGCTTCAGGTGCTGTTCGCCGAGGAGGCAAAGAAGTACGACGTGTTCCCGTTGGACGGGCGATTTGCCGAGCGCGGTGACCCGCGGAACCGAGTCGCCGGGGAGCGGCGGACGAGCTGGACCTACTACGGGAACAAAGTCAGCGTGCCGGAGATGATCGGGCCGATCATTTACCCCGCCTCGCACACCGTCACGGCTGACCTGGCAATCCCCGAACAGGGATGCGAAGGTGTCATCGCAGCCGCCGGCGGGATCGACGGCGGGTGGAGCTTATATGTCCTGGATGGGAAGCTCATCTACCACTACAACCTGGCCGACTTCGAGCATTTCACGGTCCAGTTTCGGGCAGCACTGGAGGCACACGAGCTGCGCGTTCGGAAGACTTCGGCCGTCGCCCGGTTGAATGAGCGGAAAAACTACCACTCCAGTTCGTCCGCACGTCGGGCACCGCGGGCTCACTTTCACGGCCGGTGCGGGCCCTTGGCCGGGCGTTCCGCTTTGGTCCTCCTGGACGGGTTGAGTCTTCATGGCCTTAGACTCCAATTGTCCGCAGACGGTCCGCCAGCCGGTCAGCAGATGGAGACGGCCCGGACCCAGGGGGCGCGCCAGCGATTTCGCCGGCATCAGGAACCGATCTCCAGACCTGTGGTGGCGGAAACTCAATTCTTGGGCTCCCGCGACGGTGCGTCAGCGCGAAACCGTACCGTAGGAGCGGCGAATCCGGACGGCCCCGCAAGCGTGGTCGGGCGGGTCCACTGCGCGTCACATGGGTGTAAGACCGCGCGTGGCCGGACCGGCCGGCCGCCACTCCGAAACCACACCTTCTTCGAAATCCATCACCCCTTAGACATCGGGTGCCCGTCTCGGGCAGGCCCTTGCCATCGGTGGTCCTTTCTGTCCAAGGACACGCCACCGAGGCCCGATGTCGGCCACCAATTCGCGCGAGCCGCGCCCGGCTAACCGTTTGCTCGCCATGCTCCCGCCGACTGAACGCGAGCGGTTCCTCCCGCTTGCTCAAGCCCGTCTCACTGCCCCTTCGGCAAGTTCTGCAAAAGGCCCGCGCGCCGGTCGAGTACGCCTACTTCCCGATCTCCGGCGTGGCGTCCGCAGTCGCCGTGATGGAAGACGGGTCCTCCATCGAAGTGGGTACGATCGGGAACGAGGGTGTGGTCGGGCCCGCCAGCTACCTGGGGTTGCCGAGTTCCCCGAACGAGGTGTTTATGCAGGTGGCGGGGGAGGGCCTCCGCGTGGAGGCGGACACGCTCGTCCGCGAGGTCGGACGTGGCGGCCGGCTCCGGGAGACGCTCGTCCGTTACCACGCCTACTCACTGTTCGAGATGAGCCAGTCGGTGGCCTGTAACGGGCTGCACTCGGTGTATCAGCGGTGCTGCCGGTGGCTGCTGATCACACACGACCGCTTGCCCAGCAACGACCTGCCGCTCACCCACGAGTTCTTGGCCACGATGCTCGGGGTGCGGCGAGCCAGCGTCACTCTCGTCCTTCAGCCCGTGCAGGATCACGGGTTCATCCGGGGCGGCCGGGGGGCAATAACGGTCGTGGACCGGAATGGACTGGAGGTAGCGGCCTGCGAGTGCTACCAGAAGGCCCGTGACGAGTACGACCGGCTCTTGGGCAAAAACGGCTAGTCCGACTCGTCCGGCAATTCACTTTCCTCGTCGTCCGCCGTCTTGTCGGACTCGACGTACAGGGTCATGACTTCCCCGCAGCACTTCGGCCACCCCGTGCTGGTGTACTTCAATAACTGTTCGGAGGTTGTGGCACGCCCCTTCCCGCAAACGTGGCACATTAGGATGCGTCGGGCGCGAGAGCCGTCCGGCTTTGGACACCCAGCGGGGCGCGGATCACGGAGGCGTCGCCACGCGGGGGACGGGACCAAATGGCGTTTCCTGATAGTAGTCTGGCCAAGTACCGGGAAGCCAACCGCCGGTCAGGGTGGGTCCGGGGGCTTCGGGCAGCAATGCAAGCGCACGACCCGAACGGTATCCTCCGGCGCGTCGGCCGGCGGGCGAACAGTAAAGAGGACCACGCCGGTGCGGCCGCAGTTGGGGCACCGGCTGCTGAGCTTGAGGGCCGGCGGCGGCGCGGGCGGTTTGGACTGGTCGTCCGGAGGACGTTTTTCAGGCCGCTTGGGTGGAGTAGGCATGGTGCACCGTGCGCATGGGGGACGCCAGGCGGGACGCCGATGGAGGCGTATCGGTCAGTCGGTTGGCTAAAGGATGAAGGCGCGCAATCCTGTGCGCCGGAGATGATGAACAGAAAGTCTAGCTCACCGCAAACGCGGAGTCAAAAAAAGGCCTGCCGTTTCGGAGCTGGCCCGCGCGTCGAGACACTCACGAACCGGCCTTTGCGAGACGGGCCGTGGTTCGCCGGGTGCCGCCGCACACCCGTTGGAGACGGCCCTCGCGGGTCTGACGGCTTCGGATGCCCGGCACGCGTCCCTCATTGCTGGACCCAGCAAGGGACGCGCCAGCTCACAACTGCACGGCTTGCGGATGCGTCGAGTCTGCTGGGTAACTAGAGGGTAAACGGCCGGCGCTGGCGGGGTCAAACAAAAACAGCCTGGCCGCCACTTCTCGCGCCGGCAGGCCGGGCCTCCGTTCCTGAGATCACGGACCCAATTTCTGTCTCATCTCATCGACGCGGAAAAGGACGGTCGCAAGTACGGTGAGGATCACCAGCGTCGACACCACCATGACCACGATTGAGACGATTCGGCCAGTGCTCCAGTTCGGCGCACGAGGTGGCCCCCCTAGGTCGTACACGTCGTCTTCGTCGTCTGGACTCGCCAACATCCACCTCTGAGATGGGCGGCGGTCAGAGGAAAAGGAAGCGGCCCCCGGCTTACACCAAAGGCCGCACCGTGGGCCGATGCCCAGTCACCCGACGGCAGCCCTCTTGTACCTATCGCCATGAGTGGACACAAAGGAAAATGACCCGCCAATAAAACTAGCCCGGCGGCCTGTCTCGCTGGCGGGCCGGGCCGTATCGCCATGGCGCACGCCGGTGTGTCTAGAGCACCATGTTGTCGCAACCCGTGCATTCGGCAGCCGCGCGCGACGCCGCAAAGACATCCTGAGCTGCGCGGCCAATTCTGGCCATTATACCTTGCTCCGTGGCCCCTCTTTGCCCGAGCCCCTGGGCCACTGCCAGGGCAAGTGATTGGAGCGCCTCGGACAACTTCCTCAAAGCGTTTGCGCACTTTGTCAGCTTTTCTGGACTCAATCGATCGAGACATTTCTGTCGCTCATCCTGAGCGTTCTTGGCGACATCCTTCCCCATTTGGCGCGTTTCTTCCAGGGTTTTTGCGTTTTGCACTTCTACCGGCTTGCCTCGAATCTGCTCTTTCAACCGGGCAAACCGCTTTGCCCACTCCCGCCCCATCTGCTTTGTCGCCGGATTCTGGGACTGGGCCGTGATGGCAATCATGAAAAGTATGATGACGAAGAGAACGATGAAAATCGGAATGGCGCCCGAGTTCGCGTCCGTTCCCCCGCCCACAAGCGGAATGGCGCCCGAGTTCGCGTCCGTTCCCCCGCCCACAAGCGCCGACCGAGGCACCAACGCATTCGCCTGCAGCGTAAATGACCCTCGCTGCGCAGGCTGCAACAGGCCGGCGAGCTCATTGATCAGCAGCACCAATTTGGCCCATTGATCCGGCAACCCACGGCCGCGCTTTTCCAGTGCGAGCATGCCGTCATCCAGCGCCGACATCGTCTTTTTGCCGACGATATCGTCAATCACGCCTTGGAGATTGAGGATCTGCCGCTTCCGCTTGAACGCGCTGACCGCGGCAGCGGTGGCTGGACCAAATGCCGAATCTTGACTGATGGCCGAGCCATCGAGCTGGATCAAGGCGAGTTGGATCTTACCGACGTGCGGCCCACGCGCCCCCAGAACGATGTGTGCGGGATCGGAGACGGCGGCTGATTCAAGCTTGGGATCGCCACGGAACAGTTGTGATTGAAGGGCCATGCGAATCCCCTTTCGACTGCTTAGACAGTCGAGGCAGTGATGACTTCGCGTGTCTAGTCCGTGGCAACTCGATCGTGGAGATCGGGCGAAGCCTTCACGAGCACCCTCCCGGCAAGCCTGCCCTAATGGACAGTGCGAGTTTCCGAGTCCGGACGGCGCACGAAAAGTAGAGAAAACTGCCGGCCGTTTTCGGGCGCTCGGAAAGTGTGTCGAATGGGCGAGCACCTGGCCGGTCGCGGTTTCGTAGACGGCCGGCCCGCCGTCGCTGTGGCTGCTCGCCGCGTGCCTCCCGTACGGACTTACCGCGAAGCTCAGGAGGTAGAAGTGTCCGCCCCGGGCCGGCGGCTGTTCGAACTTTCGTAGCTTTCCGCCCGTGACTGCGTCCCACGATTCGGCCTGGGCACTTCCGACGGTTCCGCACGCGACCCGCCCGCGGGCAGCAAACCCGGCGGCGCGCGAGAACCAGTGCAGCTTGACCGGCCGCTCGCTAACGACCCCCGACGCGAGGTTGACTAGGACAGCAGTGCGGCCCGACAGGCCGATCACGGCCTTCCGACCGTCTGGCGAGACCGCGGCCGACAGTACTTCGGCGGCCACCGACACTCTTCGCACTCGTTCGTCCCTGACACATACGAAGGCTACCTAGAGGCGCGTTTATTAGATCGGCATTCTGCCTTTCCACCAGCTCATGCTGATTTGGTGGAGCGCGCTGTACGTTACCGACGGACGTGTTTTTGGCCGTACTCGCATTCGCCGAGCGTCCCCGCCTTGCTGCGAGAGTACGGCCATGGAATTGCCGACCCCGAGTATTCCGCGGCATCCGACGATCCGAGCGCGGAGCTGATCGACATCGAGGCGACTGAACACTCGGAATTCGAAGGCCGGCGACTGTTCCGAATGCACCTGACAATTGAACGGCGACAGGCTTGGCGCGAAAAAAGTAGGAACTGGTCCTCAAACAACATCGCCGACTCGCTTGTGAGGTCTGCGGCTTCGACTTCGAGCAAACCTACGGATCGATCGGTCACGCCTTCGCCGAAGTCCATCACCGTTTGCCTCTGAGCGCCATCCCCGAAGGTCGGGTCGTTACCGCTGTAGAGCTGGAAATTGTCTGCGCAAACTGTCACCGCATGCTGCATCTCGGCAATCCACTGCTTTCACTCGACGAGCTGCGTGAACGGATTCATGAACCATCCGGTTTTTCCAACCCGATCGGACACCGTGACACCCGGTCGCCGGCGTAATCAGTCGAATGCCCTAAACCGCCGACGGCTCTTGGTCTTCTGTCGGTTAGCAAGATCCCCCAGTGGGAACTACCACGACCGGGGCAGGGGAGCAACTACCCGGTTTGACTGTCACCAGCCTGACTAGTGGGGAAACCTATTCCTCAACGGCACGAAGGAAACCGTAAGCCCGTACGTCCGACTGTCGGACATGTCCGACCGGTCCCCCTTGACATGCGACGCCGATTGGCGGGCAATCAATCCGCTTGGGTGCCGGCCAGCGTTAGTGTTCAAGTTCCGGCGGAGGCGGCGCCGGCCCGTGCCAACCAAAGCGCCGCCGTGTTCATCATGTCCAAGCAGTTCACCACCCAGGTCGAGCCGAACTGCGGTACGTACCGCAGTCGAGCCGCTGCGCGTACGGTAATACCGTACCCGCACGAGTTCCCAAGCAATGAGTGATGATGCGAGGATAAGCGCTTTACTTCAGCAAGATCGCTGGTAACATGCTAAAAAAGCGAGCTTTCAGGCCGAAAGCAGAAGGCGGACGACAAGCCTGTCGATCCGGTGGTTGCGGGTTCGAGTCCCGTCGTCCTCGCTCTTGCACACGTCTGCATCGACAAGCACACAAGCGCAAATCTCCGAAGAATCTCGCCGTTTCAGGCCTCGGCGACTTCGCGCTCGCTGCTGGAATCATACGCCGGGTGGCCGTCCTACAGCCAGAACTGCGCCAATAGCTCGGCACCGGCGATGGCCCGCTCCAACTCCGCCAGCACGGCCGGCACAATGGCCTTGAACCGCCGGGACCGCAGGGCCGCCGGCTTGGGGCCGCTACCCGCGCCCCCGAGGTACTGGAGCGACTGCTCGACCTCAGCGATGATGTCCGACGCGGTGGCCGGGAAGACTCCGCCGATGACGACCGAAGGCCCGAGTACCTGGGTGATGTACCATTCGGCCAATGCACCTGGCCTGAATGGCAATCGGTAGGCGCGGAGGAAGACTTGGTCGTTGTACCCATAGAGCAGCGGCTCCAGTTCCGCCAACAATGCTTCCACCGCGTCACGCCTCCGGAGGCCGAACGCAAAAGCGCAGCAGCGGCGGCCGCGCGCTGAGCGTCGAACCACGAGAAGCCCGCATCTCCGTCGCCGTCGCTGCAGCGCCTGACTCGGCCGGTCGCCCCGCGAACCTACTCGAACGGCTGCCCGAAGGCGATCCCATTGCCCTCGGGGTCCAGTACGCTGAACTTGCGCAGGCCCCACGGCCGGCTGATCGGTTCGCCCTGCACGTTGGCCCCTTTCCCGAGCAATTCCGCGTGGAGAGCGTCGGCGTCGGCGACGTACACATAGCATGAGCCGATCCCGACGTGCCGTTCAGTCCGCGCGATCAGGAGCAGCCGGACGGCATCACGATCCAGGACGCCGATGTCGTGCTGTTGGTAGTTGACCGAGAACCCGAGGACATCGCGGTAGTGCGCGACCCCGGACGGTACGTCGGCTAACGGGAATTCCGGCATCATCTTTTCGAGCATCCTCCGATTCTCCGGCAACGTTTACCGCCACCGCGGTCCGGTGCATACACGATAGGAGTCGCCAATACTCACCTGGCAGGCTGACAGCAGGTTCGCAGCGCGATGTTCCACAGCCTGGTCGACTGCTATCTGCTGTTAAGGAACTGGCCGCCGGAACGTCCAGACTCCATTCAAGGTGTCAGGGTGTGGGCGGTCGAGCAGCTCCCAACCAAGCGCCGAGAGCTTGTTGAGAACCCGCAGCTTGTGAACCGTGGCAGGACTCTCTTTCTTCGGCGAAGCCGCCCCCAACTTATCCGCGAGTTCCTCCCACTCCTTGAAGGACATTTCTTCCTCCGCCGTGGTCCAACTGACAGTCGTCTGCGGCGCGGCTGGCATCGGGCCACCTCCCCCAACAGGACCCGGTGGGAGTACAACTCCAGGCGCGGGCGCGACAACAACTCCTCCGGCCCCAGCCATCTTCACGAGTGCGCCCATTTGGCCTCCGGCGAACCCACGAGCGTACCGGAGCTCCGCGTACTCGTACTTGACCGGCTTGTCCGACAGGGCAGGAGCGGCTGGACCACGAGAGACAAAAAGGCCAATGCTGATGGCCGCCAGGACAGCGAGCTTGCGCATGGAAGAACTCCGAGGGGAAAGGTGAGTCCGCCAGGATACCACAATGGCCAACCGCCCGAAATGGAGTGTGAGTGCCTGGCCCGATGATAGACCCCGCTGCCACAGGACAGGTAGTCCAGCCTGGCCGCCGGGTCCCGAAGGGCTGTCTTGACTTGCATCACGAACTGGTAGAGCGGCCCAACAATCGAGAACGAGACCTTCGTCGTCCGCACGCGTAGGCACGAGGTATTCGACCATCGGGCAGATCCGCTCGTTGTCCGGCACGGCTATTGCACCCTTGGTGTCGGATACCTAACAGTCGCGTACCCGAGGTACGGGGTGCTTGAGAATCGGGACAACACTCTTCGGGTGCTCGGTGTGGTCGACAGCAACAGTTCCTTAACCGCGGTCCAAGTGCCCACGCATGTCATCCGCCTCACTACCGACGACCGCGAAGAAGAATGTCGAAACGATTGCCTCGGTCGAGCAAGAACTCCGCAACCGCCGAACTCGCGTCGAGGCCATCGGGGATTGGGTCGCCGGGTTCTTTGGCAGCCTGCGGTTCCTCGCGGCGCATGGCCTGTTGATCACTGTGTGGATCGTGTTGAACACCTGGCTACTGCAAGGAGCACGCGCGTTCGACCCGTATCCGTTCCCACTCCTGGGCGTGGTTATCGGGGTCGAGTTCATCTTCCTGACCACGTTTGTGCTTATGAACCAGAGGCTCCAATTGAAGCGACAAGAACAATGGAGTCATTTGACTCTTCAGGTTTGCCTCCTCACCGAGCAGGAAGTCACGAAGAATTTGCAAATGCTCCAGCAAATATGCCACCGCCTGGGCCTGGAGACGCTCGGCCCGGATCGCGAGTCGAGTGAATTGGCGCGGAGGACTCCTGTAACGGCACTGGCGGCGGAGATCGAGAAGGCCCGCGAGGTCGGCGAGAAGCTAATGGAAAAGAAGCTGAAGACCGGAAAGGACCAGGTTAGCACGGCTCACGGAGAGCAGAAGTGATACGTGCCGCCGCGGTCCGGGTGTAGCAGATGGTTCGCCGGTCTGGCTCGTCCTACCTAAGTACCAAACCGTCGGAAAGAATGGATGTCGCCGGTCGGGTACAGCGGCGGGAGCGTCCGCTGCAGTAACCTCAGATGGAATCGCAACTGACCTGGGTCACTTTTTGTCCGCGCGTTGGCCGCTCCCTTTGGTCCCGCTCCCCTTGTCGGCGGCCGCCGCTCTACCGATATCGAACAAGCGCGCAGCTCGTCGCGAAAGCCCGGGCGCGAGTTTGAGCGGCGCCTTATGGCGCCGCCGAGGTGGGGGCGACTACACCGCCGGAACAGAGATTCCGCATTCTGGCGGGAGTTGTTCGACGTCCGGTCGGACTGCCGTTCCGCGCGTCGGTCACATTGACCGACGCATGGAGCCCTGAGCCGGACAACGACCAATACACTCGGCCGCAAGATTGTCAGCTTCGGGGGCGGTTCGCACCGGACACGTTCCGACGCGCTTTATTTCCTGGTCATGGCGCGATTTCCGGACTTTATGCTTGCATCCCGTCGGCAGGGCGCGGTATATAGCTCCTCGATTCTCTCCGGGCACCGGACGCTC
>Ga0075428_100004376_pt1 | contig 15590 bp, 8 predicted proteins | sample RhiMetdeltSRZDD2_FD_75291 | JGI IMG/M metagenome (GOLD analysis project Ga0075428, IMG submission 75291) | Populus rhizosphere microbial communities from Tennessee, USA - Rhizosphere MetaG P. deltoides SRZDD2 | ecosystem: Host-associated > Plants > Roots > Rhizosphere > Soil | place: USA... | reverse complement strand
CATTCGTCGTTAACACATTTCTACTACCCAAGTAGGAGTGAGTTCGCGAGGTAGGAAGGGAGGAACCTGTGCTCGTGTGTCGTGGTCGTTTGCTTGTACTTTTTGCTGTTCTCTCACTCGTGGTGATGCCCAGTGTCGCCACCGCCCAGGTGCTCTACGGCAGCGTCGTCGGAGCCGTCAAGGATGCGCAGGGCGCCGCGATTCCAGCGGCGACGGTTGTCGTCACGAACAAAGAAACGAATTCCACTCGCGAGACCGTGACAGGCCCCGAGGGGGAATACACGCTGGCCAACGTGCTCCCGGGTCAGTACGACGTGAAAGTCACGTTGACCGGATTTCGCGAAGCCGTGCGGACGAACGTGCCTGTCAGCGCTGGTCAGATTAGCCGCGTCGACGTTAAGCTCGAGATCGGCGCGTTGACAGAAACCGTGACCGTCGCATCCGATGCACAACTGCTGCAGACCGACAAGTCGGATCTGCACACTGAGTTGAAGTCCCAGGAAATCACCAATCTTCCGCTGAATCAGTATCGGAACTATCAAGGCCTGATTAATCTCGTTCCAGGAGCAACACCAGCTGTCTTCCAGAACGCGCAAACTGACACGCCAGGCCGGGCCTTGAGCACGAATATCAACGGCGCAGACAGAAACAACAACAACACTCGAATTGATGGCGCAAGCAGTGTCAACATCTGGCTGCCTCACCACACGGGCTATGTGGCACCGGCGGAAACGATCGAAACGGTGAACATCGCGACGAACAATTTCGACGCCGCGCAGGGCATGGCCGGTGGCGCATCGATCACTGTCGTCACCAAGTCGGGCACGAACTCGGTGAAGGGCTCAGCGTTCTATTTCCGAAATCAAGACGAGCTGAACGCCACGCCCTTTTTCACGCCCTCCTGCGACGTCACGCCACCACCGGCCTGCGGCAAGCTCAACTCGAGCATCAGCATCGGCGGTGGAACGGTAGGCGGCCCGATTAGGAAGAACAAGCTGTTCTTCTTCGCCGGGTATGAAGGGAACTATGAAAGGAACAGCCGTTTCAACAACGATAACACCGCTTTTTCGGTTCCTACCGCCAAGATACGCAACGGCGACTTCAGCGAAGTTCTCGCGGTCAACCCGAACTTCCACATTTATGATCCCGCAACCGGTAACCCAGACGGGACTGGTCGAACCGAATTCCCTGGCGCGATCATTCCGGCCAACCGGATCAGCAGCATCAGCAAACAGATTCAAGCGCTGTACCCGATGCCAAACAATCCGGGGACGAACGGCGGACTCCAGAACAATCTGTATCTCGCCCGCAACCCCAAGGCCGACCGCGACAACTACGACTTCAAGGTGGATTGGAATCGAAACAACAACCACCATGTTTTCGTGAAGTTCTCGACCTTGCGCGCCGACGTGTATGACATCTTCAAGCTTGGCTATGACCAGGTTGGATTTGGCCATACGAACATCTACGTGCCGACCGCTGGCCATACGTGGACACTCAGTCCGACAATGGTGCTCGACGGTACCGTCGGCATGAACAAGCAGAATCAGTACGCCAGGGGTGGCGACTTCGGCACGAACTACGGGAGCGAAACGTTCGGCATCCCGGGAACGAACGGTCCGGATCCGCTGCAGAGCGGAATGCCTCAATTCAGGACCGGATACACCGAGTTTGGCAATACCGACACGTGGGTCCCCGTCGACCGTAAGGAGACGAGCTACACGGTGACCTCGAACCTGACCAAGCTGATGGGCCGGCACGAGGTGCGGGTCGGATTCGACTTCATCCGGTATCAGTTGGATCACTGGCAGCCGGAATTGGGCGACGGCCCGCGCGGTGCTTTCAACTTCTCGGGCAACATCACCGGGCAGCCGGGCTACACCTCGAATCTTTGGAACCAGTACGCTGCGTTCCTTCTTGGTTTGGACAGCGGATACGGCAAGAGCATCCAGTTCGAGACGATGACCGGACGCGAAAACCAGTACGCGACGTTCATCAGCGATCGGTGGAACGTCAGCTCGAAGATGACGGTGAACGCCGGTTTACGCTACGAGTACTACCCGTTGATGACGCGCGCGGAACACGGCCTCGAGCGGCTTGACTACGCCACTTGGAACGTCTTAATCGGCGGCAAGGGCAACGTGCCGACCGATGTCGGCATCAAGGTCAGCAAGACGCTCTTCGCACCGCGTCTTGGCCTGGCCTATCGCATCAACGACAAGACCGTGTTCCGCACTGGCTACGGTCTCACCTACGATCCGATTCCGTGGTCGCGACCGCTCCGCCTCTCCTATCCCTCGACCATCGGATTCACCCAGACGGCGGCCGGCACCATACCTGGCGGAAGCAACTTCTCCTCTTTCCCGCTCGCGAATGGCATTCCGAACATTCCGTTGCCGGATATCAGCAGCGGTGTGATCCCGATGCCTCGTAACGTGGCCACGCGGGTACCGAATCCGACCGAGGTCGAGCGCGGACGATCACAGCAGTGGAACGTCACGTTCGAGCGCCAGTTGCCGATGGACGTCTCGGTCAGCATGGCGTACGTGGGAATGCGGACCGATGGCGGCTACGCTGACGTGAACCTCAACTACGCTGACGCGGGCGGCGCTGACGCCGGCCGGAAGCTCTTCACGCAGGCTGGCACCGCAGACATCCTCGACTGGGCCGGGCGCACCAAGCGCCGTTATAACGCCCTGCAGATGGCGATCAATCGTCCCTTCAGGAACGGGCTGCTGCTCAAGGGCGCGTACACCTGGAGTAAAGCGATGGACGAGACCGACGATGATGGCTGGGTAACGTTAGACTGGAGCCAGCCGTCGCAGTTGAGCCGCAACTACGCGCTCGCAGGATATGACAGGACCCATAACCTCTCAATGGGCTTCCTGTACGATCTGCCGTTCATGAAGGCCGATACCGGTGTTCTGCCCGCGCTCGTGCAGAACTGGCAGGTCAATGGGATCTTCCAGATCTACTCCGGCACGCCGTTCTCGATCAACGGCGACAACACTGCCCTGAATCAGCGCCAGGGACGTCAGACGATTCAGCAGATTGCGGAGATCCGGCGGGTGGGACCGGCGGGACCAAACGCCGTCTATTACGATCCGACGTCGTTTGCTCAACCGGGCAACCAGTGGGGCAACACCGGACGGAACTTCCTCCGAGGGCCCTCGAACTACAACCTTGACCTGGGCATCTTCCGCGGCTTCCCGATCGGTCGTTATCGGGCCGAGTTCCGGATGCAGGCGAGCAACGTCCTCAACCACGTGCGTTGGGGCAACCCGGTGACTGGCTTCACGGATCCGAACTTCATGAAGATCCGTGCCATCAACGGCGAACCCCGACGGATCCAGCTGGGATTCCGCTTCCAGTTCTAAACACGTCGCACTGCGACCAACCGAGGCCGGAAGGGTTCAGCCCTTCCGGCCTTTTTTCTTTCCTGTGGAACGCGTTGTATCCTGCCGTAATGCCTCGGTGGCTCTTCGCGGCCGTGCTGTGTGTGGTGACGTTCGGGTCGACCGGTCGCGTGTTCGCGCAAACGACAAGCGCGGCGAGCGAAGCGGCGCGTGCAATGAGCGAACAGCGCTATGACGCTGCCGCAAGCGCCTACCGTGAATTGCTGAAGGCTCATCCCGACGAACCAGGTCTGCTGGCGAATCTCGGAATGGCGCTCGCGATGGGTGGCCACGAAGCCGACGCCGTCGCCCCGCTCGAGCGCGCGCTTGCGCTGAATCCCAAACTCACGAATGCGCGGATGTTCCTGGGGTCGAGCTACCTCGCCATCGATCAACCGGACAAGGCGGTGGCTGCCCTCAAGGTGGCGCTCGCGGCGCAACCGTCGTCGCTTGAAAACAGGCGGATGCTCGCCGAGGCCTATGCTGCGTCCGGCCGCCCTTCTGACGCACTCGCAGAACTCAGACGGATCACTGAGATAGCGCCGCGCGACCCCACAGGGTGGTTCGCGCTTGGCCACGCCTACAACGGCGTCGCCCAAGACTCGATGGCCACCTTCAACGACAAGCCGGAGGACCGTCCGTGGCGTCAGTTGCTCCTGGCCGACGCGCTGGCGGACGACGGCAGGCTTACCGACGCATTCGCACTCTATCGGTCGACGTTGGAAGAGCTGCCAACCATGGTGAGCGTTCACGACTCCATCGCCCGCATCTACGAACAAACCGCACACGCCGACTGGGCTGCCCGCGAACGTTCGCAGGGAGTACTTCCATCGTCGGCGTGCACCACGCGGAAACCGCTCTGCGAGTTTCGCGCGGCACGCTACCGGTCCGCACTGGAAAGTGGACTGGCTCGCTCTGATCCGGAGTCGCGCTACTGGGCCGCGCGTGCCGGCGCAGAACTGGCCCGCGCCGCATTCAAACAGCTCGATACGCTCCCCGACTCACGCGAGCGCCGCCTGGTTCGCGCAACGCTGGCTCGCGGGCAACGCCGTTACGACGACGCAATTCGGGAACTTCAAGCGGCGATAAAGATCGCACCGCGCGATCCGGAACTCATCGCCGAGCTTGGCACGACGTACTATTACGCTCGCGACTTCGATCGAACCGTGACGACGTTGCAGCCGCTACTCAAGATTCGCGGCGACGATCCACAGCTTCTCTCGATGTACGGTGAGGCGCTTTTGGAACAACAGCGCGTCGACGACGCGATCGCCGCGCTCGAGCGTGCAACGGGTCTGGACTCTTCGAATTCTGCCGCGAGGCTCGCCCTCGCGCGCGCGTATATGCAGAAAGGGTACTACCAGGCCGCGATCCCGCTGATTGAAGTAGAGATTGCCGACGACAAAGATGGAAGTCTCCACGTGCAGCTCGCGCGTGCTTACAAGGGAGCGGGAAATGGCGAAAAGTCGGCAGAACTGCTGACGCGTTCGCAGGAGCTTCAGCGGGCTGCACAAGAACGCAGCGCTGCGGCCGGACAGAGGACGATTACGCCGCCGAAGTAAGCTGCCAGCTTCCAGCTCTTGCTTTTCGGATCCCGGACCCCGGACCCCGGATCCCGGATCCCGGCTCCCGCCAGCAGCCAAGAGCTAGCAGCCAGGAGCTACTGCTCTTTGATTTCGACCACCTGATTCGTTTTCACGCCGTCGACGACCTGGCGAATACCCGATGGCCATTGCACCTCGACACGCACGTTGGCAGCGTCAGGACCCAATCCGAAGTGCAATCCGGCGTGCGACGATGATGCGTAGCCGATCGCGGTGGTCATCGTGCGCACCTGCTGCCCAACCGTTACTCGACCCCCGATTCCGTCGCGGTTGCTCTTGCTACCGGTTAGCTTGACTATCAGCCACCGGTTCGCGGCGGCGGTTTCGTTGTGCCAGAGCTCCGCGTTTGCGCCGAGCACCAGGACCACAAGGTCGAGGCGGCCGTCGGCGTCGAAGTCTGCGACACCGCATCCGCGATGCGCCGCCTTGACGCTCGCAAAGCCCGCCGGCGCACTGACATCCTGAAAATGGCCCTGCCGATCGTTCAGCCAGAGACTGTTCGGCTGATTCCATCCACTCGACTCGCTCACGCGATCGTTGGCGTGCGAGTTGGCCGTGAAAATATCCTTCCATCCGTCGTTGTCGACATCAACGAGTGTCGCGCACCACCCGGACAACGGCATGGTCGAACGTGCGAGCCCCGCCGGCGTTGTCGTCTCGCTGAATTCCCGTCGGCCATCGTTGTGAAAGAGTGGAAACGTCTCGCCCGCGAGCGCGGTCAGAAAGATGTCCTCCCAACCATCGTTGTCGTAGTCTTGAAAGTCGACCCCCATGCTCGACACGGGGCGGCCAGACGCAGGAACAGAAACACCGGCAAGCAGCCCGATTTGTTCGAAACTACCGTCGCCCTTATTGCGGAACAGAAAATCCGGGACAGTATCGTTGGTGACGAACACGTCCATTTGACCGTCGTGGTCGAAGTCCGCTATCGCCGCACTCATGCCTTTGCCGATGTGCGACGCGATGCCGGCACGCGACGACACGTCTTCGAACGTGCCGTCGCCCCGATTGCGATACAAGCGGTCGGGTAACCCTTCAAAGAATCGCGGATGACAGTAGATACGAACCCCGCGTGCCTGGTCGCCGCAGTACCGGTTCGTGTCAGGCGACCACTTGACGTAGTTGACGACGAAGAGATCGAGCCGTCCGTCTTTGTCGTAGTCGAACCATACTCCCGCGACCGCCCAGTCGCCGCTGGCAATGCCCGAGCGAGCCGTAACGTCCTCGAAGTGTCCGTCGCCGCGGTTGTGCAGAAGCTGATTCTGACGCACGCCGGCGACGAACAAATCGACAAACCCGTCGTTGTCGTAGTCTGCGGCGGCCGCGCCCATCGCGTACCCGACGCCTCCGACGCCGGCTGCGGTCGTCACATCTGTGAAGCGAAGCCCGCCGTCATTCCGATACAGCCGGTTCGAGTACGCGGGTGAGTTCTTCACGAGCGCAGGCGTCGGCGCGCCGTTGGTGAAGAAGATGTCGGAGCGGCCATCATTGTTGTAGTCGAAAACGGCAAGTCCGCCAGGCGCGCTTTCAACGAAGTACTTGTCCGCACTTGGCGAGTTCCGATATACGAACGACAAGCCGGCGCTCTGAGCCACGTCGCGGAATTTGATCGATCGGGCGCCTTCGCTCTGCTGGGATTCTTGCGCACCAATAATGGGCGCAAGAACAAGCATCGTCGTTCCCAACCGAACGAGAGTCAGTCGGAAATTACGGTTGGTTTCTGCCTTGCGGGTCGTCGTTGACACAACGGGATCGTACTACGGTCCGCTTCGTGCACAATGTGAGGAAGGATTCCCCGATTGTTGCTGACTCTCAAGAGACTGGTGGTTGCGCTCTCGTTGACGGCATCCGTTTCTGCGGTTCAGCCATCCGCTCAAACGCCCAAGCTGTCGCTCGATGCGTATCCGGCAGAGATCCGTGCCGATCTCGCCCGACCGTACGAGAACGTTCGCGCCCACCCGGACGACGCGAATGCCGTCGGCTCTCTTGGGCGTGTCCTTCAGGCGTGGGAACAGTGGGAAACCGCGCATGAGGTGTACACGCGAGCGATCACGCTCGCTCCAACATCCTTTGACTGGCACTACCTGGATGCGTGCGTGCTGGACCGCCTCGCTCGTCCAAAGGATGCGGTCGCACATCTTCGCGAAGCGTTGAAAATTCGTCCCGACTATGTGGCCGCAAGAGTCAGGCTGGCCGACGCCCTGTTGAGTGCCGGACAGTTGGGAGAAAGTCGAACGATATTCGCCGCCCTCGCGCGCGAACCGCAGGCTGAGCCACTCGGCCTCTTTGGACTTGGCCGGATTCTGGCGGCCGAAGGAAAACACGAAGAGGCGGTTCAGGCTATTCAGCAAGCGCTGGCGTTGTTCCCAGAATGGGGCGCGGCGCACTACTCGCTGGCGTTGTCGCTGCGGGCACTTGGCCGTCGTGACGAGGCACAACAAGCGTTGCAACGCCACGTTCAGTACGGCACTCGCTGGCCGGGAGTGGCCGATCCAGTGCTGTCTTCAGTATCAGATCTTCGCAACGATTCAGCGGCGCGATTCCGCAGGGCGCGGAGTCTCGCAGACCAGGGAGATCTGAATGGCGCGATAACAGAATTCGAATCGGTGCTCGCCGACGACAAGTCTTCGGCGCTGGCGCATTCGAGCCTGGTCAAACTATATGGCCGGACGGGAAACTGGGCGAAGGCCGACGAACACTATCGAGCGGCGGTTGCCTTGGGGAGCGGCCTTGCCGAACTTCACTACGACTATGGTGTCCTGCTCGGACTTCAGCAGAAGTGGGACGAGGCGCAAGATGCGTATCGCCGGGCCATTGCGATCAATCCTGTCTATCCCGAAGCACACAATAATCTGGGACAAATCCTCGAGCGAAACCGGCAATTCGAGGCCGCGCTCGGTGAGTATCGGAGCGCCGCATCGGATCGTCCCACGTTCCGCCTGGCACGGCTCAACGTCGGGCGAATGCTGATCGGGCTGGGACGTCTTGACGAGGCAATTACAGAGTTGCAGAAGATTACCCAGCCTCGCGATGCCGAAGCGCCTCGCTACCTGTTCGCGCTGTCTACAGCGTACGTCCGTGCCGGTCGCAAAGACGAGGGCATCCGCTGGGCAAACGACGCGCGGCAACTCGCCCTCCATTACGGCGACACGGCGCTCGCTGCTGCAATCGAACGCGATCTGGCATTGATTCGATGAGGCTGCTGTCCCTCTTCTTTCTTTTCTTGTGGCTCCCGCCGTTAGTCGGGGGTCAGAGAGCGGCGGTACAAAAGTCCGGAATCTTCGTCGAATCCGCTGCCGCAACCGGGCTCAACTTCACGCACATCACCGGTGCGACAGGGCAATACTACGTGGCCGAGGAAATGGGAGCGGGCGTCGCGCTATTCGATTATGACAACGACGGCGATCTCGATGTTTTCCTGGTTCAGGGTGGTCCGCTTGATGGCAAGCCACCCGCGGACACCGCGGGGTACCCCACCAGCCGCTTGTTCCGCAACGATGTGACGAAGGGTCCAGACGGCAAGCCGCGGCTGCATTTCACTGACGTGACGACGCAGGCCGGCGTCGCGCTCCGCGCCTACGGCATGGGCGCCGCGGTGGGCGACTACGATAACGATGGAGATCTCGATCTGTTCGTGACGAGCTTCGGACCCGAGACGCTGTTTCGAAACAATGGCAACGGCACGTTCACCGATGTGACGAAGGAAGCGGGTGTCAGCGATCCGCTGTGGAGCACGAGCGCGGCATTTTTTGACTTCGACCGCGATGGCGACCTGGATCTCTTTGTCGCGAATTACCTCGATTTCACCATCGCCGGAAATAAAAAGTGCACCGATACCGCCGGCGCGCCGGATTATTGCGGCCCGCGGAATTATCACCCCGTTCCCGATCGCTTGTACCGCAACGATGGCAACGGCCATTTCACTGACATCACCGAGTCTTCAGGCGTCAGCCGTGCCGACGGCGCAGGCTTGGGAGTTGTCGCGGGAGATTACAACAACGACGGCTGGCTCGACGTGTACGTCGCCAACGACGCCACACCGAATCAACTCTGGATCAATCGGCGCGACGGCACGTTCGTCGACGAAGGACCGCTGTCCGGGTCGGCGCTCAATGCGGCAGGGAATCCCGAAGGGAGCATGGGCATCGCGTCAGGCGACTTCGATGCCGATGGTGACGAGGATCTCTTCGTAACGAACATCATCGGCGAAACATTCGTGCTCTACAAGAATGACGGTGCCGGCAACTTCGAGGACGCGCGAGTTCAGACTGGTCTGGGCCCCCTGACGACAGCCGTCACCGGCTTTGGCACCGACTGGTTCGATTACGATAACGACAGCTGGCTCGACCTCTTCATCGCCAACGGCGCCGTCAATGCCATCGAGTCGCAGCGAGGACAGCCGAACCCGTTCAAGATGAAAAATCAGCTGTTTCACAATGCCGGCAATGGCCGGTTCGTCGATGCCAGTTCTCTCGGAGGGCCGGCGTTCGAACACGCAGAGATCAGCCGCGGTGCCGCCTTCGGCGACATCGACAACGACGGCGATACCGACATCGTGGTGACCACCAACGGCGGACCTGCGCGGCTGCTGATCAATCAGGGCACGCCGGGTAATCATTGGATCGACGTCGCGCTGCAGGACTCGCCACGCAACCGCTTCGGGTTCGGCGCCCGAATTGGCATCGAACGTACGGGCAAACCAACCCTATGGCGCCGCGTTCACACCGATGGAAGCTACCTGTCGGCAAGCGACCTGCGCGTGCACGCTGGCCTCGGTCCTTCCGCGACTATCGACGCAATTGTCGTCCAGTGGGTCGACGGCACGCGGGAACGTTGGACGAAGGTGGCGGCGGATCAACTCGTGACGCTGAAAAGAGAAACCGGACAGACGGAGAAGCGTTAACAATGCTGAGACATCTCATTGTCCTTCTCGTTCTCGCCTTGGCACCCACCGCAACGGTGCATGCGGACCTTCGCGCCGGCGCCGCCAGGGTGGACATTACGCCGCAGAGCTCGCAGTGGCTCATTGGTTATCAAGCCAGGCAATCAATTGGAGTCTACGACAAGATCTATCATCGAGTATTGGCGCTCGACGCCGGCGGTACACCCTTCTTCTTGATCTCGACTGACGTCTGTCTCTTCTCGCCGAATTTCCATGATGCCGTCATGCGCGACCTGCAAGGCCGCACGGGCATCGATCCGGCGCACGTGTGGTGGAGCGTCACGCACACGCATGCAGCTCCGGAGCTCGGACCGCCGGACATGTACAAAGCGCTGCTCGGCCGCTCCGATCACGACTGGGACCGAGCCTATACGACGTTCGCGACCGATGCCTTGATTGACGCCGTGAAGGCCGCGCGCGAAAAACTCGAACCAGCGCGCCTGTCGTTCGCGACCACGACAGCGAACGCAAATATCAATCGCCGCGCGAGAGACGTGGACGGAAAGATCTCTCTGGGATTGAACCCGGACGGTCCTGTCGATCGACAGGTCAACTTGTTGCGAGTGACGCGGTTGGACGGGTCACCGATCGCACTCGTCGTCAACTACGCGATGCACGGCACGGTCATGAGCGGGCAGAATCTGAAAATCAGTGGCGACGGGCCCGGCGTGGTCGCGGCGTATCTCGAGGAGCGACTGGGTGGAACGGTCCTGTACGTCAACGGCGCAGCAGGAAACATCGCCCCCATTTACTCCGTGTATGCCGACCCGTCGAGTGGCCATTTGTCACAGTTTCGCGTGCTTCTCGGCGACCGCGTGATCGCAGCAGCCCGTGCGATGCCGGCTGGCACCGATCGCGTCGTCATTCGGCACGCGCAACAAGCTGTCGAAACACCACGTCGCGAGGACCTCGGCTGGCCGGACGAATTGGCGGCTTACGCAACGAGCGATCGCCGGCGGATCAAACTGCCGCTGCGATTCGTCGCGATCAACGACACGGTGCTCTGGTCCGCACCGGTTGAGATGTTCTGTGAGATCGCGATGAACATCCGGGAGAAATCGCCGTTCAAGCAAACCTTCTACTTCGGTTACACAAACGGTTGGTTCGGGTATCTACCGACCGCGAAGGCCTTCGAGGAAGGTGGCTACGAACCGAGAACCTCGCCGTTCACAGCGCAGGTGGAGGAAGACCTCAGGACCAACGTACTCGCTTTCCTGCGATCGTTTCGTCGGTAACGGCGCAGGTTGATCAATCGACACCGTTCACTGTCACACTGCGATGATGATTAAGCGCTGCGCGGCGAGCGAACAATAGCCGCGAACGCGATCAAATAACATCCAGCCCCCACCCAGAACGCCGCCGAGATCCCCGCACCGAGCGCAATCACCACCACCAGGACGGATGCGCATACCGATGCCGCGCCGTTGACTCCCCACAGCCACGGCGCGATTGACGGCGCCTCCGATAGAGCGCGGCGCATTCCGATCGGAAACGCCATGCCCATGAGGAAGCCGATTGGCAGAAGGATGCCGACCGACACCGCAATTCGAGTGGCGATCGAGGCGGCGTCGAAATACCGAATCACGAGCGGCGTGATACCGCCAAACGCGACCAGGACAACGACAAGCAACAGAAGAATTCTGGTCGACGACTGCGGCCGATCCTGCACGCGAGCAGTGGCCAGACTGCCGATGCCGCTCGACAGCAGCAGCGAGAAAAGTACAACCGAGAGGCTGTAGACCGGATGCCCGAGAAAAATCGCGAGCCGCTGCACCTGGGAGATCTCCACCAGCATGAATCCGAGGCCGATCGCACCGAAGTACAACAGATGCGGCGCGATGGCGGCCGGACCGCCGTAGCCTTGGCGAAGGCGGTTAGACCGCGCCACCGCAAGCGGCAACACGATGCAGGCAGCGGTCAGAATCGTGACCGTGACCATCAACACGCCAAGGATGCCAACCGCCGTCATGTTGAAGCGGACGATGCCCTGATCGTGCCAGCGGGCAGTGTTGAAGACATCGCGAAGGCGCAGCATGTGGAAGAAGAACGGCGTGTCGTCGGTTGGTGCGGCAATGTTCAACGGATGTGCCGCAATCGCATCGGCAAGCCGCGAGCCGCTCGCAATCGCGGCGAAGGTGTCATCGGCCGAGTAGCGTGGACTCTGAACGATTTCGAACTTCAGCCGCGATGCAACCGCCTCGAGCGCGTCGACATCCGCTGCCGACAACGGATCGCGAGACAACAGCATCGTCCCGACACCGTCCGGCCCGCTTGCCGCAGCCGCAGGGCGAGCGCGAACGATCGCGTAGTGGTCGCCCGGGCGCGTGATCCCCCTCTGCATCAGTACCGTCGACGCGAGAGTCGCCAGACGGTAGACCTCGCCGGGACGATCCGCGTAATACCAGCGCGACACTGAAAGGATTCCGCGCGGTGCCAGGTGGTCGAGGAACACTCGCCAGGCGTTCGTCGTGTAGAGCGAGTTCTCCGTCAGGACAAACGCACCACTCGCCGTCGCTGCCCAGGTGTCGATGAGCGAGATCTGGATCAAATCAACGCGGTCCTGCAGACGCGCGATATAGCTTCGCGCCTCGTCATTGACAAATCGGACTCGTGGATCGCGATCGAGGTGACCGGTGAAATCGCCAAACCGGCGATTGACGAGATCGATGATGCTCTCGTTGATTTCGACGCCCGTGACCTCGCGCTGATTGAAGACCAACGCCGAAAGCACGTCTCGGCCGCCGCCCGTGCCGACGACGACGACGCGAGAGTTCGGTCGAAGGTAATGGGCCACATTGGTGACGTCGTACTTGAGGTGCGATACCGTTTCCGGGTCGCCGTTATACGCGGTCAACTCCGTTCCCGCGTATGAGTCGATATCGAGATGCAGCTCCCGCGCTCTCTTGTCGGCGGGCAGCGTCGGACTCAGACCCCAGCCTGACGGCTTGATGACGCGGTTCTGATCGCCAATCACCCGAATGCGGGAGAACGAATTCCAGCGTTCCACGAGCGGCCGCGCCTCGTACTGCCCTTTGACCCAGATCAACCGGAGCCATCCGGCATTCTGCCTGGCCGCAAGGCCGTTCGCCGCGGCTGCGAGGATCAACAGACCGGCCAGCGTGGCACACGCGTGTCGAAACCGGGCGCTCACTGTCGTTTCGTTCAACGTTCGCTCAGCTGCAAACAGCACCGCCGAGACCGATGCGATCGCTGCCGTTGCAAGCACCGCGGTGGGCGCGTCGGCGAGGCGGAGCATCGGTCCGACAATCAGGCAGCCGAGCGCAGCGCCGGTCAAATCCGCGGCGTACAGCGCACCAACCTGCTGCGGAAATCGCGTCAGCGCCAACGACACGACAATTCCGCTCATCACGAATGGCACCGACAATGCCGCGTACGTCAGGGCAAGGGCATACCCGCTGACAAGGGACGGCTCGATGAGAAATGGAATCGCCAGGTGGGTCAAGTAACTCAACACGATCGTTGCCGCAAAGAGCGACGCTCCGATCGCCAGGTGGCGGGTAACACGCTGGCCCACGAACAACCGAGGGCCGAGATACACAGCGATGGCCCCTACCGCCATGCCGAACATCGTCACCGAGATGGCGACGAAGGCGAAATGGTAGTACATCGTGACGCTGAACGTCCGCGTCAGCAGCAGCTGATACGTCAGGGTCGATAGCGTGACGAGAAAGAGACCGGCGAACGTGCGCGCGCCGGCGCGGACCGGCGCCTCTGGCGTGATCACCCTTTGATGCGCCCCTGGCCTTCAACGATGGTGACGTATCGATCGATGGGAACCTCGGTGATGCGCTCAACTCTCCCGCTTGGCGGCGGCCATTTGACTTCGATCCAGTTGACCTTCGTGGCGGTTCCGATCCCCAGCACCTCGCGCATGTCGTGCGAGGACAAATAACTTCCGCCGTTTGCCTTGTAACGGCGTCGAATCACGTCGCCGAACGACCAGATGATCGTCGCGCCAATCGCGTCGCGATTGCAGGAGGTCCCCTGAAGCAGAACGCCGACCCAGTGGTTGCCTTCGCCGGCATTGTTCTTCAACAGCACCGGGGCGCCGCCGTTGTTGCCGATGAGCACATCAACTCGACCGTCGTTGTTGTAGTCGCCAATCGCCAGGCCGCGGGCCGGAAACATCTTCTGAAAGACAGGGCCGGCCTTTGCACTGACGTCGACAAGCCTGGCGCCGTCGTGATGGAAGAGCAGCAGTGGTTCCTTGTAGCGGACCTGCTGCGAGTAGTTCTCGATCATATCGTCGGGATGACCGTTGGCGAGAAACAGATCGACCATGCCATCGTTGTCGTAATCGAAGAACTTCAGACCCCAGCCGCTCAGGAGCCGTGTCGACTGCGCCACACCATTACCCGCGGCGACGTCTGAAAAGAATTCGTTGCCGTCGTTCCGGTACAACGAGAACATTTCCTGATCGACATTCGCGACGAACAGATCCTGTTTGCCGTCGCCGTTGAAGTCCGCCGCGTCGACTCCCATCCCCGAACGCGGTTGACCGTTCGCGCTGAAGCCGACCTCGGCGGCCAGCGCAATCTCCTCCCACTTCCCTTTCCCGCGGTTGGCAAACAGAAAGTTCTGAACGGTGTCGTTGGCGACGAACAGATCCATCAAGCTGTCGCCGTTGATGTCGGTCGCGACCACGCCGAGCGCTTTGCCCTTCACCCGTTGGATGTCGGTGCCGGCGCTGACCTCGGTGAACGTCCCGTCTCCGTTGTTGCGAAACAGCAAACTCGGCGTCGGCTTGAAGACACGCGGAATACAGTAAAACCGCTTTCCGAGCTTGTTGTCGCCACAAAAGATGTTGCTGGTCAGCGAGAACTCAACGAAGCTGCACAGAAAAAGATCCAGCTTGCCATCGTTGTCGTAATCGAACCAGACCGCGCTCGTCGTCCAGCCGGGCGCCGCGAGGCCCGCTTTGTCGGTGACATCCGTGAACGTGCCATTGCCATTGTTGTGATACAGCGTGCATCGGCCATACGCCGTGACGAAGATGTCCGGATAGCCGTCGTTGTCGTAATCGGCGATCGCGCATCCCATTCCGAACGCCTGCCCTCCCTCGACTCCCGCCTTTGCTGTTACGTCGGTGAACGTTCCGTCGCGATTGTTCTTGTAGAGGGCGTTTTTGAGCGGCGCCGCCGGCTTGTAGAAGTCAGCCGCACCGCTGTTCACCATGAAGAGGTCCATCCACCCGTCGTTGTCGTAATCGACGAACGCAACGCCAGGTCCCATCGTTTCCGGCAAATAGCGGTTCGACGACATCGCATTTTCGTGAACCCAGCTGATGCCGCTGACCGATGCAGGGATTTCTTCGAATAGCGACGCCGCGGCCGTAACGCGGCCACGACGAAACGGTACAAAAGCCGATGCGCCAACGAGACTGGTTAGGGTGAGGAATTCGCGACGCGAAGGAAGAATCGTACCTGACCGATATTTCATGGGCTCATACATCTTAAGCCACGGATCAACACAGATGAACAAGCCACGGATGAACACGGATGAACACGGACAGACTTGACCTCAAACAAGAATCCGTTTCGGCCGTGTTTTTCCGTGGCTGATATAGTCCGTGTTCGTCCGTGTTTTTCCGTGGTTGATATAGTCCGTGTTCGTCCGTGGCTTACGTTT
>Ga0075428_100004375_pt1 | contig 15593 bp, 12 predicted proteins | sample RhiMetdeltSRZDD2_FD_75291 | JGI IMG/M metagenome (GOLD analysis project Ga0075428, IMG submission 75291) | Populus rhizosphere microbial communities from Tennessee, USA - Rhizosphere MetaG P. deltoides SRZDD2 | ecosystem: Host-associated > Plants > Roots > Rhizosphere > Soil | place: USA... | reverse complement strand
TGAAGGCGCTGCTGAGGCAGTATCCGTGCCAGCTCCCTATACGCGTGCGTCAGCGGATGGTGCGGCTCCAGAGCGAGGTCGCGGTAGGTGCCTACAATGCACAACGAGGCGGCGTGCACCTCCCGTGCGACAAACTGCAGGAGCAAGAGCGAGGGCGTATCAGCCCACTGCAAGTCATCAAAGATAAGGACCAGGGGCCGTCTCTGGGCAGCGTTTTTCAGAAACGTGGTAAGACTATCGAAGAAGCGGAAGCGCTCCTGGGCTGGCTCCAACGCCGGCAGGCTGGGCAGGTCCGTGAGGCGTTGACGGATTTCAGGTATCACCTGAGCCAGTGCGGCAGCTCCGGCCCCTATCTCTGCCTGGAGGGTCTCGGGCGTGCTGGACATCAGATAGCTACGTAGAATCTGGACCCATGGCCAGAAAGGGGGGGCTCCCTCTCCTTCATAACACCGTCCCCACAGTACCTGCACATCATGGTTGCCTGCAGACGCAGTCAGCTCCTGCAGCATGCGAGTCTTGCCAATGCCTGGTTCACCCTCTAGGAAGACCAATTGTCCCTGGCCACCACAGGCGGAGGCAAGTGCGGCCTCCAAGACGGCCATTTCTCGGGCACGTCCGACCCAGCACGAGGCTATAGAGGGATGCGCCACAGGCAGACACCCCAGGATACCAAGGTTCTCCTGCGCCATACTGTAGTCCCCTCCACGCGTATGTCAGATTCGAACCAGCCAGTTGCAAGGTGCAGCACAGCCTATGATTTTGCCATCTGCCCCGGCATTATGCACATATTCTATAGCAATACTGCGGGTTCTATCGCAAGTTTTCATTGTGGTGGCTGGCTGGCGCTTTCCACAACTGCTGCTCGGACGCGATCAAGCGGCACAGCAGTCTTGCAAGGCAACGCAAGATGTCGTACATACGTGCGGTGTATAGTCCGCGGAGCAGTAGATTTGACTAGCCAGCACCAAGGATGGAGTCTCACGATGCCCAGGAGCAGAAGCCATCAGCCGACCAGTGAGTTTACGACCACGAACATGAAACTACGCGGGGAAATTCGCGACGTCCTGCTGCCCAAAATCACCCATATAGACATGTTAAAGCAACCTGTGGATGATCTCGCGATCTCGCGGACTTTTCACCTCTATGTGCGCCCACTCGACACTGCTACAGTGAAAGTTGGCGTACAATATCGCAGTATACACATTGGCTCGACGGTGGCAGAGGTCCATCTCAAGCAATCCGCTACAGATCTCCAGGACGTCATCGACGCGCTGTTAGCCAGCCTGAGTGACGGGTGGATCTGGCAGGTGGGTTAACGAGGCTACGCCCTTCCTCCCTCTCCACATGGGAGAGGGGGGTGAGCAAGGCGGTTTAGAGGTTAATCTCCTGCGCCACCAACTCGCGATGATGGGTGGCATCCCCGAAGGTGAACTCGGAGTATTTGGCGCGTTTGAAATAGAGATGCATATCGTGCTCCCAGGTGAAGCCAATACCACCATGCACCTGAATGCCTTCACCCGCTGTGTAGCGATAGGCATCACTACAGTACGCTTTAGCCATCGATACGGCTAAAGGCACTTCAGGCGCATCCTCATCCACGGCCCAGGCCGCATAGTAGGCGGCGGATTTGGCGGATTCCACCTGCAGCATCATCTCTGAACACTTGTGCTTGATCGCCTGGAAGCTGCCAATGGGCCGTCCGAACTGGACGCGTTCCTTGGCATACGCCACACTCATATCGAGCACCCGCTGGGCCCCACCCACCATTTCAGCGCAGAGGGCAGCGGTGGCGATGTTGAGCACCTTCTGAAGAATCGGCCAGCCCATATCGATCATGCCAATGAGACGATCGCGCCCTACCATGACATGGTCGAACACTACCTCGCATTGCTTGCGGGTCTGATCCATAGTTTTTAACAGGGTGGTCGTGATCCCGGGGCTCTGAGCCTCGACCAGGAACAGGCTGATACCATAGCTTTTATCGCCCGATTCCTTGGTGCGGGCGGCCACGACCATGACATCGGCGATGTGCGCATCGGGCACAAACAGCTTCGTTCCTGAGATACTAAAGCCATCGGCCGTCGGCAGGGCCTTTACCTCCGTAATGCCTTCAGCATCAAAGCGTCCTGATGGTTCGGTCATGGCCAGCGTGACGATTAAAGAGCCATCCGCAATTTTCGGGAGATAGGTTTTTTTCTGGTCTTCTGAGCCACCAAGGAGAATGGTCTGACCGGCTAACAACACAGCAGCGAAAAACGGCGATGGCAGCAACACGGCGCCCATCTCTTCGAGAATAACCGTCAAATCCACAAAGCCTAGCCCTTGCCCGCCGTACTCTTCGGGAAAGGCGAGGCCCAACCAGCCAAGCTCAGCCATGTCTTTCCAGAGTTCCGGCTTATACCCACGCTCGTCCTCCATGAGCTGTCGGACCACAGAGGTGGAGCAATTTTCCGCCAGAAAGGCGCGTGCGGTCTGGCGCAACATGTCTTGCTCAGGGCTAAAACCAAAGTCCATACTGGAGTGTCCTCCTATGTCAAGAAAGAGCGCTGTAGCGTTAGCGAATAGCCTGCTCAGTCTGGGGATCGAAGAGATGGACACGCTCCATGTCAAAATAGACCTCAATCTCATCGTGCATTCTGGCACGCATTTGGGGATCCATACGTGCCGTAAAGGCGTAGCCTTTATAGGAGAGTTCCAGCACAATTTCCGCGCCCAGAGGCTCGAGCACTTCCACGGTAGCACGGAGTGGAGTCAAATAGGCACTTTGCTTCTCCGGTGTTGCCAGGATATCCTCGGGCCGGATGCCAAACACGACATTTTTATTCGTGTAGGCTTCCGCACTTTTTGCTTTCTGCGGCGGCAGCGGAAGGCGCGTCCCCTGGATGTCAACAGCTAGTCCACCGTTGTCCAACACCAGGCGAGCATCCAAAAAATTCATCGGAGGACTGCCGATGAAACCAGCCACAAACTGATTCTGCGGCTGATTGTACACTTCCATGGGGGGGCCGACTTGCTGGATAAAACCGTTGCGCATGACCACAATACGGTCGCCCATGGTCATCGCTTCCACCTGGTCATGGGTCACGTACATCATCGTGGCATCGAGACGGTCGTGCAGTTTGATGAGCTCGGCCCGCATGTTAACGCGCAACTTGGCATCCAGGTTGCTTAACGGCTCATCAAAGAGAAACACTTCCGGCTGCCGCACAATGGCCCGCCCTACTGCCACACGCTGCCGCTGACCACCGGAGAGTTGCTTGGGCTTGCGCTCCAGCAGGTCGCCAATGCCGAGAATGTCCGCCGCAGTTTTGACCCGACGATCAATCTCGGCTTTGGGAGTGCGGCGCAACTTGAGCGAGAAGGCCATGTTTTTGTAGACCGTCATGTGGGGATAGAGGGCGTAGTTCTGAAACACCATGGCGATATTGCGGTCTTTTGGGGGGACATCGTTCACCAGACGATCACCAATGTAAATTTCCCCTGCCGAGATGTCTTCCAGCCCGGCCACCATACGTAACGTTGTCGTTTTGCCACATCCCGAGGGACCAACTAATACCACGAACTCTTTATCTTCGATTTCAAGATTCACATTATTTACGGCCACAACTTCCTCGGAAAATTTCTTCACGAGGTTGCGTAAAGTCACCTGCGCCATTGATGGTCCCTCCTCATGGCATCTCTCCAGGCGTCATTAGGGTTGTACCAGCCATACCCCTCTTTTGTTAAGGCGGCGATTGTGTCATACCTGTAGTGCAGTGTCAAGACATCCCCCACCCTCCCGTCGCCCGTGAGGACGCGGCGCTCCTGCTTTACTTGAAAGCAGGCATGACATCATGCGTGAGAATGTGCAGACTCCGCTTCACACGTTCCGGCGGGATCTGCCCGCCCGCATCCAGTTCGGCCACAATACCATCCAACCCCAGTTCGTCCTGCATTTGCCTCAGACGGTCGATCAGCCCTGCGGCAGTGCCAAACGCCACTTTGGTGTGCAGAATCTCTTCATAAGTCAGACCCGCCAAGCGCTCGGCACGCGACTGGCGCCGTTCCGCTGGTCCAGTGCCGACGCGTCCCACCGACGACCGCTGCAGGTTGGCCTGGCGCGTAAAATAGTACATGATGCTATTGTGAGGTTCATCCAACGCCCCCTGCTCGGTCACGCCAGCATAGACGGGAACGCGCAGAAACACATTACCATTCCCAGCATGGCCGGCCTCCTGCCAGGCTTTGCGGTAGGCTTGCAAGTTCACCCGCAACTCCGGAATATCCATGCCACGTAAACCCACGAACACCGGCAGCCCCATCGCCCCGACCCTGGGGAAGGTCTCTTCGGTAGTGGCAGCCATGCGGATGGGTGGATGGGGCAGGTGATAGGGACGCGGGGAGACGGTGGCGTTTTCGAAGTGATAATACTTCCCATGATAACTGAACGGTTCCCCTTTCCAGGCCTCGAGGATAATGTTCAGGGCTTCGCGAAAGCGTTCCTGACTTTCCTCATAGGGGACACCATAAATGTCATAGGAGCGTGGAGCGCCACTACGTCCAATGCCAAAATCAAAGCGGCCGGCGCTGATCTGATCCACCGTGGCCGCTTCTTCAGCAATCCGTAAGGGGTTATTCAAGGGGAGTACCTGCACGGCCATACCGACCCGCAGGCGCTGCGTCCGGGTGGCGATGGAACTGGCTACGACGATCGGCGCCCCCAGCACCGAACGGGCTGGATTGAAGTGCATTTCCCCGAGCCACACACCGTCCAGGCCCCAGGTATCGGCAGCTTCGACCAACTCAAACCCTTCACGGAACGATTCTGTCTGGCTGCGTCCCTGTCGCGACTCAAATTCCATAAAGATCCCAAAATGCATCACCGCTCTCCTTTGTCAATGCTGGTACACTCACCCTATCAGCCTCTAAGGCTAGTCTCCTCGTCTGCACGCCCCATGCTCATCCGGATGCGGCTGTTGTCACTCTCTGCCGAGGGTGAATCACTGCCTGAGCGAAGTACTCGAGCGAGCGGCACACCTGTGCATGCGTGAGCGTGCCGAAGCTGCACACGAGCAACAATGTGTCGACACCGATCGTCTCCAGATGTGCCACGTATGCTGCCACCTGCTCCGGCGCCCCGATCAGCATGCCACCGATGGCTGCGAGTTCGTCGTAGCTTCGTCCACCCCAGACGCGCTCGGTGAGCTGCTTGAACCGTTCCTCAGAGTATTCGCTCGGTGGGGGTGGCGCGGCCAAGGACGACAGATACCAGAAGCCCTGTAACGCCAAGGCCCCGTCTCGCCGCGCTTCCTCCGGCGTCTCGGCCACATAGGTTTCACGGCAGAGCAACACCCGCGGGCGATATGGGCCTTTGCCCATAGGCTCTGCACGACCGGCCAGGGCGGTATGATACTCCTTGATGCAGCGCGCCACCACCTTCGTAGGTGTGAAATGCATGGCCATTGGCCAGCCCCGCGCCCCAACGCGGGCCGCGGAGGTGGGGCGACTGGCCACCTCGTGCAGCGGGGGATGCGGTCGCTGATACACACGTGGCCGCAGACTCATCGCCGGGAAGCTCCAGAACCGTCCGGTATGGGAGACGGTGTCCTGGGTCCAGACTTTGCGCAAAATCTCGATCGCTTCCTCGGTCATCGCTGCCGCCTGGTCGTAGTCATAGGTGATCCCAAGCTTGGCGAACTCACCTGGGCGCACCCCCTTGCCGACCCCAAAATCAAAGCGTCCTTGCGCCAAATTGTCGAGCATGGCAGCCTCAGCAGCGAGTCGGAGGGGATGATGGAACGGTAGAGCATTAACATAGTTGCCAAACCGCATACGCCTGGTGCGCTGCAAGGCGGAAGCGATCATCAAGTTGGGGCTGGGCAGGATCGAGTAGTCGGTGAAGTGATGCTCGGCGAACCAGCACTCTCCAAACCCGAGCGTTTCTGCCAGAACGATCTGGTCGAGCATCTCGGCGTAGGCCTGATCATGAGGCACGCCTCGCCCCTGACAGTAGTAGAACAGCCCAAAATCCACACATCCCTCCTGAGCAAGCTCTAGATACAATGCCAGTGCCAGGACCGTCACGGTGGTACTGTACCACCTGCCGGCACAGCCATCCCCTAGCGCATAGCTAATTCAACCCCGAAATTTGCGGTGTAAAATACCCAAGCTTATCTTGCACAACCGCGACTGGCAAGGGAGAGAGTGGCGCCTACGGCTCTATGCCTTATCTGGATACGGCGCGTCACAAACCTGCACAGACTGCGCTTGACATGGGCCAGGACGTAGCCTATGCTCGCCTTGTCCTGCCGAGCAGATCCTCGCTTTCCTCAAGTTTAGAGTACAGTAGCATCGCGCCTGACAGCAAAGCTCAGAAAGAAGGGGAGAAATAGGCATGAAGAGAGTCACCAGGGACCAACTGTGCACCAGCTTTAGCGCCAAGAATCCTCCTGTCCTCCAGGTCCAGCCTGGGGAGTCATTTGTGATGGAGACTAATGATCGTTTCGCCACGTATGAAGGGCCAAACTCCTCTGATGAGGCGATGGCCATCCTGACGACGATGGCGGGTCCGGTATACATCGAGGGGGCCAAACCAGGCGATACGCTGAAGATTGAGGTACTCGATGTGGCCTTGCCTCTGGCCTACGGCTGGATCGGTGCGACTCCTGGCCGCGGTCCACTCGGCGACCGTATCCCGGCGTTTCGCAAAGCCCGTGTGCGGATCACTCCAGAGGGTGTGGTCTTCAACGACCACGTCACGATGCCTTTGCGCCCTATGATCGGGCGTATTGGCGTAGCCCCTCAAGAGGAATCCAGGCGCAGTAATGACAAAGGGGTGTTTGGCGGGGGGATGGGCAACACGCAAATTACCAAAGGAGCGACGGTGTATCTCCCCGTATTCCACGCGGGTGGCTTGCTCACCATTGGTGATTGCCACGCGGCCATGGGCGATGGCGAGGCGACGGCCTCTGCCGTGGAATGTGCCTTTGACGCCACATTTAGGGCAACGATCGAAGAGCGTTTCAAAGTGCGCCGCCCGGTCGTGACAACTGCTACCGAGGTGATGACCACAGGCGAAGGGGAGACCATGGAAGCCGCCACGAAGGCAGCCATACAGGGGATGGCTGATCTCCTGGTGGATACTCTGGGGATCGATGATACTGAAGCTGCCATGCTCATTGCCTGCGCGGCCGACGTGCGCGCCAGTCTGGCAGGAAACCCGCCTTACACCATGCGCGTGGCTGTCCCAAAGACCATGCTCGCGTTGTAAAGCGCGTGCAATCGCGCTCGTGGGGCGAGAACGACTCCCCTCCCCTGTCTCAGTGGGAGGGGAGTCTGCTCTAGAGGCCCAGCAGCCGCTCCAGATTTTTCCACAGGATGAGCTCTTTCTCCTCCTGGGTCAGGCTCTGCAGGCCTAGCACCCAGGCCACGGGCCAGTCGATGCGCATGTCTGCTGGCCAGTCGGTGCCCAGGACTACACGGTCTGCTCCCACAGTGTCAATGACCAGGCGCAAGGCTGCCTCGCTGTGAGTCAGACAATCGTAGTAGAACCGCCGCAGATAAGCGCTGGGAGGCTTGGTAATATGGCCCCGGGCTTCGGAGCGTACCTGCCAGCCCCGGTCCATGCGGCCAATGCCAAAGCAGGTATAGCCGCCGCCGTGGGCCAGACAGATTCTGAGATCCGGACAGGCATCCATCACCCCGCCAAAAACAAATGAGGCAAATGTCACCGCCCGGTCCACCAGGTTGCCGATAGTGTTGGGCAGATGATAGCGTGTGGTCCGCTGGGTGACCAGGGTCGGGCGGGCCTGATGGATGAGCAACAGGGCGCCCATTTGTTCGGCGGCTTTCCAGAATGGCAAAAACTCCGGCTCATCAAAGGTGCGGCCGTTGACTTGATCATTGATCATGGCCCCTTTGAAGCCCAGTTGGACCACGGCCCGTTCCAGTTCGGCAATAGCGGCCTTGACGTCTTGCATCGGTAGGGTGGCCAGGCCGGCGAAGCGCTCGGGATAATCGACCGTCATCTGATGCACTTCGTTATTACAGGCCTGGGCAATCGCCGTAGTGGTGGCAACATCTTGATCATATTTATAGAAGGCGACGTTCGTGGAGACAACCTGGATATCGACCCCCAGGGAGTTCATATCGGCCAGACGCTGTTCCGGTGTCCAGGCGTTCATCGGGTTAAACAGCTCCCCCTCAGCCCTGGTCATGCCGTACCATGTTTTCCCAGCCAGAACCTCACGCTGGAAACACTGGGGAGTGAGATGGGCATGTAAATCGATGGCGCGCATAGGCCTCCTTTAGAGCCCTAACAGCTTCTCCAAGTTTTTATAGAGGATGGCGTCTTTTTCTTCCTGCGTGAGGCTTTGCAGGCTTAATATCCAGGACACGGGCCAGTCGATGGCCATGTCCGCCGGCCAGTCGGTGCCGAAAATCACCCGGTCGATGCCAGCGGTGTCAATCAGCATACGCAGGGCAGCTTCGCTGTGGGTCAGACAATCGTAATAGAACTTGCTGAGATACGCACTGGGTGGACGTGGGATGTTCACACGGGCTTCGGCGCGCACCTGCCATCCCCGGTCCATACGCCCGATGCCAAAGCAAGTATAGCCCCCACCGTGAGCCAGGCAGATTTTCAGATGCGGGCAGGCATCCATCACCCCGCCAAAGACGAACGCGGCAAACGTCACCGCCCGATCCGCCAGGTTGCCGATGGTGTTGGGGAGGTGGTAGCGATGCGAGCGCTCTCTGACTACAGTGGCTCCCCCCTGATGGATAAACATTAAGGCGCCCATCTGCTCTGCCGCCTTCCAGAAGGGCATGAAAACCGGGTCATCATAGGTGCGGCCGTTGACTTTGTCATCGATCATCGCCCCCACCAGGTCGAGCTTATTGACCGCCCGGTCCAGCTCAGCGATGGCCGCCGGCACGTCCTGCATCGGGATCTGCGCAAACCCCTTAAAACGCTCCGGATGGTCCATAGTCATCTGATGCACTTCGTCATTGCAGTCTCGGTGCATGGCAGCGACAGTCTGGGCCTCTCTATCGTAGTAATAGAAGCCTGCCCCGGTAGAGACGACCTGCACATCAACACCGAGTGAGTTCATATCAGCAATGCGCTGCTCGGGTGTCCAGACGGCACGAGGAGCAATTCGTACGCTGCCAGGTCCGATGCCATGCCACTCCTGCTCTGCCTGTATGGCATGGATGAAGCACTGGGGCGTTAAATGAGCATGGATGTCAATGCTGCGCATATCTCCTCCCGATGTAGCGGAAATTTCAGTCCTACTTCCCGAAGAGTACCTGCACCATTGCCGTGAGTACCGCATCCGTATCAATGTGGTGCTTGTGGTACAGCTGCCGGAGGGAACCGGTCTCGCCAAAATGGCTGACCCCAAGGGGTTTCAAAGGAGCACTGAAGAGAGCCCCGAGCCAGGCGAGCGTGAGAGGATGACCATCCAGGAGCGTGATCGCTGGTACGCATCGCTCGGCAGCAGGCAAGAGTTCGTCCAGGTAGGAAGGGGTGTCTTGCTGCGAGGCTGCGACATACGCATGAAACAGGCGATCCGCGCTTGTCACGTTAATAACATTGGCATAGATACCATCCTCGCTTGCCATGTCGCTGGCCTGCAGGGCCTCTTCGAGCATCACCCCTGCGGCGAAGATGTGCACGCGTGGGCGCTGGGTATAGTCTGGCTGGGCACGGTAGTCGCGCAGCCAGTAGCCGCCAGCCAGAACCTGGCGACGCCACTCCGGCGTAGAATGGCGTACGGCCTGGGTAATCGGACGCGTGGAGAGGCGTAAGTATAGGCTCTGACCATGCTGGCGATCCGTGAGTTGCTGCAGGCCCCAGCACATGATGCATTCTAATTCCGCAGCGTACGCCGGCTCATAATACAGCACACCGGGCAGTCCCATCCCCACTAACGGCGTGTAGATCGACTGATGCGCCCCGCCTTCGCGGCTCAGGCTGAGCCCTGATGGGGTCCCGGCAAAGATAAATTTCGCCCCCGCATAGGCTGCGTACGTTAAGGCATCCAGACCCCGCGCCACGAAGGGATCGTACACTGTCCCGACCGGCAAGAGCAGTTCTCCGTGCAGTTCCTCAGCGAGCCCAAGCATCGCGAGGGCCAGATAAAAATTATTTTCAGCGATGCCCAATTCAATGTGCTGGCCGGCCGCCGTCTCGCGCCATTGCAACAAGCTCGTGATGCCATGTTTCGCCCAGTAATTGGGACGCTCCGCCGGCGCGTAGATGCCGCGCTGGTTGATCCAATTGGCGAGATTGGTGGAGACGGCCACATCAGGCGAGGTCGTCACCAGCCGCGCTGCTACCTCCTTAATATCGCTTAAAGCGACTAAAATATGGCCAAAGGCCCCCTGCGTTGAAGCACGCTCCGGAACACGTATGCCCACAGTTTCAGGTACGTGCAAGGGCCGCGGTGCCACGGATGGGGCTGGAGGCTGCGGCTGGGACTGCATGAGCTGACGCTGCATGTGCTGGATCCACTGGGCGATGGGGTCTGCGGCAGCATAACCGTCCCACTCGTGCCCCACAGCAATGCCGAGATGCTCCTGCATGGCTACAATATGCGCCTGCGTGAGTTGGGCGGCGTGATTGTCAATATGACCGGCAATGGGCAGGCCCCAGCCTTTAATGGTATAGGCCATGACCGCCACGGGACGATCTTCAACCTTTGCGGCAGTAGCAAAGGCCTGAAGAATCTGGGCGATGTCGTGCCCCCCCAGGTTCATGAGTAGCTCTTTGAGGGTGGCATCGTCCACATCGGCAAGCAACTGCACCATGTCAGCCTCATTCCCAGTGCTCCATTCCAGCATGGCACGACGGATTTCGGCGCCATCCGCATTCAGTAAGCTCTGGTACTCGGCATTGGTACAATCATCAATCCACTGCTGCAGCCAGTGACCTTGCGGACGCTCGAAAAAGGCACGCTGCTTGCTACCGTATTTGAGCCAGATCACCTCCCAGCCCTTAGCCTCGAACATGCGCGCAATCTGTACCACCTGCCCCTCTGGAGCAATGTGGTCCAGACTCTGACGGTTGATATCGACAATCCACCACAGATCACTCAGGCCATAGGCACTGGCTTCACCCAGGGCTTCTGGGATGTTACCTTCGTCAAGCTCGGCATCACCCACCAGGGCGATATAGCGTCCTAGGGGACGAGGGCCAAAGTGATCGCGGACATAGCGCTGCGTCAAAGCCCCAAAAATCGTCGCCGCCGCCCCTAAACCCACTGACCCCGTGGAAATCGTCACCCCATCAGGATCTTTGGTACGACTCGGGTAGGCCTGCAAGCCTCCAAAATCCCGCAGTGTCGTCAGCATAGACTGCGGTAAACGGCCAAGCAGGTACTGAATAGCGTGCAGCACAGGCGAGGCATGCGGCTTCACGGCTACATGATCTTGTGGTCGGAGCATGGCAAAATAGAGCGCCGTCATCAAGCTCACCACCGAGGCACAACTGGCCTGATGCCCACCCACTTTCATCCCATCAGGATTCGGGCGCACCTTGTTGGCATAATGGATCATGTAGGTGGAGAGCCACAGCACGCGCTGCGCAAGCGCTTCCAGGTAGGTAATCGTATCCGGGTCAATGGTAGGAGACCAGGGGGCGGAGCGTATCGCATTCTCCATCGCGACATACCTCAACAATCGTCCGCTAGCATACGCTCGACTTCCGCACGCAGCGCCTCAAGATAGCTCGTGTAGGAGTGATGCTGATAGTCAAGCAAGCGCTGGGACTCTGTTGTATCATACCAATCAACCCATCCTGGCTCAGCCTCACCACGAAAAGCCGCCATCTCGAGCGGCACGCCGAGAATCTCGTAGTGATCCGCTACGTACTGGCGTCCACTGGTCTGCCATGTTGGCCCACCGGCAATGTTCAGCGTTTTTCCTTGCGCCGCAGGGGTAATGAGGGCTTTATATAGGGCCGTCACGACATCCTCACGGTGCACCATCTCCAGGCGCTGCTCAGCGGTAAACGGCCATACTGGCGGTGGCTCCTGCAGCACTGGCACCGCAATGCCGGCGATGCGGAGGACCACCGTCGGGAGCTGGGCCTGGTGTACGAGCCGCTCGCTGGCGATCTTGCTCTCGGCGTAAATATCCAGCGCAGTTTGGGGATATTCCACCCGTATTGGTGGTGTTTCTGAGGTCGTATCGCCATAGGTGCTGACGGAGGAACTGAACACCAGAACCGCCTCTCTGGCATTAGCTTCCATGGCACGGACGATGTTGATCGTGCCATCCACGTTGATGCTTAAGGTGCGCTCACGGCTGCGCTCACTCGCTGGTGGTAAGATTGCGGCCAGGTGCATGACCGCGCTCACCCCCTGCACGGCCGGCGTGACAGTGGCCATCTGTGTAATATCCCCCTGCACCACCTCGATGCCAGGCTCACCCTCTAACCCGGTGAAATCGCACCCCGGCAGGTCAAAGACGCGCACAGTATGCCCATCAGCCCGGCAGCGGGCTACCAGACTACGCCCTACACTGCCGGCTCCCCCCGTGATGAGAATCGGACCGTTCATGTAATGGTTGTCCCATCCATCTTGGCCTTGGTTACTAGCGCCTTGGTGGCCTTTTCGAGCTTTTCCACTGCCGCTGGTAGGCTGGACCATTTCTGGTCAGCCACGAGTGCCGCAACAGCAGCCGCTTCAGTCCTGCAGGCTTTCGTAGGTGGCACACTCATCATCGTCTTAATGAAAAATTTATCGCTGACTTCGTTGAGCGAGGTGAGAATACCCTCCAGGGCACTCCGCGCCGGGGCAGCTTCGGCGGCACTGGCGCTAGCGACGACCGTGCTCACCTGCTGACATGCAGTAATGGCCTCCTGGAGATTTTCCAGACCTTTGGTGACTTCTGCCATATTATCCTCCAGTGAAATTGCTCTTCTACCAGATCTCCAGCGGGTTCCCTCCCCCTCGATGGGGGAAGGGGCGCCGTTAAACTGGCGCCCCTCCGCCGACGCCGTCGCGCCATGGCCAGGGTGGGGGTGAAGGCCAGGGGGAAGGAGCAAAACCCCTCTCCTGCCCATCCCCCATAGAACCTAGTCTCCTGAGCGAGCCCCTTCGGCTGCACCGGATGCCCCAGGCATCCCACCATTGCCGCCATTGCCATGCCAGGATTTGACGAACTCTGTATCGATCTCCTGTTCCCGCAGGAAGCCCTGACCATCGTGGCGTTCATACGGGAAGGGAGTGAACTTCAGGAATTTTTGGCGGAAACGTTCGCCTGTCGGACGTTGATCGAGCGCGAAGACGTGCCGTTTCATCGACTGCGGTTCCGTATCGATGAGCGTGTACTCACGATTTCCTAAGCCATTCAGCGTTCCCGTGTTGATTTGAGTCTCTTCGCTTAAGCCATGGACCGTTGCTGAGACCGTCTCGAACTTCCGCGTGCCTGGGTCCAGCAAATCGAAGTCATCGGCAATCGAGCCAGGCATGCCGTGCGACTCTCGCACCTTGTCAAGACAGGCCATATCAATCGCCACCGGGTCTTTACTTGCGAACACCCCCAGGTTGGGCACAATCGGCATGTCCGCGAAGCCAACGCAGTCGCAGCGTGGGGAAATGTCAATGGCCAGGTTGATAAAACCGCATTTCTCCTTGCCCACTGCAGTCACTGCCCCCAGAGCGCCATCGGCAATTGCCGCATCCGTCGCGGCAAAGTTTTCTTCGGGGAATTCAAAGAGACCGCGAGGCGCCATGACGCCGATGCAGCCCAGGCAACTCGTGCACCGGGCCCGATCCCAGTGGATCGTATTGTCATCGACTTTAAACAGGTCATACGGGCAGCAGTCTTCGAGGATCTTCCAATCCTCCATGTGCGCCTTGCCCTTAAAATTCTCCGGATGCCAGATGGCCGCATTGGCCACACTGTATTTGGGATGGCCTCCCAGGTGCACGTTGTGCTTGCCGCGCTTGGACTGACAGCCGATGCCGAGGTTCTTAATGGCGCCACCGATGACGCCCATCGGATGGCCTTTGAAGTGGGTCAGGCAGATGAGCACGTCCGCTGCCGCAATCGCCTGGGCAATGTAGGCTTCTTTTAAGAGATACCCGGTGGGAATGTCCACGCGGTAATCGCCCGTCCCAATAAAACCGTCGGCACAGATAAAGGGGCAACCCAGGACTGCCGAGCTAAAACCATTGCGCTCTGCTGTCATCTTGAGATCGAGCTCAGTGGCACGTGAGGCATATGGCTGATAGGTCAACGTCGTCGTATCACACACAAAAGGCCGTCCACCCAGCTCCTTAATTCTGTCAGCCAGTGCCCGTGGATAGACCGGTCGCAGATAGGCCGTGTTATTCCACTCTCCACAGTGGATCTTGATCGCCACGAGATCACCCGGCTTAATCAGCTGATCCAGCCCGGCCGCCTCGAAGACAGTCAACATCTTCGCCACCAGACCCGTCTGGGGCGATTCACTGCGAGCATTCATGTAATAGACTTCAGAAGCCGCCATGATGTTCTCCTCTGCTACGGTCCACGTGTTACTTCTCCCTGTTCTCTGCTACCTCTCCCAGGCGTCTCTGGCCGTTGCCCTTACGAGAGGTTGAATCTTTCCTGGCCTATGGGTGCGATCATCGCATATTGTGCACTAGAACACAAGGCTTTGCTTCCTATCTGGAGCCGACGCATCTGTTCCGCCCCTACCGTCATGGCCAGATAGGTCAAAGTTACCTGTACACTTCATAAGAAGCCCCTGCTGTGCTAATCTCATATGGTCCGATGTCATGGTCATCGGCTTTTTCACTACTGAGGTGTGGCTCTGAGATGGACTGGTGACATACTACGTGGACAACGGCAATGTCTGACACGACTATTATCCAACAACAAGTGGCCCTAGCATGGGCTACACGCTGTGCACGAATCTTACGTGACCGCTTTAAGGCAAGGCGCGTGATCCCATTTGGCTCCGTCATGGCGACAAGTGCGCAATCGAAACCACACGGCTAAGGGGACCTGGTCGATGAGCCTGCTGATAGAACAGGACCACGTCATTATGCATGGCGTCTCTTGGCGGACGTTTCAGCAGCTTCTTGCCGATCGTGGTGAGCGGGGTGGTGTTCTGTTAGCGTATGACCGTGGGACAGTGGAGCTGCGTGTGCCTTCGCAGGAACATGAATGGATCAAAACCACCATCACGCAGATAGTTGAAGCATTCGCCTTTGCGCGTGATTTGCATTACCGCAGTCTGGGTTCGTCGACTTTCGTGCGTGAGGATCTGGCACGAGGCTTCGAGCCAGACGCCTGCTTTTATCTCGACCATGCCGACGCTATCGTACCGGATCGTCCACTGGACTTGGCTGTCGATCCGCCGCCAGATTTAGTGATCGAGGTTGATATCACGCGGTCATCGCTGGACAAGCTCCCGATCTATGCAGCGCTGGGTGTACTGGAAGTATGGCGTTATACGGAAAGAGAGGTTGAGATACGGTGTTTGATAGAGGACGCCTATGTGGTGTCTGACACGAGTCGAGTGCTGTCAGGGATCAACGCCAGCATGCTAGCGCGTTTTATCGAAGAGGCGCGGACGACTACCAACCAAACCGCGTGGTTTAAGAGTGTGGTTGCGG
>Ga0075428_100004368_pt1 | contig 15602 bp, 7 predicted proteins | sample RhiMetdeltSRZDD2_FD_75291 | JGI IMG/M metagenome (GOLD analysis project Ga0075428, IMG submission 75291) | Populus rhizosphere microbial communities from Tennessee, USA - Rhizosphere MetaG P. deltoides SRZDD2 | ecosystem: Host-associated > Plants > Roots > Rhizosphere > Soil | place: USA... | reverse complement strand
CTTGAGCACACGGATCGAGCGGTGAAGGCAGTAGCGTTCATCCGTTGTCGAGGCGAGAGCTCGTTGGAGAAAGGCGACCGTCGCGAGGCCCTTCTCGTGGGCCAGGACCTCGACGTAGGCCAAGCGCGGGGCGTCGTCGATCGCGACATGGACGAATTCCCGGCCGGCTCCTGAGATCTGTTTGGTTCGGTCGCCGTGAATCCGATGGCCGGCGTGACCGGCGATGCGAGCCAGCCTTTTCAGGTCCAGATGAAGCAGCTCGCCCGGGGCGTTGCCGCTCGTGGCGGTGGGGCTCTTCCGGCGGCTCGAGCAGACGGCGATGCGGCCCCCCCTCGTGTCAAACACGCGAGCGACGGTCGCCGTCGGCATCCGCAGCCTTCGAGCGATGTGAGGGCCCGTTTGGCGGGACCGGCGCTGTCGAACGATCAACTCCTCGCGCTCGGCGGAAGTCTTCGCCGGGCTCCGGTGCGGCCGCGACGCCGCGCCGCGCGCTCGGCCCAGCGTCCGAAACCCATAGGACACAAAAAAAGGGGAGGGGCCGAAGCCCCTCCCCCGAGGGATTCAGTGTTGAGCTGCCGAGACTACGGGCAGGTTGCCGCGATCCCTGCATCGCGTCCGTTGTTGGTGTCCTCGCGGACCGCACCTTCGGCGCTGTACGAGAAGACAGCCTGGTTGCAGAACTGGATCACCGTCGGCCGGACCAGCCAGTAGAACAACTGTCCGGTGGAGGCGGCGGTGTTGTCGACGATCGAGGCCACGTTTTGGTTGTCCGCTATGCACGTGGCGCCGCTTCCGGCGAAGGTGCCGTTTCCGTCGCATGGTCCGTTCAGAACGCAACCCGCGAGCGTCTGGCTTGCACGCACCGTGCCGAGGTTACCTCGTACCGCGTCGACCGAGGTCGCAACGCCCCAACTGAGCGTTGAGTTCTGGTCCGGCTCGACCCCGGTGAGGGTCGGCTTGCTCACCCTGAGGATGTTGGTGAACTTGGCCAGCGCGTTCCCTGTGCTCGGGCACGTGACGGTCACGAGAGTGGTCGTCGCGTTCCCGGGTGTCGCGGAGTCGCAGGCCGGATCGGTGGAGCACCGAACCTTGACCCCGTACGTCGTGGTGACTTGCGGTGCATCGACGAACTTCGAGTTGTCCGTCCAATCGCGGAGCAACGTGTCGGTGCCGTTGCCTACGATGTCATCCCCGTCGTCGGTCCAGAACTGGAACTGCGGGGTTCCATTGAGGCAAACGTCGATCGTCGACGTCTTTGCATCGAGCGTGACGATCTGACCCGGCCCGGACAGTGGCGGCGTCGGTGTAGCGACCAGCGCCGGCACGATCGAGGAGCAGGTCCCGCAAGCGAGCCCCGTCGCACTGGCGGAATCCACCGACAGTGCTATCGGGCTCGAGAGGGCCGTGTCGATTCGGACGTCGTCGACGTACCAGCCGTCGTCCGAGGTGAGGTCGTCACGCTGAACGGCCGCGTCCCACGTGCTCGTGGTTCCCAGCTCGATCGTCGTGGCGACGAAGCGGATGCGGACCCGTCGTCCGGAGAAGCCTGTGAGCGAGAACCGCGGCTTCACCCAGGTTCCGGGGAACCCACCCGTGCCGGTCAGACCGGGACCGTCGAAGGCAAGACCGATGTTGAGGTTGTCGGCCGTGCAGGTCCCCGGAGGCGTGCCGGATGGCAACCGGTAGTCGGTGCAACCGCTACGAGCGTAGGTGAACTCGGGGAAGCAGGTCGAGGACGGGCCGAGCCGCCGGCCCGGATCGCTCGGGCTGAAGAAGCTGTCCTCGTTGTTCCCGTCGTCCGTCGGGTCGAAGGTGCAGTTGAAGAAGTCGTCGGTCCCTTGCTGGTCGTACTCGTTCTCGTACGGCGTCAGCTTGATCCAGGGGCCGAGCGCGGTACCCCCGGTGTCCGCGAGCTGGAGCTCGACGACACCGCGGTCCGTGGCCTCTCCGATTCCGATGTTCGTGATCAAGCGGCTGTCGACCAGCGACGCCTGGTGAGCGAACACGAGCTCCGGGTTGGCGCTTGTGAGCGGCAGGTTGATCGAAGCGATGGTCCGGATCGCGTCGAGCTGTCTCAGGCGCGTCGTATCCCGCTTGGCGGTCGTCCCGACGTGGACTCCGTAGTGGAGCGACTGGGCGCCCAAGTACGCACGGCCCACGTTCCCGTTGGCCGGGTTGTTCTTGTGGACGTGCCAGTCGTTCACTCCGCTCGTCGGATCGCCGGCGAACCCGAGGAAGCAGTCGGGGTTGCCGGGGCCGTTGGTGTTGATGAAGTCGGGGTCGTTGTACTGGCACCGCATGCCGTTCACGGCCACCAGGTTGTTCTTGCCCGCGTCGAGCGTGTCGATCGTGAACAACCCGAAGCCCGAAGCGGCCTCGAAGCCCTCCACGAACGCGGACGTGGTGCCAGGCGCCGCTGCGTTCAGATCCAGGTCGAGCGTGAGGCTCATGCTGCGCGTGAGCACGTCGAACCGGTTGGAACGTAGCGTGAGCGTGAAGGTGGCCCGGAGAACCTGGTCCACCGTCGTACGGCTGACGTTCGCCACCTTGAAGCGGAAAGGCGGAGCGGTGGCGACGCCCTTGTTGAGGAGCGATCCGACGCTGACGATCGGCTTGCTGATGCAAGCGATGTTCGGGTCGGTCGTGCCCAGCGTCGCGACGAGATCGTCGACGTCCACGCCGCTCTTGTTGGTGAAGGTCACCGCCAAGTCGAGCGTTTCATTCGCGTCAGCGAAGTTGTCGTCGTCGCCGTTGACGCCCGGCGTACCGACGAGCGTCATTGTGTAGCCCTTCAGGGCGATACGACCGGCGGTGATGTTGACCGTCGCCGCCGCCGCGATGAAGCCCTGCTGGGTGGGATCGAGTGCGTTCTTGCAGCGGTTGTTCGTCCCGTCGTTCCGGTCCTCGTAGCGGGCGGTGACGACCGGGTTGGCCGTTCCGGTCCGCTGCACGTAGAGGCTGCCCGGAGAGTTGTAGGACGAGGAGTAGGGGAACCGGGTCTTGTAGACCGGGCTGCCAACGGAGATCGCATCGAGAACCGCGATCTCGCCGGTCGGCTCGGACAGCGAGGTCAGCTTCACGGTGACGTCGAGGGCGCCGTTGTTGTTGCAGTCCTGGTCGTCCCCGGCATCGGCGAAGCTGCCGTTTCCGTCGCAGTCGTTCTTGTTGTTGACCGCATCGTAGGGCGTGCGGTCGGTGACCGTCAGTTCGACGAGAGCGTTGCCGTCGTAGGACAGCGTGCTCTTCACCTCGAGGTCGGCGCACTCACCGCTGCCCGCGCAGCTGTGGGTATCCGCGTCGAGTCGGGTCTCCTTCCACTTGATGACCATGTCATCGACGGCCACACCGAATCCGGCACCGCCGCCGAGGGTCCCCGGCGTCGGCTCCGCGTTGTAGAGGCCCAGGGCCGCCTGGAAGTGAGTTCCCGTGTCACCGTACAGGTCTTCGAGAGTCGAGAAGCGCATGTCGGGCCCGTTCGGAACCGAAACGCCGTAGTTCCGGCCGGGGCCGTTGCGCTGCACGAACTCGTCGATCACGGCGTCGGACGCGTGGCAGATCGTGTACGGAGCGCCCACGTTGGTGCAGGCCTGGTTGCTCCCCACGATGCAACGCACGCTCTTGTCGACGCCGTTGAGAGCGTCGGACCGCTCGCAGTAGCTGTTGGCGACGTCGTCGTCCGGCGGAATGGCGAGACCGTACGGCTGCTGAGCCTTGATGACGCCGGCGGTCTTGCCTTGGAAGGCGCAGTTGTTCGCGCTTTCGCGGTTGTTACCACTCGAGAGGCGAGTGGGTGACAGGTCGTTCCCCGTGCAGGGCACGTCATCGGTGCAGGCCGTCCCCGTCGCGGTGCCGCAGTGATCGAGCGAGCCGTTGTCATCCGTGTCCACGCACTTGCTGACCTGCGCGAACATGTTGAAACCGCCCGTGATCGGTCCGTTGCCACCGCTGATGGCGCCTTGATTACCGAAGATCGGGATGTTGGTGAGGATCCCGTCGTTGAAGAACTCGGCACCTTCGATCTTCTCTGTATCGGTGTCGAATTCCGCCAGCAACGCCGTGTTCAGATCCGGGAAGTCGATCGACATGTTCCAGGCCCAGTCGAGGATCGCGACCTGGTACGTCGGATCGTTCGGGAGATCTGCGCGCGGGCAGTTGCCGCTGACCGCGGGGCACTGATTGACCTTGGTCAGGACCGGTGTGAGGAGGACCTCCCACCAGTTGTTGTCGCCCGAGAGGTTGCCGTTGGGCGTCCGCTCGTAGTTCTGGCAGCGTCCGCCGGTCGCAGCGATGCAAGCCGTCGGAGTGAGGGTCGAGATCAGACCCGTGTGCCACACGCCGCCCGTCGTCTTCGTCGGGTCCTTCGTCTGCCAACCGCACCCGCCGAGCGTGTTCCAGCCCTTGTCCATCTGGCTGTTGCTGGCCGTATCACGATCTTCGCCGAGGGCGAAGTTGCAGGTGCCTCGGTCGGTGCAAGCGGCGGCGCCGACGCAATCGGCCGAGGTGAAGCACGGCTTCGAGCTGTCGTTCGCGCACCGATCGCAGCCTTCCGAGATCCCGTTGTCGTCGGAGCACGGGAGGGTGGTGGCGAGGGTGCAGAACCCGTCGAGGATGCCGTTGTAGTTCTTGTCTTCGCTCCACTCGGCGATGGTTCCGGTGCCCGGGACGCTGGTGTTCTGCAGCCCGCCGCGGAAGCCGCCGTCGTTGGTGTCGAAGTTCCACGGAATCTGGAGCGCGGCGGTCGAATTGAATCCGCCGGCGGTCAGATCCGAGTAGGACTGGGTCTCCTTGACGTAGTCGAGGAGGAAGTTGTTGGTGGAGTTGGTCACCGCCTCCAACACTTCGTTGTTGTTGACGTCGACGCCGCCCCCCGGCTCGGATCCGCCGGTCGGGAAGTCCGTCGAGTAGTAGAACGAGACTTCGTCGGCATTCAGCGTCTCGCGCTGAACCGCGAAGGCCTCCACGCCCTTGCCCGCCGTCTTGGCCGAAACGCCGAGGACCATGTCGGCCTGCTGCACGCCGGTGATCGATCCCGCCACCTGAATCGTGAAGGACGGGCTCAGGACCTGTGCAGCAGGAAGCGTGCCGAGGACCTTCGGAGAATCGAGCACCGTAAGGAACGGACTCGGTGCGTTGTTGGTTCGATTCGGGTCGGCGCAGATGACGGCGCCGGGCTTGCAATCGGCCGGGCTATCGGCGTCGGTTGCGACCGCCTTGAGGCTGACGGTGACGTCCTGGAGGGTGACTCCGACCTCGGCGGACTGGAACACGACGAGGTAGCCCACCAGCTCGCCCTCGTCCATGTAGCGGTCGGGGAAGCCGAAGGTGAAGTAGCCGCGGTCGTCCTTTTCGCAACCGCCGCTGACGAGCGTGAAGATGTCCTCACCGAACTGGCCGAAGACGAAGCCGCCGGCGGAGATCGACGTACGGCAGTCGACCGTGCCGGTGTTCACGCGCTTGGCGTTGGCATTGATCGTTCCGTTGGGCTCCTCGTCCTGGTAGGTGACCCGGATGGTCTGACCCGACCGGACATCGAGGACGCCGTTCCCCGGATCGGGAGCGGTGCCGTCGGTGAGGAGGATCTTCTTGGAATCGAACCTCAAGCCGCCGACCGCGGTGAAGTCGGAAGCGTGCAGCGTCTCGGTATCGGTCACCGTGACGCCGTCCGCCGCGATCACCTGGATCGTGGTGCGGCTGGCGATCTCGGTCGTGGTGAGGCCTGGGGCCGGATCGCCCGCGGTCGCGATCTCGTTGACCGTGACGACCGCGCTGTCGTTGCAGACGAAGGTTCCACCGCCGAGCTGGTTGCCGGCGAGGGCCTTCTGGATACGGACCGACGAGCCCAGGCACACGCCGCCGGAGATCGCGATCGCGTAGTTCTGGTTGCCCGTGTTGGTGCCGGGAGCGGTCACTTCGATCGACCAGGTCCCTGTCTCGACCTGGTTGTCGAGGGCTTCATTGACGCCCGTCAGCGGATCGTCGGTGATGCCGTTGAGGCGGGAGTCGGGGGACAGGAACACGGCCTCGACGTTGTTCTGAGTGTCCACGTGGGCCGCCGCGCTGGTGCAGCTGTCGGTCGGAAGGCTCCACGGTCCCGTGTCGATGGCGCCCGCGATCGAGTCCACCGGCCAGGGAGCACCCGTGTACGTGCACTCTTCACCGGCGTCGATCGTGCCGTTGTCGTTCTTGTCGTCCTGGAAGAAGTTGCCGATGTAGTGGCGAGTCGACGGCGACGTGACCTTGAGGTCGAGGTCGCGCGACAGGCTCGCGCTCGCCGTGCTGGGATCCAGCCAGGCGATCGACACCGTCAGCGGTTGGGTGTTGTCGCAAACGTTCAGCGCGTAGATGCCGCTGCTCGCCCCGGGCGCGAGATTGGTGGTGAGCGTGGTGCTGTGGATGATCCCGCCGGGCGGGTTGAAGCCGCCGTCGTCGACGATCAATCCGGTCACCGCGCCCGCGAAGGTCTGGAGCGGAAGCGCGTTGGACAGCTGGATGCGGCCGAAGCCCTGCTCGAAGTTCCCGCGGAACTTGCGGGTGAGGCCGCCTCCGGGAAGGTTCGAGTTGGCCGCGTTCATCCAGTCGGCGGACGCCACGAGCACCGCCTTGACGAGGTCACCCGAGATATTCGAGACCTGATCGGTCGCGTTCGCGGGATTGCTCGCCGTGCCGTCCGGATAGAAGCCCTGCGCGAAGTAGTCGCGGACCAGCAGCGCCGCGCCGGCGGCCGCCGGGGAGGCGAAGCTCGTTCCCGCGAGCCCCTGAACCACGTCGCACCCGACGGGGTCGTTCTGGTCGTTGTCGTTCGAGCGGCAGTTGAACTCCGAAGCGAGACCCATGCCGCCGGCGTCGGCGCCCGGTGCCATGATCAGGGGGGCGATGCGGTTGCTCCCTGTCGTGGCGGGGCCGACGCTCGAGAAGCCCGACCGGTTGTTCGGGAAGTTTGCGTTGAACTGGTCGTTGGCGTTGTTCGAGGAGCCGACCGCAACGCCGTTCTTCGTCGTCGCCGGGGCGCCGATCGTTTGCGCGTCCGGGCGGCCGTTGAGGTCGGTGTCGGTGCTGTTGTTGCCCGCGGCGACGAAGACCATCGCGTCGCCCTTGTCCGACAGGAACTGGTCGATGTCGACTGCATTCGCGTCATAGACGGCGCCGACCGATCCCCAGGAGAAGTTCACGACCTTGGCACCCTGGGAATAGCCGTTGCCGAGGGAGCCCGACGTCCCGCCGCTGTACAGATCGCCGGCGAGAATGCCGCCCTGACCCGGCTCGTCGCAACGGCCGGTCAGCGGTGTGACGTTACCGTCGTAGGCCACGAGGCGGGCGCGCGGGGCGACGCCGTCGAGGTCCCACGGGTTGCCGTTGATGTCGGTCCCCTGAAATCCGGTGCCGTAGGAGGCCGCAACGCGGCTGGCATTCCCGAGGGCCGTCGCGGCCACGGTGTGACCGTGCGTGAACCCGCCCTGCGGACCGTTGTCGCAACCGAGGAGGTCGCCGGCGCCGCTGAACGCGTTCGTCGTTCCGTAGAACAGGACCTTGCGGTGAGACGCCCCCGCGGTACCGGAGAGAACCCGGGTGTCCGAGAGGTCGCCGGCGTCTTCCTGGATACCGCTATCGAGGACCATGAGGAGCTGGTCGTCGGCGAACGACGCCTTGTTGAGGCCGCCGCCGTCGATGCCGGCGTCGGTGTACGGCGTGGCGCCGTTGTTCCACTTGCCGGTCTGGATGGTGGTCGTGGTTTCCTCACCCATCAGGAAGATCGGCAGCGTCTCGTTGATGATCTGCACCGGCTCGAGGGCCGCGATCGCGGCGAGCTTCGAGCGGTCGGCGTCGACGAAGACGGTGTCCGGATAGGTGTTCGTGACCTTCACGCCCAACTTGGTGAGCGCGGCGGAGACGACCGCCGGATCCTCACCGGGGAAGAGCCTGAGAGAGAGGGAGTAGACGTTCGAGTTGGCCTTCGCCGGATCGGGCAGCGGGAGCCGGCCGATCTCGGGCGAGAGCTTCAACGCCGGGTGATAGGGCTCGAGAGCGATGACCGACCCCATCGACTGGGCCGCCTGGAGAGCTCCAGGGGTCATCCGGACGATGAAAGCGCCGACCGGCATTTCGCCGACGATGGCGCCGCCCTGAGCACCGATCGCGCTCTTCATCTGGTCGAAGAGCCCGTTCGTGAACGCCTCGGGTTGTAGCTGCAGCAGGAAGTACTGCGCGCCGAGCTGTCCGAGCTTGTTCGTGGTGCGCAGCTCGGTGGGGAAATTCGGCATCCCGCGCGTCAGATCGAACGATCCGACGGCGGTATGCAGCACCCCGCCGGCGTTCCAGCGGGAGGCGTCCACCTCACCGTAAACAGGTCCCGAAGCGAACGGCCAAACGTAGTTCGACCTCGGGTACAGAATGGGTTGCCTGATCTTAGCGTCCTCGGTCGCGGCGCCCGGGGAATCCAGGGACACGCCCTGTTTCCCCTTCGACGTCGGTGCCGCGCCCGCGGGGGCGAAGACCAAGCTCGCTACGGCTGCCGCCATCAGTAGGCGTTTACAGCCTGCGAGGATGCGAATCTGCATACCCTCCTCCTGCGTGGGAAAAAAAGTGGTGACAGACGACACTAAGAGACGAATCAGATACACACACGCCCCCAAATGGGTTGCAGTGATGTACGCTGAGCCCTAGGGTTTGTCAACCGTGATCGCCCCCCCCTGAATGCGGTCGCTCGGACCGCAAAAACGTCGAGTTTCTGCATGCTACGATGCTGATCGCGAGGACGAGCGATGAGCATCTCGGAGGGGCTTCTCGAGCGGCGAGGGAGGGTCGTTTCCGACCTCCGGCGCCATCGCAGGATCATCGTCGCGCTCTCCGGTGGAGTCGACAGCGCGGTGCTCCTCGGGCTCGCCCGGAACGCGCTCGGACAGTCGAACGTTCTCGCGATCACCGGAGTCTCCGAGTCGCTCGCGCAGGCGGAGCTGGAGGACGCGAGGCGCGTTGCGTCCGAGCTCGGGACCGATCACGAGATCATCACGACGCACGAGCTCGATCGTCCGGCCTATCGCGCCAACGAGGGGGATCGGTGTTTTCATTGTCGTTCCGAGCTTTTTGAGCTCCTAACGACTCTCGCCGAGAAGCGCGGATACGACGCCGTGGCCTACGGGGCGATCGTCGACGACCTCGGGGACGTTCGACCGGGGATGGAGGCTGCCCGGCGGCTCGGAGTGGTCGCTCCTCTGCTCGAGGCTGGAATAGGCAAGAGCGACGTCCGTGAATTGGCACAGTGGATGTCATTGCATATCGATGACAAGCCTGCGTCGCCATGTCTCGCATCCCGCATCCCGACCGGAACCGAAGTCACCCCCGAGCGCCTGCGACAGATCGAGCACGCGGAATCGGCCCTAAGGTCGCTGGGATTGCGATTGTTCCGCGTTCGGCATCACGGGGACATCGCTCGTATCGAGATGGGGGAGCAGGACTTCGGCCGCATCCTCGAGCTCCATGCGTCGATCTCCCGAGCGGTTCGATCGGCGGGATTCAGATACGTGGCGGTGGATCTCGACGGATATCGAGCCGCTGGCGCGGCCTCTGCCGATCCAGCCCCCGTGACCCTCTACTCGATCGCCCCGAGCCGGGAGAGCGGCCAGTAACGCCACGCGACTCTCCCTCGAACCCGGTTGAGGGGAACCCGACCGAACTCCCTGCTGTCGCGACTAGCCGAGGGATTGTCCCCCAGCACGATGTAGGTGGGATCCAGCCCAGGCCCCGGCGGGAACGCGCTGGGCGGAAGCTCGAGCTCGCCGGCCGGCGGGTCGCGGACGACCCGCTTCACGAGAGCGTCCCCTTCGGGACTGCGGAGGAGCACGATCTCGCCGGGGAGCGGGGGACGGCGCCGTGGGGTCCATAAATCGACCACGACTCGATCTCCTTCGTGCAGGGTGGGCTCCATCGAGGACCCTTCGACCACCCACGGCACTGCGACCCAGGTGGTGACGGCCCAGATGGCGAGCGCGATCCCGCCGAGAACGATGCAGAGATCGCGGAGGAACCGCCGGCTGATCACGCCGGTCGGATCGGATCGAGCCGGTCCCGGATCCCGTCGCCAAGCCGGTTGCAGCCGAGCACGAGAAGGAACAGCGCGCCGCCGGGGAACACCGCCAGCCACCAGGCTCGTCCGGCCTGATGGAGCGCCTGTCCGAGCAGCTCCCCCCAGCTTGCTCGGGGTGGCGAGATCCCGACTCCAACGAAGGAGAGCGCCGCCTCGGCCAGCGCCGCCGACCCGACACCGAACGCCAGGCTCACGACCACGGGAGCGAGGCTCCTCGGAAGCAGGTGGCGGAGGATGATCCGCGGATGCCCCGCTCCGGCGGCGCGTGCGGCGATCACCGCGTCCGATCCGCGGAGGCGCCGGAACTCCCCTCGCATGTAGCGCGCCGCCGGCGTCCACCCGATCAGTCCGAGGGCGATCGCGATCCGCACCGGCTCGGACAACGCGAGGAGCCAGGGAGGTCCGACGCTCAGCAGCGCGATCGCGACCACCAGGCCGGGAAAGCACATCACCGACTCGATGAGCCGGGAGGCCGCGGAGTCCACCGCACCCCCGAAATAGCCCGCCGCCGCGCCCAAAGGGAGTCCGAGCAGGAGTGACAACGCGCCGGTCGCGAAACCGATCAGGAGCGAGGTTCGCGCGCCGTGGAGGAGACGGGCCCCGACATCGCGGCCCAACCCATCGGTTCCGAGGAGGTGCGCGCTGCTCGGGGGCCGGAGAACGGAATCCAGATCGATCTGTGCGGGGTCCTGCGTCAGCCACGGGGCGAGAAGCGCCGCGAGGACGACCAGTCCGAGAAGCGAGCCGCCGGCGACGACGGGGGAGACGCTAGCCCGCACGGCGCACTCGTGGATCGACGCAAAGGATGAGGAGATCGGCGAGCGTCGTCCCCGCCAGCGTGGCGATTCCGGAGATCAGCGTCAACGCGAGGACGACGGGGATGTCCCGGGCGAGGATCGATTCGAACATCAGGCTCCCGACGCCGGGGACGCCGAAGATCTCCTCGATCAGGAGCGACCCTCCGACGAGCCGCGGGATGAGGAACCCGGCTAGCGTGAGGAGAGGCACCCCCGCCTGGAGCAGGCCGTGACGCCAGAGGTAGCCGAGCGTCGAGAGTCCGCGCGCCCGGGCCGCGCGCCCGCCGTCCCCGGCAGAGGTCTCGACGAGACTCGTGCGGACGAAGCGGGTTACGTAGGCGAGACCCCCTCCGGCGAGACAGGCCACGGGAAGAACGAGGTGGCGAAGCCCGTCCGCCACCGCCCCGAGGGAACCAAGGGTTGCTCCCTCCGTGGCGATCCCGGCGAGCGGCAGCCAGCCGAGACGAACGGCGAAGAGCCATTGGAGGAGCAGGGCGGACCAGAACACGGGAACGGCGTACAGCGCGGTGGTCAGCGTCAACCCCGCGCGGTCCCAGCGCCCCCCGGGCTTCCATGCCCCGAGAACGCCCAGGGGAACGGCGGTCGCGATCATCACGAGGAGCGCGCAGGCGTTCAACGCGAGAGAGACCGGAAGCCTCTCGCCCAGCAGCTCCCGCACGGACCGTCGCGAGGACAACGAGGTGCCCAGGTCGCCGCGAATCAGATCGGCGATCCAGCGGCCATACCGTACGACGGCCGGTTCGTCGAGGTGGTATTGCGCGCGCAGCGCCGCACGGAACGTCGCGGGGAGAGGCTTCGGCCCCTCGTCGTCCCCGGCGTCACCGGGAAGCGAGCTGAGAAGCGCGAAGACCAGCAACGACACGACGGCGAGTGTGACGAGAGCGGTCGCGATACGCGCCGCGATCGCGGCGAGCATCCTTCAGCGCCCCGTGCCGGCTTCCGACCAATGCCAGGCGCGCGGGCCCGGGGCGAACTGGAACAAGCCCACCGGGGAGGCCTCCACCCCCTCGAGGCGCGGATCGCGCAGCACCGGCTGGGCGAGCTGGAACAGGAAGGCCATCGGCTCGACCTCCCGTAACCGCTGCTGGAGCCGGTTGTAGATCTGATGCCTGGCCGTGGGGTCGACCGTGGAACGCCCCTCCTCCAGGAGACGATCGACCTCGGCGTCGGAGAAACCGCCGTAATTGAACCCGCCCTCGGCGGCCGAGGTGTGGTACAGGTCGTACTGGTCGGGCGTCGGGTCGAAGCTGACTCCGGCCATCGCCGCCTGGAAGTCGTGAGTCTTCCGCCGCTGCTGGAAGGTCTTCCACTCCACCTTCTCGATCTTCATGTCCACCCCGACGGGCGCGAGCGACTGTTGCATCCAGGCCGCGATGCGATCGGCCATCTCCTGCGATCCCGCCGCCAGCAGGAGCGTGAAGGTGAAAGGCTTCCCGTCCTTCTCGCGCACGCGCTTGCCGTGGGGCAACCTCCACCCGCTCTCCTCGAGGAGAGAGGCGCTCGACACGGGATCGTAGGGAAGCGGGAGGATCGACGGATCGCTCCAGGGGGACTCGGGCGGATAGCTCGAGGCGGCGGGACGACCGAGCCCGCCGATCACCGTCGCGGCGAACTTCTCACGATCGAGAGCGAGGACGAGGGCCCGCCGGATCCTCGGATCGCGGAAGTACGGAACGGCGTTCGTCTGATTCCAGTCGACCTTCCACGCATTCAGCCTGTAGTAGACGAAGCGGGCGAACCGGGTCCCCGCGGTCGAGGACTGGGATTCCCGCCAGAGATCGGGGGTCACCGCCATCAGGTCCACGTCCCCGAGCAGCAGCGCCTCGTAGCCGGTCCGCTCCGCCCCGACGATCCTGACGATGATCCGGCCCACTTTCGGTGCGCCCTCCCAATACCGGTTGAACGCCTGGAGGACCACGCTCTGGCCGGGCGCATAGCTGGCGAAGCGGAAAGGTCCGCATCCGACAGGGTGCCGCGCGAAGCCGCCCGTGAGAAAGTCGGAATCCTTTCCGGCGACGTGCTCGGGGATCAGGGGCGCTCTCCACGGCTCGAGCGCATCGGCATACGTACGAGCGTAATGGACGATGACGGTCGCGTCGTCCGGCGTCTCGAGACTCGTCACGTCCGCGAAATATCCCGCCCAGGATTGCGCCTGCGTCGCAGGGTCGCGGATCTTGGCCACCGTGAAGGCCACGTCCTTTGCGGTCACGGGCTGGCCGTCGTGCCAGACAACCCCCTCCCTCAGGTGGAACGTGAGCGTCTTTCCATCCGGGGCGAGGTCCCATGACTTCGCCACCATCGGAACGTACCGACCGGCAGCATCGTAGGACACCAACCCGTCGGAGATCATGCTCGCGAGCTGGGCCGAGTTCTGGTCGGTGTTGCCGATCAACGAGAGGGACGAGGGATCGTGGTAGAGCACGACCCGCACGTCGCGCGGCGGGGGAGCGGGGCTCGCGCCGCAGGCGGCGATGCCGATGCAAACGGCTGCCGCGGCAAGCGGAAGACGCCAACCGCTCGTCATGGAGACGGTATCGGGGCCTCGGCCGCATTCCCCGCGGCGTCGAGCGCCTTGAGCGTGCGTTCGCCCGAACGACCGGCCTGCGCGGCGGCAATCCGGAAGGTCTCACGTGAGCTATCGCACACACCGTCGGCCGAGCGGGGAGCGAAGACGACCCGCCCTCCCTCGATCACCTCGAGGCGTAGAACCGGAGACTGGGCGTCGCTCACGAGCACATCAATCCCTCCGTCGCGCCCGCGCTTGACCTCGATCGCGGGCGGCGTCCGATCGACGCGGAGCGGACCCTCCAGCTCGGAGGTCGCCTCCAGGCCCTCACCCGCGGCATTGGCCGGCTGATCGGTCGCGACGGCACGAATGTCGTAGAGTCCTTCGTCCCAGGCGGAGGTGTCCCAAACCGCTTTGCCGTCCTTCGAGGAACCGTCGTTTCCGAGAGTCGGATCGGTCGGCTTCAATGTAGGGGGGTCGTTTCGGACGGCGCTGACCCAGGTCGCGGTACCCGCCTTTCGGGCCTGCACGTCCACCCCCAGCGCGTCACCGTCGGGGTCGGCGGCCGACCACCGAAACGTGGCCTTCGCGGAGATCGACCCGATCGCGGGATCCAGCCTGAGGTCGCGGATCGATGGGGGTCGGTTGAGGGTCGTGTAGGTCGCCTCCACGCCGGAGACCCGCAGCCCGACCCCGCTCGCTCCGGAAACCCGCAGACGCCACTGGAGGTAGCGTCCCTGGGGGTTCGGGATCGCGCTACCGCCCGCCTGGGTCAACGCCGGGCTCCAGGCGGACCACGTCGCGTCGGGGTCGTCACTGTTGCCGGTCCTCGTGAAAAACTCGACCCGACCGCCGTCCCCTTCCGTGCGCCACCGTAGCGTGCCCCATCGAGCGACGCTTCCCGCGTCGGCCGGGAGGGCGAGGAACGTCCCCGAGTCCGGGGCTCCTCCGTCGAGCCGATAGGTTGCGGCGGGATTGCTCGTCGCGGCGACGAACCCGCGCGACCCGGCAACGAGCGCGGACGCCTGCGCCTCGGAAAGCGTGGCGAGCAGGGCGACGTCCCCGCCTTGATCGACTCGCCACACCTTGGCCGGCTCCCCGGTCGCGAAAACCGGACGCCCGTCCGTGTCCAGCGAGACGGCGAACGGCGCCTCGGAGGTCGAGCTCCAAAGGTCGGTCGACGTGCCATCGGGGGCCAGTCGCACGATGCGGCCCCGCAGTCGCGCGGCGTCCTCGTCCCCGGACGGCGACAATCCCTCGATCACCCCTTGCAGCGCGGGGGCCTGACGCGAGTCGAGCTCCGTCATGGCGTCGGTCGCCCCTCCGCCCGCGACGCGGAGCTGAATGGCCGGGGGGCGCTTGTCGGACGGAGGAGGCGCGTCGAAGGCGACGACGAGATTGCCAGCCCGGTCCACGACCAGCGCCTTGGCTTCCGGGAGATCGCCGTCGTAGACGACCTGTCCGTGTCCCTCGGCGTCGATTCTGTAGACCAGCCCTCTTCCGGAGCCGCCGGCCCAGACTCCTCCGTCGCTCGCCGGCGCGAGGCTCACGAGATGGGTCTCGTCGGCGTCGAACAGGATCGAGGCATTCCCGTTACGATCGATCTTGAGGAGCCGTCCGCGGTCGCCCGTCGCCGCGAGGACCGTCCCGTCGTCCCGCGACGCCAGCGCCCAAACGTATCGCTCGTCGGTGTCCGACCAGACGGTGCCCGTCCCGTCCGGATGGATCCGGTAGATCTTTCCGCCGGGAGCGGTCGCCGCGAGAAGCCCGCCTCCCGGGAGCGGAAGCAGCGCGGTGACGAGGGGCTCGTCCGTTCGATAGTGGATCGTCGCGTTCCCTGTCGCCGAGACCCGAATGACCTGTCCATCGGGTCCGGTTCCCAGGAAGACGTTGCCGGACGCATCGACGACGGTCGCGAAGACCTGCGAGGGGAATCCCACCCCCAGGTTCGTCGTGAGCGGAACGATCTTCGGGGCCAGATAGAGGCGGCCCTTGGAGGTGACCGCGATCCCCGCACCCTCGCCGTGGGAGAGCTCGGTCGCCCCGAATGAAGTCAGCCGCGGCTGCTCCGCGAGGGCCGAAGCGCCGCACACGAGCGCCAGCGCGACGGAGAGCGCGGCGCCTCTCAAGGAGATTCGACCTCGACGGAGACCCGGGCGAACCCGTCGAGAGCGGCGTCGGCGGGGATCTCCTCCTC
>Ga0075428_100004366_pt1 | contig 15608 bp, 16 predicted proteins | sample RhiMetdeltSRZDD2_FD_75291 | JGI IMG/M metagenome (GOLD analysis project Ga0075428, IMG submission 75291) | Populus rhizosphere microbial communities from Tennessee, USA - Rhizosphere MetaG P. deltoides SRZDD2 | ecosystem: Host-associated > Plants > Roots > Rhizosphere > Soil | place: USA... | reverse complement strand
GAGGGGCGTAAGCCGATCCTCCTCGTGCAGCCCGCGCCGCTCGCGACCGGGACGATCGATGCCGCGAGCCTTCGCGAAAGCCGCCTGACCAACGTCAACCGCTACGCGGTGACCCGCATGACCTACGAGGCGGGGGACGCGCGGCTCGTGGCGAACCGCGCCGACGAGGCGTCCTGGACGATGGAAGGCGGGAAGAGCGTCGCGGCGGAGACCGTGCTCGCCCTGCTGGTGAAGATCCTCGAGGCGCCGACCAAGGGATGGAGCGACGGCGGCGCCGTGGGGAAGCCCACCGCGCAGCTGACCTATGCCGTCGAGGGAGGCGGAGAAGGGCGCGTGGCGTTCTACGGGAGCCGCGCGACCTGGGACGCGGTTCCCGGGGCGGTCGCCGAGCTCGTCGCGCCTCCGCCCGCCGTGCCCGCGCCTCAGTAGCGGAGGGTGGCGATCCCGAGCAGCACGCGGCGGTCGGCGGCGAACCATTGCTCGTCGTGGCGGGCCTCCACGCGCACCTCCCATCCCCGGGGAAGGAGGGCGCCCGCGGCGTAGGCGCTCCCGCCGACGTCCCCCCGCTCGAGCTCGGCCGAGACGAAGACGTGAGACGCGCCGATCGCGGGGGAGGCGAGCCGCAGGCCTCCGCGCGCCTGCCACCACGTGTCCTCGCCGAAGGCGCTGTCGATCAGCCACCCGGCGCGAGCGGAGAGGTCGAGCCAGCCCGCGCGGCCGAGCGCCCATCCGGGCTCGGCGCGGTTCCACCCCGCCGACTCGATCCCGGCCTCCAGGACGTTGAGGCTCGTCACGGTCGCGTTGTCCCCGTCGAGGACGTGGTTGGACCGGTGATGGAACCAGACTCCCGCGCGCCATCCGGAGAGCGCGCGCGCGAGCCCGGCGTCGTACAGGTAGAACAGGTCGTTCCGATCCTCCGCCGTGAGCACGTTCCCGTCCACCTCGATCGCGGCGTGGAGGCCGGCGAGGAACGGAGGCGTGGCGATGCGCAGGGCGAGACGGACGAACCCGCGTCCGTCCTCTCCTCCTCCGGCTCCGGCGAGGCCGCCGATCTCCGGCGGCTCGGGGCGGGGCGCCGTCCCCGGCGGCCCCGCCGCGAAGTCGAACCCCCCGAGCACGCCGCTCTCGCCGATCCCGAGCGGGTTCTCCCCCGAGAGGTAGCGCGCGAAGAGGCCGAACCGGCGGTCGCCGCCGAGATCGAAGGCGAGGAGCGGACCGATCGAGAGGTCCGCGCCGCCGTCGGGGCCGAGCAGCGCGTCGGCCTCCGCCTCGAAGCCGATCGCCGCCGCGCGCGCGTCGCCGAAGGGATGGAGGTACCGGATCGATCCGGACACGGTCGCGCTCGCCTCGACGCCGCGCTCCTCGAACACGCCCCCCGCCGCGACGCGCCCCGCCCAGCCGGCGGCGAACGGATCGTCGAGCGTCGACGACCGCCACCCAGCGCCGGCGACCCTCACGCGGGCCCGCCCCGCGGCATCCACGAGCATCAGGCCGCGCTCCTCGACGAGCAGCTCGATCGCGCCGCGTCCCGGAAGCGGCCGCAGCGCCCCGACGCCCCCGGCGTAGCTCACCTGATCGACCAGGAACGTGAAATCGGAGCGCGCCTTCTCGATCGCGGTGACGGCGGAGAGCGAGGCGAACACCTGCCAGGCTCCCGCCCGCGCGAGCGGGAGACGCGCCTCCATCGTTCCGACGAGGTCGAGGCGGTCGGAGGCGATCCACGCGAGCGACCCGCGGACGGTCAGCGCCTCCTCGGCCCGCGCCGCAGGCAGGGCGAGGGCGATCGCCAGGATCGCGACCGCGTGCCGCCTCAAGGCTCGACGGGAACGGGGGCGGGCACGTCGGGAGGGGGAGGCGCTCCGGGGGCGACGAGCGTCCATCCGATCGTCCGCTCGACGGCGCCTTCCGCGGCGTCGGAGACGCGGATGACGACGCGGTAGGCGCCGGCGGGCCAGGTCGCGGAGGTCGGAAGCGCGAACCCCTGTCCGAAGGCGTCGGCCTCCCGCTCCTGCGGCGGCCCCAGCGCGCGGAAGCGGCCGTCGTCCTCGCGCCCCTCGAGCTGATAGGCGATCCGGTACGGTGCGGTCCCCCCGTAGATCTCGTAGAAGAGCTGGAGCGGCTCCCCCGCGCGCACCTCCGTCGAGGCGCGCGGCGTGACGCGGAAGCCTCCGACGATGTACGGCGCATCGTAGCTCTGCTGCGTGGCGAACGGCAGCGGCTCCATCGCGCGCGCGAGCACGACGTCCGAGAGCCGGAGCCCGCTCGCGGGGAGCGGATCGATCCGGCCCTTGTAGATGCGGCTGATCCCGCTGTCCGGCGCGACCGCGAGCACGGTGACGTCCCACGGCATCCCGTCGAGCGCCACGCGCCCTTGCCCGACGCGCGCAGCCCCTTCGCCCTCGACCCGGAACGACCCCTCGCCGAGGATCTTCGGCTCCGCCCCCTTGCGGGAGAAGCGCGCGAGCAGCGCGGGGACCGGATCGGCCGGATCTCCGGCCGGGATCGAGACGGTGACCACCGCGAGCATTCCGGCCCCTTGCGGCGCGAAGCGGTCGATCGAGAGCGGCAGCGGCCGGTACGCGAACGTCTCGACCGTCTCGACCGAGTCCAGCAGCATCGCCTCCTGCGACGGGACCTCCTGCATCTTCCCGAGGTCGAGCATCACGCCGAGCGGATCGCGGCTGGTCGTCACCTCGGTCAGGAAGCGGCCGAGGCCGGCCGTGCGCGCGTCGTCCACCTTCGCCCAGTCGAAGAAGGGGCTCGCGAGGTGCGGGTCGTAGGAGACGCGGTAGGCCCCCGACGTGTCGCGCACGAAGGGGACGTACACGACCGGGTCCACGTCCCGGCGCCCTCCCGGCTTGAGGTAGACCCAGCGGATCAGGCCGGCTCCCTGCGACTCGTCGGTCCCGACACGCGCGTTGGGGTCCTCCTTGATCTCGTCGGGGGGGCCGTAGAGGATGTAGATCTTGCCGCGATCGGTCTGCCAGCCGGGGCTGGCGCTGTCGAGGAACTTCTCGTTCGTCTCGGCGACGCGCTTCCAGAACATCTGCCGGTACTCGTTGACGAGCGTCCCCGGAGTCGGGTCCCTGCGGCGCCAGAACCGCTCGACGAACGCGGCCCGGTCGGGATCGGTCTTCGCCGCCTTGAACTCCTTGATCTCGTCGTCGGTGATGAGGTAATGGACCGGTCCGTCCAGCCAGCGCTTCAGTGGATCCGTGCGCGCGAAAACCGGGATCGGAGAGACCAGAATCGTTATCGCGGTGACGAGGATCGCCAACGAGGCGGTGCGCACCCGTGGAGTATAATCCGCCGCTCGCGACGTCACCGGAGGCCGCATGCGCGTCGAACGCGGGGTGCTCAGCGCCGGCATGGCCGTGCTCTTGCTAACCAATGCCTGCTCCGGCGGCAAGGGCGCGTTCAAGGAGCTCGCCGATTCCGACCCGACCGTGAGGTCCAACGCCGTCTTCAAGCTGGGGGAGAGCAAGTCGAAGGAGGCGGTGGACGCCTTGATCGGGATGCTCAACGACTCCGAGGAGACGGTCCGGGTCAACGCGATCCGCGCGCTCGGGGAGATCGGCGAGAAGAAGGCGGTCCCGCCGCTGATCCCGCTCGCCACCGACCGGCTCTCGACCGTGCGGATGGCGAGCTTCCAGGCGCTCGGGGCGCTCGGCGACCCGCGTGGGGTTCCGGCGCTGGAGCGGGGCTTGTACGACGACGACGAGTCGCTCCGGATCGTCGCCGCGCGCTCGCTGGGGATCATCCCGGGGCCGGAGTCGCTCGACACGCTGATCCGCGTCGCCCTGCAGGACGAGAGCGACCGGATCCGCGGCCACGTCGTCAAGGTCGTCGGCGAGAGGCGCGCGCGCGAGGCGGTGCCGAAGCTCGAGAGCGCGCTCGCCGCGGAGTCGGAGTTGGTCCGCGCCAACGCGGCGCAGGTGCTCGGAGAGGTGGCCGACCGGTCGAGCGTCCCGGTGCTGACCCGCGCCCTCGACGATCCTTACTTCAAGGTCCGCTCCCTCGCGTCGCACTCGATCGCGAAGATCGCCCCCGAGGACACCGAGGCCCGCGCGGCGATCGTCCGGCGCCTCGCGACCGAGACGTCGCCGATGGCGCAGGTGGACCTCGCCTGGGCGGCGGGGAAGATGGGCGATCGCTCGCATCTCGAGGTGGTGCGGACGCTCCTCTTCAAGGGAGAGCCCGAGGACGTGCGCGCCGAGGCGGCGCTCGCGCTCGGCGACCTCGGCGACCGATCGGACCTCGCGCTCCTCGAGCGGGCGATGACCGACAGGAAAGGGATGGTCCGAAGCCGCGTCGCCGACGCGATCGACAAGATCAAGGGCGTGAAATCGTCGTAGCGCTCCGAAGGGCGCCAGGAGAGTCCATGGACAAGATCGTGAACATCGGCCAGTCGATCCACATCAAGGGTGAGCTGACGGGGAACGAGGACCTGACCATCGAGGGGAAGGTCGAGGGGAAGGTCCTGCTGAAGGACCACAACCTGACGATCGGCGCGAACGGCAAGCTCGTCGCCGAGATCCAGGCGAAGACCGTCATGGTCCTCGGTGAGGTGACGGGGAACATCACCGCGGACGACAAGGTCGAGGTGGCCGCGTCGGGCACGCTGCGCGGGGACATCGTCGCGCCGCGCGTGGTGCTCGCCGACGGCGCGAAGTTCAAGGGGGCGATCGACATGGACCGCAAGCCCGGCGCGAGCGCGTCGCCGTCGATCTCCACGTCCGCCTCGGGGTCGCGTCCGGTGATGGAGCCCGTCGGTGCCGGCGCGTCGTTGAAGGGCGCGAACCTCTAGCAGATGGCGTTTCGATCGCGTCCCCCCGAGCCGGGCCCCCGTCCGGCGGCGGGGGGCGCATCGCCCCAGGCCTCGGCCGGCCACCCGTGCGGCGCGCTCGGCCGCGCGGTCGCGCGCGCATTTCGCGGGGGGAAGCCCGAGATCCTGATCCTCGGCCCCCTGTGCGGCGAGAGCGTGGTCTACCTCGCCGGCCGCGGCGCCCGTGTCCACGTCGATCCGGTCGACATCCCGGAGCCGATCCCGCCGCGCGCGCAAGGGGAGACGCCGCCGGCGGCGAAGCCGTTCGCGCTCGATCACGGCACGGCCGCTTACGACCTGGTGCTCGCCTGGGAGATGCTCGATTTCGTCCCGCCGGACCGCCTCGTCGAGGTCGGCGCGGAGATCGTGCGGGTGCTGCGGGTGGGCGGGCAGCTCTTCGTCTTCGCGCACCAGAAGCCCCCGGAGGACCAGGCGGTCCCGCCGCGCTACCGGCTCCTTGCCGACGACCTGATCGTCCGGGAGGACTCCCCGGGGACGCCGCGACGGCGCTACGTCCACCCCAACCGCGACATCGAGCGCGCGCTCGCGGGCCTCGCGGTGCAGGGGATCCAGCTCCAGCGGAACCAGATGCGCGAGATCCTCGCCTCGAAGGCGGGGGTCGGCTGATGCTCGCGGAGCGCATCGGCCGCATCGAGCTCTCGCCCACCTTCCGCATCAACGCGATCGCCCGCCGGATGCGGGCGGAGGGGATCGACGTCCTCGACTTCAGCGTCGGCGAGCCGGATTTCCCGACGCCCCCGAGCGCGAAGGAGGCGGGGAAGCGCGCGATCGACGCCGACTTCACGCGCTACACCGCGAACGAAGGGACGCTCACGCTGCGCCAGGCGATCGCGCGGAAGCTGCGCGAGGACAACGGGCTCGACTACGCGCCGGAGCAGATCCTGGTCTCCCCCGGGGCCAAGGCCTCGCTGTACTTCGCGGCCATGGCGCTGTTCTCGCCGGGAGACGAGGTGATCGTCCCGTCGCCGTACTGGGTGTCCTATCCGGAGCAGGTCCGCCTCGCGGGGGCCGAGCCGGTGGTCGTCGCCGCCCCCGAGTCGAACGGCTTCAAGCTCGTGCCGGAGGACCTCGAGCGGGCGATCGGCCCGAGAACGAAGGGGCTCTTCCTCAACTACCCGTGCAACCCGACCGGAGCCTGCTACGACCGGGACGAGCTCGCCGCGATCGCGAGGATCGCGGTCGCGCGCGGCCTCGTGGTCATCGCCGACGAGATCTACGAGAAGCTCCTCTACGACGGGCGCGCGTTCACGAGCATCGCGGCGCTCGGCGCCGGGATCGCGGAGCGCACGATCGTCGTCAACGGCATGAGCAAGGCGTTCGCGATGACCGGCTGGCGCCTGGGGTACGCCGCCGGTCCGAAGGCGATCATCGACGCGATGGCGGCGGTCCAGAGCCACGCGACCTCGCACCCCGCGTCGATCGCGCAGGCGGCGGGGGAAGCGGCGCTCGCGGAGGCGGGGGAGGACGTCCGCGCGATGGCGAAGGCGTTCGCCGCGCGCCGCGACCGGATCGTCGCCGCGCTCGCCGCGATCCCGGGGGTCTCCTGCGTTCCTCCCGCCGGAGCGTTCTACGTCTTCCCGAACGTGTCGAGATTGTTCGGCCGCTCGATCGGCGGCCGCGCCGTCGCCTGCGGCCAGGACCTGGCCGAGGCGCTCCTCGAGACCGCGCGCGTCGCGGTCGTGCCGGGCGAGGCCTTCGGCTCGCGCGACCACATCCGCATCTCGTACTCCTGCTCGCGCGAGACGATCGACGAGGGGATGAAGAGGATCGCGGAGGCGCTCTCGGGCTAGCGCCTGGCTTCGCGCCTCACTGGATGTTCCCTCCGCCGTCGACGTTGCCGCTCCCGTCGCTGCGGATCCCGCCGGCACCGTTGTTGTGCACGACGTTGTTGCGGTAGACGTTGTTGTCGCCGCCGAGAACCACGCCGTACTGCGCGCTCCCCTCCACGCTGTTCCCTTCCACGACGTTGCGCGATCCGTTGATGGTGATCGCGCCCTGGCGGACCTTGTTCCCGATGACGCGGTTGCCGTCGGAGAAGAGGAGGATCCCGCGCGCGACGTTGTTCCGGATCTCGTTGTGGTCGCTCCCGTTGAAGGCGTCGGTGATCACGCCGGCGACCGTGTTCCCCTCGACGAGGTTGTCCTGCCCGCCGACAAACCCCTCGGTCAGCCGCAGGTCGCCGCCGATGACGTTGCCGCGCACGATGCCGCGCCGGAGCGCGCCCAGCTCGACGTCCCCCCGGATCGTGTTGTCCAGCAGGCGGCCGGCGAGCTGTCCGGTGTCGCCGATGAGCGTGACATCGCCGTCGATCCGGGAGGAGATCATCTCGACCTCCCAGCACGGATCGAAGGCGATCCCGCCCTGGTCCGTGATCACCAGGTTCTCGAAGCGGACGAGCGCGCGGCCGACCGCCGATTTTGGCGAGGTGCCGGGGAACCCGGCGGCGATACCGCCGCCGGCGAGGCGGCCGTTCAGGACCGCGAGCCGCCGCTCGAACAGCTCGAGGCTGCTCAGCTCGATGACGGCGCCGCCGAGCCCGGAGCGCCGCAGCGTGTGCCCGTTGAGGTCGATGGTGACGTCGTTCGCCGCCACGCGGAACACGGGGGAGCCGAACGCCTCGATGTCGCGCGTGACCACGTAGTGGCCGGGGAACGTGATGGTGAGGACCTTCGTGAGCGGGATCCGCCCTTCGTCGGCGAGCGCGGCCGAGGGGGTGGCGATCGCCATCAGCAGCGCGACTTTCCATGCGCTCAGCATCGCCATGGTCACCCTGCCTCCCCGCTGATGTCAGAGTACCGCACTCGTACCGGCCCCGCTTCCCGATCGCGGTATCTTATCCGGCCGCTTGGGGAGGCCGGATGGGGGTGCGACGGGTTCCGTGGACGTCGTGGGCCGCGCTCGCCGCGGCGCTCAGCATGCTCGTCGGCTGGGACTGGGACATCTCCTGGCATCGATCGATCGGGCGCGACACCGCGTGGACCCCCGCCCACGTGGCGATCTACATCTCCCTCGCCATCGCGTTCGTCGCGAACGCGCTCGTCGTGCTCGACAGCACGTTCGGCCGCAACAAATCGGCGCCGGGGGTCAAGGTCCTCGGTTTCCGGGGCCCGACGGGCGCCTTCGTGACGCTGTTCGCGGTCCTGATGCAGTTCGTCGGCATCCTGTTCGACGTCTGGTGGCATGCCGTCTACGGCGTGGATGCCGCGATGTTCACGACGCCGCACAGCCTGATCGCCCTCGGAATCTGGATCTTCTTCCTGGGCCAATTCCTGGTGACGGCGCGCGAGGTCAACCTGACGGCGCCCGAGAATCGCCCGTTGGTGGTCGTCGCGATCCTGATCATGTCGATGTTCATCGGGTACGTGATGATCGGGAACGATCCGACGTATGGGCCCCTCGGGGTGCGCTCGCAGGCATTCATGATCTCCTGCGCGCTCCTGGTGCCCTTCCCGCTGCTCCTGATCCAGGAATTCCTCGATTGGAAGTGGGCGGGAGCCGTCTGCGCGGCCCTGTATTTCGCCATGGCCTTCGTCCTCGGCCAGGTGTTCCAGCTGTTCCCGGCGCATCCTCGATTCGGGCCGGTGTACCACCGGATCAACGTTTTCCTGCCGCCGGCGTTCCCGCTGCTCCTCGTCGTCCCCGCCGCCGTGATGGGCTGGATCGCGGCGCGCCGCACGGGCCGGCTCGTCACGTTCCTGTGGCTGGGGATCGCGTTCGTCGCCGTCTTCACCGCCACCAACTGGGCGACATCGGCCTTCCTCGCGAGCCCCGCGGCGCGCAATCGCTTCTTCTGGGGGCACCTTCCGGGGACGGTGTTCATGGAGGGGCTCCGCATCGTCCCGCCGATCCGCGCCAACGCCGAAGGCGCCCTGTTCGTCGCGCTCGCCGTCGCGATCGCCACGGTCTCCGCCTGGTCCGGGGCGCGGATCGGCCGCTGGATGCGCGGGGTGGTTCGGTGACGCCGGCCGCGAGGACAGCGGCGGCGCTCGGCGCGATCCTCCTGTGGCGCGTCGATGCCGCGGCGCACGTCAACAGCCCCCACATCTACCTCGAGGAGAAGATCGGACCCTACGCCGCGATCGTCGTCGCGCACATGCCTCCGGCGATGCCGGGGGAGGCCGAGGTCCAGGTGCGCCTCTCCGATCGCGCGGACGACGATCCGATCGAGGTGTGGGCGCGCGAGATCCCGCCGGCGGGAGATGCAACGGCCCCGGAGTGGCGGCGCATGCGGTCCTCCGAGGCCGATCCCTCGTACTTCACGGCGCCGATCCCGTTCACTCTCTTCGGGCTCTGGCACGAGGAGATACGGGTCAAGGGGTCGCGCGGCGAGGGCGTGATGCGGTTCCCGATGCCGGCGCGCGTGCCGATGCCCTCGACGATGGCCCCCGCTCTCGCCGCGACGCTCACGCTCCTCGTCGGCCTTCTCTACGTCTCCCAGTGGCAGCTCCTCACCGACATCGGACGCGATGCGACGCTGCCGCCGGGAGCTCGTCCCAGCCCGGCGGACGCGCGCCGCGGCCGCACCTGCGCGATCACGGGGACCACGCTGCTGACGTTGTTCTTCGCGCTGACCGGCGTTTCGTGGACGCTGTACGACGCGCGGCAGCAGATGCTCGGAAGCCCGCGGTATCAAGCCGAGCTGTCGGCGGAGGGCGGGCCCGTGGCCGCGGGCCGGCCCGCGACGCTGAGGCTCGTCGTGCGCGATCGGAGAGGGAACCCGCCGCAGGGGCTCATCCCCGACCACGGAAAGTTGATGCACCTCGTCATCACGAAGGACCCCGGTGCGGGCTTCTTCCTCCACGCCCACCCGAGGCTCGTCGATGCCGGCCGCTTCGAGCTGACGTTCATGCCCCCCGAAGCGGGCACCTATCGGGTCTTCGGCGATCTCCTGTTCGACACCGGGGAGAGCACGACCATCACCGCCCGCATCGACGTGACGTCGGGGCACGCCCTGAACACCTACGCGCCGAAGCTCGATGACGAGGACGACTCGTGGGCCCGCCAGGCTCCGATCGGCACGGTCTCCATGGACGCGCGCTCAGCCGAGGTCGGCGACGGCTTGAGCATGCGATGGGTGGACGCGCCGTCCGGCTCGCTCTCGGCGGAGACGTTCCACAAACTCGCGTTCGAGCTCGTCGGGCCCGACGGACAGCCCGTCGCATCGATCGAGCCCTACATGGGCATGGCCGGGCACCTCTTGATCGTGCGGGACGACATGGGCGTCTTCGTCCACGCGCACCCGACCGGCACGATCGGCGGACGCATGGCGATGCTGATGAGACAGGAGAGCGCGGGCATGGGCGCGATGCATCAGGCGAGCTACGCGCCTCGCGTGACGTTCCCCTACGCGTTCCCGTATCCGGGACGGTATCGGATGTGGGCGCAGGTGAAATACGCGGGGGTGATTCGCACCGGTGTGTTCGACGTGGACGTTCGCTAGAGGGAGGGAGCGCATGCCGGCCGCCCGCCACGCTCGACGGGCGACCGGCATGCGGCGGGATCAGCCGATAACGGTTACCAGCGGATCCCACCTGCGATCAAGAACTCGGAGTTGTCGGCGACGAGGGCCTTCCCCTGGACGAACGGACGGACCTTGCCGTGCTTCGCGCCGACGCCGGCGAGAAGATTCAGGCCGACGTCGTTGTCGTCGTCTTCACCGAACTCAGGGTCGTACGTCACGAAGGCGGGACCGGCGCCCAGCCAGGGCGACCACTTGCTCGCGGTCGCGAAGTCGTAGTGGACGTCGGCGTTCAAGGACAGGACGTCCGTCGTATCACCGGCCGTGTATTCGGCGTTCGGATTGAAGTACCAGGAGTGGGATCCCCCGATATTCGTCAGGATCCCGGCGCCGACGAACGGGCCTTCCGCGTCGGTGTTGACGCCGCCGCGAACGTCGATGTCGATCTCCGCCTTCGCGGGGACGAGCATCGCAGCCGCGACCGCGATCGCGACGCCTACGACGGCGTGCGCGACAGTGCTTCTGGTACGTGAGCTCATGGTGCCTCCTTTCGGTTACCCAGTCAGTCGAATGCGGTCCAGAAGGGAGCAAGCTCCGTACCGGAAGAAATGCGCGGAAGCTCGGCAGAATACTGGAGTGTCGCTCGAGATCGTTTGTAATCCGTGCCGAACCGCTTACAAACACCGTTACGAGCGAGGGTGGAACTCAGAAGCGGAACACGGGCACGACCGCCACGTACCAGCCGCCGTTGAAGTCGGTGCCGGTGTCGAGTGCGAGGTCGATCCAGGGGCGCGGGGTGTAGGAGCCGCCGACGCCGAAGGTCCAGGGGTGCTCCGGTCCCTGGTCCACCTCGAACGCGAGCGTTCCGCCGTCGGGATCGGCGACCGTTCCCGTCGCCTGCGCGAACGTGTCCCAATAGGTCCCGCTGATCCACGCGCGAATCGGGCGCGAGCCGGCCGTGCCGTGCCAGCCGCTGCGGAGCGAGGTCACGACCGCCTTGAACTCGTCGTCGAAGCCGAGGTCGGCGCGTGCGCCGTTGATGTCGGCTGCGAAGAAGAACGGACCGTAGCCGCCCGCGAGCGTGACGCCCAGGCCGCCCACGGTGCCGGTCATCTCGGTCGGAACGGCGAGCCGGCGCTGCCGCGGGCTCCCGCCCGGAAGCAGCGGCGGCAGCGTCACGTCGATGGTGGTCGTGGATTCGTTCCAGATGTAGCCCGCGATCGCGTACACGTTGAGGAACGGCAGGAGCCAGACGTCCGCCTTGAGATTGGCGTTGTCCACGCGCGAGGTCGAGCCGAGCTGAGCGAAGCCGCTCACGGACGAAGGGGTCGCGCCGTTGCGTCCGACGCGGACGTCGCTGATCTCGATGGCGCGGTCGAGGTGGTAGTAGACGAGGCCGATCCCGAAAGGCGCGGGCAGCTCGATCCCGCGCTTGCGCGCTTCGTCGCCCAGGAACGGGAGCGTGCGCGACCCCGTCTCGTCGCCGGCGAGAGCGGGGGACGCGAGGGCGAGCAGCGCGGCCAGCACGATCGGGATCCGCATCGGGGCGGATGCTACACCGCGATCAGCCACCGACGTCGTTCGGAGCGGCGCGAGTGTGCGCTAATCTCGAGGAATGAGCCCTTCCCCGACCCACCGCCGCATATGGACCGCACGCGGTCTCGCGGTGCTCGCCGACGTCGTTCAGATCGGCCTGGTCCCGCTGTTCGTCCAAGGCGGGCTCTCCGTCTTCGACGCGGTGCTCGATGTCTTGATGGCGGGAATCCTCACAAGGTTGGTCGGCTGGCACTGGGCCTTCCTGCCGGCCTTCCTCGCCGAGCTCGTTCCCGGTCTCGACCTCGTTCCGTCGTGGACCGTCGCGGTTCTTCTCGCGACGCGCGGCCGGGCGGTGTCCGAACCGACGGTGGCCGAGGGTCGCGTGATCGACGTCGAGCCGGTGTTCGAGGACCCCGACCAGCGCTCCACACGGAGTCCGTAAGCCGCGGTCTCTCAGTACTGGAAGCCGATGACGACCGGGATGAACGACGACTTCGGGTCCGTCTGGTACTGCAGGTACATCGCCTCCAAGTAGACGCGCCTCTTGATCACGATGCCCGCGCCTCCCTGAAGGGTCCAGTCCCACTCCGAGGAGCGTACGAATGAGCCCGAGAGCGGCCCCGGACGGGTGAAGGTGGCGCGGCCGTAACCCGCGCCGGCGAAGACGTAGCCGAACGTCTCCCGTCTGCCGAACCGTGCGAGCCCCTCGACGTCGAAGCCGAATGCCCGGCCGCCGTCGATCGCGCCGTGCGCCGTCGTGTCGCCGTAGTAGACCCCGGCCCGGCCCCCGAACACCTCTCTCGCGAACACGGTGCGCGCCTGGAGGTACCAGGACGTGTCGTTCGTGTCCTCGAGGTCGCCGCTCGGGATGAACGCGCCGACTCCAAGCCCCGACGCGCGTCCGTCGTAGGCGGCGGCTGCGGTCGACACGATCGCGCCGAGAGCCAGAGCGAGACGAGCTTTCATGGCGAACCCTCCTCGTGAGAGACAGAGCCTACGCCTGTCAGACGATCTTCGTCGCTCTGCAGAACAGCATGCGCTGGTCGAACTTGTAGCTGTCGCGATTCCTCATCCCTTGCGGGAAGAACCTGTCGAACGGGGGAATCTCCATGAGGGGACTGAAGAGTCCCGCGCCGTCCATCTCGTCGACCCGGAAGCCGTTGTCGCTCAAGAGCGATCGCATCTCCGCTTCGGTGAAGTGCTGGTGCCAGCTCTTTTCCTTTTCGACGTTGCCGACCAGGCCGTACGGGTTGTCGACGTAGCGATATCGGTACTCTTCGGCGGAATGCCGCATCCGGTAGAAGACCCGGTGCATCCTCGGGAATACGAACTTGAGGTTTCCGGCATCGAGAAAGGAGAGGATGTTCTTCTTCGGCGTCGAGACGATCAGAGTTCCGCCCGGCTTCAGCACGCGATGGATCTCTCGAAGCACGGCCGATTGGTCGTGGATGTGCTCGAGCACTTCGAAGATGGTGGCGACGTCGAAGGAGTCGGCCTCGAAGGGTAGCCTTTCGCGTATCGGCTGTATCGAAAAGGGCTCGCCGTTCGCCTTCGTAAGGTCAGCGTCCTTGTCGACTCCGTGGTAGTCGACCTTCTTCCATCTCAGTAGGTTCTTGCCAAACCAACCGTCGCCACACCCGTAGTCGAGCAACCGGACGCCCTCGTGGATGTGTTCGAACCCGAAGGCAAACCGCGGAATGTCGTAGAACGGGTTCGTCTTCTCGATGACACGACGCATGTCATTTCTCCGCGCGGCCGAGTAATGCCCATGATCTCCCCAGTTTATTGGCGTCGCATTCTATCCCTTTCACTCACATGAGCGGCCCCTGAACGCGATGGCCCCTTCCCGACCTCGCGCTCATTCGTCGCTTGACAGGCTTTCCGGTCAACTGACCGATCTATACTCGAGGGCTCCATGAGAGCCCTTCCCCTGATCGCGGTCTTGCTCTTCGCGACGTCCGCCTGGGCGCACCCCGGCGTCGGCATCGTCGAGGACTCGAAGGGGAACGTCTTTTACACCGACCTGAAGCAGGTGTGGAGGATCGCCCCGGACGGGACCAAGTCGGTCGCGGTCCCCGACGTGCACACGCACGAGCTCTGCCTCGACGCCGAGGACACGCTGTACGGCGAGCACCTCTGGTACGAGGGGGACGCGACCAAGAAATGGGGGCACCGGGTCTGGAGCCGCACGCGCGAAGGCGTGATCCGCGACGTGATCCCGGCGCGCGAAGGGTTCCTCGACGACTACAGCTTCGTGCGCGACGGGACGGGGACGATGTACTGGGCCGACCGCGGCGCGACGACGGTGATCCGCAAGCGCGCGCCGGGGGGCGCGATCGGGGTCCATCGACGGGGCCTTTTCGCGACGTCAGGTGGATGACCGCGAGCGCCGACGGGATCGTCTACCTTGCGGACGGGACGCGCCTCGTCAAGATCCAGCCCGACGGGAAGGCGGTCACGCTCCTCGCATCGGTGACGAAGAAGGCGTTGGGGGCGTCGGAGCATTTCCAGGGCGGGCTCTGGACGGGACCCGGCGGCTCGGTCTACGTCGCGGTGCCGGAGGACCGGGTCGTGCTCGAGGTGAAGCCCGACGGATCGACCCGGGTCGCCGCGCGCAGCCCGATGCTCTGGGCGGCCTACGGTGGGATGATCGACCGCCGCGGCAACCTGTGGCTGCTCGAGACTTCGATCGTCAACGCCGTCCGCGTGCGTCGGATCGGCAAGGACGGGAAAGAGGAGACGGTGGCATGGCGGAACAGAAGACCAAGGCGACCGGCGCCTCCGTGGACGAGTTCATCGGCGGCATCGCCGACGAGGGCCGCCGGGAGGACTGCAAGACCCTCGTCAAGCTGATGAAGAAGGTGACCGGCGCCAAGCCGGCGATGTGGGGGCCGTCGATCGTCGGCTTCGGCAGCTACCACTACAAGTACGCCAGCGGGCACGAGGGGGATTCCTGCCTCGTCGGCTTCGCCCCGCGCAAGAACGAGCTGAGCATCTACATCATGAGCGGCTTCGACGGCCATGCGGCGCTGCTGAAGAAGCTGGGGAAGCACAAGACGGCGAAGGCTTGCCTTTACGTCAAGAAGCTCGACGACGTCGACCTCGGCGTGCTCGAGGAGCTGGTCCGCCGCTCGGTCGCCCACGTCAAGACGAAGCACTAACTCGAAAACCGTCCGCGAGCGCCACACGATTCGCTCCATCGTGAATCGCCGTACATTCCGCGCCGGCTCACCGTTCGGTGCCCGCGAACTAGATCGGTACCGCGTGGTGCCGAAGGGGGGACTCGAACCCTTGCGCCCACGAGATCCCCGCGGCCGGTGTCAGCGCGTGAGCGGAATCGTCTTCGCGAGCTCGAAGTTGATGATCGCGTCCAGCTTGTTCTCGAGCTGGAAGAAGCGGGTGACCTTCGGGGCGGGAAGAAGGTTCCGGAACACGCCGGCGTACTTCTTCTTGACCGCGACGTCCTTGGCCTTGATGTCCAAGTACTCGGTCAGGAGCCGGTTTGCCTGCTCATCGCTCAGCGTCCCGCCGGCGGAGGTGAACTCCGTGACGACCTTGACGAGCCGGTCTCCGAGACGGGCCATGTCCAGCCGGTAGTCCCGGTACGCCGGCCAGAACGCCAGGCTCTCGTCTTCGGTCAGCTTCATGGCGTCGGCGATGATCGTTTGCCGCGCCGTCTGGACCTTGGCACGCGTCAGCTCGATGTCCGTGCCCGTCTGGCCGAGTGCGGGAGCCGCGGACCCGACCAGGAGCAGCAAGGCGAGAGAG
>Ga0075428_100004365_pt1 | contig 15608 bp, 15 predicted proteins | sample RhiMetdeltSRZDD2_FD_75291 | JGI IMG/M metagenome (GOLD analysis project Ga0075428, IMG submission 75291) | Populus rhizosphere microbial communities from Tennessee, USA - Rhizosphere MetaG P. deltoides SRZDD2 | ecosystem: Host-associated > Plants > Roots > Rhizosphere > Soil | place: USA... | reverse complement strand
TTTGACGCCCTGCCCGTGTTGGGGGTGGATGGCACGTTGCACGACTCGGTGCCGAGCGACAGCCCGGCTCGCGGCAAGGTGCGGGCCAAGACCGGGACTCTGGTCTGGTTCGATGCTCAGAACAACAGGGCTCTCTTGCGCAGCAAGGCCCTGGCCGGTGATCTGGAGACCGCGAAGGGGACGAAGCTCTTCGTCGCGATGTTCCTGAACGACCTGCCGCTCGGGTTTGGCGGCAGTGCAGCCCAGCAGGGCAAAGTGCTGGGGAAGCTCTGCGAGGTCATCTACAAGCACGGGCCATGAGAGGCGGACCGGCTCGGCGGCGCGGGTAGAATGCATTGCTTGAAAACACACGGACACCCCCTGCAATGAAACGCCATTGTCTGCAATGCAACGTGCAAAACGGCTGCAATCATCGGCGCAGGCGATTCAGGCGTAAAGGCTTAGAGCGGAATACGGAATTGTAACGCCAGGCGTCGCGGCGGCCGAGAATTGGGTCACCACGATTGCAAGCCAACGGCGAAATGCGTCAGCTGCGACGAAACACAGCAAGACCGAGTCCCGGCCGGCAGGCGGGGCCGATTGGAGCGCGCTACTTCGATGGAATCAGTTCGGCGCAGATCAGTCGATCCTTGCCGCGAATGTACATCAGGCCGTGCGATACGACCGGGGCCGCCCAGCTCGGGTAGTCGAGGTCGGTCACCCATTTCGCCACCGGCTCGAACTTCTTCGGGTTCACTTTCAGCAGCAACAACTCCCCCCGCTCGGTCAGGCACAGGAAGTGGCCATCCGCGAGGGTAAGCGACGCCCGCGATAAGTTCCTCTCCTGCCACATCACCTCTCCGGTCGCCAGCTTCACGCAGCGCAGCAGGGCCTCGTTCTCGTGTCGCCCGCTGGAGCCGTACACGTAGCCATCGACGTGGATGGGCGTGTTCCAATGGCACGCCAGGCTCTTGTCCCGCGGGTCGTCCTTGTCCTTGTCGGTCCAGACCGGCTCGGCCTTGCCCTGGCTCACCTTCACCAGCGCCGCCCCCGGTCCGTAACACTCGGTGACCAAAACCTGGTCGCCGACAACGACCGGGTTGCTGGCGTTGACGCTCTCTTCGATCTTGGCCCGCCACGGGAATTTGAAATCGAGTTTCCCGGTCTTCGGCTCGAACCCGACCAGGCCGCCGCGAGCGAAGTAGAGTCCCAATTTCCGGCCGTTGATCGTGGTCACGATCGGGCTGGCGTACGAAGCTAACTCGTCGGTCACGCGATAGACCTCCTTGCCGGTCCGTTTGTCAAATCCAACGATCCCGGTGCCGTCGCCCTTGGCTTGGCGCAGATCGGTCGGCCGCGGGCCTTTCTGGCTCCCGCCGATCGGCACGATAAGCACGTCCCCGTCGACGACCGGCACGCTGCCGACGCCGAAGAAGTTTTGGTGGAAGTGGTACATCTTCTTCGTGTCGATCTTCCAAAGGAGCTGCCCGTCCGCGACATTCAGGCAGTGGAGCATTCCCTCCGGGCCGTGGATGTAGACGCGATCGTCATCGACGGTGGGGCACGCTCGCGGACCCGGACTGTAGCCGTACAGGTCCTCGTAGTCGGTCGCGTACTGGAACTTCCAGATCAGCTTGCCAGTCTCGGCGTTGCGACAGGTGAGCCGGTTGTCCTCGCCGAAGCGGTCGAAGTGGAACAGTCGCCCGCGGCTCGTCACGGGCGGGGCGAACCCCATACCCATCTGCGCCTCCCAGACGACCTTGAGCCCTTCGCCCGGCCACTTGGTCAGGATGCCGGTTTCCGGCGAGACGCCGTTAGAGGTTGGGCCGAGGAACGTGGGCCAGTCGCTCCCGGTCGTTCGGGTGCGCAAGTCCGGCGGTGACTCCGCGTGAAGGGCGAGAGGAGCCACGACGAGAGCAAATGGAAGGAGGTGGCGCATGTTGTTTCTTGATCGAGCAATTCTCGGCTAGCGGTCCTGGTGGAACGCCCGCCCGTCAATGTAGACGGCCCGAATGTTGAGTGCTTCATCCGTTACAACGAAGTCAGCCTTCTTTCCTACTTCGATACTGCCAACTTGCGAATCCACCCCCGCAATCCGGGCGGGAGTCAGAGTCGCCATCCGCACCACTTCGTGCAGCGGCGCGCCGGTCGCAGTTAGCATCGTCCGCACGCCGTGGTCCATCCCAGTGACGCCCGAGGCCAGAGCCTTACCATCGAGCATTACGCCAACGCCATCCAGTTTTCGCACCAGTTCGCCCCCGTCGAGCGGTCCGAAGACGTACTCGCCGTCCGGCCGGTCGAGCGCGCGCATGGCGTCGGTCACCAGGGCCAGGCGATTGGGTCCTTTCACCTTGTACGCGAGCTTCAGCAACGACGGGGCAAGGTGTTTGCCGTCCGCGATCACTTCCGTGGTCAACTGGTCGAAGAAAAGCGTCGCCTCCATCGCGCCGCCGCGCATCGGGTAGGTCTGCGACAGCCGGAGCCGGGCCCGGTCGGACATGGCACAGAATAAGTGGTCGATGTGTCGTACGCCCCAGCCGATCGCGGCTTCCACCTGCTCGAATGTCGCGTGCGTGTGGCCGGCATTACACCGGATCCCGTTGGCGCGGCAGGCGCGGACAAACTCCTCAGCGCCCGGCAGCTCCGGGGCGACGGTCGCGGTGCGGATTTCGGCCGCGTATGCCAGGTAGGGCTCATAATCCGCGCGCGTCGGGCTTCGGACGGCCGCGGCCGGGTGGCAGCCGCGAGCGTCGGGGGCGAAATACGGGCCGTAAATGTGTGCCCCAAGGACTTTCGACCCGCCCGACGGTCGCGCGCGGAACTCGCGAACCAGCTCCAGGAACTTCAGGTGCTGATCATGCCGGGCGACCGTCGTGGTCGGTGTGCAACTCGTCGTGCCATGCCGGGCGTGCGCAGCGAGTACGGTTCGGAACGCCTCCAGGGTGCCGTCCATGAAGTCGGCCCCGTCCCCGCCGTGCACGTGCAAGTCCACGAAACCCGGCACCAGGTAGCCGCCATTCAGGTTGACTTCCGGGAGTCCCGACGGAGTCCGCACGCCGATTGGACCAACGAAATCGATCCGGTCGTTGCGAGTGACCACCTCGCCATCGCGGACCACGCGATCGGGCAAGACGATGGAGCCGTTGAGGAATCGCAACATGAGGGACCTACCGGGGGGATTCACCGGCAAAGTTTACCCGGTCTCACGGGTGACGGCGACCGGCTCGTCCCGCGTTTTCCCTCGCACCGCTACGTCCGGCAAGACGGGCAGGTGGGGTGCCCCTGGGAATCGAGGGAATTGATTGTGACGGGCTAAAGTAGCGAACCCCGGGCGTCGAAAGTCAATCCTGGTGAGCGACCCTCGGGTTTCTAGGAGGGTACCGGGACCACCCGCCCGCCGGCGGACGGCCCCGCGGACTGGTACAAGGAGGTCCGATCGGGCACGGGTGACCCAGCCACATTTCCCCGCGCCTTCGATCTATTCGGAGGTCATTCCCAGTGAATGCTGCCGTATTGATGTTCACGGCGTGTCTGGCCGGTGCGGACCCAGTCCCAGCCGCCCAGCCGTACGCCCCGGTCCCCGTCGTGGTGTACGGGAACGGCCGCGGGTCGAGCGATTGCTGTGGGCACGCGCAGGTGTGCGGCAATTGCGACGCCCACCAGTGTTGCCTGTCGAAGATCTGGTCGAAGTTGAGCTGCTTCAGTCTGTGCGGGAACGGGGGCGGCCACGGCTGCAACCTGTGCGGTAACGGTGGCGGTCATGGCTGCAACCTGTGTGGCAGCGGCCACAAGGCGTGCGCCCCGGCGTGCCCGCCGTGCCCGAAGCCTGTTTGCCCGCCGTGCCCGAAGCCGGTTTGCAACCCGTGCCCGGCGCCCAAGCCCGTTTGCAATCCTTGCCCGAAACCGGTGTGCGCGCCCTGTCCGAAGCCGGTTTGCAACCCGTGCCCGAAGCCGGTGTGCGCCCGAGTTCAACCGGATTGCCATACCTCTTCCTGCGGCAACGGATGCTTCTTGCACAAGTGCAAGGAGAAGCTCAGCGGACTGTGCGGCGGACACGGCGGCGGCTGCCACGGCGGCTACGGCACGGCCGCGACGCCGAACGGGTGCGGCACGACTGTCGTCCCGCCGGCCATGGGCGTCCCCGTAGCGCCGGGCACCGCGGTTCCCCTCGGCCCGTCGGTTGCCCCGAAGGCGATGCCGGAAGCGCCGAAGCCGCAAGTGAAGTTTGAGTCCCCGTACTCGGTCGTTCGGCCGTCCTTGACGACCGACGGCTCGGCTCCGCGGACGATCGACCTGAGCCCGACGCCGTTCTGAACCACGGGCGGTGCCCACCGTCCCCCGAGGCCCGCGACGTCCCGTCGCGGGCCTCGTCGTTTTTGCCCGTCTCGCCGGAACATCCCACTTTACTTCGACTTGACCCCCTGGGGGCCGGCGGTAGTATCTCGCCCGGCCCGCACTCCGCCCATGTCGCGGCCGATTCGGAATCGGAGGGGAAAATGAAGCGTGCGATGGCTTTGCTCGGGTTGGCCCTCCTGGCCGCGGGCTGTGGCAAGAGTGGAAATTCAACGGCCGAAAATGCCGCCCCCGCCGCGGCGACGGGAAAGCCCGCCGACGACGAGGCGAAAGGCTGCATCGTGGCCTACCTGGGCCAGTGCGGCTGGCAGGATGTGCAACTCACCCACATGGTCGATCAACCTGAGGTGCCCAAGGCCGCGAAGGTGACCGAGGAAGCCTGGGCGTTCACATTTACAGCGACCTACACGAACGTGGTTGGGGAACGGCTGACAAGCGAGAATTGGGTCGCGGTCGTGACGCGGAGCAGTGGCAAGCCGTGCGTGAAGTGCTGCTTCGATGAGGCCCGCCACCTGGTCGGCGGCCACAGCGGCGAGGAGATAGTCTCGGATCAGCCGGCGATTGTGGCGCCAAAGCCATGACGAGTGGTCAGTGGTCAGTGCCTAGTGGTCAGCAAGCAAGAAAGGCCGCGAACCTCGCAGGATTCGCGGCCTTTTAGTCGTTACTCGCTACTCAAGACTGACCACTGACCACTGACCACTACTACTTGAAGTCATCGTGACACGCCACGCAGCTTGAATTCAGGCTCGCGAAGACCTTTTTCATTTCCGCCGGGGCCGTTTTCTTCTTGGACGCGGCCAGTAACTCCTCTGTGGCTTTGAGCATCTTGTCGTTGTACTCGTGCCACTTTTTCTTGTCGGCCGCGTTCTCCGCTTTGACCACGGTCTTGTTGTACTCGCCCATGGTCAACACGCGGAGGGCAATGAGGGTCGCGTCCGCCGGCTTGGCCGTGGGCTTCTCCGCGTTGGCGATGACGTCGTCTTCCAAATTGGTGCCGTACTGACTCGTCTTCTTGAAGTTGTCCATCACGTCCTTGTTGGCAATTCCTTCAAAGGTCTTGGCCAGGTCGATCTTCTTCGCGTCGGCGGCCGGCTTGGCGTCCGCGAGGCCCTTGGCCAGGTCCGCGGCGCCCTTGAAGTCGTCTTTCTCGGCCGCCTGGAAGATCAGAATGGCGAGGTCGCGGATGCCGGCGGCCTTGGCATCGGCGCTGGCGTTCTTGCCGTCGATCCGGCCGTTGGCGTAGCCTGCGATGAGGATTGCGCTCGACCTGATTCCGTTCTTGGCGTTCTTCGCGACCACCTTCTTGTTCTTGGCCTCGGCCTTGTCCACAGCGGCGGAGGCCTTCGCGATGATCTTGACGTCCTGGGCCAGGAGGGCCTTGAACTCGTCGTCGCTCATGTCGGCGGCGCCCGCGGGCCGCAGGTAGGCCATCGCCGCGATCACGGACGCCGCGACCAGGAGGATCCGGACCGGAGTTCGTCGCATGGGGTGTCTCCCGTGGTGTGGTGGCTCAGGTAAGAGGGTCCGTCCGCGCCGGTTTGGGAAGGAGGATCGGTCGAGGCGGCCCCGCAACCGCCTCTATCTTAGATGCCGCGCCAAACAGAGGACAGGACTCTCCTCTCCGACCGCAACGCTGCTCAGCTCGCCGCCGTTTGACCAGTCCGCCGCGGCGGATTGCACTTATTTCTCTGGACAAAAACGGCGGCGGATGGCATGTCGCGTCCCTCATCCCGATGGCTTGAACGGCCGGCGTCGGCCGAGACGGGCTCGTGTCCTGGGGAGGCGCGGGCGACCGTCGCGGTCGCAACGGACGCGGCGCCGCCAGCGATTGGCGGGGTCGGCGGACGCGCGCCGGACGCGGTCCGGGGGCTCCCGGACCTTTGGTTGCAGGCCGGCGGGAGTACGGACCGATATGGGGTGGGAGCGCACTGCGCCCGCGTGCGCCCAGGGGGTTCGGCAAGGACTGCCACACGCCCGAGTGAGAGGACGCCGGCCCGCGCCGGCTTGTCGCCGCCTGCGCCGTGACGGCGCGGGCCGCATCCCGCGGCCAGGGGAGGCTTTGGGAAGCGGTCGGCGGGACGGTCGCCGCGGCACTCGTTCTCGAGGTGGCCGGCTCAATGCGCCGGACCGCCGTTACCGGGTGGGGTCGAACAGGGGGGATCCAGGGTCGCCGGAGAGCCGACGGCCGCGGGTCAGTTCGACCGAGTGCGTTCTCGTCGCACATCAGGGAGGAACCCTAATGGTGACGCAGGTCGATCAGGACATCCAGCAGGTCTGGCAGGCCTACCGGCATACCGGGAACGTCGAGTACCGGAACCGGTTGGTCGAGCGCTACCTGCCTCTGGTCAAATACAACGCGGAGCGGATCTGGGCCCGGCTGCCAGACGGGGTGGAACTGGACGACCTGATCAGTGCCGGGACATTCGGGCTGATGGATGCGATCGACGCCTTTGACCTGAACCGGGGCGTCAAGTTCGAGACCTATTGTGTCCCCCGCATTCGCGGGGCCATGCTGGACGAGCTGAGAACCATGGACTGGGTGCCGCGGCTGGTCCGGTCAAAGGCGGCCCGGATGGAGGCCGCCCGCAAGGAACTCGAAGCTCAACTCGGGCGCCCGCCACGGCCGGAAGAGCTGGCCACGAGGCTGGGCATCACCCTCGACCAGTTGCAAGCCTACGTCGGCGACGCGACCGCCGTCAGTCTCGTGAGCTTGAACAAGAAGTGGTACGAGACCGACAGCTACAAGGACGTGCGCGAGATCGACATCCTCGAGGACAAGAAGGCCGAGGACCCGACCAATCGCCTGCAGAACCGCGACCTGATGAAGCTGGTCACCAAGGGGCTGAACCGGAACGAGCGGCTCATCATCATCCTGTACTACTACGAAGACATGACGATGAAAGAGATCGGGGCAACGCTCGACCTCAGCGAGTCCCGGGTGAGCCAGATGCACTCCAGCATCGTGGCCCGGCTGCAGGGCCAGCTCGCCAAGCGGCGGCCGGAGTTTAGCAACTGACACACAGGGCCTATAGGATCTGGGTCCTATAGGCCCTATACGATCGCCCGAATCAGCCCAACCAACAGCACGTCCGCGGCGAGCACCAGCAAGCAAGACGCCACGACACCCGCCGTCGCCGCCCGGCCGACGCCTTCGGTCCCGCCCTCGGCCCGCATTCCGTAATAGCACCCCGCGACGCCAATCAAATAGCCGAACACCATCGTCTTGAGACCGGCGGGGATCACGTCTTCTGGATACAGCTCCTTGAGCGACGCGGTCTGAAACTTCAGCCAGTTTGTGTGACCGACGATGTTCTCCGCCACGAACCCGCTCAAGAGGGCGAGAGCCGCGATGAACACGTGCAAGAGCGGCAGCGCGAGGATGCACGCCAGCACCCGCGGGCCGACGAGCACGCGCATCGGCGGCAGGCCGAGCATCTCGAGGGCGTCGATTTGCTCGCCGAGCTTCATGGCCCCGAGTTCGGCCCCGAGGCTCGCGCCGGTCCGGGCCGCGACAATCAGCCCGGCCCCGATCGGCGCCAACTCCATCAGCACCGCCGCGGCCAGCACGGTCGGCAGGTATTCGACCGCCCCGGTGCGGGCGAGCGCCGCGTGCGTATGCATCCAGACGACCGCCCCGAGGGCGATACCGGTTACAGTGGCCAGTGGCAGAGCGCCGATTAGCACGCTGTAAAGCTGTTGCAGCCAGGCGCCGGGCTTGGGAATAGCGGCAATTGCGGCCACTAAGGCGCGACCGGCGAATTGAGTGAATTCACCGACGGCCGATAGCGTGTTGATGAGCCGGTTCATCAGGAAGCGGCCTTCGGCCGCGTCAGCAGTGACACCACAACCAGCACCGCGAAGCTCAGGGGGATCGTCACCAGCCCCGGCTGGCTGAACGGCACGGGCGACTGCTCGGCCGACAGGCCGTAGACGTTTTTGAAGGTGTCGCCACTCAGCAAGATCCACGTCAGCGACGAGACCATCCCGGCGAACACCGACGCGACAATCCCCTGTTTGGTTGTTCGCTTCCAGAAGAGGAGCATTACGAGAGCGGGCAGGTTAGCCGAAGCCGCGACGCTGAACGCCCATCCGACCAGGTAGTTCACATTCATCCGCTCGAACATGATGCCGAGAATAATCGCGACCAGGCCGACGCCGACGGCCGCGAGCCGGCCGATCCGGACCTTGCCAGTGTCGGTCACGTCCAGCTTGAAACAACCGGTCAACACGTCGTGGACGACGGCCCCGCTCGCGGCCACGATCAACCCACTGACGGTCCCGAGGATCGTCGTAAACGCCACGGCCGAAATGATCGCGAAGGGCAGGTCGCCGAAACTCCGGGCCAGGAGCGGGGCCGCCATGTTGTTGTTCGACGGGTCCATCGACCCGCCGGTCATGGCCCCGAGGCCCATGTACAAGGTCAGGATGTAGAAGCATCCGATCGCCGCGATCCCAATCACCGTGCTCTTCCGTGCGGCCGCGGAATCCTTGACCGTGTAATACCGAATCAGAATGTGCGGGAGTGACGCGGTGCCGCAAAAGAGAGCGAGCATGAGCGAAATGAAATTCAGCTTGGCCGGCAGCGATTCCTTTTGCAGGTCCGCGAACATCGGATGGTTTCCCGGACGCAGGACGTCGGACCCGGACGTGGGCTTCGGCGAGTAGGTAGTGACCTTGTTCCCGGCATCGTCGATGACGGTCTTTTCCCTCCACAACACGATCTCGCTGTCGCGGACCGTGGACAAAAACTCGATGGGCCCGAGCGGCCCGGTCTCGGACGCGCCGCCTGGAAGCTTGCTCACATGCCCGACCGGCCGCAGGTCGGCCTCGCCCGGCCCCCGCCCTTGCGGCTTGCCGTTCACGAGTGTCTTACCGTCCGCGGTCACAGTGACTGTCTGCTGCGCCGACGCCTCTGGGCTCGGGTCCACCTTCAATCCGCGGAACAGAATCAGGACCGTGAGCCCGGCGCTGAACAGGACGAGCAGCGACCCCTTGAGGAATTGCACGTAAGTAGTCGAAGCCATGCCCGCGGTCGCCACGATCAGGATGACCACGGCGCCGACCGTGATCACACCCGCCCAGTGCGGAAGGCCCAGGAGCGGCTTGATCAAAACACCGGCGCCGACCATTTGCGGGATCAAGTAGAAGACGCTGACCGCCAGCGTGCTGACGGCGGCCACCAGCTTGATGGCCCGCGACCGGAACTGGTTGTCGAGGGCGTCTGCGAACGTGTATCGGCCGAGGCGCTTGAGCGGCTCGGCGATCACGAAGAGCGCGACCACCCAGCCGGCCAGGTAACCAATGGAGTACAGGAACCCGTCGTATCCGAAGAAGGCGATCATGCCGCAGATGCCGAGGAACGACGCGGCCGAAAGGTAGTCGCCCGCGAAGGCGATGCCGTTCACGAACCAGGGCACACTGCCGCCCGCGGCGTAATATCCGGCCGCGGTCCGTGCCCGCCGGCCGAGATAGAAGCTCAGCCCCAACGTGACGACAACAAATAGGGAAAAGACGACGACAGCGGTCGAGGACGGTTCGTAAATCACGCCCCGCCCCCTTTCGGCCGCCGGCAGAGCCGGGCGTACACGACAGCGAGCACGACGGCTCCGACGATCAGGCCGAGCCCGGACGCGACCGCCAGGTTGATCCCGGAAAACACGACTTGATCCATCAGGCTCGGTCGGAACGCATTGATGAAGACGTAGCCGCCATACGCGGCGAGGTAGACCGCGAACAGGACGAGTCCGAGGCGTGCGTTATAGCGTTCGACCGCGGGGTCGCGGACCTCCGGCGGGGGAAGGTGGGAGTGATCGAAACTGGCCATGCAAAGAAGAATAGAGGAGTTTGGACAGGATTTACAGGATCAACAGGATGCAAGACGGGTCGGTTGGCCGCAATCTGATCCGGTCAATCCAGTTAATCCTGTCTAAACTCCTTTGCCGGGCGCGGCCCAAGTCCAGTGCCGGTCCGTCGTCGGTTGTACCGCGGCTGGGTCGAAGCCTGCAGACGCGACCAGATCGCGCACCTCGTCCGCCGTCAGAGCCGCGTGCAGCGACTCGGCGAACATTTTCTTCTGACGTTCGTTGGCACCGGCGGCGTACGTTTCCACGAGATGGTTCAGTGTGAGCCGGTCCGGCGGGCGCAAGAGGTCGCGGACGAAGATGGTCGCGCCCGGCGCGGCCACGCGGGCGATTTCCACGAACAGGGTCCGCGGATCGGGGATGTGATGAACAATGCTGTTCGACATGATTGCCGGGAACGAGCCGGCCGCGAACGGCATGCCCTTGGCATCGACGAGCTGCAGCACAATGCGCGACTCGAATCCGGCACCGCGGACGTTCTCGCGAGCCACGCGGAGCATGTGCTCGGCCGCGTCCACGGCGACCACGGTACCGCTCGGCGACTGGCGGCAAAACTCGATCGGGATCTGAGCAGTGCCGGTTCCAAGATCCAGCACCGGCCCGCGACCGCCCCACACGCGGAGGAAGTCGGCGACAAAGACGCGATTGACCTCGGAGTGGTCCATCGCGTCGTAGTCGCGCGCCTCCTGCGGCGTGTCCATCAACTCCGGTTCAAGGATTCGCGGGAGCATGTCTACTTCTTGACCCGCTTCAGGGTGATGAGCATGATGTTCGTGCCGTCTGGGGACTCGAACTTGGTCGGGCGGTCGGTCGAGTCTTTGTCCCCGAGGCAGATGGTGAGCGTGTCCCCGTCGATCTTGTAGATGCCGAGTCGCATCCCGTCCTCCTTAGGCGGAGTGAGTTCGATTTCGGCGGGAGTTTTCTTGGCGTCCACCTTGTAGGTGCCTTCGTGCGCGTCCTTGGTGCCCTCCTGGACGATCAGCTTGCCGTCCGCGGTGAAGGTGATCTTGATGCCGCCATCGGGGACCGGCTTTTCCTGTCCGCCCCGGACGGCTTTCTCGCCGTCCCATTCGCCGACGATGGACGGGGCCTCCTTCTTGGCGGCGTCCTTGTCGCCGGGAGCGGCGATGGCCAGGACCACGCCAAACCAAATTGCCGTGTTCATTGGATGACTCCGCTGGATGTGAATCGGCCGACGCACGCCGTCGGCCGGTCAACTTCGAGGATCGGGGAACTGCTTCACAGCCGCCGCAACACTTCCTGAGCCACCTGCCACGCCGTATCTACCTTCGACAACCACACGACGAACACCGTGGCCGACAAGAGGAGCACGATGGTCGCGTCAATCCGCCGGATCTTCGCGCCGAACGGCGGGAACAGGACTGCTGGCAGTCCCGGCCATCGCAGGACCAATAGCGAGGCAATCGCCCACCAGATCGAGACCGCACCAATTGCCAAGTAGACTGCGGCGACCGGCTGCACGGCCTTTGGTGAGACGTGCATGATGTCGGCCACCTCGGTCTTGAGCGCTCGCGGAATCTCGTGCGACAGTCGCACGGCCGGTGCGATCGGCCAGGCGGCCAGGGCCAGGAAAAGGACAACCGAGACAATGAGCAGCGGCGGGTAAACGAGCCACCGGCGGGCGCCCAGAGTCTCGCCCCGTTCGCGGGCCGAAGAGAGATCCGCCCGCGCCACAAAGTAACTGGCGATCCACAGCGGCGGGAAGATCATTCCGAGCACGAATAGGCCCAACGTGATATACGCCAGCCGCCAATCGTGCGACATGCCCCGGACGCGTGCGGCAAGCCCGCGGCCGGCCTGGTACGCCTCGCCGGGCAGGGCCTTGATGCCTTCCACGGCCCGGTGGCCAACCGGCTTAAGCCTGTCGGCCAGATACTTCCAGATGGATCGCGGCTCGTCGGCCACCCATTCGGCGGGGGGTCCCAACCGGTCAAGCACCGCGGCCAATTGCGTTGCCGTGACCGGCGATTCGGCGCCCTCGAGTGCGGCGAACACGTGTTCCCGCACGTCCTGCTCGATGTCGATCGGGCTAACCGACTGATGGCCGGCCACCGCCGAACGAACGTCGGCGAGATAATCTTCCAGGTAGACCTGAGCTTCGGGGGTGAGGCGAATCATGTGGACTCCTCAGAGAGTGAGTCGATCCCGTCCCGCACGGCGCGCCACGACTCACGCATGCGAGTCAGTTCCCGGCGGCCGAGCGGGGTGAGTTCGTAGTACTTGCGAGCCGGCCCTTCGTTCGACTCGACCAGGGTGGTCGTGACCAGTCCCTCGCGCTTGAACCGGCTCAGGATGGGGTAGACGGTGCCTTCCGAGATGACCAGCCCCGGGATGTTCCCCAGGCGCTTGACGATGTCGTACCCGTACAACCGCCGGCCGCGCAGAGCCGCGAGGACGCCCAGTTCCAGAATCCCTTTGCGGAGTTGGGTAGTCCAGTTGTCTAAGAAGTCGGACTCCATGATGCCGAGTATATGGTTATGCAAGGTAGCTGTCAATGAAATCTCATCCACAAAAAACCACTCGTGCCAAATGCGCCGAGCGTCAGGTTGGCTCTTATTGGATAGACGAAACGGGTGATTGATGGAAAAACAAGACGCGAGGTCGGATCCGTGGCACCTGCAGCGGCGGATTGGCGAGACGGAAGCCGGCGGCGTAGGCGACGGAGAATTGTTGGCCCGATTCGCCGCCCACCGCGACGAGGCCGCGTTTGAGCTGCTCGTTTGGCGGCATCATCGACTGGTACTCAGCGTCTGCCGGAAGGTACTGCGCGAGCCGCACCTGGCGGACGACGCCTTCCAGGCGACCTTTGTCATCCTGGCCCGGAAGGCCGGCACCATCAATTGTCGCGCCACGATTGCCGCGTGGCTGTACCGCGTGGCGTATCGGTGTGCCCTCCGGGCCCGGCGCGCTGCCGATGGTCGGGTCGCCCGTGCGATGTCAGTTCCAGACTTGTCGGCAGTACCAGCCGCCCGCGATTCCGATCCGGGAGTTGACCGCGAAGAGACAAGCCGGCTGCTCACCGCTGAACTGGCTCGGCTTCCGGAACGGTATCGGCTTCCGGTCGTGCTCTGCTACCTGGAAGGGCGGACGTACGACGAGGCGGCCGCGCGGCTGGGCTGTCCGAAGGGGACGCTTTCCACGCGACTGACCAAGGCCCGCGAACTGCTTCGGTCTCGCCTGGCCGCGCGGGGCCTCGTAATCCCGGCCGCGGCCCTGACGACCGTCTTGACTGAATTCTCCGGTCCGGCAGCGCAGCCCGCGTTGCTGACATCCACCATGAAACTGGCAATGGCCGCCCCAGGGCCGGGGGCGGCGATCGCCCTCGCCCCAAACGCTGCCACCCTGGCGGAAGGAGTCTTGCGAGCCATGTTCTGGGAGCGAATCAAAGTTGTCACTCTTGCCGCCTTCGCGCTTGCCGCGCTGGGGACTGGAATCGGCGTGACCACCCACCCACCCGTCGCGGCGCAGCACCCAGCGGTTGCGCAGAAAGCGGATCCCCCGCCGGTGCCCAGCAAGGGGCCGGAAAACGAACCGGGCGAAGAAGCCTGGTGGCTCAAGTCGATTGACAAGGAAGGCGGGACGATCGAGGTCGAAAGCTGCGATCCGGTCACCCTTCGCCCGTACGCTCCCGGAGCGGTCCCTCCAGTTGAGGTACGCGTCGGGGCCGGGGCCGAGATCTTGATCGACGGCAAACCTGCGGCATTCAGCGACTTGATTCCCGGCATTCCAATACGGTTCAAGTTCGATTCGTTCGCTGGATCCGGAATCGGCAAGCTCCGCCAGGGCAGCGGCACGATCCTGAAACTCCGGACCGCTCAGGAGCGGACCCTCCACGCGGTCGTCGACGCGGTGGCGCAGAGTGGCAAGGTCTTGACCGTGATCGGCGATGCCGGCCGTACGGACTACCAGGTCGCCGCCGACGCCCGCATCACGGTCGATGGTAAGGAGGGCCGGGCGAGTGATCTCAAGACCGGGATGAGCGTGTCCCTTCGGCTTTCGGCGGCGTACCCCGTCATCTTTGCAGTGACCGCGATCGGTCCGCGACTGGAGGGCGTTGTGCGAGGCGTAGACACTGACCGAAAAACGCTGACGGTGCTGTTGCGATCGCCGCGGCTGGTGGTAAGCGGGCTGTGGGCCGATGGAGCGTCGATCACAGTCGGCGGCAAGGCCGCTACGCTCGTCGACCTGAAATCGGGAACGCGAGTGGAGATTCAATGGGCGGCTGATCCAGACACCCGGCGGGTGCTAATCGTCCGACAGTTGGAGGAAGCGGCCAAGTAGCTGCCGTCCGAATCGCATGGTGGGTGGGACCCGAGCCGCCCGCTATGCCGCCGCCTTTGCTTCGATGACCGGTACGCTCTGCCGGAACGTGACGTCCCCAATCAGGCACGGGTGCTTGTATTGCTCCGGCGAGCCGCCGGTCTTCGCGATGCGCTCGCGATCCCAATGCGCCCAAAAACCAGTCGGCACCAGGTAGGGGCGTGGAGGCCCGAGCCGGCCGCTCGTCCGCTTTGCCTCGTACTCGATGTTGTTCTCGCCGAGCGCCAGGTCGAGCGCCAGCAGGAATCGCCGCAACAGCCCGGCGTCGCGGGCGTCCTGCTCTTCCACGAAGAACCCGTAATAGGGCTGCGTGTCGTCCCAGCACGGGGCTAACGCGTAGGCCGAGAGCGGCTGCGGGATCAAAAGAACGAGCCGGTCGACCGCCTGCGTGACGTGGTGCTCGGACAGCTTCTCGCCAGTCAGGTTGGCGAACCGGCTTCCCTTTCCCAGGAACTCGATCATCGGGGTCTTGTGGAAGAAGCCGGTGATCCGAACCAGGTCCGAGATGTGATACCGGTAGAGACCGGCCTTGGTCGTCGGGACGATGTAATAGTGCTTGCCTTCCTCGGCTTCATGCGCACCGAGCACCGTCGGGTCGGGACGGTCAATTTCTCCCTCGGGAATGAACTCGAAATAGTGAGTGGTGACATCGAGGACGCCCGCTGCGGTGGCGTCCTCGACCGGGATGCTCATCCGCCCCTCGCTGGCCAACAGGCCGAGGTCGCGAACCGGGGCGTCACCGTAGTAGGTGGCGAGCTGCCGAAGATACGGCCGGACGCTCCCACCGGTCCAGCAGCCGACGAGCAACCGGTCGGAGGGCCAGACGTCGCGCGGCAGTAACGACCCCGATGTGTTAGCGAACGCTTCCAGTTCGGCGGCCCGCTCCTTCCGCGGCTTCATGCGGCCGGCCAGCGCCGCTCGAATATCGGCGGGCACCTCGAGGTCCGCGTTCAGCGTGCCGTCCGATACGTCGCGAATCAGGGATTCCTTTTCGCGGTCCATGAACCGGGCGAGATTGACCAGCGTGCTCGGGTTGGCCGACATGAGCATGCCGAGCTTCTTCTGGATCGCGAA
>Ga0075428_100004364_pt1 | contig 15609 bp, 11 predicted proteins | sample RhiMetdeltSRZDD2_FD_75291 | JGI IMG/M metagenome (GOLD analysis project Ga0075428, IMG submission 75291) | Populus rhizosphere microbial communities from Tennessee, USA - Rhizosphere MetaG P. deltoides SRZDD2 | ecosystem: Host-associated > Plants > Roots > Rhizosphere > Soil | place: USA... | reverse complement strand
TTGTCTGGAACCTTTGAAACGTCTGTCTCTTTGAGAGAGAGATATTGCGAGACGTTCGATATTGTGAATGAGCTGTTGCTTTCGAAATTGACCGGCAGCCCGTCGGGCGACCCGATATTGAGAAGGGCGCTGACGGCCTGCGGCACCTGCGCGCGCGACAACGGCCCGAACGGCGACTCGAGATCGATATGGCGCTGATTGGACCAATTGAACGACGGCGATACCTGCCCGGGCCGGCCGCGAAGCGCGTATGAAACCACTGCTGTCACGTACAGGTTGAGTCCACTGTGAAATGCGTCTTCGAGGGTGTTTGCGCGCGTAAACGGATCGGTCGGTCCGCCGGCGATGACCACCGACTTCGTCGGCGTCCACACACCGAGCGCCGCTATCGCCGTCGGACGGTAGAAATTGACGGTTAGCGGGTTCTTATTAAAATTGAAGTTGGCAAAGTAGTATTTGTAACTGTCGCCAAACAGCGTCTCGTCAGGAATGAAGATGTCGCTGATCACACCCAATACGACGCTGAATTTCTTCGTCAGCGATTGAACGAGGAAGTATTCAGAAGGCCAGGTATCCTGCGAGAGCAGAGGCCCCGGCTGAACGAAGCCGGTATATTGCGGGACGACCGATCCAACGGTGAACGTGTTCTCTGGCGAGCTTCCGTAACGAGACTGCACGGTGAAATGGAACAATCCGCCAGACCACCATCCAGCGCGCGCTGTGTCTACGTTCAATGAAAGTTGCGTATTCTGCACGAACGCACTGCCGGTCTTCGGACCTCCGGACGTCACGTTCTGATAGGCGCTCGTAGCGTAGATATCGAGGAAGACTCCGTGGTCGACCCAGTTTGTTCGAGCGCCATTCCAACCACCGCTAAGCTGGGTACGATGCCAAAAGTCCCCCTCTACGGTTCCAGCAAGTCCAAATACAGGACCGTTGTTGAAGTATGGCAACAGGCCGGGCGCGACAGTAGCCAAAGACACTGGTTCTGTTGGAGCCGGCGGCTCGGCTGAAGCAATGTGCCCGAAGTTCGCAAGGCCCTCCTGGTCCTGGGCCCACGCCGATACCACAGCACCACACCAGACACTCATCGCGAGTGACACGATGGAGAACGTCACTCGGAGATTCTGAGGTCGTCCCATATTTCTCCCTTTGTCGCTTTCAGGAGCTGAAGGGTCGAATCACGTTCGCGTGGTTTCGCGGAGCCGCCTCGGCCGCGGCTCCGCGATCCGACACCATCGCGGAGGCTGGGCCTTCGTCAGAAGTACTTCATGTATTCGATCAGCGCGCGCTTGTCGTCGTCGTTCAACTGGTGGCCGTAATAGTGGCCCTTGTCTTCGATGAAGTCCGGACACGTGTTCACTTCCAGGAGCTTCCTCACCAAAGCCGCCTGCCCTTTCGCGGCGTTGACGGTGAGGAGTTGGTTGAACTGGTCTTTCGGTCGGCCGTCCAAGACTCCATCGATGTAGGCTTGCAAGACGGATTTCACATCTCTCGGATTGACGTTCGTCAGCAGGTTGAGCGGCGTGCCCTTGGGGATACGCAGCAAGGCTGGGTCAAAGTCGTACGCTGCGAGTTCCGGCATAAGGTTCTTGAGGACCGGGAAGAGGTTGGGAAGGCCGCTATCCTCCGTCGTGACTTTCATGGAGCGAATGCCGAGTCGCCGTTCCGGCCACAGAAGCTTGCTCATCCCGTCTTCGTACGCCGCCATGCGGCCGGCGATTGAAGGATCGCCGTTGAACTCGCCTAGCGAGTTGTTATGCAGGTAGGGTGCGGTGGCCCAGATGCTGACGAGCGTTGGCGTGCGGTAGTAGGCCTTCGATCCAACGAACTTGATGTCGTACTTGCCCGTCAGAGGGTTGTACAGATCGACGGGCTTGAAGTTGGCGTCGTGATCCTGCAGCGGTACCTTCTCCTCCTTCATCTGCTTGTATGTCAGGCTGGACATCTGGCCCCACGTGTTGCCGGCGATCGCGTTTGTCCCCATGGCCCGCGCGGCGTTGGTGCCAAGCTCGGACAAGGGATAACGCTGATCGTCGGACATGTAGTTGTCCGTCAGGAAGTCATCGCGTAGAACGAGCTGCCTCCACGCTTCTTTCCGCTGTTCCGGAGCGGTCGGCAGATTTGGCGGCTGTTTGCTGCTGTGGCACTGCGCGCAGTTCTCCGCGAACGCGATCTTGCCGCGGCGGAGCACGGCAGGGTCGCTGGTGAGGTAATCCTGGCCGTTCTTGAGTGTCGTGCCGGGCCGTGGCGCTTCCTTCGCGTCCTTCAACGGGTAGGAGTCGTACGTGGCGAGGAAAGTCGCCAGATTCGGCATACGCACTTCGGTCTGCATCCACGGACTGTTGGGGTCTTTCCGAATCTCGCCAATGAGATCGAATTCCTTGGGCGTGAAGTTACGCGCGATGCTTTCCTTCACATCGAATGGGTTCAGGGCAAACGTCTGAATCCATTTTTCCCAATTCGATCCTTCGTTGACGTAGACGCGGGTGGAGGCCATCACCAGGCCCATCGAGTCAGAACCGTCAGAGAGAACATGGGGCGTTTTGATTGTTGGCTCCGCTGCGGTCCCGCCCAGCGCTCCGACGTTGGTGTCGTTCTTGAGACCAACATGCTGGTACATCGATTCCATGAGCTTCGCCTGTGCAGGCGTGATTTTCTCAACCCGGGCAAGCTTCAGCCGCTGAGGGAGCCGGTAAATCGAGTTGATGAGTATCGGCCCATTGATGAAGTCGTTCGAGAACCGCGACGTTTCGCTCGTGCCTGGTTGCTGTACAGCAAGGTATTGGTAGATGAACGAATCATGCGGCATGGTAGAGCCGAACAACATGCCTTCGCGAAAGTACTGGTTGCCGATGTTCGAGACGATGTTCTCCCATTTCGGCTCGTGAACATCAGCCGGCGGGCGTGTCGGATTGAAGCTCACATGACACAACACGCAGGCCATCCCGACGTTGTACGGCGGTTCGACGCTACCCGGGTCCTCCATGTACTTTGCGAGTGACCACTTCTGCGGGTCGAACTTCTTATTGGCGAACAACTGCAAACCGAACACGCCACTGGAGTAGCCGAACTTTTCGGGATCCCATTTGAGGGTCCCTGCCTTCATGCGATCGATCATGAGGCCGTATTGGTCGGGTTTCTCCGCGGCCACAGTATCCGGGTCGTTGATCAGGCCTATCTCTTCGAATCGTCTGTTCCGCGGCACCGTCGTTAACAGCCGCAGGAAGTCGACTTTCACCCCGAGAAGGTTGCCGGGTGACTTGCTGGTGGCAATGGTGCCCTGACGCCAGAACCCGAAGTTATCGACACCCGTCCACCAATGCCACGTGTCCATCCCGTCTCCGACGGCATCGGGTGACACGCCGTACCGAGAGGCCGCCTCCTTGGCGTGCGTGGTGCGGTACCAGTCATAGGTCTGTTCGTCTGATCGCACCGGTCGGCCGAACTCGTACTCGACAGGTCCCCTACCGCTCGTCGCAACGGGCTTTTCCTGCTGCGCTTGCGCCCTTTGTCTTGGGGAGCAGGCCGCTAACGCAGCCACGAGAGCCAGCGTCAAGAGCGACGCGATGATCAATTTCTTGGACATCGTCATTTCCTTTGTTCGAGGATTACGAACGACGGCTTGATGCTTGCCTAAGTTCCGTCTGTTGCGGCTCGCCGTGAGGCAAGACGAACGCCAATACGCATCCCCACTTTTCCTGCAATGTGTGATCGCCAACCGTCGGTATTTAGTGAGCGAGCCCACGGTACTTTGCGAGATCGCGTCCGCCCGGAAACTTTGTTCGCCTCAGTACACGGATGGCCGCTTGCAGCGCGGTTCGGCCGGTGCATTGGTGCGCGGCTGCACCGCTCTGTGTGCTGTGTTGTCCATCGCTCGCGTACGCGCAGTCGACGTGGCAAGTGTGGGCAGATGCGACGGGCTAGCGAGTGGCGACCGAGCGCCTTCGCTACGAAATCAATGCTGAGCCGAAGACGGAACTGACCACGTGGGTCAGCTTCGAATCAACCCCGCACACGTCCTACGCCGTCACACCCTGGCTCGACGTCATTGGCGAGGTGGATGTCGAGACCGACAACGGCGGCGAACGCACCAATTCGGTGACCGTCACGCCCCGAGTTGGAGCGCAGCTCCACGTCTTTTCGAGAATCATTCGCTTCCATAGCAGGAGGACGGGCGCAGAACTCGAGCCGAGACCAGTGCGCCGGCTGGATCTCCGATCGCTGACGCGATTCGAGCGTGAGATGAGAGTGTCAGGGCGCGACACCGCTGGGCTGTGGAAGGTCCGCGATCGATTCAGCGCCGCGTACCCGCTGAATCGGATGAAGACGACCGAAGACGGCGCGATCTCTGTCACCGCCGACATCGAAGCGTTCGTGCGATTGGATACGCCCGTGAAAGGCGGACAGCTGAGCCAGGTGCGCATCCGCAACGGCCTCGGTTACCGGCGGAACTTCGCCTGGCGATTCGAGACGCTCTACGTTGTGAACGCGAGACGCAATAACATCGGGCGCACTCGAGGTCAACGCCCATGCGATTGACATCCGAGTGATCCGTGCGTTCTGACGCCACTCGATGGTGTTAGTCGCTCACATAGGGAAAATCGCCTAGTTTGGTCGGCGCGGCCTTAGGTCGTCAGCGCCGTCTCAAGAGGCGCCAGGGCCACGGAGGCTTCAGACGTGAGCAGAAGAAACGTCAGAGTCTCCTGCAAGTAAAGCCGGACAGTGGACGTATCGGCTAACGCCGTGTAGGCGTCTGCGCCAAAGAGCACCGCATAAGGACCGTTGACGCCCACGAGACGCAATTGGCTGAGCGCCTCGGCGATCGCCTCCGGATAGTCGCTTACATTGACCGGGAGTGACACGACCGGATTGCTGGTCCCCTGTCGGATACCCTGGATGCCCGCGGCGTCGTAGCCGTCGAAGATCGCGCGATCTTCGGCGAACGCGATCAGTCGCGCCGCATCCTTTGCCGGTTGCCAGTCCGCGTCGAATGCTCCGCGCTCCACATCGTCGATCGTCTGGCGGTCGAGCTCGCGATGGAGGTTATTCATGCCGGATGTCTCCTTTGAGGGAGCCGATGCCGAGCGAACCACCGCCGGCCGACGGAGCGGACGTCGATGACTCGACCGGTGGCGGCTCGCCAGAAGGACTCGCGCCTCCGGGCTGGTCGTCTGTCACGGCTTCTAGAAATGTCATCGACGGCACGAAAAACAGGTTGCCGGTGACGGCGCGGCTGAAATCGAGCAGCCGGTCGTAATTGCCAGGCGGGCGGCCGACGAACATGTTCTCGATCATCTGCTCAGTGGTGCGTGGCGACCGGCTGTAGCCGATGAAGTACGTGCCGAATTCACGCTGCGCGACGTTGCCGAACGGCATGTTGTCGCGGAGGATCTTCATCTCCTTGCCATTCTCGACAATCGTCGTGAGCGCGTTGTGAGCCGAGGCCGGTTTGACGGCATCGTCCAATTCGATGTCGGACAACTTCGTGCGTCCCATGATCCGTTCCTGCGCCTCGGTGGGCAGCGCGTTCCAGCCATCGAGATCGTGCAAGTACTTCTGCAGGATGACGTAGCTGCCGCCGGCGAACGCGCGATCTTCGTCGCCAATCAGCACGGCGTCGATGACCGCTTCACCGCGCGGATTCTCGGTGCCGTCGACGAAACCGAGCAGATCGCGATCGTCAAAGTAGCGAAAGCCATGGACCTCGTCGACGGGCACGACCACGTGTTCGATGCGCGTCATGATCTGGGTCGCGAGCTCGAAGCACAAATCCATACGCTTCGCCCGGATGTGGAACAGCAGGTCGCCGGGCGTTGAGACCGCATGGCGGGTGCCGGCGCGTAGCTCCTTGAACGGATGCAACTCTGCCGGCCGCGGTGAGCCGAAGAGTTGATTCCACGCATCGGACCCGAATCCCATGACGCACGAGAGACCCGCTTCGAGGTCGCGGAATTCCACGGCACGAAACAGCGTCGAGAGATCGCCGCAGAACGATCGCAATGTCGCACGGGTTTCCGGGCCGGGCTTTATCGTGACGAGGAGGAAAATGGCCGCACGCGTGAGCGGTGCTGCTACCGGCTGCGCAACGACACGCACGCCGTCCGCAACCTGAGGCCTGTTCATCGCATCGGACGTCATGGAGGAAATTCCCGGGAGTGGTGCGCGGACTGTAGCGCTCGCATTAGCAGTACTCGCCTCATGCGAGCGGCATTCGGACCAATCAGCGTAACGTCCATCGGCGACGAATGTCCATTAAGATCCATTGTTGAGACAAGCGGACAAAGTCGGGAGGCAGCACGTGAGCGATCCGAATCCCGCACAGTCACAGGGCCCACCGCGCAACGTCCCTCCCGATCAGTCACGGCCGAGACCCTGGCGCACCGAAGGGTTGCCTTCAGATAATTCACGCAGACGCAGATGGCTCACGATTCTGATTTGGGCTGCCGGATATCTGATTCTGTTCGGTTTGATGACCGTCCAGGATCGGATGGGGTCGCCTGAAACAATCCCGTACACCGAATTCAACGCGCAGGTGACCAACGCAAACGTCAGCGAGGTGTTCGCGCGAGGCAACACGATCGAGGGCCAATTGAAGAAGGTCGCGCCGCTGCCGAATCAGTCCGGCAAGACCTATCAGCGGTTCAAGACCGAACGGCCGACCTTTGCCAGCGACGATCTCCTCGGCCAGCTCGAGACGAGCGGAGCGACCGTGCGCGCGACGCCGCTCGTGCAGGAACGTGGCATGCTGGCGAACCTGCTGTTCTCGTTTGCGCCGATTCTCCTGTTGTTCGGCTTCTATTTCTGGATGTTCAGGCGCCAGCAGAACGCCCTCGGGGGATTCCTCGGAGGCGGCCGCGACAAGCGCGTCAATCCGGAGACGGTCCGCGTAACGTTCAAAGACGTGGCGGGCATCGACGAGGTGGAAGCCGAGATCAGCGAGGTCGTCGACTTCCTCCGCGACCCCCAGAAGTACCGTCGTCTCGGCGCCCGCGCACCCAAAGGCGTTCTGCTCACCGGAGCGCCGGGCACCGGCAAGACACTGCTGGCGCGGGCGACCGCGGGCGAGGCGAACGTGCCGTTTTTCAGCGCGAGCGCGTCCGAGTTCATTGAAATGATCGTCGGCGTCGGCGCGAGCCGGGTGCGCGAGCTCTTCGGCGAGGCGCGGAAAGTAGCCCCCGCGATCATCTTCATCGACGAGATCGACACGATCGGACGGACGCGGGCCGGCGCGCGGTCCATCGGCGGCCACGACGAGCGCGAACAGACGCTGAATCAGATCCTCACCGAGATGGACGGCTTTACCGGCAGCGAGGGTGTTGTCGTGCTCGCTGCCACCAATCGTCCCGACATTCTCGACCCTGCGCTCCTGCGCCCGGGGCGCTTCGATCGCCAAATCGTGGTTCACGCTCCCGATCGCAGCGGCCGTCTCGCGATCCTGCAGGTTCATACGCGCAACGTGCCGCTCGCCGCGAACGTCGATCTCGACCAGCTCGCCGCCTCTACGCCTGGCATGACCGGCGCCGATCTCGCGAACCTGGTGAACGAAGCGGCGCTCCTCGCCGCGCGGCGCGGAGAACAGCAGGTGTCACAGCGCGATTTGACCGATGCACTGGAGAAGGTGCAGCTGGGGACGGCCCGCAATGTGGTGCTCCCGGAACATGAGCGCCGGCGGACCGCGTATCATGAGGCTGGCCACGCGCTGCTCGGCATGTTGCAGCCGGGCGCCGACCCGGTCCGGAAAGTTTCGATCATCCCGCGCGGGCGCTCGCTTGGCGTCACGCTGTCGACGCCGGAGACGGACCGTTACGGCTACGACGAAAAATATCTGCGCGGGCGAATCATTGGCGCGCTCGGCGGGAAGGCTGCCGAGCAGGAAGTCTTCGATGTCGTGTCGACCGGTGCCGAGAGCGACCTTGAAATAGTGACTCGCATCGCCCGGTCGATGGTCGGCCGGTGGGGGATGTCCGATCGGGTTGGCGCCGTGTCGGTGTTGCCCGCCGAGGGCGATCCCCGGCTGGCCGGCATTTCCGACTCGATGCTCAACGCGGTTGACGAAGAAGTGCGCCGGATCGTCGACGAATGCTACGCCGAGGCGCGCCGCTTGCTGAGAACCAATCGGGAGAAGCTCGACGCGATTGTGAAGGAACTGCTGGTTCACGAGACGCTCGACGAGCCAGATGTCTATGCGGCCGCCGGCATTGCGCGGCCGCCCTCAGAGGGCGGCGTGATCGCGCGGGCGGCTTCGGTGATGACAAGCGAGGCCGCTTCCCGGCCGGGAACGCCAACGCGCTGATGAATCAGTTATCCGTTGCGTGGCGGAGGCCATGAAGACCGGGACATCCTCAAGGGCGAATTTGCGTGGACGGCACCGCACAGTGTGCAGCCGGCTACCCGGAACTCGCGGAAGTTGATGTCTTTTCGAGAATCATTCGTTCCTATGGCAAGAGGACGAGCGCAGAGCTTGAGCCGAGACCAGGGCGCTGGCTGGATCTCCGATCGCCTATCTCGCCGCGGTCGCTGTCGCCTGGTCTCTGTTGCGTTTCGCTCTGGCGAGATCCTCGCGCAGTTGCTCCGCGGTCCGGCGAGGGCCGTACCCTGGCGTACCGGGCTGAATTCGCCACCCTTCCTTCAACGGTCCCGCGTCCACCGTGTCGTAGCCGAACTCGTCGATCAATTGACTGACCGTCGTCCTGGCAGACGGATCGTTGCCCGCAATCACAACCGCGCGGCGATTCTTCGAGCCTGACGGCTGACCATCCTTCGTGAGCTCCGCAGCGCTGATGTGATTGAAGGCCTTGACGACCTTCGAGGTCGGCAGGTGCACCTGCAGAAGCTCCGCCGACGTGGTCGACTCGTTGTCCAGCTCCGGAATGTGGCCATCTCGCTGCACGTAGTAATTCTCGGTGTCGATGACGATCTTGCCGGCGAGCGGGGCGACAGGGACTGAACGATAGTTTTTCAGCGGGATGGACACCACGACGATGTCTCCTGCCTTGGCCGCCTCGGCAGGGGTCGCTGCACGCGCGTTGGGTCCCAGCTCTGCGACGAGTGACGACAACGTTTCCGGTCCGCGGGAGTTGCTGATCACGACGTTGTAGCCGCGGGAAACAGCCAGGCGCGCCAGTTGACTTCCGATATGGCCCGCGCCGATGAATCCTATGGTTTTCATCTCTTTATTCCTCATTTCGCGGCGACCGCGGATACGGATCGGGCGCGCAGCGCCAACAGCCCCATTAACATTTCGTCTCGTTCCCGTTCCAGTTCTTCAACGGAGCCGTCGCCCGCCAGGCACGCCGAAGCAGTGGACGATCCCGTCATGCGCGAGGCGCTGGACGATATAGTCGATAATACTGGTCGCTCTTGTCGGCATCGTGATCTCCTCTGTCAGCCTCCGATCGTCCCGGGCGTTTTCGCCGTCAATGCGTTATTTCCTGGCCGACTCAGTTTGAAGCTTGGCGCTCAGCTCCTCGATCCGAGCCTTAAACGCCGTGACATCTGCGTCGATGGCCGTTTGGGCTCGGGCCATCTGGTTCTCGTTCGTCGTCCTGAGGTCCTGCACCTTGCGCTGAATGTTTTCCTTCGTGCCTTTCAAGCTGTTGATGGCGTTAAGTTCTGCTTGGGCGCTTTTCTCCTTGGCCTTCGCTTCCAGTTGCTCCAGCTTGGCCTTGCTTTCCTGGATTTGTGTGCTGACCTTGTCCTCATAGGCTTTGAGCGTTGCGCTCGCTGTCGGCGTCATCGTCATACCAACATCCTTTCATCTAGCTTTGCCGGCCAACGACATTGGGGGTGCGACCACAATCTCCGGAACCGACTTCGCTAAGTCTCCCGTCAACCGTCTTCACACGTCAGATTCGGTTACCAGCCCTCGAGTGCGACGCGTCTCTGTGAGTCACGACATACTGTGAGGCTATCGATATCTCGTGAGCGCTTCCTGAACCGGCGCCGCGACAAACGATGGTGACCATGAAATTTAACGCGGGCCGAAAACGTCGTGCTCAAACTCGCCGCGCGCGCCGAAGCAGAGAGAATGCCGGGGTCCGCGTCATTCGACGAAACGGAGCGGCCCACCTGGCTCCTGTTTGAGGCCAGCGAGCGCGCGGATGCCGGCGGGGCATTGACCGGAGCCCTGCCTCAACAAAGCGCGCCGACCGATCCGTTTCTTGATCTGACCGCACGACGCGCTGCGATCTCGCGCGTGTCTGACACCTGGCCGCTACCGGGCGCACAGAAATCCGAGCTACTACTCGAGCACATATGCCACGTGTGGGTCTTGCACGGCATCGAACGGGATTGCGTCGCCGGCTTGTATCGAACGAACGCCAGCGGCAGATCGACGAATTGCGTGGTTAAGTTAGCGGCTTGCCTTTCGGCCTGTCGTGGAGCGCCCAGCGAACTTCGCGGGGATACCTCGTATTGAAGATGATGTCCCAGAAACCGTTCGTCACACCGTAACCGCGATCGATCCCCTTCGGGCTGTGATGATAGAAGTGGTGTCGGCGCGCGTAGCGGAAGTAGGGGTCCTGAAAACGATAGAAGTGCATGCAGTGATGAATCCACTCGGTGATGACGTAACCCTGCACGTTCCCGCCAAGCAACACTGGCAGCGTATACACGGGAGCGATAAAGCTCAGCGGCGCCGCGACGACAAACAGCGGCATCAGGTCGCGTAAACGCCCGCTGATGTGATCTCCATCCAGCGGATTTGCGTGATGCCCGTTGTGAACGGAATCGAAAATCCGATACAGGTACCCCTCGATACCCGGCACGTTCCTGAACTGGTAATGGAACATCCAGCGGTGGGCGAGGTATTCGATCAGCGTGTAGGACCACAACCCCACCACATAGAATGGCAATCCAATAAACGGATGCGCCGAGCGGCAGGACAGATAAAGAATGATGCTGCCGTAGATCCCGTAGAAAATCGTCGTGCCGTACAAACTCTTTCGCGACTTCCGCGCCTGTTCCCTCTTGTAGGTCTCCAGACTTTTTTGGTGGGCATCACGACGAGGGCCCGCGTGCGCACCATGGGCCGAACCTATTTCAACTGCATTCATGCTCATCAGTAGCAGTAAATCTGCATCAACTTTAGGCTGCAGCATTATCGTGTGCTTCGTACGGAACGAACAATCTCGTTTGCAAAATCCTTGCGAACGAACCCACGATTGGTGAATCCCTATCTCTGCTACCGACAAAGGAAACTAGGTCCGCGCTGGCCTGCATCCGCGGAATGTTTCGCGTACGCTGCGGCTATCTGCGACATAGTGCCGCGAGCTTACATTGCTGAAGGCGTTGAGCTCGTCCAGGTATCGATGCTGCTCGGTCATTCCGACTGATCTGGGTGAACGAGTAAATCGATCTCGCGCACATGGTTCTCGGCGCTCCGCCGACACCGTGGCGGCCGGTGGAGGTCGCCATCGAATCGGGCTTCGTGCTGCTGCTCGGCGCCGCCGTCACCGGCGTCTCCTGGCTCACGTTCCGCCGCCTCGCGTACCTCGAATCGCTCCTGATTCTGTGCGCAGCGTGTCAGCGCGTGGGCGAGTTGCTGATCACGACGTTGGAGCCGCGGGAAACAGCGAGGCGCGCAAGTTGACTTCCGATATGGCCCGCGCCGACGAATCCTATCGTCTTCATGCAACACGCCTTTCGCCCAGTTGTGCGGTTGTGCGTTGACCGACTCCGCCGTCACGAGGTGACCCGCCTCGCGAAATCAGTACGGGCGAATTCGTCACGAAGCGATTGGCAATTTCAGTTCCGATCCATGTCGTCATCGCGCCAGGCGTCGAGTACGCGTTTCGCTTCGATCGTCGACGCGAAGACGGGATTCAAGCATTCAACGCGCAACCGTTGATCACGGTCGGTGCACCACGCCGTCGCGCGATCGGCGTTAGTACGTTCACGGTCCTTGGAGAGCGCACACGGTATTTCGTGGCCGATCGCGCTCGAGTTTTGCTTTGCGAGGGAAGGCGCTCGGCGTGCGCGCATGCGAGCCTCGGCGCCTCAATTCGGTCTGTGAGAATCGCACACAACGGGTTCTAACTTCTCAGCATCGAATCATCACCCGGCGGTCGAGGTTCAGCGGCTTGACGAACGCGGCCCTCCGTTTGCTGTGCCGCGACGCGGCGTTTGCGACGCTGATTTCAGATCCCGTCGTCAGGAGAAGTCAAGATGGAACTAGCTGCACCTTCGAGAACAATGAAAAAAGGGGCGGAGGACAACGGTCAGATAACGGTTCACGAGGCGACGTACCACCTCCTGCGCCGTCTCGAATTGACGACCGTTTTCGGCAACCCTGGGTCTACCGAGCAGCCATTTCTTAAGAATTTCCCTGACGATTTCGAATACGTGCTCGGTCTGCAGGAAGCGTCGGCAGTGGGGATGGCGGATGGGTTCTGTCAGGCGACGAACAAGCCTGTGCTCGTGAACCTGCATTCTGCCGCCGGCCCTGGCAACGCAATGTGCGCCATCATGACGGCCTTTCAGAATAAGACTCCTCTGATCATCACGGCGGGCCAGCAGACGCGAGAGATGGCTCTGAGCGAACCGTACCTCACGAATGTCGATGAAACGGTCCTTCCCCGCCCGTGGGTGAAGTGGGCCTATCAGCCGTTGCGGGCGCAGGATGTGCCCGGCGCGATCATGCGAGCGTATGCGATCGCCGTTCAGCCTCCGGCCGGTCCCGTCTATCTGTGCATCCCACTCGACGATTGGGATCAGCCAGCGCTCGGGGACGAGGACGTGCGCACCGTCAGCTCTCGCTATGCACCCGACCCCGATCGCATCGCGATGTTCGCTGAACGAATTCGCGAGGCCAAGAACCCCGTACTGGTATACGGCCAGCAGATCGACCGCAGCGGCGGGTGGGATGCCGGCGTCACCTTCGCCGAGCAGCTTCAGGCTCCCGTGTACCTGCCGCCCTTGCCCGATCGCGCCTCCTTTCCCGAGACGCATCCGCAATTCCGAGGGGCGCTGCCAATGGCGATCGGTCCGCTCAGCCAGCGACTGAAGGGCCACGATCTGGTCATCGTCATCGGCGCCGAGGTCTTCCGCTACTACCCTCACATCGCGGGCGACTATCTTCCGGAGGGAACTGACCTGCTTCATATCACGGAGGATCCGGCCTGGGCCGCCAAAGCTGTGGCAGGCGACAGCCTCCTGAGCGATGCCAAACTGGCTCTCGACTCTCTCATCAAGCTCGTTCCCAAGGCCCAACGAAGAACGCTCCCCCCTGTACCGCAAGCGGAGAAGAAGGCGCCGTCTGCGCCTCAAGGTCCGCTCAGGGCCATGGAAGCATTCGTGACGTTAAGTGAGCTTCGCCCGGCCAACGCGATCGTCGTCAACGAATCTGCGTCGAATGCCGAGGACGTCGTGCGCGCCTGGCCGACGGCCGAGCCGCAGTCCTACTTCTCCTTCGCGAGCGGCGCGTTGGGATGGGGCGCGCCTGCGGCCGTCGGCATCGCCATCGCACAGAAGAAGACCGGCCAGGGCCGGCCCGTGATTGCCTTCATTGGGGACGGCTCTCTTCAGTACTCCGTCCAGTGCCTGTACTCAGCGGTACAGCACAAGGCAAAGGTGATCTTCATCGTGCCGTGTAATGGCGAATACGCCATCCTCAAGGAATTCGCCGTTCTGGAGAAGACTCCCAATGTCCCCGCCCTCGATCTTCCCGGCCTGGATGTTGTCTCCGCCGCGAAGGCTTTCGGCTGCACAGGCACACTGGCTAACACAAAGGACGAAATCAAGAAGGCGTTCGGCGCCGCTCTTCGGGCGGATGGTCCAACGCTGATTGCGATTCCCATTGCACGCGAGGAGCGGCCATTGTTGCCCCCGGTGAGCGATTAACAACATCGAAGGAAGGGCTCCAGATCAACCAGACCTATATCGACCGATGACGCAGACTTAGCTCATCTTCACGCAAACGCAAAGGATGCGCTTTACCGCTGGTTATCCCTGGGACAGAATCGTCGACTTCGAGGTGTGAAAGGCGAAAAGCGCATTAAGGCGGATTTCTTGGTGCCCGGCAGGAGCGATTTGCCGAGGTCACACGGTCAGTGTTGCGGAGGTTCACATGAGCGCAGCCGAACCGAACAAGCAGGTCATCCCTCTCTTTCGCATCGACGACGGTCTGCATACCCTCCTGAAAAACCCGACGACACAGGCCCCGCCGCAACCCGATGTCGATGTCACGCTGCCGGAGCCGCTTTACCCGCAACGTCCCGATGTCATGTGGGAAACGGATCGCGCCTACCATAATTTCAAAGCGTGGCGAACGTGGAAAGGTCTGGGTGCACCGTATTTCAAGTCGCGCCTCCTCCCTGGAGATCTCCACCCGCTGATCGCCTATCTCTTCAGTGAATGGAAATGCAATCTGGACTGTCATTACTGTTGGTCGTACGACAACCGGGTCAAAGGCATGACCGAGGCGACGGCGAGGAAGTCGATTGATTGGCTGGAGTCGACGGGCTGCCGCTTGCTTGCTCTTATGGGTGGCGAACCGCTGTTACGGCCTCATTTCATTCACAAGATTGTCTATTACGCAGCGAAGAAGGATTTCCTCGTTTATCTGCCTACCAACGGCAGATTGATGAAACCGGAGGTCATCGACCGCCTTGGCGATGCGGGGCTGGGGACTGTGAATCTTGCGGTTGATTCTGTCGACGAAAGACCAGGTTTGCCGAAAGCGCTCACTCCCATTCGCGCGTACTTCGAGTATCTGTTGAAGCAGCAGCGTCGCTATTGCTACTCGGTGTTTTTCAACGTGTGCATTACTCGAACGAACATGGACGACGTGCGTCAACTGACAGAGATCGCTCATGACAACGACATCGGAATTGATTATCACATCGTGGAATCTCCGATGCTCGAGGCACCGCATTTCAAGCATCTCGATGGGAACAGCACCTACCTTACGCCGGAGGACTATCCGAGAGTGGACGCATTAATCGACTGGATCATCGAGAAGGCCGAACAGGGTTACAAGGTCGTGAACCAGAAGGAACGTCTGGCGCAGATGAAACAATTCATGCGGGGTGCTGTCGAACCCTGGGGATGCCGCGCGGGGCAAAACACGTTGATCATTCGCGTCGACGGCACGCTGGCGCCCTGCTTCCCAATGTATTCCGCGACGTACGATTGGGGGACCGTCGGCAACCCGAAGTTCGAGAAGCGACAACTGAACGAAATGAAGAAAGAGTGTGAGCTGCACTGTTTTTCCACACTGAACCACATCATCAGTTACGTGTACAACAACGGCAGGGTCATCCGCTGGATCGTGCGACAGGCTCGGAATGGGTTTACGTACGCATCAGGGACGGTCGAGTAGCGTCAGTGCCACTCGATCAACGGACCGCTGTAAATAGCAGGTAGAACGCCACCGCTTGAATTACGTCGTTGTGATTGAAGTTCCGGCGATGGCACTCGGACCGCTGTCGTAACTCGGGCCGTAAGAGAATGGACGTCGTGAATGGCAGCGACCGTCCTGTGCCGCCTGCATTCCTGGCTGTTGGGTTCGCGGTGGTTCTGCTGATAGCCCCCGCTTCGCCAGCCGCACAGTCAGGTTTCGTGAACAATCTGTTGCGGCAGGAGCGGTTCTCGGCAGCCGATCTGCGG
>Ga0075428_100004361_pt1 | contig 15613 bp, 13 predicted proteins | sample RhiMetdeltSRZDD2_FD_75291 | JGI IMG/M metagenome (GOLD analysis project Ga0075428, IMG submission 75291) | Populus rhizosphere microbial communities from Tennessee, USA - Rhizosphere MetaG P. deltoides SRZDD2 | ecosystem: Host-associated > Plants > Roots > Rhizosphere > Soil | place: USA... | reverse complement strand
AGTTGCCATGTCGATGCTTCGAGTCCTTCGCGCCGGAAGCCTTGTCGTCGCCGCTGGCGCGTTGTTTCCGCCGCCTCCTGCTCCCGTCGTCCGTCTCGCCAAAGCCACTCCGGCCGCGCTCGACACCGCCATCGCGCGGATGGGCGGCAAGGAGACGCTCGAGCGAGTCGAGCGCGTGCGCTTCGAGACGATGACGCTCTGGCAGCGCATGACCTTCGACGATCGGCCGTCGGACCTCATCAGCACGTACGAGCTCCACAGCGACCTTCGGAACTACTCGCTCGTTGCCTGGCGCAACACGCGCCGCTTCGTCGGCGGCCCGACGCTGCAGGAAATGACCGACATCGTTCAGAAGGACGCCGGCATCAGGCGCTTCCCGCCACAGCCCGACGGAACGGCGTCCCCATGGACCCCGATCAACATCGCGTACATTGACGAGCGAAAGGAGGTCTTCGCGTTCGCGCCCGAGCGACTGCTGCTCGCTGCCCGCGGCGCGAGCGACCTGCGGGCGCTGCCGGACACGAGCATCGCCGGCCGGCCTCATGCGCGCGTGCGCGCGACCATCGGCGGATTCCCGACCACGATCTTCCTCCGCAAGAGCGACGGATTTCTCGCCATGGCCCGGTATCACGCCGGGCAGCCTAACGATTTCGGGCTCGCGCCGTGGGGCGATATGGAAGTCGAGATGTGGTACTCCCGATGGACCAAGTTCCCGGTGCCCGGCACGCCCGGCATCGGCTACCCCACGCAGTGGGACGTCCGTCGGCTCGGTCGCATGTACAAGCGCGTCACCATCCTCTCGGCCAACTTCGACGCCGCCGCGCCGGCAGACTCGTTTGCGATCTCCGACTCGCTCAAGGCCGCGTTCCTCGCCGGCGCGTCAAACCGGCCCATGTGGGACCTCCCGATGGACTCGGCCAGGATCCTGGAACCGCGCCTCGCACGCTTCGGCAACCCGGGCCAGACTCAGGCAGCCGTGAAGCTCGGGAGCTCGTGGCTGTTTCTCGAGGGGGCGAGCGTACCGCAGCGGAACGAGACCGACGTCCAGTGGCTGAAGACCACAGACCCGGGATCATCGGTCGCGGGGCTGCTCGTCACGCTGCCCAACACGGGCCGCGGCGGCGCTGTCTGGTTCACTCAGCGCAAGCTGCCGCTCTATGTGACACCCGGTGCGGCAATCGCGATGACCGCGACGCTGGCGAACTGGAAACAGCCGCGCTCTCCGGCAATGGTCCTGTCGAAGCCACAGTGGCTGCGCGTTGGCGGCGATTCCGTGTGGGTCGAGACGATCGACCTGCCGGATTATCCGGGAGCGCTCATCGCCTACGTGCCGTCGCTGCGGTGGGTCTACAGCGGGCCGGCTGCCAGTCCGCTGTACTTCGACATGATCGTCGCGCGCATTCGCGACCGCGGCTGGTCGGCGGATCGCATCGGCTCGGTCCGTTCGTTGACACAGCCTATCCCGGCGCGCACGGCTTCGCGTTAGGGAGTCATCCAGAACGGAGGCGTCGAACGCATGAGCGGCATGAGTTCCCTTGTTCATTCTGGCTCGTGGTGAGTGGGAGCGTCCCGGTAGAGCGCGATGCCAAGCATGCCTCTCATGCCGCTCATATAAAACGACCCCTCCGTTCTGGATGACAACTCACTCTACCGGGACGATCGCGATCCCTTCTCTGCCCGCTTCGCGGGCACCCGCGCTCGGGATGACACCTACATTCCATCCCATGACACCCGCCACACGGCCAAAATGGTCGCTGATCGTTCTCGTCTGGCTGATCCCGGCAGCCGTCGGGCTACTGCAGGCAGTCGCGGGTTATCTCCTCCGAGGCACGCTCGGAGCGGAATGGCCCTGGGCGCTGATGCAGATTCCACGCTGGCTCACGTGGGTCCCCATCACCCCGGTGATCTTCTACGCTGCCGAACGCTTCCCATTTCGGCGCGATCGTCTCGCGCAGTCGACCTGGACGCATTTCGGCATCGCACTCCTGATCGCCGTGGTGATCGAGGTCCTCTGGCTGCAGATCAGTTTTGGGATCCAGGGCTACCTCGAGCCCGAAGCACTCGCGCGGATGCAGAACAATCGCGCGGAAGTCTATTCGGTTGCGGTGTTGAGCCGCCTCCTCGGCGACGCGTTCATCTACGCCGCGGTGCTCGGCGTCGCCACCACGTTAGGCTACCACCGACGATTTCGCGAGCGCGAGCTCCGTACCGCGCAGCTCGAGGCCCAGCTCGCGCTGGCGCAAGTGCAGGCGCTCAAGATGCAGGTGCACCCGCACTTCCTGTTCAACACCCTGCACGCGGTCACCGTCCTCATTCGTGAAGACCCGGCTGGCGCAACGCGTGTCGTCACGCGACTCGGTGACCTGCTCCGCCTGACGCTCTCGCGCGCGACAACTGCGCAGGTGAGCTTCCGCCGTGAGCTCGAGATCCTGACGCTCTACCTCGAGATCGAGCGCACGCGGTTCCATGACCGGCTGGAGATCGCCTACGACGTCCAACCGAGCACGCTCGGCGCACTCGTTCCGGACCTCATTCTCCAGCCGCTGGTCGAAAACGCCATCCGCCATGGCGTGAGCCCTAACGCGGGCACGGGGCGCATCGAGGTCCGGTCGCGCCGGGAGCGCGACTCGCTGACGCTCGAGATTCGCGACAACGGCACGGGGCTCGCCGCGGGAGGCGGTCGTCCGGACGGAATCGGTCTCACGACTACGCGAGCACGGCTCGAGCGCTTGTACGGTCACCATCAGGAGCTCACGCTGGAGAATCTTCCGGAGGGCGGGTGCGTCGCCCGCATCCGCATTCCGTTCCAGCTGACGACCGACGACGGCCCGGAGCCAGCGGCGGAGCTGGCGCGACCGGCGGGATCGAGCATGCCACTGGCGGCCGCCGGTGACTGACGTCCGCGTCGTCGTCGCCGACGACGAGCCGCTCGTGAGGCGCGGGCTCCGGACATTCATCGGAGCGGCGACGGGCCTCACGCTCGTGGGCGAGGCGCGTAACGGCCCGGAAGCCGTGGATGTGATCCGCGCTCAACGACCTGATCTCGTATTTCTCGACGTGCAGATGCCGGAGCTCGACGGATTCGGCGTGCTCGAGGCTCTCGAGGGGGAACCGCTCCCCGTTGTCGTGTTCGTGACCGCGTACGACGAGTACGCGATTCGCGCGTTCGACGTCCACGCCGTGGACTACCTGCTCAAGCCCTTCGACGAGGATCGTTTTCGAGTAGCGCTCGACCGCGCGCGGTCGCGACTCGGCGAGCGACGGGCCGAGGCGCTCGATCAGCGACTCGAGGCCGTATTGGCGGCGCTCCGGGCCCGGGAACAGTACGCCGACCGGCTGCTCGTGAAGAGCGACGGCCGCGTGACGGTGCTCCAGGTCGAGGACGTGGACTGGATCGAGGCGGCGGACAACTATGCCCGCGTCCACACGGCCGGCGGCCGCTACCTCGTGCGCGAGCCGATCAAGACGCTGGAGCGGAAGCTGAACCCGCGCCACTTCGCCCGGGTGCATCGGTCGGCGATCGTGAACCTCGCGCGCGTCCGCGAGCTGCAGCCGATGTTCGGCGGCGAGTACGTGATCATCCTCTCGACCGGCGCGAAGCTCACGCTGAGCCGGAGCTACCGGGACGCTTTCCGAGACCGCCTGGGCAGCGAGCTCTGACGGGCTGCCATCTGCCATCTGCCATCTGCCATCTGCCGTCGCCCGTCGCCCGTCCCCCGTCACCGGTCGTTCAGCCTAACGACTCGCCTATTGCGCCGTCCGAGGAGCTTCACTCGCGGGCAGATGCTCCGTCAAATACCTGGTAAGCAGCGAGTACAGGTGCGCCGACGTCCCTTCCCCCTCACAGATGCAATGCGTGCGGTTCGGGTACGCCATCATCTGGAACGGCTTGTTCGCCTTCACCAGCGCGTTCACGAGCGCCTCGGTGTTCTGGTAATGCACGTTGTCATCCCCGCTCCCGTGCACCACCAGCAGGTCGCCCTTCAACTGGGCCGCGAACGTTACCGGTGAGCCGACGCGATACGCCTCCGGGTTCTCCTGCGGGAGCCCGACGTACCGCTCCTGGTAGATCGTGTCGTAGTAATGCAGGTCCGCCACCGGAGCGACCGCCATTCCCATCCGGTACACGTCCGGAGTGCGGAACATGACGTTGAGCGTCGTCGCGCCGCCGCCACTCCAGCCCCACACGCCGAGTCGCTGCGGATCGACGAACGGCCACTTCGCGATGGCCTGCGCCGCCGCGGCCTGATCAGCACCATTCAGCACACCGATCCTCCCGTATATCGCCTTTCGCCACGCGCGACCTCGAGGCGCGGGCGTACCGCGGTTATCGACGCTCACCACGAGGTACCCCATCTGCGACAGCATGAGGTGCCACATGAACGTCTCGCCACCCCACGAGTCGATGACCGTCTGGGACGCCGGCTCGCCATAGACGTAGAACAGCACCGGATACTTCTTCGTCTGATCGAATCCGGGCGGCTTGATCATCCAGCCGTCGAGCTTCACCCCATCGCCAATGTCCACGCGGAAGAACTCGCGCGGACCCTGCTCGAGCGCCGCGACGCGAGAGCGCACCTGGGCGTTGTCCTGAAGAACACGGACGCGCCGGTGATCCGGCAGCGTGATCAGCTCGACCGTCGGCGGGTTGCCGAACGACGACCACGAGTGTACCGCATATCGCCCGTTAGGGGAGATCGAATACGAATGCCTGCCCGGCTGGTCGCCCGGCGTGACGCGCGTCGTCACACCCGGTCGCCTGAGCGACGTGCGATACAGATAGAGTTGCGTCGGATTCCGTGGCGACGCGTAGTGGTAGACGTACTCGCCCGTCGCGTCGGTGCCCAGCACGGCCTGCGCGCCGAACGCGAAGGCCGGATGCGTGACATCCATCGAGTCCGCGCTGAGCGCCTTGACCGTCGCACCGTCGCGAGAAACGGAATACATGCGCCGCCATCCGTTGCGCTCGCTCATCCACGTGAACTGTCGGTCCTTGTCGAGCCACCTGACGTCGTTCACGACGTCCACCCATGCCGAGTCGCGCTCGACGAGGATCGGCTTCACCGTCCCGGTGCTCGCGTCCGCCAGAAGCACATCGATCTCGTTCTGCCGACGGTTCAGTCGCTGGATGAGGAGCTCGCTAGAGTTGACGACGCCTGCCCATTCCATTCGCGCGAGGTACTGGTTGCGCGGGTCGCCATCGATCGCGAGCCACTTCGTCGCCCCGCCGGTCGCCGCCACGACGCCGATTCGCCCGGCGGAGTTGGTCGTGCCTGCCTTGGGGTACTGCACCGGCGTGACGAACGAGTAGAGCGAATCGGTGTCGTTGATGAGGTCGTAGTTCTTGACACCGCTCGCGTCGAGCTGCCAGTACGCGATCGACTTGCCGTCCGGGCTCCAGCGGAAGCCATCACGAAGGTTCAGCTCTTCCTCGTAGACCCAGTCGAACGTGCCATTGATGATCGTGCGAGAGCCGTCGCTCGTCAGGCGCGTGATCGCGCCACCGGCAATGTCCTCGACGTAGAGATCGTTCTGCCGCACGTACGCGACGCGCCCGCCATCCGGCGAGAACTTGGCGAACATGAGCGTGGACTTGGGCGCGTCACCACCGGGCTTCCGAAGCTGGTGGGAGGCCAGGTCGAGAACCCAATAGTCGCCCCGCGTGTTCTCGCGCCACACCCGCTCCGACTCGGTGAAGATGAGCAGGTGTTTCCGGTCGGGCGACCAGAAGTAGTCCTCGACCGCGAGCGGAGCGGATGCACCGTTAGGCGTCAACCAGGCGGCCTGGACGAGGACGTCGCGCGCTCCGGTCCGCGCGTTGAACCGCGCCAGCTCGGGCGTGTCGTTCTGCTGAGCGCTGGCCTGCAGCGCGACGTAGGTCGAATCGTCGAGCCAGCGAAGCTGGCCTGCGCCGCGAGCGGCGAACTCGCGCGAGCCGAAGATCCGCTCGACAGTCAGCCGTGCTGGTGTAGCTGGAGTCTGCCCGGCCAGAACTGTGGGGATCGCGACTGACGCCAGCACGAGCAGTTTGCGCGTCGATACGAAGTGGATCACGGTCGTGCCTACGGTTTCGGGTTGAATCGCCATCGGCTCGAACATCTCATGGTACTCGTGTGGATGGGACCACGCTACACGCGTGCAAGACTCGCCGGGTGCGCGCTCGCATCCTTCGTCTCATGAGCTATCGCCGAGAGTCAATCGACGTTCGAACGGTCGTGCGCCAACCGGCCCGAAGTGATCTTCGAACCGAGCCCCCCGGGAGAATCGCCCCCCTGACGCAGCCGGTACGAGTCGCCCGAGAGCTTGCGCCGCCGTCCATGGCCTCCGACGCCCCAGGAAACGGTTCGCCGGTCGAGGTGATCCTCGTCAAGTCGGGGTTCAAGCAAGTCGCCACGCGCGTGCCGGACATCCTGTACGTGGAGGCCGCGCGCAACTACGTCCGCATTCACCAGGAGAACGCGCCCGTTCTCAAGACGCGGGTGCCGATCGAACGGCTCGCGCAGCACCTCGGCCCCGAGCGCTTTCTGAGGATTCACCGGGGCCGACTGGTGAACATGGAGCGCATCCGCTCCGTCCGGTCGCTGGCCGGCGGTCGGCTGCAGCTGACGCTCACCAACGGGGCGTCGATCATCGTGGCCCGCGACCGCCGCCGTGTCGTGCTCGCCCGGATCTCGTCCGCGGGAGAACGCCGCGGGTAGCAGTGGCGTTAGGCGCCGAACCGTTCGTCCCGACGGGAGTCGGCTCGTCCCAGCCATGCAGCCTCGGTGGGACGAGCCGTCGCTCGACCTCGTCCGGTACCTCCTATTCGCCTGTTATCCCGATCGTGTTGGCTCGGGGCTCACCCGGCCCTTTTCTTCGGGTACGACGGAGGCGGAACCCGAGCGACAGGGCGAATGGCGATGCGTGCGGCGACACCGGAGGAAGCGGCGCTGCGTCGAACCGCGGACCTGACCCGCGGGCGCACTCATCTGGTCGAGCACACATGGCCAGCCGACGTCAGCACGGTGGGCGAACACCGCCATAGCGCGCACATCTGCTTCCTCGCCCAGGGCAGCATCGAGGAGCGACGAGGGATGTCGAGCGTGTGGCGCGTGGCGCCGAGCGTGCGCGTTTCGCCACCGGGCGATGGCCACGCATGCTGCTATGGACACGCGGGTGGCCAGTGCCTGGTGATCGAGCCGTTGGCGACGCTCGAAGATCTCGACGACGTCCCGACCCCCCACGCGCCCACGATCGTTCGGGATGACCGGATCATCAATCTCGCCGCGCGCGTGTACACCGAACTGCGCACCGAGGGGCCGCACTCCGTTTCGGGGCTGGTGATCGAGAGTATCGCTCTCGAGGTCCTCGCGCAGTGCGCAAGGCGCGAGCGCCGGCGCGCCGAGCGATGCCCGCCCGCGTGGCTCACGCACGTTCAGGAGTACCTTCGAGCGGACCTCGCGATCGTCCCGGACCTGGCGACGCTTGCCAAGGTGGCCGGCGTGCATCGGGTGCACGTCGCGCGCGCCTTTCGCGACCACCTCGGCTGCACGGTGGGCGACTACGTCCGCCGTCTTCGCGTGCGGCACGCGTCCGAGCTCCTGACGGGGACGTCGCTCTCGCTCCCGGATGTCGCCATGCGCGCCGGGTTCTTCGACCAGAGTCACATGACCAGAGTCGTCAAGCGATTCCTGGGCGTGACTCCGGCGGCGCTCAGGCGCGAATACGAAGGGATGCCTAACGGGCGCGGGTAAGGAGAGAACGGCGAACCGGGAACGGGAACAGAAGCCCTCTAGAGGACAGTCGCGATCCCTCGCCTGTCGGCTCGGGATGACTGCTCATGTCATCCCGAGCGGAGCGAGGGATCGCGATCATCTCGATAGAGGGGCGCGGTTCCCCGGTTCCCCGTTCCCGGTTCCCTGCTCCCGTTTCCCGTCCCCCGGCTCGGCTCCGGTCCGACGTCGAGCCCATGAAGCCGGCGCCAGTAGGCGCGGAGCAGCTCGATCGACATCTCGTCGCCCTGAGCAAACCCGCGGGCCGCGAACCATTGGGTGAGCGGCGAGTCCTCGCGCCACAGCTCGAGCACGTTCCGGATCGCCATCCCAAGCGCCCAATGCTCCCGGTCGAGATCGCTCTCGGCGAGGCTGTACAGGTACTGCTTTGTGGCGGTGGGAATCAGGCTGTCCAGCGAGTCCAGCGCGTCGGCGAAGGTTGCCGGCCAGCCGGGCGTTGTCATCCCCGCGCGATCAGCGGTTTGCCCTCGGGCAGCGACGCCCGGATGAGCTCGGATGCCAGCAGGTCGCGCTGGATGTCGAGCGCCTCCGTCCTGGCCCGCAGCGCCCGTTCGAGCACTCGCCGCTCGAGCGGGTGCATGGGGGTGGTCGCGATTCGGTCGGCGACCACTCTGAGTTGGGCCGTTCCGTCTATCTTCGTGACGGCGTCGACCAGCTCGAAGTACAGCGATGCGTTCATGACGCGCCCATGACGGTGATGGAGAACGAACAGCTGTCCGGATCGCCCCGCAATCGGCGCGCCTGTGCGCTGAGTCCCTTCCCCCGAGTCCGGTTAGGCAGTCAACTGGTGGCCCACATCACCGTACGGAATCGATGCACGTCAACCGGGGTCTAACCGCTGACTAACGGATTGGTATCGTTTCATTTGCGCCACAGTTGCAGCGGCGCCCCACCACAGTTGTTAGGCGCAATAAGTGACGAATATCACGAACCTCTTGACACCTGCAAAGGGCCAAGTCCAATGCTGGGCTCGCTCATTGCGCCGCTTCGATCACCTCGAGCATCGCGATCGCGTCCGCCACGTCGACCGGAGCACGCCCGTCTCCGCGAATCGCCTGCACCACTCCCGCGTAAAAGGCACCGTAGTCGCCGCGTTCCGTGGGCACCCGCTGCGTCCGGCCGTCGATGCCTAACGTTCCCCAACGCTCCTCGGGCTCCCTCCCCCAATCCGGGCCGCCCGGACGGGCGCCGGCCCGCAACGCATCCTCCTGCACGTCCAGTCCCCATTTCGTGAAAGCGCCCAAGTGGCCGAGGAGTCGGAAGCGTGGCGCAGCCTGCGCGGCCACGGCGCTCATGTACAGATGGGACCGAACGCCGGACGCGTGAGTCAGCGCGACGAACGTGTCGTCGTCGGCCTCGACGCCCTGTCGGCGCCGGTCACGGTGAGCGTAAACGTCACGTACGGGCCCGAAAAGCACGAGGGCCTGGTCGATGAGGTGGCTCCCCAGGTCGAACAGCAGCCCGCCGGCTTCGTCGGGCGCACCGCGTTCGCGCCAGCCGCCGGTGGGCACCGGCCGCCAGCGCTCGAAGCGCGACTCGAAGCGCAGCGGGGTGCCGACCGCCCCGTCGGACACCAGTCGGCGAAGGGTGAGGAAATCACCATCCCACCGCCGATTCTGAAATGGGATGACGTGAACGCCCCGTCGTTGCGCCGCGTCCGCGACCGAGCGCGCCTCATTCGATGACGGCGCGATCGGCTTGTCCACCACGACGTGCATCCCGGCCGCTATCGCCGACATCGCCAGCGGTACGTGCGTGCGGTTTGGCGTCGAAATCGCGACGAGGTCGAGCCCGAAGCTCGCGTCCCAGAGCTGCGACACATCGTCGATGATGCGGGCGCCAGGGTATGCGCGGGCGGCCATTCGCTGTCGCTCGGCGTCGCGCGTCACGATCGCCGACAGCTGCAACCCCGGCGTAGCGGCGATGAATGGCGCGTGGAACGCCGCGCCGCCCAGGCCATAGCCAATGACGCCGGCGCGGAGCACCGGCGATGGCGACCGGTGATTCATCGGGTCGTTGTCCGCGGCCTGGTCGTTGGCAGACCGGCTACCCGCGGGCTGGCGGCTCGTTAGGCATGGCTCGGTCGCCGCGTCCGGTGTCCGGCTGGAGAAGCTTCTCGCCGGCCTGCGTCAAGCGAACGCCGAGCAGGTATGGCGCGTCGCCCGACGTCACGTCACCGGGCGGCGTAGTGACGATCGCCAGGCCTTCGCTCAGCGCGAGCGACGTGAACTGCCGATCGACCGCGTCGCGGGTGTCGATGCGGTATGCCGGACGCCGACTGCTGAGCCGGTGCACCCATTCGGCAAAGGCGGTTTTATCGATCATGGCGCTGGCTCGACTTCAATTGCCGTGCACCGAATCTACGCTGGCGGCGAGCGGGAACCAGCACGAGCGTGAGTCGCGAAAGCAAACGCATCCGTGCAATTCTCGAAAGGGCACGCTCGTCGGTCGTCGCACACTTTCATGGCACCGACTGACACATCATTGCGTGACGAAGCGTGACGAAGCGGTCGTACCTCGACACGCAGCGCTGCCAGGGTGAGCCCTGAGGTTGACGGTCGTGCGCCACACAACGGCACCGAGGTCGGGGATGGGACCGGATAATAAGCGGATCGACGCAAACGCGGCCGACGCACTCGACGGGCACATGACGCCGGCCGATGTGGGGCATGTCGGCCTCGGGCTCGCCGCGCTCGGGCGCCCCGGGTACATCACCCTCGATCATGCGCGCGACCTAACGCGGAACTACGAACCGAGCGCCATGGAGCATCATACGCACGAGGTGCTCGACGCCGCCTACGCCGCCGGCGTGCGCTACTTCGACGCGGCGCGCTCGTACGGCCGCGCGGAGGAGTTCCTCGCGTCGTGGCTGGCAAGCCGCCGAATCGCCCCGGGCACCGTGCTCGTCGCCTCGAAGTGGGGCTACACCTATACCGCCGGATGGCGTGTCGACGCCGAACGGCATGAGGTGAAGGACCACTCGCTTGCGACGCTCGTGCGACAGCTCGCGGAGACGAACGCTCGGCTCGGAGCGCACCTGTCGCTCTATCAGATCCACTCGGCAACGCTGGAGAGTGGCGTGCTGGACGACGACGCAGTGATCGACGAGCTGGCGCGCATCAAGGAGACGGGACTCCGTGTCGGACTGACGCTCACGGGCGCGTCACAGTCCGATGTCCTCCGAAGAGCCATCGAGATCACGCGCGACGGTGCGCGCGTGTTCGACGCGGTGCAGGCGACGTGGAACCTCGTCGAGCGCGGGGCGGAATCCGCACTCGAGGAGGCGCATCGGGCCGGGATGCAGGTGATCGTGAAGGAGACGCTTGCGAACGGCCGCCTCACGGCGCGTAACGCCGAACCGGCGTACGCGTCGCGCATTGCGGTTTTGCGCGAGGAAGCGGCGCGGGTCGACGCGACCGTCGACGCCCTCGCCATTGCAGCCATCCTAGCGCGGCCGTGGGCGGACGTGGTCCTGATCGGCGCGGCGACCGCGGAGCAGCTTCGCTCGAACCTTCGCGCCGCCCACGTGCCGTGGAGCGCGGAGACCGACACGCGACTCGAGCTACTCGCGATGGAGTCCGGTGAGTACTGGCGCGAGCGAAGTGCGCTCCCGTGGAATTGACGCGTGCGCCGCGCCTAACGATCTGCGCGATCGGCGGATGCCGGGCGTGCGCTCGTCGACGTAGCCTACTCACCGCCTCCAACCGGGGCGTGCGCCGCGGAAAAGGAGTCGGGGAGTTCGGTTCCGTTCTGGCGGCCTCCAGCACTCTCCACCGGAGTCGTTGCGGCGCATAGATTGCGACCAGTCAGCCCGCGAGTCGATGCTCGAGCGTCGCTTCGAAGATGGCAGCGGTCGGATTCGTCTGACAGGAGGGTGAGGATGTCCCGAACAGCGTTCACGCTTCTGGCGCTCACGGTCCTACCAGTGATCGCGTCGGCCCAAGCCGACACGACACGTCGCCGGGACACGACTCGGACAACTCAGCCGCAGGACACGACCCGCCGCGTTAGAGCCGAGGCTCGAGGCGAGATCGATCTCGCGCGCCCGGTCGAGCGGTTTGGCGTGGGTCGCCCCAATTTCGGATTCTCGGCCGACCAGGCGATCGAGCTGCAGCGAGCGCTGTGGCGTGCGGGGTGCGACGTCGGGACTGCCGACGGCGTTATTGGGCAGCGCACGCTGCAGGGAATCCAGTGTTTCCGCGACCAACGGAACCTCGGTGCGGCCGATTTCGAGACGGTGCTGACGGCAATGAGCGTGAGCTTTGCCAGGCCCCCGGAGCCGCCGCCACCGCAGCCGGCTCCGGAACCCCCTCCGCCCCGCCTGCCGGAGGTAATCAGGCCGGACAGCAACTACCGCCCCGACGTCCGTGCGCGACGTGACTCCGTGCGGCGCGACAGCGTGCGCCGGGATTCGGTGCGTCGTGATTCGGTGCGCCGGGATTCGGTGCGACGTGACACGACGCGGAGGCCGTAGGGGGTCCGAGCGGGCATCGCTACATACGAGCCTACGGAACCTCACGCGGGTTTCAGTCGTAGGGCCACCACACGCCCTTGGAGTGATCGCGTGGATCCAAATGTCCTGACGTTCGCCGCGGTCATGGCTGTGGTCGTCACGAGCGTCGTCACCTTCATTGGAATCGGGCTGGGAACTCGCGCGCTCTGGCTGCGAGGTTCTCGCGCGAAACCGGTCGTGGCTTCACGCATCGAGGACCGTCTCGAGCGACTCGAGACCGCGGTGGATGTCATCGCGATCGAAGTGGAGCGGATCTCCGAGTCGCAACGCTTCACCGTTAGCCTGCTTGCCGATCGGCTGCCGCCTCGAGTGGGCGAGCGCGTCGCCGAGCTCTCTTCATCCGGCGCGGTGACGCGGGTGAACACGCCGCACTAGCGCGGCTCCGTGCTGGCCGAACCGCTTCGGCTTGTGAGCGCGTACTGGAACGGCTAGCGACGCGGACCCGGTACGTTCGTGACGTCGCCTAAGTCGATGATGGCTGGATCGTACTCCTGGATTCTCTCGCCGCCATCCGCGTCGTTCACCTCGAGCAACCATGCCTTGCGCTCGCGGAAATACTCCAGGAGCCTCGCGTTCTTCGCGAGACCGAGGTCGTGCGCCCATACCACGGCAGACCGATCGATGTCGGCCGCGTTTCGGACCCACTCGTGGTGAACGTCATGCCGCGGGCCGTATCGAACGATCACCAGGTCCTTCCCGCCCGCGGATTGTAGGCGACGCTCGAGGTCAGCCCGGCGCCTTGCCCAGCGCGACCACTCGGGTGTCGCACCCGTCGCGAGCACACGCACGATTGGAACGGCAAGCTTCGCCAGCTGCGACACGATCCACACCGAGAGAATCACGGCGACGAAGTATTTCCCAGCGTCGAAGCGGCCAAGCCGAAGCCTTCGGCACCACGCGAGACACGTCACGTAGAGAACCACGAAGAGTCCGGCAGCGGGCGCCGCGTAGTGCAGCTGGTACCAGGACGAGAGCATGAGCCCCACGAGAACGAAGGCCAGTGAGACACACGCGAGTCGAACCCACGGCTGCCGCAACACGATTGGCAACGCGAAGAATGGAGCGAGAAGCGACACCTGGAGAAAGAATCCGAACGTGTCCTTCATCCGGCCGGCGTTTCGGGACATGAATCCGCCGGGTGAGCGAAGGGAGTCCGCAGTCGCCAGCTCCCACTCCTGATAGCGCCGCATGAGAGCGTCAGACGATAGCGGTGCGGCTCTCGGCTTCTGCCAGAGAAAGTCGGGTCCACGCCCGTACTCCTCGAGGTACGCGAGGTAGGGGAATCGCGTCGCCTTCCCGGTCACCGCGTGGTTGTAGCGGAGCATGAGCGCGGCGACGACCGCAGTGACCGCGAGCGCGGGCAGGACCACAGTGCGAATTCGTCGTCGCACGCCACCGTCTGTCCGTTGGAAGACCCGCCAGATCACGACAGCTCCGATCGGCACACACAGGAGCAATCCCTCGTATGGCCGGCTGTTGGCGAGCATCGCGGCGCCGAGAGCCATGAGAATGGCGTCGCGTGTCCGCGCGCTCTCGATCACTCGTCGTGCGCCGCCCAGCACGAGTGCGCCGCCTAACGCTGGCACTGCCCCGCCCCAGTACTGGTAGGTCCAATAGGTGGAGGCGAGCCTTGCTGTGAACGCCAGCGCGCCGGCGAGCGCCCACCTCGGGCCGACCCACACGCGAAGCATCCAGTAGATCGCGGCGCACATGAAGGCAAACGACAGCCATACGCCGACGATCGGCGTTCCGGCAAGCTTGATTCCGAGCGCCAGCCACAGCCCCTGTGCAGGCGGATACTTCGACGCGTAGCTTGGGCGCTGAAGGACGTGAAACGTCTGGAGGTACTCCGCCATCGGATGCGGCGGGTTGGCCATCCGGCCGGAAGCGAACGTCTCCGCGGCGAGCAGGTAGCTGCTCTCGTCGTGGACCGTTGGCTCCGGAAAACCCGCACCGACTGCGCCGAGGAAAGCGAGCAGGAAGGCGACGACGAATACGAGTGCGAGCGAGAGCGAGGGCCGACCTGCGAGCGCGGCGTTCCATCGGCGCGCACGTTCGATCAGACGGCCGGCGCTCGCGAGGAGGGCGGATGGTTGCGACGATGTCTTCATTGACGCCGGTTCGCGACCAACCCGGTCGCACTGACACGTAACGGTGTTGGGCGACGGCTATGGCGATTCTGCCATATCGGCGATCCCGCGTGCTGTCAAAACCTCCTGCTCACGCCCTTGGAACTTGCGAGCGCGCGCGTGCTCGCACAAATCCTAGCGCATCCCCACTGGTCAGACTTGCCGCCCGCCCTCGCCCCACGCGCGATCCTGATACTTGCTACCGCGACGGCCGGTCTGCTGCTCGCGCCGCACGTCGACTTCGTTCCGATGTGGGATGGGTGGGCGTACGCCGAGTGCGCGATGGACGTCGCCGCGAACCATTTCGCGTTGTATTTCCTCCGCTGCTACGGCCACCCGGCCTATATCTACTCGGGCGTTCTCGGCGCCGTTCAGTTGCTCGACCTCGGCAACCCTTTGCTCCTCGTTCTGGTCAACGCGACGGTCCTTGCCGTAACCACGGTCGGCTTTCACCGATTGATGCGCCGGGCTTTTCCGGGCGATGGCCAGGCGGGCGACGGGAGCCGCGAAACTGACATCGCGCTGTTGACGGCGGCGTTTCTCCTTCAGCCGCCGTTCCTCGCGTCGGTCATCCAACCTTCGCTGGACCTTCCCGTCGTGACGGGCACGATCTGGTGCACGGTGCTGTTGGTGGAGCGTCGGTGGTTCTGGTGCGCCGCGGTGGGAACGGCGATGGCCTTCTCGAAGGAGACCGGCGTGCTGCTCTACGCCGTGCTGCTCGCGTGTTGCGTCGTGTGGGTGGTCGCGCGCACACCGGGAACGTTTACGGCGCGGCTCCGCGCCCTGATCCCGCTCGCGCCCACGGCCGCGCCGCTGGTCGCCTACGCCGGCTACGTGCTCACGTTCCGCGTCGTCCGTCCGGGCCAGTCCCCGGTGTGGCAAACCGGGATTGGGCCGTCACTCTTGGAGAAGCTGTTCATTCCACGGATGGATGCCGAAGTCGCGAGTTATGCGGCGCTGTTGTTCGTGCTGAACTTCGCCTGGCTTCTGACTGCGGCGATCGCAGCGGATGCCGCGGTGGGCGCCGTTCGCCTCGCTCGACGTCGATCAGCCCGTGTCGTCGCCGGTGCGGACCGCGCGGTGATCGGGTTCCTCACGCTGGCGGCGGCCGCGACGATCATCGCGCTCACGCGGTTTACCACCTATAGCAACGTCCGGTACGTCATGGCTGGAACGGCGCTGCTCCTGCCGCTGGCGTA
>Ga0075428_100004356_pt1 | contig 15616 bp, 15 predicted proteins | sample RhiMetdeltSRZDD2_FD_75291 | JGI IMG/M metagenome (GOLD analysis project Ga0075428, IMG submission 75291) | Populus rhizosphere microbial communities from Tennessee, USA - Rhizosphere MetaG P. deltoides SRZDD2 | ecosystem: Host-associated > Plants > Roots > Rhizosphere > Soil | place: USA... | reverse complement strand
GCCGTGACATCGGGATCCAGCGCGAACCAGAACCCGCACAACAGCGCCGCAAGACAGCAGAGCCGAACCAGGAAGCCGTGATGCAGGCTGCGCACTATCGAACCACCCAATCAGGGAAACGGGGGAACTGACTGACTGAACAAGCAACGGGCATGCCCGTTCGTGGGGCATGGGGAGGAGTGTTCTGTGCGCGGTCCAATGCGCGAATTCCGGCCACTTTCCACAGTTTTGTAACACTGTCGGTACGACGCTGGAGCTGAACCCACGTCGGGGGACGCGGCCCTCACCGTCAAAGTTGCAGTGTCAGGCAGGTTTGCGAAAGACCCCGAGCGACTGTCCAAGGCTGCCCGATTCCGACAACACCCGCCCATCGTCAAGCTTCACGGGGTGTGGCAAGCGCGCGTGCGGCTGATTACCGTCGATGAATTCGACCACCTCGAGCTCGAGATGTTCGGCCCAGGCCTGAAACGCGTTGCGCTCCACGAACATGTTGAGATGCCCGTCGGAGGAGTTCTGCAGCATCGTCTCGAACACGTTCCAATGGAACGGCATGGCAAACTCGAGGAAGGAAAAGACGATCGTTCCGCCGGGCTTCAGCACGCGTCGCGCTTCTTTGAGATAGGTGTACGACTGCTCGTGGAGCAAGTGGGTGAACACCGAGAAGAAACAGACCATGTCAGCGCGGCCGGCCTTCTCGGGGATCTCGAGCCCGCCGCCTACTTCGAACCGCCAATCGGGACGCGCGACAAGATTCTTCGCGTACTCCACGAGATCCGGCACGACGTCGATGCCGAGATACGGTCCCTTGAGATAAGGGGATAAGCCATTCGCCAATCGCCCCGAACCGCATCCGACATCGATCACGTACTGCGTTGGCTGCAATCCGTAGCGGATCAGGATTTCGCGTTCGAGAATGCCGAAGGCTTCGAACTCGCCGCCAATCGCCAGCTCCATGGCGCGAGCCCGGGTGTGGCGGCGGCCGAGCGATCGGACAAACTCGCGGTAGGCCTCGCCCAGTTTCGTCTTTGACATGGATTGGTTGCTCTACGCGCTGCGCGTCTATCGCTCGTGTCTGACGACGCTGGGGATGCTGCGGACTTCGTCGATGCTGAAGCGCATGCGCCGCAGCGAGAGATCGAGCCGGCGCGCTTCGCCGAGGACGTGATCGAGACGCGACGTCTCGATGTCACGGATGGCGACGAGCAGCTCGACGACTCCGTGACGCCGGGAGAGCGACGGCAGATCCGCGAACGTGCCCATCACCGGGAGGCCTTCGATGACGAGCCGTTGCTTCCGCGGATCGTCATCGATGAATCCGATCGGCTGAACGTTCATTTCCCTGTTTTGTAGCAGCTCGTGGACCAGCAAAGCGCCGGATCGTCCGGCGCCGTAGATGAGCGCCGGCGATCCGACTGCCCGCTGTTTGCGCAAGTATACGTCCACATTACTGGCCGCCGCGCGCGACGCCGTGAGCAGGAAGAACGCGATCAGCGCGTCGAGCACGAACACGCCGCGCGAGAAGCCCTCGAACCGATACAGCGTGAGGATCACGAGCACGGATGCAATCACACCGTAAGCGAGGCCTTGGATGATCGTCCCGAGCTCCAGGGTCGTCAGCGTCCGCCAGACCTGGCGGTACTTCCCGGCAACGTACAGGCCCGCGATCTGCGCGCCAACCACGAGCGGCACCGAACGGACGAACGGCGGGAAGAACGTCGAGGCGTCGCCTTCAGGGAAGCGCAGTCTGAACGCTCCGTAGTACGCGAGCGTCAGCAGGCAGAGATCGAGCATCAACTCGAGAGAGCGGCGGCGGTAGGCGATTTCCGAGAGCAGCGGCGGCTCCTTCGGGTCGGTTTGTGCGTCCGGACGTTGAACGTGAGCGAGCACGACGGCCACGACGCCGAGCACCAGGAACAACAGCGCCACGAGAGCGACCGCCGAGCTGGCGCCGAAGCGCTGCAGACCAATGGCCATCAGCCCGCCGAGGGCCGCCAGGATGTACAACGACAGGACTGCGACGCGCTCCGACGCGCCAAACGCGACGAGCCGATGGGACGTGTGATCGCGTCCGCCAACGAGCGCGCGCCGGCCCGACAACCGCCGCGTCAGCGTCACGAAGGTCGTATCGAAGATCGGCACGAGCAGAATCAGGACGGCCAGGAATGCAGCGGGAACTGACTGGTCCTGCAGGCCTCGCGTGCCGAACAGGCACGCGCTCGCGAGAAATGCCCCTAGGAAATGGCTCCCTCCATCGCCCATGAAGATTGAGGCGGGTGGGTAGTTATAGACGAGGAACCCGAGCACGCCGCCCACGAACGCGGCGATGCTCACGGTCAGCGCGCCGGGTCCGGCGGGGAGCAGAAGGATCAGGGCGCAAAAGCCGGCAAGCGCGCTGATGCCTGCCGCGAGCCCGTCCATGTTGTCGAGTAAGTTGAAGGCGTTCGTAATGCCAATGATCCAGACAAACGCCAAGAGCTGATCGATCAGCGGCCACCCTACAATTGCGACCGGTGGTGAGACGGTCAGGACAATCCCCGTGATGACCATCTGCGAGACGAGTTTGGCAATTGGACCGATCGGATGGACGTCATCAACGACGCCGAGCAGGAACATCAAGCCGGAACAGAGCAGCACCGGGATGAGCGAACTATCCGAGAGGACCCCGAACAGGCCGGCGACGAACGCGAGCGCCATCGCGACGCCGCCGTACAACGGCACCGGGCGCTTGTGCCAGCGATCGACGACGGGGACCGCAAACAAGCGCGACCGTGTCGCGAGGTGTCTGACGAGCGGTGTTACGGCGACAGCGGTGAGAAAACTGACCAGGAACGCCGCAGCGTGTGGAGCTAGTGCCACAACATCTATTTCGGTTGCTCACGAAGGATACATCATTCGAGCGTATTGTTTATGACGAATGTCGACGAGGTGGCGGATTGGTTTCGACGGGCGCACACTTGTGTCGCCGGCCGCGGGCATGCGGCGCTACACGCGAGAGCTGTTTGGCGCGCTGGCGGAAATCGATCACGCTTTAGAGATCGTCGCCGTTGGTTCTCCGGCTGAGGTAGTCTTGCCAAATGGTCTGCGTCATGTGGCCGCCGGCGGATCGCTGCCGTCGAATTTCGGGTGGATGCTCACTGGCCTGCCTCGCGCCGCCCGCCGTGCGAAGCTCGACCTCTTTCACGCCCCGTCATATACCGCGCCCATTGGCGGTCCGCGACCGTTGGTGTTAACGATTCATGACGTGAGCTACGAGCGCCACCCGGAGTGGTATCCGTACAAACGCGATCCGCTTCGTCGTGCCTTCTACCGCCGAAGCGCGCGCGCCGCCGATCGCATCGTCACCGACTCGCACTTCTCGAAGGCGGAGATCGTCGCCGCATACGGCCTGCATGCCTCCACGATCGACGTCGTTCCGCTGGCCGCCGCCGGGACGTTCGCGGCCGGCCCCGTTTTGCCGCTGCCGGCAGGCTACCCGCCGCGATTTCTCGTACACGTCGGCGATCTGCATCCACGGCGCAATCTCACGATGCTGGCTCACGCCGTCGCGGCAGTCCGCAACCGGGTTGCGGCGGCGAGACAACTCTCGCTGGTGCTGGTCGGCCACGATCGCGGGAGCGGGGACGAGCTTCGCGCGATCAGTCGACGCGAAGGAGGCGACACCCCGCTGGTGCTCTTCGCGCAGGGCGCGACGGACGCGACGCTGCTCGCACTCTATCGGTCCGCGATCGCGCTCGCGTATCCGTCGAGGTATGAGGGGTTCGGCCTGCCGCTGCTCGAGGCCATGAGCTGTGGGACGCCCGTGATTGCGGCGCGCTCCTCGTCGATTCCAGAAGTAGTCGGTGACGCAGGTGTCCTGATCGATCCCGATGACGAGCGTGCCTGGATGATGGCTATCGAGGAAGTGGCCGACGATCCTGACCATGCGGAGCGACTGCGGGCGGCGGGGCTCGCGCGCGCATCGGGCTTCAGCTGGCGACGCACCGCGAGTGAGACGGCTGCGATTTATCGACGCCTGCTCGAGTCGAGGGGTGACGAGTGACGCCGCTCCTGTCTGTGATCGTCCTGAACTACAACGGACGTCGATGGCTCCCCGGATGCCTTGCCGCTCTCGCACGTCAGGTGAACGCGCCTGAATTCGAAGTTCTGCTGGCGGACAACGGCTCGACCGACGGCTCGGCGGAATTTGTCGCGAGCGAATTTCCGTCCGTTCGGATTGTCGGCACGGGAGGCAACATCGGGTTCGCTGCCGGCAACAACGCGGGTGCGCGGGCGGCTCGTGGAACGTATCTGGTGTTCCTGAACAACGACACGGTGCCCGCTGATGACTGGCTTCAGCAGCTCTTTCGCGCCCACCGTGATGATCAGGCGCGATCGCTCGTCACGTCCAGGATCACGTTTCTCGATCGACCGGACGTGATCGACAGCGCTGGCGACGGTTATCTGCGAGCCGGCGGCGCGTTCAAGACGGGCTACGGTGAGAGCGCTTCAGCATTCGACAGATCTAGAGAAGTCTTTGGCGCGTGCGGCGCGGCATTCCTGATTTCGCGGGAGCTGTTCGAGCAGCTGGGTGGGTTCGACGAGCGTTTGTTCATCTATTACGAAGACGTTGATCTTTCATACCGCGCGCGGTTGATGGGGCATCGCTGCTGGTACGCGGCAGACGCCTGCGTGCGGCATGCAGGAAGCGGAACGGTCGGGATCGTCAGCGACACCGCGGTGTATCTCGGGCAGCGCAATCTCGAATGGGTGTGGGCCAAAAACACACCTGCGTCGCTCTTGCTCCGCACCTTTCCGGCACACGTGGTGTATTCAATGGCGGGGGTGGCTCACTACATTGCGATGGGAAAGGGCCGGGCGGTGACTCGTGCAAAGTTATCCGCCCTGGCAGGGCTCCCGAGGCTCCTGCGCGATCGACGGAAGGTCCAGCGGACTCGAACCGTCGCGACACGCGATCTGGCCTCGGCGATGACTGGCGGCTGGCTAAAGCTGAAGCGCCGCGAAAAATCAGCGCGGCTCGACCTTGCCAATCATCAGAACGGGCGCGTCGCCTGAAGCGCCAGACGCGCGCAGCTCGAGCCGTCTGAAGCGAGGCGGGTTGCGATCCCGCATCATGTGTAACCGCAGGTAGTGCCAACGATCGTTGGTCAGCGTGACGACGTCAGCCGGTCGGTCGTCGAGGCGAAGCTCGACGCGGAGCTGCGGCAGTTCCCGGACACTTCGCAGCGGGATTACAAGCGATTGCGCGGCTGACGGTACGAAAACGGCGCTCGTTGCGCCCGCGAGCCGATAGCGAACACCGTCCACCTCCGGCTGCCAATGCGACGACAGGCCGATGCCGCGGTGCTCGAGATCGAAGTTGGCGCGCTCTTGAACGAAGCGCCACGGTATGGATATGGCGACGACGGCAACCAGGATCCCGACGAACCACGTCGTCTGAGCCCTGGACGGCACCGGCGGCGCGACGACCGTTGCCCACCCGCATGCCACGCCGACCAGCAGCCAGAACGTGAATGCCGGCTGGTCAATGAGCAGCGGGTGTCCGCCGAGCCACGACAACACGAACGCAATCAAGCCCGTCACGAGTCCCCACGCCACAGCATTCTGGCGTTCGCTGGTCAGGAGCGACGCGCAGAGCCGCGCCGCGGTCCAGAGCAGCCACAACACCGCCCCAAGACCGATCACGCCGAGCTCGGCGAGAAACTGCAGAAAGTTGTTGTGCGCGTTCTCGTGGATCGCCGGTGGGAACAGATGGAGCAGCTCGGGCGAGCTGAATTCACCCGATCGGAAGTAGTAGCGGCCGATGCCCACGCCGAACGACGGGTTCGAGGCGGTCATGTGCAGGCTGGTCCGGATCATCTCGACGCGAACTTGAATGGCGGCGAGCGATGACTGTTGATTGCCGCGCTTCGGACTGAAGTGCGCGGCAGCCGCGGCGACGATCGCGAGCGCGATCGCGGCGCCGGCGACGGCCCAGCGACGTCGATCCTGGCTGAGGCGAGCGCCAAGCGCAATGGCGGGCAAAACCATGGCGAGCACGGCAACGGCCAGCGCAGTCCTGGATCCGGAGATCCAGATCCCGCTCGCGATCAGCAGGACCGCAATCCAATAGACACGGGTTCTGCGAGCGAGCGCGAAACCCAGCGCCGGAAAAAAGAGGAGAACGAAGTACGAGCCGGCCGCATTCAGATCGCCATAGTGAACGTTGAGCCGCAGGGTCACGAAATGCGACACAAACGCTTGCATCGGCGCCTCGAGACGCGATGCAGCCTGCCAGAGGCGCGCGACATTTACTGCCGCGGCAATCGCGGCGCCCCACACCGCCCAGCTCACGAGTTGCGAGGCCAGGTTCGGTCTACGCCGCACTTCGGAGGCCGCCGCGGTCAGCAGCACCAGCGATTCCAGCAGTCGCATCGCGGCGTCAACCGGATCGCCGCTCATCGTCAGCACGAAGTAGCTCGCGCGAATCAGATCGGATAAATCGCGCCCGGTCGCTGCCGCGCCAAATCGCCACATGTCGATCCAGAGTTGGACCGCAAGCGAGGCCACGACGATGGCCGCTGTCACGATGACGGGACGAGCGAGAGGATCGACTGGGCGAGGTTGGTGGCGTCCGAAGGCGGATCGCGCGCAGTAGCCGGCGCAGAATGCCACGACAAGCGCTTCAGGCCACGCAACGAACCCGTTCCACCAGCGGCCCAGCCACGATGCCAATGGGACACCAATGGCGATTGCTCCAAGCGCGATGTCTGGCCTGAACGCAGAACCGATGCCGAACGCGATCAGGACGATGACGACGAACGAGGGGACGTCAGCGACGCGGAACAGCGAGGAGAGGATGATCAAGAAGCCCAGAGCCGCCAGGCCGGCGCCGAACCGCGCGCCCCAGGTACGCAGCGCCGCGAGCGACCGGGTCATCGCACACCGATCACTGCATAGTCGAGGTGCGTAAAGATCCGGGCGTTGAGTTTGGATACGTTTGCGTTGAAGGCCTCAATGACATCTGCCAGCGCAGGATCCGCGCCGCCGGGCGTGGCGAGCGTTTGCAGCCGGTCCTGGGCGGGCACCGGCGAGCGGAATTCGATCCGCGCGTTAGAGAAACCTGATGCGAGCACGAGGTACTTCAGCGTGTCGGGGTGAAGCGGCCACACGTGCGTAATGTCGCGGATGTAACTGTCGAAGAACGCCACCCAGCACGCCGGGTTGAGCGTCTCGAGGACGACCGGTCCACCAGCGCGAACCTTGTGATACGCGAGCTCCAGGAAACGCAGCAGGTAAGCAGGCTGGAGGTGCTCGACCACTTGCGCGGCGAACAACCCGCCAAGCGAACCGTCCGGCAGGCTGGACAAATAGCCGACGGCGTCCGCTTCCGTGACGTCGAGCCCTCGTGCCTGGCACTGCTCGGCCATTTCGTGATTCAGATCGATGCCTCTCGCCGTGACGCCTGATTCTGCGAGCAGCTCGAGAAACTCACCGCGTCCGCAGCCGACGTCCAGCACGTCGACAGCGCCCTTGAAGAGGGGCAGGTAGTCTTCGAGCCGTGCGCGAATCGTGTCGCGAGAGCCGCGAAACTGATCTTCGAAGCCAACGTACTTGTAGCTGTCGAGCGACTGAAAGGCGCCGGGCTGAATGGTCGGCACCGCGCCTGCTGCGGCGACGTCGGGACCGGCCGGTACACGTTGAACCGTCAGGCTCTTCTCGACCTCGCGCTTGAGCGACAGCGTGGCCTGCTGCAGAACCGCGAGGACGCCCCGCACATCGCCCTCGCTCGCGGCGACGTCGGCGGCGAGCTGCGACAGCCGTGCGTCGACGCGCTCCTGTCGTGCGCTCACCGATTCCCATCGTTTTGCCGTGGCTTCCGCCATCCCGCTCAACGACGCGTTGAGTACGAGCGCGCCGCCCGCGGACTCGCGATCGCGCGTGTCGACGTACGCCGTCATCTGCTGCAGGTATCGAATCGTGTGGGTGTGGTATTCCGCGAGCCGCGCAAACGCCTCGCGGAGACCATTCACGACTTCGGCCGCTTGCTGCTGCGATTGGCGCGCGCGGTTCTCGCTCCGGTTGAGGTGATCGACGAGCTGCGAGTTGAACGTGAGTTGTCGCTGGAGCGACGGCGCGACGGTACGCCAGATGAGGCCGCCAAGCCGGCCGCGCCAGCCGGTCCCGGCCGGCGGCTGCACCAGCGTGTTCCATGACTCGTTCAGTTCGGGGAGGCGCGAGCCATCCTCAGTTGGCGGTGTCGCGGGCCATTCGGGCGGAGCCGGCACCGCCCGGTCCAGCGCGGTCAATGCATCGTTGTACCGACGATCCGCCTCGTCGCGTTCCCGCTTGAGTCGCTGCAGCGTGTCGTTCAGTGACATCTGCGGTACGAAATTACCGCGCGCCGCGAGGGCCTGACGAGAGCGTCGTGGACAGCGCGCCGATCGTGCCATCCACGGGGCTACTGGCGGACGCATACGGCTTTCGCGCAATGCGGCCCGCGCCATACGCCAGCCGTCCGGCTTCGACCGCGAGCTTCATCGCCGTCGCCATCGCGACCGGATCTTTGGCGAGCGCAATTGCCGTGTTCATGAGCACCGCATCCGCGCCGAGTTCCATCGCGATCGCGGCATCTGACGCGGTTCCGACACCCGCATCCACGATGACCGGAACCCGGGATTGATCGCAGATGATGGCGATGTTGTTCGGGTTCTGAATGCCGAGACCCGATCCGATCGGCGCGCCAAGCGGCATGACCGCGGCCGCGCCTGCCTCTTCGAGCTTGCGGCAGACGATGGGATCGTCGTTGGTGTAGGGCAGGACGACGAATCCCTCACGCACCAGCACGCGCGTTGCCTCGAGCAGCGCGATGTTGTCTGGAAAGAGCGTGCGCTCGTCGCCAATGACCTCGAGCTTCACCCAGTTCGAGAGCCCCACCTCGCGTCCAAGCCGTGCCGTCCGAATCGCGTCCTCGGCCGTGTAACAGCCGGCGGTATTCGGCAGCAGAAAGATCTTCGACCGATCGATGTAACTCAACAGCGACTCAGCGCTGCGATCCGACAAGTCGACGCGGCGAACAGCGACCGTCACCATCTCGGTCCCCGACGCGCGATGCGCCTCGGCCATGATCTGATGCGTCGGGTACTTGCCGGTGCCGACGATGAGACGGGAGGTGAAGGTTTTATCTGCGATGGTCAAGGACATGTCTGCGCCCAATCGTCAATCGTCAATCGTCAATCGTCAATCGTCAATCGTCAATCGTCAATCGTCAATCCGCAATCCGCAATCTGCAATCCGCAATCTGCAATCTGCAATCTGCAATCAGCACTCGCCCCTGTCTCAGCCTCCCCCAACGAAGTTCACGATCTCAATCTCGTCGCCATCGTTGACCACCACGGCATCGTACTGAGCGCGCTTGATCACCACGAGGTTGTGTTCGACGGCGACGAGCCGGCCGTCGATCTTGAGGTCGGCGAGCAGAGCGCTGATGGTGATCGGGGCGGCGACCTCGAGCGGCTCGCCATTCACGCGTATCGTCAAAAGTCTACCTCAGCGCAAAGGGCAGCGGCACGCCGAACGGCTCGAGAACGCGTCGCAGCGTCGCGTCGGCGGTGTCCACGAGATGTTCCGGAAGCGGCTGCGGTCTAGGCGCATGCTGCATCGCTTCCGCCATCACACGGACGTAGTCCGCCGCCATCGCGTCGGGGTGATGGTTCGCGGACCAATACTCCCCGGCGGCCTTCCCGATGTGCGCGCGCAGCTCGCGGTCCGTGCCGAGATGCCGCAGAGCCAGGCGGAGCGAATGGTCTTCGTCCAGGATATCGATGGCGACCGTGCATGGCCGCCGGCCGTCCGCATGGTGGGGCAACCAGGTTCGTGGATCCAGCAATGGCACATCGGCCCGATGCGCCAGGTCGATCGTGACGGTCGGCTTCCCAGCGGCCAGGCAACGCAGCCACGGCCCTGAGACCTCGCGCGCCGTCGGCCAACGCAGGCACAGCGCGACGTCTGCGGCGGCAATGCACGCGGTGAACGCGTCATCCGTTGGGAGATAGCCGGTGATGGTGACGCAATCTGACAAGCCGTGCTGCGCGATGGCCGCACGAGTGTCAGTGTCGGCCGGAAGCGAGCCAGCAAGGAGGAGATGGGCGTTCGGAATGCCCGGGCGCACGGCTGCAAACGCGGCAATCACCCGATCGATCCGCTTGTCTGGCGTCAAGCCTCCGAAGCATCCGAACACGGTGGCGTCCGCTGGAATCTGATGTTGGATGCGCGCTTTCGCCCCGAGCACGCCCGCGGTAACGTCGGTCAGGCGCGTGCCGTGGGCAATCCGCACCACTTCAATTCGGGCCTCGGGGTTCTCGTCGCGTAGTCGTTCGGCGACGAATGGTGAGTGAACGGCGACCATTCGTGCCGATCTCACAACCAGCCGCGTCATCGGCCACGCGTAGTGCAGATAGCTGTCGAACCCGGCTACCGCAAGCTCGGCGAGATCCGCGCCCGCGTCTGGATGGTTGCTCGAGAACTCGGCCCGATAGTCATCCGCTCGAAACGTTCTCAGCAGGCATGCCGCGCGCGCGTGGTGGAGGTGCGCATCGTGCAGCACGACGAGGCCGGGATACCGAAACAGGTACGGCCACTGATAATCGTGCAGGGACGCGTTCCCGAGTTGGTAGACCACCAGGTCGTACGGGCGTTCGCGATGGCGCCAGACGAAGTCGTGAGCGGATCCGGCCGTGCGCGCGCCATCGATCGGCGTCAGGCCAGCAAGATTCAACTGGTCGACGTAGACGTCAATGGCGTGTTCGGTGCCGAGGGCCGAGACGAGGTCCGCGCTGTACCGCGCGATGCCCGTCGCCAGCGGCGGCATCGGGCTGAACCACGCAACGCGCGACATCGCTGTATCTTACACGTTGAGTTCTACACGTCTGGTTCTACACGTCCGGTTCTACACGTCTGGTTCTACACGGCGGGTTCTACACGGCGGGTTCTACACGGCGGGTTCTACACGGCGGGTTTGAGCGAACCGTCTGTTCAGCTGCTGTTGTGATAGCATTCGGCTACGCGCGTCCGACGTACGTGGGGGACGCGATTTTTTGAAGGCCAGCTTGAGAAAACATTCACAAGCCCGGCCAATTTCCACAGGGACCGCAGAGATGCACGGCTGGGTACCAATCCTCATCATGATCGGACTCGGCGCCGGATTCGGGGCGTTCAACATCGTCCTTTCCCATCTCATCGGCCCGCGAAAACCCACTCCAGAGAAACTCGCGCCCTACGAATGCGGCATGCCGCCCGTCGGCGATGCCAGGGACCGTCATCCCGTCAAGTTCTACCTCGTCGCGATGATCTTCCTGCTCTTCGATATCGAAGTCGCATTCCTGTATCCGTTTGCCATGGCGGTGCGGTCTTTGGGCTGGTTTGGGTTTATCCAGATCGTGGTCTTCTTTCTGATTCTGCTCTCCGGCTACATCTATGTGTGGCGGAAGGGCGTTCTCGACTGGGGCCACGAGCGCGCGTAGCGCACCTGCTTTATGAGCGACAACGATCTTCCGATTCTGACAACCACCGTCGAGAAAGTCGTCCAGTGGGCGCGCCGTTCGTCAGTCTGGCCGGTCACGTTCGGGCTGGCGTGCTGCGCGATCGAGATGATGGCGATGAGCGCCTCCCGCTACGACATCGCACGGTTCGGCGCTGAGGTCTTTCGTGGCTCGCCGCGGCAGTCCGACCTCATGATTGTGGCTGGCCGCTTGTCTCGCAAAATGGCCCCTGTGCTCCGGCGCATTTACGATCAGATGCCCGAGCCGAAATACGTCATCTCGATGGGCGCGTGCGCGTCGGTCGGTGGCGTGTTCGATAACTACGCGATTGTCCAGGGCGTCGACCAGGTCGTGCCGGTGGACGTCTTCGTGCCCGGCTGCCCGCCGCGTCCCGAAGCGCTCATCTACGGTATCGTCCAGCTGCAGCGGAAAATCGATAAGCAGAGGTCGTTCGCGTAAAGTCGCCGCACGCCGGCACTCACCCGACAGCACTCATGCACGCTACGGCCATTATTGAGGTCTTGTCCCGCAGGCTCTCCGCCGATCCGTCGCGATTCGAGGCGGTGGAGTCGCGTGACGGTATGCCCACCATTTTCGTGTCGCCCGAGCAGTTGCCCGAGGTGAGCCTCGTGCTGCGCGACGATCCGGAGCTGCGGTTCGTGGTTTTGCTGGACGTGACCGCCGTCGACTACTATCCACGCGATCCGCGATTCGAACTGGTCTATATCCTGGTCTGTCCGGGGGTTGCGGGGTACGGCAATACGCCGAAGCGGCTGCGGATCAAAGTGCGCGTGCCGAACGACGGCCGAGTGCCGTCGCTGTCGAGCGTGTGGGCCTCGGCGAACTGGGGCGAGCGAGAGGTCTACGATTTTTTTGGCCTGACCTTCGACGGCCATCCCGAGCTCAAGCGCATCCTGATGCCCGACGACTGGGAAGGCTTTCCGATGCGCAAGGATTATCCGGTGCAGATTCGGGAAGCGGTGAAAACGTACGAACCGCTGCAGATGTCGGAGGAAGAGTTCGTCGCGAACGTGAAAGCGGGCCGGCGTCCGGTGGGGAAATCGTCCGGGCGGTCTGAGCGACACGACTGATGCGGCCACGTGCCCTCAATAACGCGATCGACGCCGCCGCGGCGGCCTCGATTGTTCGCCGCACGCTCGAGGCGAACGTGGCGCTGCACGAGCGCGTGAAGGCTGGCGGCGCGGAGTCCGTGGTGCGCGCGGCGGAAGCCATCCGCTCCGCTCTGGCGTCAGGCCGAAAGGTGCTGGCCTTTGGCAACGGCGGTAGCGCAGCCGACGCACAGCACTTGACGACGGAACTGGTTGGGCGGTTCCAGAAAGAACGGGCCGGGTTTCCAGCGATCGCGCTGACCGCGGACACGAGCCTGCTGACGAGCCTGGCCAACGATTACGGGTTCGAACAGATCTTCGCGCGTCAGGTCGAGGCGCTTGGCGAACCAGGCGACGTCGCCGTTGCCATTTCAACGAGCGGACTGTCGCCGAACATCGTGGCGGCGCTGACGAAAGCGCGAACGCTGGGCGTGCAGACTGTCGCGATCACTGGCCGGGACGGCGGGGAGGCCGGCCGGCTCGCAGAGATTCACATCAACGTGCCGGACGACTGCACCGCACGGGTGCAGGAAGTTCACATCACGCTGATTCACGCGATCTGCGAGATCGTCGAGTTGGGAGACTGAAGAGCGGTGCCAGAGCTCAGAACCGAGACGATGACCGTCAACATGGGGCCTCAGCACCCCAGCACGCACGGCGTGCTGCGGCTAGTGCTGGAGCTCTCGGGTGAGACGGTTATTTCCGCTGACACCACGATCGGATTCCTTCACACGGGCATCGAGAAGACAGCCGAGCAGAAGAAGTGGCAGCAGGTGATTCCGCTCGTCGAGCGGATGGACTACCTTGGCGCGCAGTCGAACAGCTTGGCCTTCGTTCTGGCGGTCGAGAAGCTGCTCGGCATCGAGGTACCGGAGCGCGTCCGCAACATCCGGGTGCTCATCGCCGAGCTCCAGCGTCTCGCCAGCCATCTGGTGTGGCTCGCGACTCACGCGCTCGAAATCGGCGCCGTCTCGGTGATGATGTACTGCTTCCGCGAGCGCGAGCAGCTCCTCAACGTCAACGAAATGCTCGCCGGCTTCCGGATGTTTCCCAGCTATCTGCGCATCGGCGGCCTGCGTGAGGATTTGCCAACCGGATTCCATCCCACCGTCAAGAAGTGGCTGGACGACTTCCCGTCGAAGCTTGCGGAATACGAAGACCTGCTGACCAAGAACCAAATCTGGCTCAAGCGCACGCGGACCGTCGGCGTCGTGACGGCGGACGATGCGATGAGTTACGGTCTCGTGGGTCCGATGGCGCGCGCGAGCGGTGTGCCATACGACGTCCGCAAGGCGTTTCCGTACCTCGGCTACGAAACATTTGATTTCAACGTCCCGACGGAGACAGCCGGCGACGTCTACGCGAGATATCTGGTGCGCATCGCTGAAATGCGCGAGAGCACGAAGATCGCGCATCAAGCACTGGCGCGCATTTCGCCGCGCGGCGTGTTCGACATCCAGGACTACAAGATCGTGCCGCCGCCAAAGGACAAGGTGTACAGCGAGATGGAAGGGCTCATCCAGCACTTCCTGATTTACTCGCAGGGGTTCAACGTTCCTGCCGGTGAAGCGTACGTGCCGGTCGAAGGTCCGCGTGGCGAGCACGGCTTCAGCATCGTCTCGGATGGCACGAACCGTCCGTATCGGATCAAGCTGCGGGCGCCGTCGTTCTATGCGTGCCAGGGGCTGCCGAAGATGCTCATCGGCGGGATGATCGCGGACGTGATCGCCGTCATCGGCTCCACGGACGTCGTTATGGGAGACGTGGATCGATGAGCTTTCATCCACTGATGGTGTACGACCGGCAGCACTTCCAGAAATCGGAGCGCGACGTCGTCGAGGACGGGCCGGCTTTCACGTTCACGCCGGAGCGCCGCGCTGAACTGGACGAGATCGTCACGAAGTACCCCGCGGACCAGAAGCGCTCGGCGATCCTTGCCGCGTTGTATCTGGTGCAGGACCAGGTGGGACACCTCACCGGCAACGGCATGCGGCACGTGGCCGAGATCCTCGACATGACACCCGCCGAAGTCGAGGACGTCGCGACCTACTACGTGATGTTCTACAGGGAGCCGGTCGGCAAGTACGTCCTGCAGGTCTGCCGCACGCTGTCGTGCGCGCTGATGGGGGCGGAACGCGTGACCGAAGCGCTCTCCGAGAAGCTTGGATTGAAGGTGGGCGAGACCGACAAGTCGGGGATGTTCACCCTGCTCGAGTTCGAGTGCCTCGGCGCCTGCGATCGCGCGCCGATCGTGATGGTCAACAACGAGCACTGGCACGAGAAGGTGAAGCCCGAGGACGTTGGCACGTTGGTCGATGACATCAAGGCGAAGGGCGAGAAAGTTTTCACTGGCTGCCATCTGGACATTGAACGATAGACGGTAGGCCGCCGCGAAGCGCCGGCGAGGCCAAAGGCCGTCGCGCGCAGCGCGTAAAAGCGCTTGGGGGTGGGGCCCAAGCGCATTGAAAAGATAATGGACCCAATCCTTACTAAGTACGTCAGAGAGCCGAACAGCTACACCCTGGACTTCTTCCTGAAGCACCAGGGCTACGATGGGCTGCGCAAGGCGCTCGCGATGAAGCCGGGCGAGGTGACCGATCTCGTCAAGGCGTCCGGGCTGCGTGGCCGTGGCGGCGCCGGCTTTCCGACCGGATTGAAGTGGCAGTTCGTTCTTAAGGACACGCCGCTCCCGAAGTACATCTGCTGCAACGCCGACGAGAGCGAGCCGGGCACGTTCAAGGATCACGTCCTGATGGAGCGCAATCCGCACTTGCTCTTCGAGGGTTGCCTTATCGGATGCTGGGCGATCGGCGCCAAAGTCGCCTACATCTATATTCGCGGCGAGTTCTACCACGTGCAGAAATTGATGGAAGCGGAGCTCGCCAAGGCCTACGCGCAAGGCTACGTGGGCAAGAACATCCTCGGCACCGGTTTCGACTGCGACATCGTCATTCACCGCGGCGCTGGTGCCTATGAGGCAGGCGAAGAGAC
>Ga0075428_100004354_pt1 | contig 15617 bp, 11 predicted proteins | sample RhiMetdeltSRZDD2_FD_75291 | JGI IMG/M metagenome (GOLD analysis project Ga0075428, IMG submission 75291) | Populus rhizosphere microbial communities from Tennessee, USA - Rhizosphere MetaG P. deltoides SRZDD2 | ecosystem: Host-associated > Plants > Roots > Rhizosphere > Soil | place: USA... | reverse complement strand
ACGCGGGCGGCATATCGCAAATAGCGGTCTTCAGAGTCGAGGGCTGACCAAACACTGGCGACTGCTAGTCTATGACGTCGGCCGTGGAAGTCGTCCTCATAGGCGCGGCGGAGATTGTGGTATGGCGGCTTGGTCGGGGTGGGTGATGCATCGGTCGATTCGCTGCCTACGTACGTCACGCGATACAGCCCCGACTGCGTATTCCGCCCGCCGATCGTGAAGTACAGCGCGCCGTCCGGATGCACGACCAGATCGGTCAGCGGCAATGGCGCACCGGCAACGAACTCCTCGACCGTCGCTTTGTATCCAGCTCCCTGCGGCTCCATGTGCACCGCGTACATCTTCCCGTAGCTCCAGTCGCAGATGTAGAGCGCGTCCTGATACTTGGCCGGAAACTTCGCGCCGTAGCCGAACGCCACACCGGTCGGCGAACCAGGCCCGATGTCCACGACCGGCGGAAGCGTGTCGGCATAGTGGGCGGGCCACTTGCCGGTGCCGTTGCGCCAGCCGTAATCCGCGCCGCTGGCGACCAGGCAGACGCGCGTCGGCCGGTACCAGGGCGTGTTGAAGTCCCACTCCATGTCGGCGTCATAGGTAAACAGGTCGCCGAACTTGTTGAAGGCCATGTCGTACTCGTTGCGGAAGCCGACGCACAGCAGCTCCCAGTTCTTTCCTTCGGGATCGATCTTGTAGATCGCGCCGCCCGGGCCGAGGACGCCGGCCATGAAGCCGCGGCCGTCGGGCATCCGCGGCAGCAAATGATCTTCGCCCCAGATCGGCGGCACGCGCGTGCTTGTATACTCGGTCAACTTCGTTTGATTGCCGTGGAGGACGACCAGCGATTTGCCGTCGGGATGGGGAACGATGGCGTGCGGCCCGTGCTCGCCGCCGCCGTTGAGCTGGCGGAGCTGCACGACCTTGTCGAGTTCTCCGTCGCCGTCGGAATCGGTCACGCGATAGAGGCCGCTCTTGTATTCGCGTCCGTTGACCATTACGTACAGGCTGTCGAAGGCCCACAGGAGACCTTGGGCCTGGCCGATATCGACGGGAATCTTGCTGACGTAGGACAGGTTTTCAACCTGTCCAGAATCGCCTTCTTTCTTGGACAGGTTGGAAACCTGTCCTGCGGCTGGTGGCTTGATCCGGTACAGCCCGCCCCCCTGGTCGCAGGCGATCAGCGTCCCCTTGGGCCCCACGCACAAGCTGACCCACGAACCCTCCTTCTCCTTCGGCACCGAATAGAGCAACTCGACGCGAAAATCCTTGAGGACCTTGATCTTGTCCACGGGCGTGGCCGACGAGGCAAGCGCCTTTCCATCTTGGGCTCGCGCGGCCGCAGCCGAGAGAAACAAAGCGATGACGACGCAGATGCGAAACACGGAGGGCTCCTTGAGGAGGGAATTTCGGCGGGACTTAGCAGTATAAACAGAATCTTCTGCGAATGGAGTCCAAGGGGTCGGGGGTCGTTTTCGGTCCCTGTCCCAACAACAAGAAAGTCGGCGGCCGAAAACGACTCCCGACCCCGTTCACCTTGCCGTCGCCAATTGTCGAGCCAGCTTCACAGCGCCAATGACCGGCTCAGCCACGGCGACTTCGCTCGGCTTGAGACCTCGCATGGCGATCTCACTTCGCACCAGGCGTTGAAAATCCGGCTGATTGAGGAGCACGCTGCCGGCCAGCGCCAAGGGAAACCCGCGCGGAGCAAGCTGCAGCCGGCCGACCAGCGCGGCAGTCATTTTCGCCAGCTCCTTGGCCGCACCGGCGATGATCCGCTGGGAAACCGCGTCCGAAGGGGCCGATCGAAACACGGTCGCCGCCAGCGCGGCAATGCGATCGACCGACATCTCGGGCACGTAGACCTTGCCGACGAGTTGCTCGGCGTCGGTGACTCCGAACTGCACCAGGAAATGCGACAGCAAAACGGTGGGCGCGCCGCGGCCGTCCGCAGCCCGAACCGCGGCTCGCAAGCCAGCCAGCGCGATGGCGTACGCGCTGCCGTCGTCTCCCATTAGATAGCCCCAGCCGCCGCACCGCGCCGCTTGTCCGCGCTGATTTCGGCCCCAGGCCAGCGAGCCGGTGCCGCAGATCAGAGCGATCCCCCAATTCTCGGGCGATGCCGCGGCCAACAGCGGCTCGGCATCGCCTGTCACCTCGATCATATAAGCAATGCTGCGGCTTTCGGCCCAGGCCGTCATCCGCTCTTGTTCCTCGGCGCGGCCGCACCCCGCCAGCCCAAAGCACGCGGCGGCGACGGGTTGCCGCGGCAGTTTCGCCTCGGCGAACGCGGCGTCAATGGCTGCGTCGATGTTGGTCTGGGCGACGTCGAAGCCGGCGGCGCGCGGGTTGCCTGGGCCGGCCGTGCCACGGCCGAGAACATCGTGCGACACCGGGGAGCCCTCACCCGGATTGCTTCGCAAACCACCCTCTCCCGGTGGGAGAGGATTTAGAAGCGCCAGCCAGGCGACGGTCTTCGTGCCGCCGCCGTCAATGCCGAGAACCAAGGGAGCGTTTGTGCTCATCGGGGAACCGGGGGGCTTACGCCTCCCCGCTCGCCGTGCTGAAACTCCGGTCGCTCGAGCGCCCCTCGCAATTGCCCGCCGGCGCGCCGCAGCAACTGGCGCGCGACATCGGCCGAGACGCCGTGCTTGTGCGCCACCACCGCCGTCTTCAGCTCCCCGTCACAGCGGGCGAGCTGTTGCTCCGCCTGTTCTTCCGACAATCCCGTGAGCATGGCCACAATCCGCCGCGTGCGAGCCACGAGTTTGGTGTTCGTCGCCTTCAGATCGACCATCAGGTTGCCATACGTCTTGCCAAGCTGCACCATCGTGCCGGTGGTGAGCATGTTGAGCACCAGCTTCGTCGCCGTCCCCGCCTTGAGCCGCGTCGAGCCGCTGATCACTTCCGGACCCACGACCGGCGTGATCATCAGGTCGGCCGCGCCGGCCAGCGCCGAGCCGTCGTTGCACGACAGGCCGATGGCAAATGCGCCAATGTCGCGGGCATATTTCAGGCCGCCAATCACGTACGGCGTCCGCCCGCTGGTCGCAATGCCCACGATCACGTCGCCGGCACTGAAGTTGATCTTCTTCAAGTCCTCGACGGCCAACTCCGGATGATCCTCGGCCCCTTCTACTGCCCGCGTCAGTGCCGCCTGTCCGCCGGCAATCAGGCCGACTACTAGTTCCGGCGGAGTGCTGAACGTGGGGGGACATTCGGCGGCGTCGAGCACGCCTAACCGCCCGGAAGTTCCGGCGCCGAGGTAAACCAGCCGCCCGCCTGCCTTGAGCCGCTCCGAAATGACCTCGATCGCCCGGGCAATCGCTTCCGCCTCGCGGCCCACCGCCTCCGCCACGCGAGCATCCTCGGCATTCATCAGCCGGACGATCTCCAGCGGCGAGAGCGTATCGATTTGTTCCGAAGCCGGGTTGCGGGCCTCGGTGGTCATCTTTGTCATGCGGGCCGGCTCATTTGCGTGTATTCTGGTGCCGTCTTCGATCATTGTAGTTGACATGCAAACACGCAGGACAGGTTCTCAACCTGTTCAGAATTGACAGGACAGGTTGAAAACCTGTCCTACGATGCGATGACCTTGCACCTTGGCCCTCTCGATCTTCTGGTGCTGCTGGCGTATCTCGCGTCGGCAGTCGCGGTCGGACTGTGGGCCAGCGGCAAAACCCGGGACCTCGAATCGTATCTGCTGGGGGACCGTGATTTGCCGTGGTGGGCGATTCTCGGCTCGATCGTCGCCACGGAGACGAGTGCCGCCACCGTGCTCAGCGTTCCCGGCGAAGCGTATGGGCCGACGGGGATGAAGTTCCTGCAACTCGCGCTGGGGTACATCGTCGGTCGGTCGGTCATCGTGTACGTCCTGCTGCCGCTCTATTTTCGCGGTCAGTTGCTGACGGCTTATGAAGTGCTCCACCATCGGTTTGGCGGGCTGACGCGGCAGGCCGCGTCGCTTTTGTTTCTCATCGCCCGTAACTTGGGAGACGGTCTGCGCCTTTTTCTCGCCGCGATTGTCCTGCAAAAACTGGCGGCGATTCCGCTGGAACTGAGCGTCATCGTCATCGGGGCCATCTCAACGATCTACACGTTCGTCGGCGGAATGCGCTCCGTGATCTGGAACGACTGCATTCAATTCGCCGTCTATGTAGCGGGGGGAATTGCCGCCGTGATTGTGATCGCCAGCCATGTTTCCGGCGGGTTTGGGGAAATCTTCCGATTTGCGGCAGAGGAGGACAAGCTGCGTATCTTCGACTTCCGCCTTTCTCTCACCGAGCCGTACACGTTCTGGGCGGGGTTGATCGGCGGCGCCGTGCTGACAATCGGCACGCACGGCACCGACCACTCGATGGTCCAGCGGTACTTAAGCGCCAAAAGCCAGCGCGCGGCGGCCGGGGCGTTGCTCGCCAGCGGCGTGGTCGTGCTCCTGCAGTTCGCCCTGTTCCTGTTCATCGGCATCGAGCTGGCCTGCTATTTCAGCCAGCATCCGGCCGGCGAGTTGAAGAAGGATGAAGTCTTCGCCCACTTCATCGTGCACGAATTCCCGTCCAACACCGGGCTGATCGGCCTGATGCTGGCCGCCATCCTGGCTTCGAACCTTTCCAGCTCGCTCAGCGCGTCTGCCGCGGCAGTGATTAGCGACTTCAATATTCCGTGGGGGAAATCGACCGAGCCGGCGAAGCTGCTGCTCTGGACACGTCTTTTGACGATCGTGTTTGGAGTCGTGCAGATTGTGATCGGCATCGGCGCGCAGCATCTGTACGCGCTCGACAAGACGGTCGTGAATAGCGCGCTGACGATTGCTGGCTTCGTCTTCGGCCTGCTGCTGGGGGTGTTTGCCTTGGGCGTGCTGACCCGCCGCACGGGGCAGGCGGCAGCTCTGGTGGGAATGGCCGTCGGGCTGGCGGTGCTGCTGTTCCTGCAATTCGGACTCCCGCTCGCGACCAAGACCGAAAGCATGAAGGACGGCATCGCCGTCGCCTTTCCGTGGCTGGCCGTGATCGGCGCAGGGACGACTTTCATGGCGGGATGGATCGCATCGTGGCTTCAGCCGGCGTCAATCAGGCCGCCAGGAGCAACATCGTGAGCACGTGGCACTGGATGGTGGTGGGCTTGGGACTGCTGATCGGCGTGCAAGAAGCGGCTGCACAGCGATTGCCGCTGGCCAAGCCAGAAGAGGTCGGCATGGACGCCGAGCACCTGGCGCGAATCGACCAGATCGTCGTCCAAGGGATTGCCGAGAAGAAAATGCCCGGCTGCGTCGTGTGTATCGGGCGGCGAGGGAAGATTGTTTTCCTCAAGGCTTACGGCAACAGGCACGTGCAGCCGACGGAAATCGCGATGACGACTGACACGGTGTTCGACATGGCGTCGATCACCAAGCCGGTGGCGACGGCGACGAGCGTGATGCTGCTGGTCGAGCGCGGCCAGCTCAAGCTGGGGGACAAAGTCGCTTCGCTGATCCCCGAATTCGCTGCCAACGACAAAGGGGAGATCACGATCCGCGATCTGCTCATCCATCAGAGCGGTCTCTTGCCGGACAATCCGGTCGCCGATTACGAGCGCGGGTCGGACGAAGCGCTGGCGAAGATTTGCGAGTTGAAATTGCAGGCCCCGACCGGGACGAAGTTCATCTACTCGGATGTGAATTACATCCTGCTGGGCGAGATTATCCGTCGCGTCAGTGGCAAAACGGTCCACGAGTTCTCGCAGGAGAACATTTTTGGACCGCTGGGAATGAAAGAGACAGGTTATCTGCCGAGTGAGGAACTGAAGCAGCGTGCCGCGCCGACCGAGCAGCGCGACGGAAAATGGCTCCAAGGCGAGGTCCACGATCCGCGGTCGCATCTGCTGGGCGGCGTCGCCGGCCACGCCGGGCTGTTTTCGACGGCCGAAGATTTGGCGATTTACGCTCAGATGATGATTGGCGGCGGTGAGCACGGCGGCGTGCAAGTGCTTTCGCCGCGGACTGTGGCCGTGATGACCCGGGGATATAAGGTCTCCACGGGTCTCCGCGGCCTGGGCTGGGACAAGCGGACCGGCTATTCGATCAACCGCGGGGAATTGCTCACGGAATCGGCATTTGGCCACGGCGGGTTCACTGGAACAGTGCTGTGGATCGATCCCGAGCTGGAACTGTTCGTCATTTTTCTGAGCAATCGGCTGCATCCCGACGGCAAGGGGCTCGTTAATCCGCTGGCGGGAAAAATCGGCACTGTGGCGGCCGCAGCAATCCGCGACCAACCCGTAGCAGGCACACTCCGTATGCCGTCGGGCGCCGGCGGCACACGGAGTGTGCCTGCTACTTACTGCGGCATCGACGTTTTGTCGCGCGACAACTTCCGTCAGCTTGCCGGCCGCAAAGTCGGCCTGATCACCAATCACACGGGCCGCAGCCGCGAGGGAGCAAGTACTGTCAAGTTGCTGCACGACGCGAAAAACTTCGAACTGGTCGCCCTCTTCAGTCCCGAGCACGGCTTTGAAGGCAAGCTCGATATTGCCAGGATCGGCGACACGCAGGATCAGGGGACCGGCCTGAAAGTGCTTAGCCTCTATGGCGAGACGCGCAAGCCAACGAAGGAAATGCTCGACGGCCTCGACACGCTGGTCTTCGACATCCAGGACATCGGTGCCCGCTTTTACACCTACGTCTCCACGATGGGCGAGGCGATGAAAGCCGCCGCCGAACATGGCAAGCGGTTCGTCGTTCTCGACCGGCCCAACCCGATCGGCGGCACGCAGGTCGCCGGGCCAATGCTCGACCGGGGACGTGAGTCGTTCATCGCCTTCCACCGATTGCCCGTGCGGCACGGCATGACCATCGGCGAGCTGGCCCTCATGTTCAAGGCGGAACTGAAACTTGACCTTGATTTGCAGGTGATCGAATGCGAAGGCTGGCGGCGGAGCGATGCGTTCGATGCCACCGGCCTCGTATGGGTCAACCCGTCCCCGAACATGCGCAGCCTGACGCAGGCGTTTCTCTATCCGGGCATCGGCCTGTTGGAAACGACCAATCTTTCGGTCGGTCGCGGCACCGACACGCCGTTTGAAGTCATCGGCGCCCCGTGGCTCGATGGCCGCAAGCTGGCACTCGAATTGTCCTCCCGCCGAATTCCTGGCGTGACGTTCGTGCCGATCGAGTTCACGCCTTCGTCGAGCAAGTTCAGCGGCGAAAAGTGTGGCGGCATTAACATCGTCATCACCGATCGAACCAGGTTCGAGCCGCTGTGCACCGGGCTGGAGATTGCCCTCATGCTGCGAAAGCTGTATCCGGAACAGTGGGACGCCAAAGCCTACGACCGGCTGCTGGGGAATCAAGCGACGCAGGAGGCTATTTTGGCGGACAAGTCCATCGACGAGGTGCAAACGGCAGCTCGCGAGGGCGTGAGCGACTTTCTGCGCCGGCGGACGAAGTATTTGATCTATGAGTGACCAAGTCACCATTGGCCTGGAACGCATCCTCGAGACGCCGCCGCCAATATCGCTGGCCGGCCGCCGCTTTGGCCTGCTCATGAACCAGGCGTCGGTCGATCGTCACTTCCGCTACGCCTGCGACCTGCTCGCCGAGCGCTATCCCGACCAGCTTGCCGCCCTCTTCACCCCGCAGCACGGTCTGTGGGGGGAGCAGCAGTCCAACATGATCGAGTCGCCGCACGGCACGTACCGTTTGCGTAGGCCGGGCTTCCCAGCCCGGCAACAGGACGGGCTGGGATGCCCGTCCCACCAGCCGCTCGGCATTCCGATCTACAGCCTCTACAGCGAGACACGGCGGCCGACGCCGGGGATGCTCACCGGCCTCGATTGCTTCGTCATCGATTTGCAAGATGTCGGCACACGCGTCTACACGTTTGCCTGGACCGTCCAGCAATGTCTGCATGCCTGCGCCGAAGCAAACATCCCGGTCGTGATCCTCAACCGCCCCAATCCGCTTGAACGGACCGTGGAAGGCCCGCTGCTGGAGCCGGGCTACGAGAGCTTCGTCGGCGGAGCGACGATTCCACTGCGGCACGGCCTCACGCTCGGCGAGCTGACGCGGTTGATGAATGCCGAGCAGCAGATCGGTGCGGAGGTGGAAGTCGTACGTAGTAGGCACACTCCGTGTGCCGTCGCCGACAACGGCACACGGAGTGTGCCTACTACTTATTGGGTCCCGCCATCGCCCAACATGCCGCGGCTCGAAACCGCACTCGTCTATCCCGGCCAAGTCCTTCTCGAAGGGAGCAACCTCTCCGAAGGCCGCGGCACGACGAGGCCCTTTGAAGTCTGCGGCGCGTCGTTCGTCGATCCGTTTGCTTTGGTAGATGAACTCGATGCCTATCCACATCCGGGCCTGGCTCTCCGGCCCATCCGATTTGTCCCCACGTTCGACAAGTGGCAGGGCCAAAGCTGCGGCGGTGTGGCGCTGCACATCGTCGATCCGGATGCGGTCCGATCGGTCTCCTTCACTGTCTCGCTGCTGGCTGCCGTCAAGCGACTCTACCCGCGCGACTTCGCCTGGCTGCCGCCGCCGTATGAATACGAGCGCGAGAAAATGCCGATCGACATCTTGTTTGGCTCCGCGCGTCTGCGCAAGCGGCTGGATCAAGACTTGCCGCTAACGGCTGAGGATATTGCCACGCTCACGGCAATGGACGAAGCAGCCTGGGAACGGCGAACCGCTCCGTTTCACATGGATCGCTGAATGCCACGTGCATTTTGCTCGCGGCGCGTCCATAATCCCGGTTCGTCGATCCACCCGCTCTTGCTGGAGCCGTATTTTATGCGCCAAGCCATCCTCGCCGCGTGCTTGCTTGTTCTTGCCGTTGCCGCTCCCCTTTCTGCCGAGGTCACCCGCTGGGAAATCACGAAGCGCGAGCCGTACGCCGAGGGCAAGCCGCTGGGCAAGCGCGGCCCTTACGAACGGTGGACAGGCAAGGTCCATTTCGCCCTCGACCCGGCCGATCCCGCCAACAAGGGGATCGTCGATCTCGACCTGGCCCCGCGCAACGACAGCGGCAAAGTCGAATTCTGGGCCGACTTCGAGATGCTCGTCCCGGTGGACCGCAGCCAGGCCAACGGCGCCGTCTTCTACGAAGTCAACAACCGCGGCAACAAGACCGCGCCCGGCATGTTCGACACGAATGCCGAGGAGTTTCTCTGCCGGCAGGGCTTTGTCGTGCTGTGGAGCGGCTGGATCGCGGAAGTGCTGCCAGATCAGGGGCGACTGCGGATGCGGGCCCCTATCGCATCCGAGAACAACCGCCCGCTCCGCGGCGTCGTCCGCCAGGAAGTGATTGTGGACAAGCACACGCCGCGCGTTTCGCTGGCTCACCGCGGCGTGCAAGGCAGCTATCGCCCGTTTGGCCGGGGCATCCAGTGGGGTCCATTGACCATGCGGGAGCGCGAAGCCGATTTACGCCAACCAGTGCCGCGGGCCGATTGGAAGCTCCTGGTCAAGGAAGTGTATGACGACTCGCAGCCCTGGCCGCTGCCGATCGTCGAGCTGGAAGTCGAAGGGGGGCTCAAGCCCGGTTGGATTTACGAACTCGTCTACCAGGCGGAAGGGTCGGTCGTGCAAGGCGTGGGACTGGCCGGCATCCGGGACATTATCTCGGCACTCAAGTACGGCGACTCCGAACAGAGCAATCCGCTGCTGGCGGACGGCGGCAAGCCGCTCATGAGCCGCGCCCTCGGCTTCGGAACGTCGCAAAGCGGCCGCTGCATCCGCCATTTCCTCTGGGACGGATTCAATGCCGACGAAAACGGGCGCAAGGTCTTCGACGGCGTGATCTCGCACGTCGCCGGCGGCGGGCTGGGCTCGTTCAATCATCGCTTCGCCTCGCCGACGCGGACCAACGGCCAGCACGACGAGCATCTTTTCCCGGCCGATTATTTCCCGTTCACGTATGGCGACGAGAAGGATCCCTTCGTAGGCCGCGACTCCGTCGCGCGCCCCGCTGGGTCCGCCGCGGAGCGGCGGCCTACGGATACCGACGGCATTCTGGCGAAATCGCGGGCGACGAACACCGTGCCCAAGGTTTTCCACACCCAGTCGTCGAGCGAGTACTGGCATCGCAGCGGCTCGCTCGTCCACACCGATCCGCTGGGACAGCGCGACAGCGAAATTCCGCCCGAAGTGCGGCTCTACACTTTCGGCGGCACGCAACACGGCCCCGGCGGAGGCACTCCCGGGCCAAAAGGGGGCGGCAAGCTGCCGTCGAATCCGGCCGACTACCGTCCGCTGCTGCGCGCCTTGCTCGTGGCGCTGGATGCGTGGGTGAAAGACGGCGTCGAGCCGCCGCCAAGTGTGTATCCGAAAATTGCCGACGGCACGCTCGTCGGTTGGAAGAAGGAAGAAAGCGGCTGGCCCGATGTGCCGGGAGTCGACTATCCGCAGGTGATCCAGCAGCCGCCGTTTTTGTTCCGCGGTCCTGATTGGGAAGCCAAACGCATCGCCACCATCGAGCCACCGGAGATCCGTGGTCATTACGGCGTGAAAGTTCCCGTGATCGGTCCCGACGGCAACGAGCGCGGCACGCTCAACCTGCCGGCGATCCTGGTGCCGGTAGCCAGTTACACAAGCTGGAACCTGCGCGACGAATCGATCGGTGCGGCAGGAGAACTGCTCTCGCTGCAAGGGTCGTACATTCCGTTTTCCAGGACCAAGGCCGAGCGCGAGAAAGCCAAAGATCCGCGGCCAAGCCTGGAAGAGCTTTACAAGGGCTACGCCGACTATGAGCAGAAGTACTTGTTTGCCGCCGAGCAGCTCGTGAAAGGCCGCTACATGTTGCCGGAAGATCTGCCGCGGCTCAAAGCGCTGTGCGAGAAGTTCAAACCGGCATTTGAGTGACCAGCGGCTGGCCACTCCTGGTGGGAGAGGCGTCATGATCCGCAAGCTGAAAAGCGGCAAATATCGCCTCTATTCCCGCAAGAAAGACCCCCAGACCGGCAAACGGCGCAACCTGGGGACGTTCGCCACCCGGGCCGCTGCAGAGAAGCACGAGCGGGCCGTGCAATTCTTCAAGCGCCGCGGCTAGTCGTCGTTCTTCTTTCTTCTTTCTTCGCTCGCAGAGCACACTTCGCACTCGTGCAGCAAGCGCCATTTTGGGCTGCTATCGGGCAAATTGTCGTCCCTGGGGATGACGTTCTTGCGCGTGCTGGCGGTTCGACGCGTTCTTTCCGGCAAAAAAGGCAAAAATTCGCCCAAGGGCACAGCATGTGCAATGCCGGGGACGAGGCGGTGCACCGCGGGCTTCGCGGATTGGGGGGTGCACCGCCCCATTTACTTCTTTTCTGGGGGCGGCTCTTAAGGGAGGACACAATGAAGACACATGCGATGTTTACCCGAATGGCGCAGCTAGCCGTCGTAGGCTCGGTGACCGCGCTATTGGCCGTACCCGGTTGGTGCCAGGTGCCGGCAGTGCCGAAAGTCAAGGGCGCCGTCGAACCGGCGGCAGGAGCGGCGCGCGAGGCTGCTGGCCAGGCTCGCAAGGCCGGCCGGGACGCAGCCAAGGACGCGCGCGGCGCGGCCAAGGAAGCGCGGGAAGCGGGCCGCGACGCGGCCGAAGATGCTCGCAAAGGCACTGCCGATGCGACCAAGGGCGCTCGCCGCGATGCGCGCGAGGCCCGGGAAGCGGGACGCGAGGCCGGGCGGGCTGCCCGCCGTGGAGCGCGCGAGTTCACCGCCGACAATGTCCGCCCCGCCGACATGGGCGTGTGGTTCAGCGGCGGCGCCGCGGCCGACGGCCTGATCATTGCCGACGTGGCCGCGCAAGGCGCCATCGCCAAGGTCGGCTTCCAGGAAGGTGACCGGATTGTTTCGATCAACGGGACCCCGGTTCGCGCCGAGGCTGACTTTGTGCGGCTGCTGCTGGCCGACGACATCCGCAGCGAGCGCGTGCCAGTGATCGTCCTGCGTGACGGAAGCGAGCAGACGCTCTATGTCCAGCCCGCGCTGCTGTATGACGAGATCGCCTGGTACGATCCGTTCTGGCAATATGGTCTGGTGATTGACGACCGCGTTCCTGACCGCATCACCGTCCTCCGCGTCTATCCGCGGACCCCCGCCTACTACGCGGGCTTGCGGGCCGGCGATGTGATCGTTAGCGCCGGCGGCGACCGCATTGCCGCCGTGACTGACTTCTCGCGAATCATCTCGGAAGCCGAGGGCCCCTTGGCGCTCCAGGTTTCGCGGGCCAATCGGACGCGCGAGATCCAGCTCGATGCCAGCGGGACCGTCAGCGGCGACTCGAGGGCCACGCTGCGGCCGGAGATCCGGACGGAAGCTGAAGGTCGCGTCGAAGGTCGGGCGACGGGCCGCGCCGAGGGGCGCAAAGGCACGGCGCCGGAAAGCGACCCACCGGCGACCACCAAGCCGCGGCTGGAAAAACAGCCCAAGGCAGGAACGCCGCGCGTCGAAAAGCCGGCCGTGGAGAAGCCGGATATCGATCTGGATGTCCCAGCGCCGGCCGCTCCGAAGACCCCCGCTGTCCCCAAGACACCGCGGCTCCCCAGGCCGTAGCGGGAACGTAAGTCTCTAAAGAAAACCAGTCCAGGGTGCGCTGCGGCGCACCCTGGCAGTGGGGCGCACGAAAGTCCCAGCCACGGAGGAGCATTCTCATGCATTCCGATCTCATTCACCGGCGCATGCGGGAGGTTCATGCCACCTGGTCCCCCCAGGAGCGCCTGGCGCGGGCCGAAGCAGGACGGCGCCGTATTCGCCGTCTCCTGAAGTTGATTGCTCCGGCGAAAGCCGGTCCGGTCGCACTCCAGGCCCGCACCGCCTGCTTCACCGCCAGATAAAACGCCCAGCGGCAGCACGGCGCCGCAGTCACCCCACACCCCACGGCCCACGCAGCCAGCGATCTACTTTCGCGCTTTCCGGCGCTGCGGCTTCGTCTTGGGCTTTCCGCGACCGACGCCGTTGTAGTCCCCCCATTCGTCCTCGACCTGCGGATCGGGACCCGACGGATTGAGAAATGTCGCCCGGGCGATGATCCGGAACTCGCCCGTCGTCGCTGGCATGGAACCGACGTAGGTATCCACCTCGCCGGGACTCGTCGAAATAGAAAGTTGCGCCGGACTGCCGCTGGAGCTCCCCGTGTCGTACCAGGCTTCGACGGTGCTGACGTTCAGAACTCCCTTGGCCCAGACTTTGACAAACGTCTCTCCCATCACCAGCGGCAATTCGCCCGGAATGGGATAAATGATTCGCGCCTCGTAGTCCGCTCGGCCTCCCGGCTTCTTGGCCATGATGGTGTAACTCCTGTTGGGAAACAATGCTGAGATGAAAGTCGGCCAGTTCGGGATGATGCCAGCCCGCTGGCCGGAATAACTCACCGGCTCACGGCTCAGGTCGCCTGAGCGACTCGAATTTCGCGTCGGTAAACGTCGTCCCGCCCGAGCTGTTGGTGACCCCGAATCGCCCCTGGCACGGGGGCAGCGGCCAGCGGGAAATTTTCGCTGGTTCGGTCAATGCCGAAAATGTTTTACCCTGCGAGCGGACGTCGGCAATCTGCCCTCCCTTCACCGTGACTTCCAGGATCAACCGATCCAAGGGCGGATCGTCGAGCGGGACGCTGGCGACCCTGTTGCGTTTGCTGATCACGAATCTTCGGCCGGGCAATTCCTCGAGCGTCAATAGCTCTCGCTCAACGAGTGCCGGGCCGCCGGCAGTGCGGCTGACGGTGATCGCCTGGCACTCCCACAAGCTCCGCTTATCCTCCGGCGACAAACGCCGCAGCCCCAGGAACAGGCCCGAGCTGCCGATCGGCCCCGACTTGGTCATCCGGACTTGCAGCCGATACCAGTCCGACTGCGTCGTGCCCAGTCCCAGCAGCGTGGTGGTGGGCGAATCCATGCGGACGTGCCGCTTGAAGCGATGCTCCCAGTGTTCCTCCCCCTTGGCCTTGGCAAAAATCTCCTCCGGCGGCCGATCCAGGAGATCCACCGGCTCCATGAGCCCTGCCATGCGATCGACGCGAAACGGTACTTCGGGCGGCAGGAAAATTGCTACCGCCACGCACGCGATCAGCACGCAGCCGGCCAGCACCAGGACGGGGCGCACCCAGCGGGGCCACGGCCTGCGCCGCCGCGGCGCTGTTTCAACTTCGCCGCGCTGCCAGGGGGCCAGCGCCTGCGCCAGGTCGCCGGCCGTCGAATAGCGCTGGTCCGCTTCTTTCGCCAGGCACTTGAGGCAAACCTGTTCCAGCTCCGCCGGGATTGTGTCGTCGATTTGCCGCAGGGGCCTGGGAAGCCGGTGCAGAATCTCGTCCCGCATTTGCGCCGGCGTGCCGCTGAACGGGCGGCGGCCGGTGAGCATCTCGTACAGCAGTACGCCCAGGCTCCAGATGTCGGAGCGGCCGTCCAGCCGGTGGACGTCGCCCCGGACCTGCTCCGGAGACATGTAGGCCACGGTCCCCGCCTTCTCCCCCACGCGCGACCGCTGCTGGTCCTCGTGCACCGCCAGGCCGAAGTCGGCGATCTTCACGTGCCCGTCGGCATCGAGCAGGATGTTCCCCGGCTTGAGGTCGCGGTGCACGAGCCCCTTTTTGTGCGCGACGTGCGCGGCACTGGCCGCCTGCGCGATGATTTGCGCGGCCCGCTGCACCGGCAGCTTTCCCTGCGCCAGCGCGGCCTTCAGCGACTCCCCTTCGACGTACTCCATCGCGATGTAGCAGCTCTTGTCCTCGCTGCGGACGACGTCGTAGATGGCCACGATGGCCGGATGCTTCAGCCCGGCGGCAATCCTGGCCTCCTCCAGAAACGAGCGGACGCTCTCATCGGTCGTTTCGTCGGCAAATTTGGGAACTTTGATGGCCACCGGCCGGTTGAGGTCCGGATCGTGCGCCAGGAAAACGGTTCCAAATCCACCTTGCCCCAGCCGCGAGCGGATCTGGAAGCGGCCGATGCTCGCCGGCGGGGACAGCGGCGGCGCGAGCGTCCACTGCGGCGCGGCGGCAGTCGTTCGCTCCAGCGCCGCCACTGGCTCGACCCGCCCCAGTTCGCTCGAGCCGGAATCGAGGTCGCGGAGCGTGTCCATCGTGGCCGATTCCTGTCCCCGCTGGGCAATGGCCTTGGCCGCCGCTTGCATGCGCAGGCAGCCTGGCTCCTGGACGGGATGCGACTGGTGCACCGCCTCCCGCAGCCGGCGGGCCAGAGAGTCGCTGTCCGCGGCCAGCCCCCGCAGCGTCTCGTCGCACGTGGTGCAGTGAGTTACGTGGTCGGCAATCGTGAGCAGCTCTTGTTCGGAAAGTTTTCCGGATGAAAAGGCGGTCAGCGCGTCCGCGCTGGGGCAGCCTTGCCCGGCGGCCGAAGCCACGAACGACTCTCGATTACCGTCGGTCTTACCCATCAGATTCCCGAACACTAACCCGAAGCGTAAGCGAGGAATGAATCGTAAGCGAGCGAATTGCGCGTCTTCACCCGCGCCTCTCGCTCACGCTTCGGGTTTATGTTAGGCGTTCTACGTTTCGGCCGGTATCAGCCCCGCAAACTCCTCGCGCACGCGCCGCAGCACGCGAGATTTGGCCAGATAGATGACATTCACGCTCACGTTCAGTTCCTCGGCGGCCTCGGCCGGCGCGATCCCGTCGATCACCACGCGGTAAAAGGCCGTCCAATCCCGATCCGAAAAC
>Ga0075428_100004351_pt1 | contig 15621 bp, 12 predicted proteins | sample RhiMetdeltSRZDD2_FD_75291 | JGI IMG/M metagenome (GOLD analysis project Ga0075428, IMG submission 75291) | Populus rhizosphere microbial communities from Tennessee, USA - Rhizosphere MetaG P. deltoides SRZDD2 | ecosystem: Host-associated > Plants > Roots > Rhizosphere > Soil | place: USA... | reverse complement strand
CCGTTCTCTTTCAGTATTCTGGCGGAGCCTACCTATGTCGCGTTGATTTATACAGGCCTTTGGCTGTTTTGGACGCAATATAATAATCCCAAAACCTGGAAGGCTGGACTTCTAGGTTTCATTTTTGGCCTCGCCTTTTTGACCAGGATCGAGGGATTTGCCAATCTCTTCGTTATCCCTTTTTTGCAAGGAGTCCTTATCTTTTTCGGACAACCCAAGGAAAACAATTTCAGGCGCTACGTAGGCTGGACAACCGTCTTTATGCTGTCGTTCTCACTGCTAGCCGGTGCGCACATCTGGCGGGTGAGCCACAAATTCGGATATTTTGCGATCGACGAGAGGCAGGTGTGGACACTTATTCTCCAGGCGCCAGATGGACGGTCCTACGACGAGAAATTAGGTGGCCTGGATTATAGCCCAAGCCAGGTGAATCTGGATTACGTCAGGGCCCACCCCGAAGTGCAGGCACGATTCGCGTCAAACATGAGCATCAAACAGACTGTCAAAGGGTATGTCAAGACTGTGCTTGTCAACCTTGCCGATCTTTACCAGAACAAATTGAATCTCTTGATTGGTCCATTAGGATTGCTGTTCTTTTGTGTGGGACTTTATGCCTTGTTCAGATCCAAGCACCCTCGGGACGGATTTCTCGTATTAGCCTTCCTTACCTTCAACTTGGTGGGCCCGCTGCTTTACCAGGTACAAATACGGTACATCGCAGTCATCTTTCCCCTTATGATGCTGGTAGCGGGGATAGGTATAGTCCATTTAGCCGGATCCGTAGCGGCCCTGTGGAAACGGACAAGCGCGACGGAAAATGCCCTGTGCGTCGTGTTTTTGTTTGCGTTGCTAGCAGCATGGATCCGGCCGCTTTATGGGTTTTATAGCGCCCCGAGAACGATCAATGGTGAATACAGCCCGGAATCCCTGCGCGAGCCTGCTCGTATCATCAAGGAGATTAAGGAGAAGGAATTACTGCGACCTCCAATCTTGTCCGCACGCAAGGGCTACCTCACTTATCACGCTGAAGCAGAACCCGCCGCCTTGCCATATACTAACATGGAGGGGCTTATCAAGTTCTGTACGTTAAACAAAGTGGATTTTATCTTTCTGGAATATGGGCACATTGGGAAACACCCGTTTTTAGCGGTCTTTGCTGCCGGGAAGCCTCTTCAAGAGTTTGCGCTGCTGTATCGAGGAACCGATGCTTTCGGTCGAAAGTTGGAACTTTACCGGTTTCAAAAGACACCGTAAGGCCCTTGTGAGAAAAGACGTGCACAATGAAAAGGATGGAGTCGGTCACTCGATGGGAAAAACACGAGACTCCCGTCGGTGGCGACCGACCGAGATGTATTCCTGATCGGTGCTGATTCCGGCAATGACAAAAAAGAAGCGTGGTAGAGCAACATGAGATGGGTCGTGCTCGCAGCCATGACCATCCTGCCTGGTTCTTGGCTTACCTTTGGCATCTCACCCGATGAACTCAACTGGCGCACGCGGTTGGCTCTTGGGGCAGCTTTGTCGCCGATCGTCTTAGCGATCCAATTGTATGTGTTGCGAATCCTGAATGTTGGTTTTGCCCCGGCTGTTCTTGTCATTCTGGTCGTTAACCTGCCGTGCCTGATCTTTATGACGCGAAGTTTGCGTAGATTCGATTTCGGTCAATTGTCGACAACCTTCTGGGTTGCAGCAGTAATGCTTTCTTCTCTCATTGGATTGATGCTGATGGTGTGGGTGACCATACCGAATTTTCGAACTGTCGCATGGCATGCTTTATTGCATACGGATATCGTTTATCTTATCGCCAGGAATTCCTTTTTGCCTGAAGAACCTGACATGGCGAATATAGCCCTGGCTGCTCCTTGGATGGACCACGTCTACTGGAGCATTACCGGCTGGTTAACCGACTGGCCTCCAACGGTCCTTTATCCAATAAGCAATATTATCTGGCTGATTATTGCCTTCGTGCTGGGATATGAGTTGGCTTCGCGCGGGCTTGGCCTTCATGGTTCCTCCGCTCTGCTGAGTTCAGGGCTAATGTTCGTTGGAACAAATACTGTTGGAGCACTTGCCTACTTTGTCAGCGGCAAGAATTGGCTTCTCGGCGATACCCGCTACACGCCGATTTTAGGTAAGTATTTCGGTTTTGAAACGATACCATTCGCTCTTGCCTTGATTAACGGTCTTTCACTAGTGTGTGTTCTCATTCTTGAGAGAAAAACGAAATCTCTTTGGTGGTTGGCTCCCATTGTGCTTGTTGCCTTGGGTTTGGTCTATCCCATTCTATTTCCCGTTGGTTGTCTATTAGTTGCCTTTACGATACTTCTGCTCTTCAAACAAAGTCCAAGTGACTCTCAACATTCGAAATGCATTCGGTGGCAGCTCGTTATCGGGTTTCTTGCCAGTCTAATCGTGGTCTTCGGCTATTTGGGCCACGTTACGGCAGAACGTTCCATTTCAACGTTTCAAATCCACACACTTGATAGGTTCAAGACTACTACCAGGTACGCGGTCGTGGCTCTCCTGCCGTTTCTTATCCTTGGACTACCTTTTGTGATTAGAGGCGTTCTGGTTCGCCGCAGCTCCACAATACTGTTAACAGCAGCGGGAGTCAGCTCGATTGGCTTTTACCTTCTGTTTGATCTAGCCAATATGGAATACAAATTTATATTGGCGGCGACGCTGCTGCTCATGCCACTCACGGCTGGAGGAGTCGAGATCCTGTTCAGGCAATCTTTACGCGTGCGTTGGGTCGTCTCTGCGGTCACTCCTCTGGCGTTGGTTCTATTTTTTGGGTTGTTCATATTCAAGACGGGAATACAGGTACCGGATAATCTCGGAAACACACCAAAAATCGTGGAGGAGTCATTTTGGCTGCGGCTTGATAAGAATGAAGCCGATTCCGGTTGGACCGATGCTGTGCATCAGATGACTCCTGAGGATACGATCTTAGTCGTTCACAATTCACGTATTCACATTCCACCATTTGCAAATCGCTCGCTATTTTTTCCAGGTCTTGGCGAAGGGCGCGCCATGGCGGGTTACAGCGTGAACAAACGCCGCTACTTGCTAGTGGAGCGAGGCTATTCGAGGGTAAGCTTTGATCTTAGATCTAAGACGGTGGAGTCGCTATACTCCGAAACCGACGCAAAAAAGCTGGCCGGAGTTGTCAACGGTCTTCTGACATTTCATAGACCCATTGCAATTCATTTTCCCTACCGTGACACGCCCTCCTTGATTTGGATGAGGCAAAATAACATTGGGTCGGAGCTTTATTCGGATTCAGGAAACGTCATCTGGTTTATCAACGGCCGTGCGAATAGCCTTTAATCTACGGATAATCAGAAATTATCCCCATAGATGCAGTCGGTCAAATTCACGTAGCGAATAGATTTTACCGACCACTTCAACCGAATAATTGCCACAACTTTAACTGCCAGCGAATGAGAAACCTTTGCTTCCCCTCGGAAGAAGGCCATAAATCCATCGTTCGTATACCTTTGAGGCTTCCAAGTTATGCGGCTGAACCGGGATAAAAATGGGGCACTTTTCCTCCGCAGAGGTGACGACGTGCCAGATGGTTCCGATGGTGGCGCGGAAATGACTCGCGATCGCACAATTCGTCGTGGTGGGTGGCGTATTAAGGTCTTACTGCTTCTTCTCTCAGCGTTTCTATGCATTGTATCCGCGGAGGTGACGGCGCGAGCTTTCTGGTCTCTATCCTATGGAGTTCCTTTTCGCGATCCAGGTCGCATCCTTTACGCCTACTACCCAGAGCTACGGAGGGTTGACGGTGAACGCCCCACCCATGGTGACAAATTCTACGATATTCTGTTCCTTGGAGGATCGACACTGCATAGGGACTTTAGTCAAGTAGAGCAGGTTCTGCTCGAAGAACTGGCCTACAAGGGTCACCGCAACGTACGCATCTTCAATCTCGCTATGACATCGCACACCTCACGCGACAGCTGGATTAAGTATGGTGCACTTGGCGCTGCCCGCTTTGAACTGGTGCTTTTTTATGACGGCATTAACGAGACCCGCGCCAACAACGCTCCTCCGGAGATATTCCGCGAAGACTACAGTCATTACTCTTGGTACGAGGATGTCAACATGCTGGCCTCTTATCACGGGACGGCTTCTTTCGCTTTGCCCTATACCCTACGTCATCTTGTCAACCAGATGCGGCGGCACCTGACGAAGGATTCTTATGTCCCTATTAATATGCCCCGTAAAGACTGGGTTCAATATGGACGGGACTCCCGCAGCGCCGTGTCCTTCAAGCACAACCTGAGTGCCATTATTGAGCTCGCCAGACGGCGAGGTGACGGGTTGCTGCTGACGACGTTCGCAACCTACGTCCCCAAAGACTATTCACTCGAGAGCTTTCTGAAAAAGAGCCTCGACTATGGTCTACATCTTTACTCCTTCAGGATGTGGGGCGCCCGCGAGCATGTCCTGGAAACCGTAGCTGTACAAAACGAGATCGTACGCAGTTTGGCGGCCCAGCATGAAGGCGTACTGTTCGTGGACCAAGCAAATCTAATGGCGGGGTTCCCCCGCTACTTCAATGACCCCTGCCATTTCACTGTCGTCGGTTCCTCGATCTTTGTGCAGCATCTGCTTAGGGTCTTGCTTCCACGGCTCGAGAACGGAAAAGCCGCCGGAGCAACGGCCGGTGATGCTCAGGGAAGCCTATGAGAAAACCCTTAACGCTTTGCGTGGCCTTCCCACGCTCGCGCTGTTACCCACTGCGCAGTGGGACCAACCAGCCCAAGGAAATAGCTGAGACCAAGAGCGCCGAGGCATAACAGGGAGGCATACCGCACTATTGGCCGAGGAGAATAACCATGGACATTCTTAGAGACCATGTCGCATATAAAATCGAGCGGTCCGTTGGCACCAGCTCGATTTTCAATAAACCTCTGGTTTCGCTGGTTGTACCTGCTTACAACGAGGTTTCGATAGTGGAGAAGAATCTTGCCAAGTTGTCCCGATACATGGAATCGCTCGAGGATGAGTATCGCTGGGAAATGATCGTCGTCAACGACGGTAGCAGCGACGAAACCGGAGCATTGATAGATGCGTTCGCTAGGACCAGAGACAACATTCATGCCTTGCATCACTTGAATAATTTCGGTGTTGGCCAGGCGTTCAAAACCGCTTTCGACCACTGCCGGGGAGACTATGTCGTAACATTGGACTTGGACCTGAGCTATACGCCCGACCATATTGGCAAGCTCTTGTGCAAGATCAGGGAGACCGGCGCCAAGATTGTGGTGGCCTCTCCATACATGAAAGACGGCAGGGTCTCCAATGTGCCTTGGTTGAGGCGGGTGTTGAGCGTCTGGGCCAATCGATTCCTGTCCATGACCGCCAAGGGCGACCTGTCGACTCTGACCAGCATGGTCCGAGCCTATGACGCAAAGTTTTTGCGGACACTCGATCTCAGGTCGTTGGGGATGGAGATCAACCCGGAAGTCGTCTACAAAACCATGCTACTGCAAGCTCGGCTCGAAGAGATCCCTGCGCATTTGAACTGGGAGCTCCAAAAGGCGGAAGGAATCAAACGAAGATCGAGCCTCAAATTGCTGCGGCACACGTTCGCCATGCTGGTTTCGGGGTTTCTGTTTCGGCCGGTTATGTTTTTCATTATTCCGGGTCTTGCGTTGTTGGTGTTTGCCCTCTATGTCAATACTTGGACTGTTATTCATTTCATCGCGCAATACCAGGCGGTTCCCGAATATTCTTGGTTTTTTACCCGGGCCTCGGTAGCGGTGGGGGCTGCCTACAGTCAGTTTCCCCACACTTTCATCGTCGGTCTGCTGGCGTTGATGTTGTCCATTCAGCTCATCAGCTTGGGAATCCTCGCGCTGCAGAGCAAGAGCTATTTCGAGGAGATATTTCACCTGGGTACCAGCATCTACCGTGCGACCCGCGAGCAAGGAGGGACCGAACATCGATGATTCCGTTTCGCTTTGGAGAAATTTGTTGGAAGAGAAGTTAATGACCAAGTCAGTGAAAAGAGTTCTGGTTACCGGTGTTGCCGGATTTCTCGGGTCCCATTTGTTGGATAAACTCTTGGCGTCAGGACATGAAGTCGTCGGCATGGACAATCTGTCGATGGGCAAACGGGAAAACATTGATGCGCATCGCGATAACCGTGCCTTTTGCTTTCTTGAAAGGGACGTTACGGAACCGTCCAGCTTTTGCTCTCTGGAAGGGCATTTTGACTGCTTGGTCCACCTGGCGGCGTTCAAGATTCCCCGCTATGGGAACGCGCTCGACACTTTGAAAATAAACCACAAAGGATCGGAGAACGCCCTAGAATTTGCCCGCCAGGCGGGTTGCAAATGCGTCTTGGCCTCGACTTCAGACGTATATGGCCGCAATCCGCGCATACCGTTTCATGAAGACGACGACTCGGTTATCGGATCTTCGAAGGTGGCGCGTTGGAGCTATGCTGTATCGAAACTTTTCGACGAGCACTTGGGTTTTGCCTATCAAGAGAGTTTCGGTATTCCGGTTACGGTTCTCCGCTTTTTCGGCTCTTACGGGCCGCGTCACCACCTAAGTTGGTGGGGAGGCCCCCAGTCGGTTTTTATCAATGCCGTCCTGAACGATCGTGAGATTCCGATTCACGGCGACGGTCTCCAGACGCGCACCTTTACCTATGTCTCCGATACGGTGGAGGGGATCTATGCGGCGATCGTCAAGCCCGAGGCCGACGGTAAGATTTTTAATATCGGCAGCGCGCACGAGATTACCATCCTGGAGCTGGCGCAAACGATCAAGCGGCTTAGCAATACGCCGGGTGAATTAAATCTCAAATTTATCTCTTACCAATCCTTCACTGGTAAGAAATATGAAGACGTTCGGCGGCGCGTGCCTGATGTTTCTCGATGTGAACGCATCTTAGGGGTGAAGGCTAGAGTAGGGTTGGAAGAGGGACTGATACGCACGATCGAGTGGCAGCGGGGTATCAATCAACGAATCAATCAAGCCGAGGAAGCTTCTGGCATTTCCGTTCTGTAAACAAGAAAACGTTCACGACAGCGCCCCAGAGTACGCAGAGTTCGGAAACTATTTAATCTTGGTCCTCCGTGCCCTCCGTGGTTAGCCACACGAAAGCCTGAACACCCGAGTATGAAGATTGGCATCATTGGCGGCGGCCCGATGGGGCTGGCCTTAGCTTATCGTCTTTCGGCCAAGGGCCACCACGTTAGTGTTTTTGAGCGGGAGAGACAGCTTGGGGGGCTTGCCACCTATCATGATTTCGGCGCGTTTTACTGGGACCGTTTTTATCACGTCATTTTGCCGTCAGATCGCTCCTTGATCGGTTTCCTGACGGAAATCGGATTGGCGGATAAATTGCGCTGGTCGCCGACATCGACCGGCTTTTATGTGGACGAGCGGTTTTACTCAGTGAGCAATAGTTGGGAATTCTTACGATTTCCCCTGGTAAGTCTCTGGGGAAAGTTCAGGCTAGTGGTGACCCTATTGTACTGCTCGCGCATTCGCAACTGGCAACGGCTTGAAAAGATTACGGTGGAAGACTGGTTGATCAAGACCTGCGGGCGAACCACCTATGAGAAAATGTGGAAACCTTTACTCTTGGCTAAACTGGGCGAGAGCTATCGGCGCGTATCGGCGATTTTTATTTGGACCTACATCAAGCGGCTCTTTTCGGCGCGCGATTCTTCCGTCCACTCCAAAGAGTCTCTCGGTTACGTTTCGGGCGGCTACAAAACGGTATGGGACCGACTGGAGGAGTTGATTCATGCCGGAGGAGGGGAGATCTTGACCGGCGCCTCCGTGCGGGGAATCGTTCCTAGTTCCGAGGGAGGCCTGTGGGTTGAGCACGACAAAAGTAGAAAACACTTCGACAAGGTCATTTTCACCGGGCCGGTGAATGTTTTGCGGATGGTTGCCGGGCCAGAGCTGTTGAGTCTGGCAAATGGCGGTGGCGCGGTGGAGTACCTGGGTGTCCTATGCATGGCGCTGGTAACACGAAAGCCTCTTGTGCCGTATTACGTCGTCAATATCGCAGACGAGCGCATCCCATTTACAGGAGTCATCGGCATGAGCAACGTGGTCGCACCGGGGGAGACCGCCGGGCGTTGCCTTACCTACCTGCCCAAGTATTTGCTTTCCACGGATCCGTTGCTGCAGCGGCCGGACGAAGAAGTACGCGCGCTCTTTTTTGATGGTTTACGCCTGATGTTTCCGGGTTTGAAGATGGAGGAGATCGAAGGAGTCCACCTTAACCGTGCCGTCAAAGTTCAGCCATTGCAGGTTCTGAACTACTCCAGCATCGTGCCAAGAGTGGCCACTTTGCACCCGGATTTTTTCGTTTTGAACACGTCTCAGTTCGTCCATGGCACGCTCAACAACAACGAAGTCATCGCGACGGTCAACGCGTTCCTCAAAGAATACGGTGCGAGGATTGAGCAGGCCAGCTATTCGAAGAATCAGGCCTCGGTCAGCCATGCATTAATGGCGTAAAAAAGAGGAAAGATATGACGCCAGAATGGATGTCTGTGGCCGTTGCTCTGCCGCTGCTTGCCTTTACGCTCATTTTTTTGAAGCTGTGCGGCCGGGCAAGTGAAAACGATTGGCGCCGGAGCTTTCTCGAAGCAGCCGTGACTTGGGGGATTCTCCTAACTACTGCGACGGAGGTTTTGAGCTTCTTCGGTTCGCTCAGTCTTGCTTCGGTGATGGCATTCTGGTTGCTGGTGAGCCTGGCAGCAATGGCGCTGTTCCTTAGCCGGAAATCCAAATGGAATGCCTCCTGGAAGATTCCCGAGTTCTCGCTTGTCTCGGCCGTCTTGCTGATCGGTGTCATACTGATCGTACTAGCTGTGGGAACAATTGCTCTGCTGGCTCCACCAAATAATTATGATTCGATGACCTATCACATGAGCCGCGTGGTTCATTGGATTCAGAATCGCACCGTCAGTTTCTATCCAACGCATAATATAAGGCAGCTCTTCCAGAGTCCCGGGGCGGAATACGCCATCTTACACCTTCAACTTCTGAGTTTATCCGACCGTTTTGCCAACCTGGTTCAATGGTTCAGTATGCTTGGCGGCATAATCGGGGCGACTCTCATCGCCAAACAGCAGCTCGGGGCTAATCAGACAGGTCAGCTCATTGCCGCTGTCTTCGTGGCGACAATTCCGATGGGGATTCTGCAGGCGTCAAGCACGCAAAACGACTATGTGCTTTCCTTCTGGTTGATCTGCTTTGTGTACTTTATCGAACAATTCAGGAACGATCCCAGTTGGCGCAATGCTATTTCGGCCGCTGCCAGCCTAGGTCTGTCCATTCTGACCAAACCTGGTGCCTATGTTTATGCTTTTCCGTTTCTGCTGATATCAGTTTTGCTGGCCCTCGCGGTTCGTCGTGCGAAATTATGGCCGAAGCTTGCTGTTGCGACTGCGATTGTTGCGGCAATCAATTTTGGCCATTCCTTTCGAAATCTGGATTTATTCGGTTCACCGTTGGGTCCCGGGCTGAAATACGGATATGGCAATGAAACTTTCGCGCTGCCATCAATTGGTTCCAACGTCGTGCGGAATCTCTCGTTGCATCTCACCACTCCCAGCGATCGCTTGAATCATCTCGGTGAGAGGGCAGTCCGTTTTTTGCACGCTCGCTTAGGCGTCGATATCGATGATCGTAGGACAACGTACACCAGCAAATTCTATATACCGAGCTTCTCGATTCACGAGGATACGGCTGGGAATCCTCTCCATTTGTTGCTTATTGGGTTTTCACTATTTTCGCTTGTTACAAATCGCCATCGCCTCCAGTGGCTACTTTTTGGGGCGGCGATAGTAGCCGGGTTTCTGTTATTCAACATTGTCCTTAAATGGCAGCCCTGGCATAGCCGTCTCCAGCTCCCGTTATTTGTGCTTTCGGCCCCACTAGTGGGAGCGGTTGTTTCTGGTATTTCACGCTGGGGGATTTCCGGCGCAATGGGAATAGTATTAGTTTTGTCGGCCATTCCATGGGTTTGTTTCAACACAGCGCGCCCCCTTGTCGGAACAGAAAGCATATTGAAGAAGGGTAGGGTAAACCAGTACTTTGTCAATTGGCCTGACCTCAAGGAGGCCTACCTTGGTGCTACACGGTTCCTCCACTCCGTGGACTGTCATAACGTCGGGCTCGTTATCGGTGCGGATCATTACGAATATCCCTTCTGGATACTCCTGGGAAACGGCCGCCAACCAATCCGCCTTGAGCACGTCCGCGTCAAGGATCTGTCTTCAAGGATATCCTATCCACGGGGTGCTTTTGAGCCCTGTGCCGTCTTGTCTAACGATATTGCAGCGACAGCGGTTCCCGGTCGACCGAATCAATGGAAATATCAAATTCAGGTAAATGTACGGCTGAAGGGTGAAGCATCAGAGGCACGGGAATGACTGGGGGAGAAGATTGGGATCGTATTTTTACCTTTGGTACGTCCGCGGACGTCCGGGTGAATGATCGTCTGCAAACAGAGAGTGAGATTCATTTAGGCAACGAGTAATTTAACCCTGGTTTCTTTGAAAAGTCGTTTTGCTGCAATGACGGTAACCAAGGCCAAAAAAATGAACAAAGGAAGTACCCATTTTGTCCACCCATCGTCCTTTGTCGATGAACCTTGTTCCATTGGAAAGGGGACGAAGATTTGGCATTTTTGCCATATCATGGAGAACTGCGAGATCGGAGAGAACTGCAATTTGGGTCAGAACGTGGTCATCTCACCCGGCTGCGTCATCGGCAATAACGTCAAGATCCAGAATAATGTGTCCATATACACGGGCGTGGTCCTGGAGGATGATGTCTTTTGCGGACCGTCCGCGGTATTTACCAACGTAATAAATCCGCGCAGCCATGTGCCGCGCCGGGACCAATATAAACGAACAATGGTTATGCGCGGCGCCACAATCGGCGCCAACGCCACAGTAGTCTGCGGCGTGACCCTCGGCCGCTACTGCTTCGTGGGCGCCGGAGCCGTCATCACCCGCGATGTGCCCGACTATGGCATGGTTTATGGCAACCCAGGACGCTTGCGCGGATGGATGTGTTACTGCGGTTCAAAATTGCCTCTCGGAAGCTTCGCCGATGGCGTCGAGACGGCCCACTGCCAAGCCTGCGGCCGCCGTTATCAAAAGAAAGGATTGACGATTGCGCAATATGCCTAGATTGGCGCGTGGATCGAAAGCGCGATGAACACTCGGACCCGTTCTGTATCGGTGCCGTTGCTGGATCTTAAAGCGCAGTTCCGTGACATCGAGGCCGAGGTCATGGAAGCGCTCGGAGAAGTCTGCGCCCGCCAGCAGTTCATCCTCGGTCCCCGTGTGAATGAGCTTGAGGAAAGACTGGCGCGCTATTCGCAGTGCCGCTATGGAATCGGTGTATCCTCAGGGACCGATGCGCTCCTATTGGCTCTCATGGCCTTAGGGGTTGGCCCCGGTGACGAGGTAATCACTACTCCCTTTACCTTTTTTGCGACCGCCGGTGTGATTGCGCGCCTGGGCGCTCGTCCGTTGTTCTGCGACATCGATCCGGTGACGTACAACCTTTCGCCGCCGGCGGTCGCCGGTCTGATCGCGGAACAATGTGAGCTGCGGACTGGCCGCTTGCTTAACAGGAAAACCTCAGGGGTGGTCAAAGTCTTGATCCCGGTGCACCTTTTTGGACAGACCGCCGATATGAATCCACTCATGGAGCTGGCGCGACGCTATAGCCTCAAAGTCGTCGAAGATGCCGCTCAGGCAATCGGTTCGGAATATCACGGCGTTCGCCGCGCCGGGTCGATGGGAGATATCGGGTGCTTTTCGTTTTTTCCCACCAAGAATCTCGGCGCGTTCGGTGATGGCGGCATGTGCGTGACGAGCGATCCGATATTAGCGGAACGTCTGCGGGTTTTGCGCGTTCACGGCGGCAGCCCTAAATATCACCATGCCGTCATCGGCGGCAACTTCAGGCTGGACGAGCTGCAGGCAGCAGTGTTGCTGGTCAAGCTCAAGCATCTGGACTGTTGGACCGCGCGCCGCCAGGAGAACGCGTGCTATTACAACCGCGCTTTTGCGAAAGCGGGTCTGGAAGGGCATGTCTCCACCCCGCAATGGCTGCACGGATACCGGCATATTTTTAACCAATATGTGCTGCGGGTCGATCGACGTGACCAACTCAGAGACCACCTTACCAGCGGAAGAATCGGATCGGAAATCTACTATCCCATCCCGCTCCACATGCAGAAGTGTTTCGACTACCTTGGGTACCGGCCCGAAGACTGCCCGGAATCCTACCGCGCCGCAAGCGAAACTCTCGCTGTTCCGATCTACCCTGAATTAGCGCATGAACAGATACAGCACGTCATAGACACGATTGTGGCATTCTATCGTTGAGCGTATGAAGCTTGTCAGTATCGTCGGGGCGCGCCCTCAGTTTATCAAGATCGCTCCGCTCGCGCGGTCACTCGAACGACGTGATGGCACTGCCCGTGAACTCATCGAAAACATCCTTGTCCACACGGGCCAGCACTACGACGCCACCATGTCTGATATTTTTTTCGAAGAACTCAAGATCCCGCGTGCCGCCTTCAATCTGGGAGTGGGCTCGGGATCTCACGCACGCCAGACAGGCGAGATGTTAGTCAAAATCGAAGAGGTTTTGCTTGACGTCCGGCCTCACATGGTTGTCACCTACGGCGACACGAACTCGACCGTGGCCGGCGCTTTGGCGGCTGTCAAGCTGAACATTCCGGTTGCCCATGTGGAAGCCGGTGTGCGCAGCTTTAATCGGCGTATGCCCGAGGAAATCAACCGTGTCGTGGCCGACCACATCTCTGATTTATTACTGGCACCTACGGTCACGGCCATGAAGAACCTCGCCAGAGAGGGACTCTCGGGGAAGGCAATCCTGACGGGCGATGTCATGTACGATGCGGTGTTGATCAACCGCGAGTTGGCGGAGCGAGGATCGGACATTCTGGAACGCTTGACACTCGAGACGGGCAGCTACGGGGTGGTGACGGTCCACCGAGCTGAAAACACAGACGACGAAGAACAGCTAAAGGAATTGCTGACGGCTGTTAACGAAATCGCCAAAAGCGGACTGCGACTTATCTTCCCAATCCATCCTCGCACTGCCAAGCTGCTGTCATCGAAATCCGAGCGTTGGTTGCCAAATCCAAAGCTACACGTTATCCAACCCGTCGGTTACCTCGACATGTTGCGCTTGGTGAGTCACGCCAGGGTGGTTTTGACGGATTCGGGGGGTTTGCAAAAGGAGGCCTTTTTTCTGGGATGCCCTTGCATCACGTTGCGTGAAGAAACCGAGTGGGTGGAGACCGTCCACGCAGAAGGAAATATTCTAACTGGAGTGAAAGCAAGCAATATTCGTGAGGCGGTATTGACCTGGGAAAGTCGCTTTGGCGTGGGAAACGCTAGTTTCTCAACCAAAGCGAATGGATTGTTCGGTGATGGTTTTGCCGCCGAAAAGATCCGGGATGCATTGCTGGCTTTCCGACAATCCATTTGACCAAAGCAAACCCGTGGAGGGAACCATGGCACAGGTAGCAGTTGTCGGCATTGGTGGATGGGGCAAGAATCTGGCGCGCAATTTTTTCCAGATCCCGGATTGCTCCCTCAAATACATCTGTGATCTGGATCAGAACAAGCTCCAACAGATGCGCTTACAATTGCCAGGCACCATGATCACTACCCATTTTGAGGACCTCTTGGAGGACGCTGACCTGCAGGCGATCGTCATCGCTTCGACGGCTTCGACGCACTACACGCTATGCAAGGCAGCTCTCCAGGCAGGCAAGGACGTCTTTGTCGAAAAGCCTTTTGTTCTGGGGGTAGCCGAGGCAGAGGAGTTGATAAGGATGGCGGCACAGAACGGGCGTATCCTCATGGTTGGCCATCTGCTTGAGTATCACCCTGTCATTAACCGGCTCAAACAAATGATCGATTCCAAGGAATTGGGAGACATCTACTATATTTACAATCAGCGCGTCAATCTCGGCGTCGTGCGCAATGACGAGAACGCGCTTTGGAATTTTGCGCCCCATGACATTTCCTCCGCCCTCTATTTACTCGGCAAAGAACCGAGCGACGTGAGTGCAAGGGGACAGTCCTATCTACAACCAGGAATCGAGGACGTGGTTTTCTTAACTCTCAATTTTGCCGGCCAGGCCATGGCCCATATCCACGTCAGTTGGCTAGACCCGCATAAAATTCGCAAGATAACCATCGTGGGGAGCAAGAAGATGGCCGTGTTCGACGATCTTGAAGGCACCGAAAAGCTGAGGATCTACGACAAAAGCGCCGAACACAACGTCAAGTACAACACATTTGCAGAATACATTACCCTGCGCTTCGGCGACATTACCATCCCGCACGTCAAAATGGATGAACCGCTCCGGCTGGAATGCCAGCATTTTCTTGATTGTGTCCGTGAGCGCAAGCAGGCGATGAGTGATGGAAGAGATGGGTTGCGTGTAGTCAAAGTTTTAGAGGCGGCCCAGAGGTCGCTTAAGACCAACGGAGCGCCGGTGGCGATCGATTCAATTGTGAATCCGATGGCCATAGGTGAAGTAACGCAGCATAAGACTGGATAGCTCTGATAAGCCAAATGAATCCCGCTCTGTTTCGTATCAACCATGAGTCTTCACGCTAGATTGAATGTCTGTGCATTGCACAATGCTTCTGTTCGTCCGGGCAACGACGACGCTCTCCAGTCACCAATTTGTTTACTTTAAAGACTTTGGTCGATTTCATAGCATTCATGTCTCGAAAGAGGTTGCAGAATCGGTATTTTCTCGAATAGGGAAACACTCAGAATTTTTAGAATCGAATGCAAACTGCGCTCCAGATGCAGTCGTTTTCTTACGATCTCAACTAAGACGTAAACCGAGATCGCAATTCAAACTTCAGTGCTGACCGCATTCGGAGAGGTACCATAGAAAGCCTTGATTGCGCAGATGTTGTTTGATCCAGCGAAAGAACAGTTCCACTTTTCAACGGCACCTCGGTCCATCAAGTAAATGGCGCCGGCTTCTCAGAAAAGCTGGTCGAGGATATTGACGCCGTGGATCTGTCCGCCGGTGACGATCACGACCGTGGGAATACTCCCGCGAAGATCCAACAACGTGTGCAGTTTGACGGCCGATTTTTTCCGGCGAAACTGCGGCCAAGGGAAAAGCGACAGACAGAGATCGACCGTTGTGGAGTCCAGCGCATAGACGGTTTGATCGAGTTCGAGGCCGAAGGGTTCGTCTCGGTAGAGCTCTCGCGCCACTCGGATTAGCACATGAGCGAAATCGGCATAGATTCTCCAGTCGCGAACTTGATTGGCATTGGCCAGAGTGTTGCGAGAAATGTGGCTGCGAATGCCCATGTGATAAAGCTTGGTCGGGGCTGCTCGCAGACACGCTTCGATATCTCTCTGAGGCTCTCGCGATAGGTCAGTTGGGCGAAGGCCAACGTGACAAACTGATCCCAGCAAGAAAAACTCTTGATTTTGTAGTTGCCTTGATACCGTTCCACACAGCAGCGAAATTCGTATGCGGGAACAAAGTCCATGAGTTGAGCAAAGATCGTTTTCCCGGAATTCATTCAT
>Ga0075428_100004350_pt1 | contig 15621 bp, 12 predicted proteins | sample RhiMetdeltSRZDD2_FD_75291 | JGI IMG/M metagenome (GOLD analysis project Ga0075428, IMG submission 75291) | Populus rhizosphere microbial communities from Tennessee, USA - Rhizosphere MetaG P. deltoides SRZDD2 | ecosystem: Host-associated > Plants > Roots > Rhizosphere > Soil | place: USA... | reverse complement strand
ACGCGACATCTATCGCGTCGACGCCGAGCGTCTGCTGATCGTCGCGACGGATCGACTCTCAGCGTTCGACGTCATCCTGCCCGACCCAATTCCCGGCAAAGGCGTCGTGCTCACGTCGATTTCGAACTTCTGGTTCAAGAAGCTCGAGAACGTCGTGCCGAATCACTTGACCGGCGTCGCGCCGGAAGACGTGCTCTCGGACGCTCGCGATCACCCGGCGGTCAAGAATCGGGCCGTCGTCGTGCAAAAGCTGAAACCGCTGCCGGTCGAAGCCGTCGTGCGCGGCTACCTCATCGGCTCGGGCTGGAAGGACTACTGCAAGACCGGGCGCGTGTCGGGCGTCGAGCTGCCGAGCGGCCTCGAGCTCGCGCAACGGCTGCGCGAGCCGATCTTCACGCCAAGCACGAAAGCCGCGGCGGGCCATCACGACGAGAACATCTCGATGGCCGACGTGACGAAGCTGATCGGCGCCGATCTCACGCATCAAGTTCGCGAGGCGTCGCTGCAGCTCTACACACGCGCGACCGAGTACGCGCGCGCCCGCGGCATCATCATCGCCGACACGAAGTTCGAATTCGGCCTCGACGCGAGCGGCACGCTGCGCGTCATGGACGAGGTGCTGACGCCGGACTCGTCGCGCTTCTGGCCGGCGGACACTTACAAACCCGGCTCGTCGCCGCCGAGCTTCGACAAGCAATACGTCCGCGACTACCTCGAGACGCTCGACTGGAACAAGCAAGCGCCGGGACCGAAGCTGCCGCGCGTCGTCATCGAGCGCACACGCGCGAAGTACCTCGAGGCGCTGCAGCGACTCACGAGCGACCGCGCCGCATGACGGCGGCTCGCTCTCGTCGAGCCTGAGTCCAAATGGAGTTCGTGACTCGGCCGATCGAGCGTCGCCTCTGGCCGAGGGACAAGGGCACCAACTACAACCCGCCGTACTGGCTCGTTCTCGCGCGTTACGCGTACGCGCTGATACGCGACTTCATGCACGGCGACCTGTCGCTGCGCGCCATGAGCCTCGTCTATACCACGATGCTCGCGATCGTGCCGCTGCTCGCGTTCGCGTTCGCGGTGTTGAAAGGCCTCGGCATCCATCGCGATCTCGAGCCCGTTCTGCACGGCTTCCTCGCGCCTCTCGGCCCGCGCTCCGGCGAGCTGTCGGCAAGCATCGTCGGCTTCGTCGACAACGTCAGCAGCTCGGCGCTCGCAATCACCGGCATCGTGCTGCTCTTGTACAGCACGTTCTCGATGGCGCAGAAGGTCGAGGGCAGCTTCAACTTCGTCTGGCGCGTCGATCGGCCGCGGAGCTTCCTGCGCCGCTTCGGCGAGTACTTGAGCGTCATGCTGCTCGGGCCGTTGATCATGAGTGTCGTGATGACCTTTACGGCCACGCTCTGGAGCACGGCGGCCATGACGCGACTGCGCGAGATCGGCGTCATCGGCCGAATGCTCGACGCCTCGAGCTGGATCACACCATCCGCGGTGAGCATCCTGAGCTTCACGGTCTTGTACCTGATCGTCCCGAACGCGACCGTGCGCTTCAAGCCGGCGCTGATCGGCGGCGTGTTCGCGGGCATCCTCTGGGCGTTGAGCGGCAGCCTGTTCACGAGCTTCATCGTGTCCGTGAGCCGCTACGAGGCCATCTACGCGGGCTTCGCGATCGTGCTCGTCGCCATGATCTGGCTGTATCTGTCGTGGCTGATTCTGCTGCTCGGCACACAGCTCGCGTTCTACGTGCAGCACCCCGAGTACATGCCTCTCGGGCAGCGCGCGCCGAGCGCTTCGAACGCAACGCGCGAGCGGCTCGCACTGTCGGTGATGCTGTCGGTCGGCCGCGACTTCGACAAGCCCGGGCACGGTTGGCGCATCGAGAGCTTGTGCGCGAACCTACGCGTGCCGCGCCACCAGCTCGAGCCCATCGTGGCGGCGCTGATCGACCAAGGCCTCGTCACGCGGACGCGCGAGAATCGTTTGATCCCGGCCCGCGACCTGCGCCGCATCGGCCTCGCGGACATCTTCGCGGCCGTGCGCAGCAGCGAGCGCGACTCGCATCACGAGTTCGACGACGATTGGAACGCGACGGTCACGGGCGTCGCCAACGAGGTAGAGCGCGCGATTTCCGCCGCGATCGGCGAACGCACGCTAGCCGATCTCGTCGACGCGGACGCCGCGAATGCAGCCGAGGGCATGGATGCCCGAGGCAGAGCAACGCAGGGAGCAGTTGCCGAGAGCAATTCGCGCGCGAAGTAGAAGCTAGCCGCCGCCCGCGAGCGTCAGCCCGTCGACCCGCACGGCGCCGCAGCGCACCGTCCCGCGGGCGTCGACGTCGGAGCCGACGGCTTGGATCTCGCGAAGGAGATCCGCGAGGTTGCCGGCGATCGTGACCTCGTGCACGGGATGGACGATCTCGCCGCCCTCGACCCAGAAGCCGGCGGCGCCGCGCGAATAGTCGCCCGTGACGGTGTTGACGCCCTGCCCTAGCAGCTCGCCGACGACGAACGCCTCGTTGCAATCCTTGATGAGATCCGCGAGCGTGCCGGCCGTCGGCTTCACGATCAGGTTGTGAATGCCGCCGGCGTTGCCGGTCGTCGCGAGGCCGAGCCGCCGGGCCGAATAACTCGAGAGCACGTAGCCCTCGAGGACACCGGCCGAGACGAGGCGGCGCTTGCGCGTCGCGACGCCTTCGGCATCGAACGGCGCGCTCGCGAGCGCGCGCGGAATCCACGGATCCTCGTCGATTTCGATGAACGACGGCAGGACCTGCTTGCCCACCGCATCGAGCAGGAACGACGCGCGCCGGTATTGCGCCGTGCCGCGCACGGCCGCGATCAAATGGCCGAACAGCCCTTTGGCGAGCTCGGCCGGATAGAGCACCGGCACCTTGCGCGTCGATAGCGTGCGCGCGTTCAGCCGCTGCAGCGCGCGGCGCGCGGCCTCGTGGCCGACTTTCTCGGGCGCTTCGAGGTCGTCGGGGTGACGGCTCACGGTGTACCAATAGTCGCGCTCGAGCGACTCGCCCGACTTGGCGAGCACGCTGCAGCTCATCGAGTGCGTGCTCGTCGGATACGCGCCGACGAAGCCATGCGAATTCGCGTAGACGCGCTGCCCGACGCCGCTCGACACGGACGCGCCCTCGGAGTTCGCGATGCGCCCGTCGAGCGACCGCGCCGCGTTTTCGCCGCGCAGCGCGAGCTCCGCGGCCTGGTCGACGTCGACCTCCCAGGGGAAGTACAAATCGAGATTCTTCTGTTCGCCGGCCATGAGCTCGGCTTCGGCGAGACCGGCATACTCATCCGCCGTCGTGAAGCTGCCGATGGACAGCGCTTTGCGCACCGTTTCCTCGACGCTCGCCGCGGAGAAATCCGTCGTGCTCGCGCTGCCCTTGCGCTTGTCGCGATAGACGGTGATCGCGAGGCCGCGATCGCGCTGCCGCTCCACGGATTCGAGCTCGCCCATGCGGACCGTGACGGACAAGCCTTCCTCGTAACTGGCGCCGACCTCGGCCTGATCGGCTCCTTGCTTGCGCGCGAGCGCCACCGCCTGCGCAGCGATGGTCTGCAATGACTCGGCAACAGCGAATTGGTCCATGCCGTAACGACCTCGAGCAACTGAGAACCGAATTCTAACTGCTGTACAATGCGCCGATGAAACCATTGGTCGGTGTCATCATGGGGTCCCGCTCGGACTGGTCCACGATGACGCACGCCACCGAGACCCTGACGGGGCTCGGAATCCCGTTCGAAACCCGCGTTGTCTCGGCGCATCGCACGCCGGATCTGCTGTTCGAGTACGCGGAGGCCGCCGTCGGCCGCGGCCTCGAGGTGCTGATCGCGGGCGCCGGCGGCGCGGCCCACCTGCCCGGCATGACAGCCGCCAAAACGCGCTTGCCCGTCATCGGGGTGCCGGTCCGTTCGCGCGCACTGCAAGGCATCGACTCGCTGCTGTCGATCGTGCAGATGCCGCGCGGTATTCCCGTCGCGACGGTCGCCATCGGCAAGTCCGGCGCGGTCAACGCCGCGCTGTTGGCCGCGGCGATTCTCGCCAACAAGCATGCCGCGGTCGCCGCGGCGCTCGAGCGTTATCGTGCCAAGCAGACGGCCGAAGTGCTGGAGCAACCCGACCCGCGCGATGCGGGTTGAGACGCGCCTCGCCCCTCGGGATCGCGCATGACGCGACCCCGAGTCGGAATCGTCGGCGCCGGCCAGCTCGGGCGCATGCTCGCACTCTCGGGCTACCCGCTCGGTATCGACTGCACGCTGCTCGACACGAGCGCCGACGCGCCGGGCGCGCAAGTCGCGGGCTCGGTGCTCGGCGCGCTCGACGACCCGCGCGCGCTCGCGAAGCTCGCCGATCGGGTGGACGTCATGACGCTCGAGATCGAGAACGTCGCCGTCGCCGCGCTCGAATCGCTGGACGGCCACATCGACGTTTTTCCGCCGCCGGCCGCCGTCGCGGCGGCACAAGACCGGCTCGCCGAAAAAACGCTGTTTCGCTCGCTCGGCATTCCGACGGCAGAGTTCGTCACGATCGATTCCGAGGCCGACGCGGACTCTGCGGCGGCGCTCGGCTGGCCCGTGATCTTGAAGACGCGGCGCATGGGGTACGACGGCCGAGGGCAACGCGTCGTCGACTCCGTCGCGGCGCTCGCCGCGGCTTGGCGCGAGCTCGGCGGAGTCCCCTCGATCGCCGAAGCGTTCGTGAAGTTCGATCGCGAGCTGTCGCTGGTCGCCGTGCAGGGCGCGCGCGGCGAGCGCGCGTTCTATCCGCTCGCGGAGAACGCGCATCGCAACGGCATCCTCGCGAGCACGATTGCGCCGTACGACGACGCGCAGCTGCAGCGTGACGCCGAAGAGTGGCTCGCCGCGATCATGAGCACTCTGCAGTATCGCGGCGTGCTGACCGTCGAGCTCTTTCACACGAAGAACGGGCTCGTGGCCAACGAGATGGCCCCGCGCGTGCACAACTCCGGTCACTGGACGATCGAAGGCGCAGAGACGAGCCAGTTCGAGAATCATCTGCGCGCCGTTCTCGGCTGGCCGCTCGGCGACCCGAGCGCCCGTGGTCACGCGGCGATGCTGAACTTAATCGGGCGTCTGCCGCCGCGCGAAGCGGTGCTCGGCATCGCGGGAGCCCATCTGCACGACTACGGTAAGAGCCCTCGCCCAGGGCGCAAAGTCGGCCACTGCACGCTCGTCGACGACGACCGAACGCGGCTGCTCGAGCGGCTGACGGCGCTAAAAGAGGTCGTTTCGCGCTCTAATCAGTGATTCCGAGGCTAAATTGGTCCTACCAATGCGGCACTTCCGCAACTGTGGCGGCCGTCCTCGAAACGACCCGGGGTTTGGGGTAGGCTCCGTGATCGCTCAAAAATGCCGCCCGGGTACTTGATTTCGCATGTATTGCGAGCTGTTTCAACTGACTGAGCCGCCGTTCCGCCTGACGCCGGACCCGCAATTTCTGTTCGCGAGCAAGCAGCACGCGCGCGCCAAGGCGTACATGGAGTCGACGATCTGGCTCGCCGACGGCTTCGTCGTCATCACCGGCGACATCGGCTCCGGCAAGACCACGCTGATCGAGGCGTTCCTTGCCGACCTGCCGGAAGACATCGTGCTGGCGCACATCAGCCAGACGCAGCTCACACCGGTCGAGTTCCTGCAGGCCGTGCTCGTCGAGTTCGGCTTCAAGCCGTTCCGCAAGCGCAAGGTCGAGCTGCTCACGATGCTCAAGGACTTTTTTGTCGAGCAGTACGCCGCCGGCAAGAAGATCCTCCTGATCATCGACGAAGCGCAGAACCTGAGCCGCAAGGTGCTCGAAGAGGTGCGTCTCCTCTCCGGCCTGGAGCTACAGAAAGAGAAGCTGCTGCGCATCATCATCGCGGGGCAGCCCGAGCTCTCGCAAAAGCTCGACTCGAGGCACCTTCAGCAGCTGGTGCAGCGCGTTCGGCTGCGATTTCACCTCGCCGCGCTCTCGAAGAGGGAGACGCAGGAGTACATCAACCATCGCCTCGAGGTCGCCGGAGCGAAAGGGCGGCAGATCTTCGAGCCGGCCGCCTGCGACATGGTTTTCCGCTACGCGGGCGGCGTCCCGCGGCTCGTCAACGTGCTCTGCGACACGGCCCTGCTGTGCGCGTTCGCCGAAGAGCGCACGGTCGTCGACGAGGCGCTCGTCAAGGCGGCCGTCGAGGAGCTGCAGTGGGTGGAGTACTCCGAGCGCCTGCGCTCACATACGCGCGGCGAGAGCACCGGCCAGTTCGCGCACGGCACGCACGGCGATCGGCCGATGGCACGCCTCGAGGTGCTGCATCGCGACCAGCTCATCGGCGAGTACCGAATCCGTCCCGGCAAGCTGATCATCGGGCGCACAGTCGATAACGACGTGCAGATCCAAAGCCGATTCATTTCCCGGCATCACGCGCAGGTCGTGTCCGATCTGAACCATTCCGTGCTCGAGGACTTGAATAGCACCAACGGCGTGTTCATTCGCTCGCAGCGCGTCAAGCAGCAGACGCTCGCCGACGGCGACATCATTCAGATCGGCGAGCACAAGCTGCTCTATCGCGACTTGCGCAACGTAGCCGACGAGCTGCCGCCGCCGCAGGACGACGACGAGGATGATGACTTCGACGACGAAGAGGACGAGGACGACGACGACTTCGACGACGAGGACGAAGTCGACGACGACGATCTCGACGACGAAGACGAAGAAGAGGAAGAAAGAGAGCCGCTGGACGAGCGCGACGGCTAGCGCGCGCTCACGCGCGCCTTGATTTGAGGCGCTTGAGCCAGACGAAAACTCCGGCCGCAATGCCGAGCACGCCGACGATCAGGCAGATCACCGGCCAATACCACCAATCGACGTACAGCCGCGCGATCAACGCGACCGCGCCGAGCGCTACGTAGTAGTACGGCAGCGCCTCGTAGATCGGTTTCGACAGATACATCGTAGTCAGTTCAGCGGAGCCCGCCGAACAGCCGCAGGAGCCGGCTCAGCAACGAGTCGCGGAGTCCCGGTACGACGAGATCGACGTCACCGCGAACCTCGCGCACGAGCTGCTCTTCGGCCGCGTCGAGCAACGGGCGCTTGAAGTCCGCTTCGGTCAGCGTCGCTTTGAAATCGATGACCATGGGGTCGGTCGGCTCGCTAGAAAAATCAGTGTCGATAAGACTAGTCCGTCGTGGCCAAACCTGCAGTGAAGCCATTCACGACGACGGTTTGACGTAACTGGGGCGGCCCCCGGCCCGTCAGGCTTGCGTGCCACCCACCGTCAGCGAATCGATGCGAATCGTCGGCTGACCGACACCCACGGGCACGGATTGACCGTCCTTGCCGCACGTGCCAAGACCCGCATCGAGCTTCAGATCGTTTCCAACCATAGAGACGCGCGTCAGCACCTCGGGACCGTTGCCGATCAGCATAGCGCCCTTGATCGGAACGGTCTTCTTGCCGTTCTCGATCAGGTACGCCTCGCTGGCCGAGAACACGAACTTGCCGCTCGTGATGTCGACCTGGCCGCCGCCGAAGTTCGGCGCGTAAATGCCCTTGTCAATCGACGCGATGATCTCCTCGGGGTCGTACCGGCCGGGCAGCATGTAGGTGTTCGTCATGCGCGGCATCGGCGTGTGCGCGAACGATTCGCGCCGCCCGTTGCCGGTCGACTTCACGCCCATGAGCCGGGCGTTCATCTTGTCGAACATGTAACCCTTCAGCACGCCGCGTTCGATCAGAGTGTTGCAGCTCGTCGGTGTGCCTTCGTCGTCGACCGTCAGCGAGCCGCGCCGGCCGACGAGCGTGCCGTCGTCGACGACCGTGCATTGGTCGCTCGCCACGCGCTCGCCGATGCGCCCCGTGAACGCCGACGTGCCCTTGCGGTTGAAGTCGCCCTCGAGCCCATGACCGATGGCCTCGTGCAGCAAGATGCCGGGCCAACCCGAGCCCAGCACGACCGGCATCGTGCCGGCGGGCGAAGGCACGGCTGACATGTTGACGGCCGCCGTGCGCACGGCCTCGGCCGCGATCTCGAGCGGCCGGCCGTTGCCGGTCACGAGCAGGTAGTCGCCACGACCGCCGCCGCCGGCATAACCCTGCTCGCGCCGCCCGTCCTTCTCCATGATGACCGAGACGTTGAGGCGCACGAGCGGCCGCACGTCCGCGGCCAGCGTGCCGTCCGTCGCCTGCACGAGGACGACCTCGTAGACGCCGGAGAGGCTGCCGATGACTTGTGCGACGCGGTTGTCCATGGCGCGGACGCTGCGGTCGAGCTCCGCGAGCAACGCGACCTTGTCGGCGTCGGTCATGCTGCGCAGCGGATCTCCCGAGGGATACAACGGCCGATGGTTCACGACGCGCGCCGCAATTTTCTGCGCGCCACCGCCCTTCGCGCGCGCGATGCCGCGCGCCGCGACGACGGCGTCCGTGAGCGCGGCCTCATCGAGCTGATCCGAATAGGCGAAGCCGGTGCGCTCGCCCGAGATCGCGCGCACGCCGATTCCCTGGTCGACGCTGTACGCGCCCTCCTTGACGATGCCGTCCTCGACGGTCCAGGTCTCGTAGCGCGTGAACTGCAGGTACAGGTCGACGTAGTCGAGCTTGCGCGTCATCGCGGCCGACAGCGCGCGATCGAGCGCCGCGAGCTCGAGGCCGGCGCCTTCGAGCAGCAGCCCGCGTGCGATCGCGAACGAGTCGGCTTCAGTCACGGCGGACTGCGATGGTGTCGCCATTACTCGGTCTCCTAGAGCTCGCGGCGGTGTTGGATCGTGGGGAAGCGGCCGCGCAGCTCCTCGAGCCGGATCATATCGAGATCGGCGCAAACGACGCCAGGACCCGCCGGCAATTCCGCGAGCAGCTCGCCCCACGGGCCTAAAATCAACGAATGGCCGTAGGTTTTGCGCCCGCCCGCGTGCTCGCCGCACTGACCGGCCGCCACGACGTAGACGAGCGATTCGATGGCGCGCGCCTGCAACAGCGGCAACCAATGTACCTCGCCCGTCGGCACCGTGAACGCGGCCGGCACGACGACGATGTCGGTGCCGAGCACGCTCAAGCGGTGAAATAGCGCGGGGAACCGGATGTCGTAGCAGACCGTCATGCCGATGCGCGCAAGCGGCGTCTTCGCCGCGACGACGCGCGTGCCCGCGAGCGTCGTCGCCGATTCGGCGTAGCGCTCGGGCCGCAAATCGCTCCCTGCATTTGCGGCACTCCCGCCATCCCTGGCGGTCGCTGCGCGGGTCGGGATGTCGACGTCGAACAGATGGATCTTGTCGTAGTGGGCCGCGACGCGGCCGTCGGGCCCGACGAGCAGCGAGCGCGACGACGCACGGTCGTCTCGATCGCCCCGTTCATCACGAATCGGGATCGTGCCGCCGACGATCCACACACCTAAGCTCTCGGCCGTCTCGGCGAGGAAGCGCTGCGCCGGTCCATCCCCAAACTTCTCGACAGCGGCCACGCGGTCCGCATCCGTCGCGCCGAGAAACGAAAAGTTTTCGGGCAACACGACGAGCTCCGCGCCTTGCCGCGCAGCCTCGGCGACGAGCCGGCCGGCCTCGCGCAGATTCGCCGGCACGTCGCGCGTGCTCGTCATCTGAATCGCCGCTACTTTCATCGCGCCGCAACCTCCTGAGCCGCCGACGACCGAGCGGCCGCGGTCGGCGCCAGCTCCGCGCAGACCGCGCCTTCCTCGAGCTGCTCGTCGGTCAGGCGCTCGACGATGGGCTCGGCCCAGCTACCCGTCACGCAGTATGACGCGCGACCGATACCGCCGAGCGGCTTCTTGAATATGCGCGTGAAGATCAGCAGCGCGGCCGCCACCTGCGGCCCCGCGAGCAGCGCGCCGACGGTCGGCAGCACCTTGCCGGGCTCCGCCGTGACGACGACCTGCTGCCGATAGTCGCGATCGCGCAGGCCCGTGCGGCCGATGATACCGACCTCGGCAACCGGGCCCGTGAGCTTCAGGTTGTCGGTGTACGCGTTGCCATCGACGATGGTGAAGTCGGCCGTGATGTCGTCGAACACGAAGCCGCGGTTGAACACGTCGCGGAAGTCGAGCGCGAGCCGCCGCGGCAGCGCGCTGATGCTCAAGAGTCCCGCGGCGCGGCCGGCGCCGCCGGGCTCGACGTCGACCAAGCTGCCCTTCTCGGCGCGCAGCGCGAGGTCGCCGGCAATGTGATCGAGCCACGCGCCCGACGGCGGACCGGGCCAATAGACGCTGGCCGTGACTTCCGCGGTCTGGGCGTCGACGAAGCGGGCCACGCCGAGCTGCTCCAGCATCTGGCCGACGTCGGTCGAGTTGATGCTGAAGGCGAAGCGCGTCGTCGCGGTGCCTTCGTCGCCGACGAACCAGCCGCCGCTGCCTTGGGCCGTGAAGCTGTTCGTCGCGCTTTCGAACGAGACGAGCCGCAGTCCCAGTGGATCGGAGAGGATCTCCGCATCGAGGCGGCCGATTTGCCGCGTGCCGATGCCGAACTCGTCGGCGTGCAGCTGTACGCCGGGCAGCTGGCGCGGATCGAGCTCGCCCATCCCGCCCCCACCGCTGTCGTCGTCGGCGTTCAGATAGAGCCGCCGCATGACGGCAACGACCTGCGGGTCGCCGCTCAAATCCATCGGCACGACCAAGGTGCCGGCGATCGCGTCGCTGTCGAGCTCGAACTGCCAATCGTCGGTGAGGCGCCGCGCGACGACGCGCGTGCTGCCGAGCTCTTGGCCGAACACCCTGAACTCGGTGACGTTGAGCTCGGCTCCGGCGAACGCGCCGCTCCAGTTGCCGCGCGTGTCGGTGCCGTCGGCTTTGGAGCGCGACAGTGCGAGCCACTCGTCGACGCTGAGCTTGGACACGCTGCCGTCGAGCGTGATGCCGCGCTCCGCGCGAAATTGCGCGAGCTCGCCGCCGAACTCGAGCGCCGCGCGGCGGAACGTGAACGCCTGCTCCGCGGTCGGGGTCGCATCGAAGTCGAGGGCGAAGCGCCGCGTCGCTCCGAGATAGCCGTCCATGGCGAGCGCGCCCGTCGGGAACGTGATGTTGAGCTCGAGGTTCGTCGGCTCGCCGGGCGGCTTCGCGAACGGCTCGGGGAACCGCAGCGCGACGCCGGAGAGATTCGACGCAAGCGTGATCTTCGCGGGCAGGCTTTGCGCGCCGGCGGCGGCCGGTATCAGCAGATTTCCTTGCCAGCCGGTCTGGCCCGCGAGCCGCTCGCCGTACGGCAGCTCGAACGCGCTGACCACGGCGTCGATCGTGACCTCGCCCTCGAAGTCGAGGCGGGCACGATAGCCGGGCAAGTCGGCGGGCTTCACGCTCGCCGTCATCGGGCCGTCGAGGAAGATCGCTTGAATGCCGTCGCCGCGCAGCTGTCCGTCGACGAGCGCGAGCGAGCCGTTGATCTCCGTCGCGCGCGGGGCGAAGCCGCGGTACGCGAGCTCGCCGTCGATGATGTCGAGGCCCGCCTTCAAGTCCCAGTCGGGGAGATTCCGCAGCGGCAGCGCGAGGTCGAGCTTCACGGCGCCGGTCCCGGAGGGAGCCTCGAGCCGCGCGAAATCTTCGCCGAGATAGTTCGCGATCAGCGGCGCGCCGTTCAAGAATGCGAGCACTTGATCGAGGCCGCCGATCGTGTCGGCCTTCAGCGTGAGATCGCCGGCACGCAGATCGCCGATACCCACGCGCACGTCGGCCGTGCGGTTGCCGAGCAGGCGGCCGCTGCCGTGCGCCGCGAACCGCGAGTTCACGAACTCGACGGTGCCGTCGAGGTCCTCGGCGGCTGGCCAGTCGCTGACGAACTTCAGCTGTCCGTCCTCGACTTCGATCGTCGCGCGGAACTCGCCTTCGCCGCCATCGAACGGGAACGCCTTGACGGGCCCGACGAACGACACTTCGGCGCTCTTGGCTCGCCCACCGAGCAACGCCGAGTCGAGCCAAGCGACGACCGTGGGCGGCATCTTGTTCGCCGGCAGGTACTGCGACGCGGCCGTGACGTCGAACTCGGAAACATTCGTCCGCAAATCGAGCATGGGCGAGCTGCCGTCCATCGGCAGCGTGAGCTCGAGATTCGTGCGCAGCGATGCGGCCGGCGTGGCGACGAGCAGATCGTCGCTGACGACCCGGACCGCATCTTGGCCCGCGCGCCAAATGACGGTGCCTTTGAGCTCGGATACCGCAAGCGGGCCGCGGAACAGCGCGGGCCAGTTGAGCCCGACGTCCTCGCTCGCAAGCTCGAGCCTGCCGGTTTGCGAGTCGGCTCGCACTTGGCCGGTGAGCCCGGTGATGCCCGGCGCATCCTCGAGCTTCTCGACGCCGAGCCCTGCGAAATCGGCCGACACCGTGTAATCGATGCGGGCGCTCGGATTGCGCGTCAGCGCAACGTCGACCGCGCGCAGATCGCCGCGCGGCGCCAGCGCGAACCACGACTCGAGCGGCCGCGACTCCGGCAGCGGCGCGAAGAACGGCGTCAGGTCTTCGAGCCGCAGGAAGCTGCTGCGCAGCGCGAAGTGCTCGACGCCGTCCGCATCGCGGTCGACGTCGATGTCGACCGTCGCCGGCTCGGGCCACGCGCGGCCGCTGCGCGTGACGGCGACGTCGCGCAGCGCGAACCGCCACGCGTTGCCCGTTCGTTCCCAGTCGCCCGCGAGCGCGATGCGCTCGAAGCTCGAATCGACGGCACCGAACGTGCTCTGCAAGGCCACGTCGGCGAGCGCGAGCTCGACCGTGCCGCTCTTGATCTCGCCGCCTTGCCACTGCAGCCAGACGGCCACGTCGCCGCGCCCCGCTTGCGGCACGACGGCCGCCGGCGGGAACAGGCGCGCGCCAACGGCGAGATCGACGGCGTCGAGATCGGCCGAGATGCGCCACTCGCCCGTGAACTTCGCGCCGGCGCCGTCGTCTTTGACGACCGCCTGCGCTCCTACTTGAATGCGGCTCGCGAACTCCGGCGGCGGCAGCGCTTCGGCCTCGAGCGTCACTACGTCGTCGTCGCGCCGCAGGCTGGCCGTCACGTCCTGGAACGCCCACGCGACGCTGCGCGCCGCATCGAGATAGAGCACGCGGCTGTTCTCGACGAGCACGTCGATGTCGGGCGGCACCTGCACGGTGGCCTGCTCGCCGCCGACGGCCGGCGCTCCGAGCAAGCGGTAATCGCCGTTCTCGTTCCGGGCGAGCGTGAACTCCGTGCCGTCGAACGTGAGCCGATCGACGGCGATCTCGCGGCCCGTCGCGAGCCGCCAACCGAGATCGAGCGCGTTGAAGCCGACGCTCGCGCTGCGCGCGGTCAAGAACGGCGCTTCATCGCCGCCCGCGCGAACGCGCACGTCGTGGAATGCGAGCTCGGGACCGCGCCAACCCCAACCGCCGTCGAGGCTCGTGAAATCGAGCGTGAGCCCGAGCTTGGCCGTGACCCAGGCCTGGATCTCGTCCTGGTAGCTCGGCATCTTGCGCACGAGGAAGGCGAACCCGCCCGCGCCGAACACAGCGAGCAAGACGACCGCCGCAAAGACAATGGTCGTCAGTCGTCCGATTGTGCGCATGATCCGCATGGCGGCTACATCAACACCACATCGAATTGATCCGGCGAATAGAGCCCCTCGCTCTGCAGCCGGATCGGCTTACCCGTGACCTCCTCGAGCTCCGCGATCCCCGCGGAGTCCTCATCGAGAAGGCGCTCGATGACCTGAGGGCGCGCCAGTACCAAGAGCTCCTGAAAGTCGAACTGCCGGTGCTGACGCAGGATCTCGCGGAAGATCTCGTGGCACACGGTTTCCGCCGTCTTGACGAAGCCGCGGCCCTCGCAGCTAGGACAGGCCTGGCATAGCAAGTGTTCCAGACTTTCGCGGTTTCGCTTCCGCGTCATCTCGACCAAGCCGAGCGGCGAGACGTTCATCACGTGGCTCTTGGCGTGATCGCCGGCCAGCCGATCCGTCAGCGTCTGGAGCACCTGGCGGCGATGCTCTTCCTCGCTCATATCGATGAAGTCGATGATGATGATACCCCCTAGGTTGCGCAGGCGCAGTTGCCGCGCGATCGCCGCGGCCGCCTCGAGGTTCGTGCGAAAAATCGTCTCCTCGAGGTTGCGGTGCCCCACATAGGCGCCGGTGTTCACGTCGATGGTCGTCATCGACTCGGTTTGGTCGAAGACGACGTGGCCGCCCGACTTCAGCGGCACCTTGCGATGCAATGCGCGATCGATCTCGTCGTCGATGCCGTAGACGTCGAAGATCGGCCGCGGCTCCGTGTAGAGCTCGACCAGCGGCGCGAGCCGCGGCACGAAGTGCTCGGCGAATTCCTTGAGCTTCGCGAACGTCGCTTCGGAGTCGACTCGCACACGCGCGATGTCGGGGCTCGACGAATCGCGCAGCACACGCAGCGGCAGCGGCAAGTCTTCGTAGACTAAGCCGCCGGACGCCGTCCGCGCCGCCGTCTCCTCGATCGACTGCCAGAGCTTGTGCAAGAACTGCAGATCCGCTTGCAGCGCCTCACGCGTTGCGCCCTCGGCGGCCGTGCGAATGATGTAGCCGGCGGTCGACACCTCGGCTTTGATTTCCTCGATGATGCAGCGCAGCCGCTCGCGCTCCGTCTCATCGTCGATGCGCGACGACACGCCGACGCCGACGCTGTTCGGCGTCAGCACGAGGTAACGCGACGGAATCGCGATGTAAGTCGTCAGCCGCGCGCCTTTCGTGCCGAGCGGCTCCTTCAGCACCTGCACGAGCAGCTCTTGGCCTTCGCGCACGACTTCGCGAATGTCGGGGTCGGCCTCCTCGGCCTTCGGCTCGGCGTGCGGGCTGCGCGCGATGTCCGACGCGTGGAGAAACGCGGTGCGCTCGAGACCGAGCTCGACGAACGCCGCTTGCATGCCGGGCAGCACGCGCGAGACCTTGCCCTTGTAAATGTTGCTGACGAGCCCGACGCGGCTCGTGCGCTCGATCTGCACCTCTTGGAGCACGCCGCTGTCGACGAGCGCAGCGCGTACTTCGGTCGATGTCGCGTTGATGAGGATCTCCTCGCGCTTCATCAAGCCGCCCGTGCCGTGAGCCAGAAATCGATGCCGCAGCGCGCGAGCAACGCCGCCGTTTCGTAGAGCGGCAAGCCGACGACGCCCGAGTAACTGCCTTTGAGCTCCTCGACGAACACCGCCGCGTGCCCTTGAATGCCGTAACCGCCCGCTTTGTCGAACGGCTCGCCAGTCCGACAGTACGCTTGCCGTTCCGCTGCGGTCGTAGCGCGAAATCTCACTTCGCTTTCGCTAAGCCGCGTCTCGAGACCGGCTGCGTGGCGCAACGCGACGGCGGTGAGCACGCGGTGCGAGCGCCCCGACAAACGTTCGAGCATCGTCGCCGCTTCGGCCTCGCTCGCCGGTTTGCCGAGCAGCTCACCGTCGAGCACGACGGCCGTGTCGGCCGCGAGCACGGGCCGCACTTCACCGACGGCCGCCGCCCAGATCGTCTCGGCTTTCGCCGCCGCGAGCCGCACGACGTAGGCTTCGGGCAGCTCGCGCGCGAGCGGCTCCTCGGCAATCGCGGCGACCTTCACCTGAAACGGCACGCCGATTTGGCGCAGCAGTTCGCTACGCCGCGGCGACGCGGACGCCAGGTAGACGAAATCCTTTTTCATTCAAGGCACTATAGCCGGGACCGATTGTA
>Ga0075428_100004347_pt1 | contig 15623 bp, 12 predicted proteins | sample RhiMetdeltSRZDD2_FD_75291 | JGI IMG/M metagenome (GOLD analysis project Ga0075428, IMG submission 75291) | Populus rhizosphere microbial communities from Tennessee, USA - Rhizosphere MetaG P. deltoides SRZDD2 | ecosystem: Host-associated > Plants > Roots > Rhizosphere > Soil | place: USA... | reverse complement strand
CAAACAAAGCTTCGGGAGTAGGAGGGCATCCGGGAACGTATATATCCACCGGCACGAAACGGTCGACTCCTTGAACCACGCTGTAGCTGTCGTAAATATTGCCGGATGTCGCACAGGAGCCCATCGCAATCACATACTTGGGTTCCGGCATCTGGTCGTAGATTTTTCGAATGACCGGCGCCATTCTCCGGCATACTGTCCCGGCCACGATCATCAAATCGGACTGGCGCGGTGAGGCTCTGAAAACGCCGGCTCCGTATCGGTCCATATCGTAGCGTGATGACACGGCGGCGATCATTTCAATTGCACAGCAGGCGAGTCCGAAAGTCATCGGCCACAGGGAGCCCTTTCGGGCCCAATTCACTGCTTTTTCAACAGTCGTAGTAATGATGTCGGGAGCTCCGTCCTTGCCTTGCCGGCCGATTTGTATTAATCCCATTCTAATGCTCCCTTACGCCAGGCGTAGGCATAGGCGACCACAAAAAGTGCAATGAAGATCATCATTTCGATAAGCCCAATGAGGCCGATCTTGTTGAATACGACTGCCCAGGGGTAGAGAAAAATAACTTCCACGTCAAAGATCACGAATAGCATGGCAAAAATGTAGTAGCGAACAGGGAACGGCATGCGAGCATCGGAGAACGGTTCACTCCCACATTCATACGCCGAAAGCTTTTCAGGTTCGGGGTATTTGGGCTGAACGACATAACTGAGCAGAAGGGTAACCACGCCGAACCCGAGTGCGACAAAAATGAAGACCAGGACCGGGAAATACCGTGTTAGGTATTCCAGGAGGAGATCTGCACCGACCATGAGCAACGACTCCAAAGGCTCAAGGATGCTAAGGAGTTGGGAATCTTAGTCCCCGCCTATTTCTAATAGCAAGCGGACAAAGGACCTAGGCTTGCACGATCCGAAAGTCCTAGAAGAATTTGAAGTGTCAGATAGTTGTAGGAGAACGTTTCGGTTGCCGAGCGGGAGAATCATCGTGTTGTTTGGAGACGACTCCTTTCGGCTGCATCCGGTCAGGCGTCATTTTGAGGTTTGTTCCTCGGGCGCCATGATCCATTTCCCATTCAGATTCGAGTTCCACGCGCTGCGTGGGCTTCTTCCGACGAGGTATCTGGGTATGTATGCGGGCCATTCCGCTGAACTCCTGATGCTTCTGATGAGTCGGCGAAGGCAACACCATAACAGTGTCTGACGTCGACGGCAACCTCGACATACTCTATCATTTGCAGGGGGTCAATTAGAAGCTCTCGCGAAGTGGTTTGCGAATGCAGATTCCTTGACAATGCACGGTCATTTGCTAAGGTTGCTACAGGTCACCATGAGTGTGATGAGTATGATCAGACGATACAATCGGACGAACCTTGTTACTGTTGCATTGGGTCTTCTGATTCTTTCTGCGACGTCGGCCGGTGCTCAGGATGCCCAAAGCGTCAAGTTGGGCGAGGCGGCCTTACGGTTTGCAGCTGGATCGATCCGCCAAACTACCCCGCAGGATGGGATCGTTAACTTCATAACGGGCGATAACCAGACCACCGGGAATCGTATGATTCTTGGCTGGCGAGAGACCGATATCCTGTATTTGAGACTAACCCATCCCCAGGAGGCAGCGATCGGAGATCTGTTCACGATTTACAAGAGGGTCCATAAGGTCTTCCATCCTCGCACGAGGGAATACATGGGTCACCTGGTTATTATGACCGGGGTGGTTCGCGTGATCGAGAACGATTCCCCTCTCACAATGGTTCAAATTGTCCGAGCTTACTCGCCGGTATCACCCGGAGACCCGGTCATGAGGTTCGTGCCCCCTCCAGTGGAGGAGTCGGCTTCAGAAGTCAGTGTTCCCACAGATACCGAGGGCCTGATTGTGGACTTACAGTCCGATAAGACCATGTCGCTGGTGGGGCAGGGCAATGTCGTGTACCTGGATCGGGGACGCGCAGATGGTATTCATGCGGGAGATCGTTTGGAGGTCTTCAGAATCGGAGGGTCGTTGCCACGCCGAAAGGTTGGAGAGCTCAAAGTCATCTCATGCGAAGATCGAACAGCCACAGCGGTCATCGCGCGCACGACGTCCAGAGTATTTGTCGGGGATCGGGTTCGGTATAAGAATCGTGGTGCCTTGGAAGAATTGCATTCGGATGAAGCGGTTCCCGATATGCAGGGATACTCTCCTTCGGTCGCGCATGATCTGGAGACGGCCAAGCCAGATGTCAAGGTCCGCTTGGAACCAGTCCAGGGAGGGTTGCGAATTAACCTGGAGGACCTGGTGGATCAGTTGGAATATGAATCAGGAGAGATTAGGATCAAACCGGCAGGATTGCCGGTTCTTGAGCGGATTGCCGAGTATCTGAAGACAACGGCAACTGACAAGCAAATTCGAATTGAGGGTCATGCCGACAACATGGAGATCGGCCCCACTCTCAGATCCTCCTTTCCTTCGAACTGGGAATTGTCTAAAGCACGGGCAGCAGGAATCGTTCATCATCTCGTTGAGAATGGAGGACTTGATTCCGCCAAGCTCTCTTCCGTGGGGTATGGTGCGAGCAGGCCTGTGGCGAGCAATGCGACGGAGGAAGGACGCAAACACAATCGCCGGATTGAGGTTGTTCTGTATGACGCGGACCCTCTCGAAACACGAAAGGAAGCGAAGGAAGCATTGCTGAGTCCTGCAAAAACGTCTACGGCCGTCGAGACGCCTGCCTCACCGTTGTCCTCTTCCGGGGAGTTAGGTGATCAACCGGTAGCCTCAGTTGCGGAATCTGGTACAACTCAAGCTTCGACGCCCGCTCAAGGAAGCAACATTCCTCCTGACATGCCTGTTCCGCCGTCACAGTAGCGTCTGCCTCAATCCGTAGAACCTTCCCAGCGACTCACTGGTTTTCCCCGATCTGCAAGTTGGTCGATCCTCACACGCGTAGTCCGCGCGAATAGATTTTTTCTTTCTAAGATCCGCTGACCATGTCGGCGAGACCTCGATTGTTGATTACGTGCCCAAACTGTAGAATGCCGCATAACATCCTCAACTTCCGCATCGGATCTCCTCATGGACAATCAATCACCCCTCTACGTTGATGTCATCGTTCCGCGGCGCCTCCATCGGCCGTTCACATATGTCGTGCCTCCGGCATTTCGAAGAGAAATGGCGGTAGGGCAGCGAGTGGTGGTCCCATTTGGATCGGCCACGTTGCAAGCGATCGTGGTGGCTCTATGCAGCCATCCGCCGGTCGGTACTCCAACGAAGCGCATGAAGGAGGTTCTGTCGCTTTTGAAACGTGATCAGTCGGAGGAGATCGGCCCTTCGCAACTGCAACTCTCGCAGTGGCTATCCGAGCGGTATCTCGCACCATGGGGTCAGTGTGTCAAACTCCTGCTGCCGCCCGCGGCATCCGCCAAAAAGCCGAGAACGAAGTATGTGCTTAGCACCCAGGGTGCGACACACCCGGCAACCCTTCCTCCAGTCCGAGCGTGGAATGCCCAACCACAGTTTCTGAAGGAGTTGCGAGCGGGGCTTGACACGGGGACCTCGTCGGTCGTCGTCCTGCAGGCTTCATCCAATGATCGGTTGTCCTGCCTTATCCATGGGGTCGGCGAGTTGCTCTGTCGAAAGCGTCGCATCTTGGTCGTGGTCGGTGAGGTTGATCGAGCCAAGGAACTAGTCGAGGTTCTCCGGGATACGAACCATATGAACATCGTTCTGCTCCACAGCGGATTATCCGCCAGGGCGAGAGCCATCGCGTGGCAGACTGCACAGTCCGATGCCACTGATGTCGTCGTTGGAACTCGATCCTCTATTTTTGCACCTCTACGAGATATCGGTTTGATCTGGGTTGAGGGGGAGGACAATCCGGCGCTCAAGGAGGAGCATGTACCTCGTTACCATGCCCGAGATGTCGCGCATCATCGCGCGACACTTGAGAAGGCCGCGCTCGTGTTGGCTTCCAGCCATCCGTCCCTGGAATGCATCCGGTCGGCCGAGCTGGATCAAGCCACTCACGTCATCGTGCCGAACCAGTCCACACCGCCCCATACAGAGGTGGTCGATCTTCGGGACTTTCCACGTGGAACGCTCCTCACTCCTCCAATGCTTGATGGCATCCGTCAGGCGATGGCAAGCGGCTCACTGGTGACGTTGTATCTCAATCGAAAGGGCTACGCTTCGCTGCTATCATGTCGGGCGTGCGGCCAAGTTCCCCGTTGTCCATCCTGCAGCCTTGCCCTGAGTTTTCATAAAAAGGTGTTGAGGTTGATGTGCCATTCGTGTGGCTATGCTACAGCATTGCCGGAGGTGTGTGCGGCCTGTCATGCGCCGTGCTTGGAGCCAGTGGGAGCAGGAACGGAGCGCATCGAGGAATCTCTGCGACAATATTTCCCCCATGTACGGATCGGGAGAATGGATCGGGACACCGTACAACGGGAATCGCAAGTTGACGCCCTTGGAACGTTGATTCGAGCCGGCGAAATCGACGTCGTCATAGGCACTCAGATGTTATTCCCTCGCGGCCGCATGCCGCTTTCAGGTTTTGTCGGCATTCTCAATGCGGATACAGGTCTCCATCTCCCTGATTTTCGTTCCGCCGAACACACGTATCATGCCCTCCAGGATGCGGTTGCGCTTTGCCGGTCCGGGAATGAGGGAAAAGTGCTCATCCAGACCATTCTGCCCAACCATCATGCTATTGCAGCAGTTGTGGAAAGGAACCCCGCGCTATTTCTGCGGCCGGAGCTGGAATTCAGACGGGCACTCGACTATCCACCGTTTTCCCACCTTATTCAGCTCACGATATCAGGAAGGTTGGAGGATCGCGTGAAGGACATAGCGGAGAAATGGGTATCGGCGCTTCATCGTGAAATAACCGCTGTTTCTGTAAAGACGGGCAACAGCAACCAAGTCGCTGGCGGCCCGGTGATTTCAACCGTTCCTGGGCCGGTGACCGTACTCGGTCCCACGCCGGCGCCTGTTTCGCGATTGCGACAGCGCCATCACTGGCATGTGCTCGTGAAATCACGCAGGCAGGAGGATGTGCGAAAGGTTGTGCAGGCGACGTTGTCAGATATGGAGCAACTTTCGCGACGAGGAGATCTCAAGCTCACCGTGGATGTGGATCCCATCTCCATGCTATGAGCGCCGAGTTTTCTTGCCCGTACCGGGGGCCTTTACGTCCTGGACGACAGGCGTACGATCAGTGATATTCACGGCAGCTGCGGATTTCCGCTTAAAGAGTCCATACGCGAACGAAATCCAGAAGACGGATGAAAACAGCCCGAACAACACGGCATTCAGAATCAGCCCCATGTCCTCGTCGCTCGGTTGGTTCGTGGTCAGTCTTACGTGAACCATCGTGACAATGGGCCAGGCTAAGCTTTCGATTCCCAGAAGCAGAGTTGACCATGCCCACACTGCTCCAATCGTGTGCCCTCTCCATAGCAGGAAACTCAAGACACCGCAGAACAGGACGACATTCCACCATACCGGTAGGGAGCCCCACAGCAGTCCTCCTCCAATGATGACCACAACCGTTCCGAGTACCGCGTTCAGTTGAGGCGTCCACCATGACATCGATATGTTTTCCGTCGAAAGGGTGATGCGCCCATAGTGTGTCAGGGTTCTCAAGCAAGTCAAGAATGAGAAGAGGTTGCCGGAAGAGGTGGAAGAGCGTCAGGTGCGTAATTCGACCTGTACGACATCCAGAAGATGTTTGATGTCGAAAGGCTTTTGCAGCGTTCGCCGCGCGCCGAGCATTTTCGCGACGTCGAGAAAGTTTAAGATGCCGATCATGTCGCTTCCTCCGGTGATAGCAATGATTCGTGCAGCGGGAAATTCACGTCGGAGAGTCAGGATACTTTCCAGACCGTCCTGGTCGGGCATCAGAATGTCCATAATTACAAGATCGGCAGGAGATTGGCGGTAACGGAGGAGTCCTTCCTTCCCGTCGCGCGCTTCACTGACGTGATAACCGGCTTGCCCGAGCGCGTCTCTTATCAACTGCCGGATTGCATCTTCATCATCGACAATCAACACGGTTGACATGGAGGTCCTCGATACGCGCTCAGCATCAGGAAGAGCCGCAGCATGGTTGTGAGACCCCAATGCATGCATGCCACATCCTATGATGGCATGACTTCCTATAAACGAATTTAGCGCTCCTTCTCCGTCCGGGCAAGCGAATCCTCATGTTTCGAAGGCGCGCGATTCTCCTGATCGCAGCGGGTCACGCCGCCTGGGGCGGTGTCCGCAATGTCGTCGGGGTTCAGTGCCGGCCAATATACCTCCACGGACGTTCCGTTGGCCGTTTCGGTGCTGACGCGCATTGCTCCTCCATGACTCCTTATCACTCCCTCAACCACGGCCAGTCCTACTCCACTTCTGCCCTCTCCATCGGGTGCGGCGCCACGCGGGGTAAACGCGGCCGTCTGCTCCGAAGCCATTGTCCCCTGGTTGTTGTAAGTCGTGGTAAGACAGACGTACTCGCCCGCGGTCAACTGAGCAAGGTATCCATCAGAAGACGGTTCCATCCGCACATCGCTGAGGCGCACGGTGAGAATTCCTCCCGTCGCCTTCATTGCCTGCTCGGCATTGGCCAACAGACTCACAAACACCTGGTGGAGTTGGGTTGGATCAGCGAGAACCGGATGAGTAGGTGTCTGGATCCATGTCTCAAGCGTAATATTTTCTTGTAGCACGGGTTTTAATAGTCTCAATGTCTCCTTCAACAGCACATGAAGAGAAACCGGTTGTTTAGCAGGCTCCGACTGTCGTCTGAACACCAGCATCTGATTTACTAAATCACGCGCCCGCCTGGAGGCGGTGACAACTTGCTGAAGGTGTCCGTGGGCTTTGGAATCCGGTGAGACAAATGGCATGGCGAGTTCGCTAAAGCCCAGGATGGCGGTCAGACAGTTGTTGAACTCATGCGCGATTCCGCCCGACAAGATTGCCATGGCTTCCATTCTCAGGGCTTCCTGCCGATACGCCTCGACTTCCTTGCGGGCAATCAGATAGGCTGATTGCGCATGTTTACGTTCCGTAATATCGGTGAACATGAGCAACAGCGAGGAAAGACCGTCAAAATTAATCGGCGCTCCGACAATCTCCACTTCTACGGTCGTGCCGTCGCCGCGGAGAATAGTTGCCTCTCGTGGGAAAGGCGCCTCCTCGGTCTTGACGGAGGCGCCATGTTCGCTGATCGACGGACGGATGAGGTCCAGGCAGGACCGTCCAAGAAGCTCTTTTGCAGAAGCCATCCCCATCATCCTCAGGCCGGCTTGATTGGCAAACGCGATGGTGTCGTCCACGGTGACCAATATTGCGTGTGGGGAAAGATGGACGAGGCTGCGATAACGTTCCTCGCTAACACAGAGTGCTTCGACCGCCTGCTTCCTCGCCGTGATGTCTCGAACCATGAGAAAGTGGCCGGAGATCTCGGACGGCCTTGTGCGGAGGGCAAACCCTTCTCCGTGAACCCAACGGGTGGTCCCATCAGAGCGCTGGAACCGGAACTCACTCGAGAATGGTCGGACGTGGCGTGCAGCCTCATGCCATTCGTCTAGGACGCGATTCCGATCATCGGCGTGTAGAGCCTTGCCCCACCCCTCGCCGGCGGCGGTGGCTATGGTCAGGCCGCTCAATTCGCAGAGACGTTGATTAACGAAATGACAGGTCCCGTGCGGATCGCTCAACAATATTCCAATGGATGCCTGATTGGCCAAGGTGTGAAGAAAAGCTTCAGTGGTCTTGAATGATCTGTCTAACGTGCCTTGGTTCGAGGGATCAACGGAGGACATTAATCTGATGCTCCATTTGTGAATAGGGCTATCATCGACGTCATGAGAGACGAATGGGTGAGGACGGAAGCAGATTGAACATGGAACATGAGCAAGGGAGTATCAATCACCATGGTCAACTGAATCAATGGAATACCAATGTAGTTCATGAGCTTACCATTACCGCGAATTGAAGTCAGAGGAGAGGCAGAGAATTGAGAGGGGAGTTTTGGCTCTATCGTGATAGATACTGTTAGGCCTGATAGTAATACCTAGCTATCAGATCGTCTCTTGATAAGAAATGCTGCAGCTCGTGTCAGGCTGCTGATGTGCAGCTTCTGAAACCTATTGGCCAGGTAATTCTTGACCGCTTTGTCACTCAGGCGGTGCGCGGCAGCGATTTCATTGCAGACATGTTCCACTCGAATTGCCGTCCATAATATACCGAGTTAACTCGGCCGTGGGCTATGTTCAATGCAGAGGAAATCGTTAGCTATCATTTTCTTAGAGAGCATCTCTGACAGGGGTAGCGATGGCTTAATACATGTATTTGCGTAATTTTCTATTGCGGCTAATCACGCTGATTCTTATACTTCCAGACTATAAATGACTCTCTTTTTAAAGTCAGCTGTGCTACAAACCTTTAACTCCATCATGCGGAGTAATTGTTAAGGGGAGCGTATGCGACCCATCGATTTTTTTGTCCCAGTGATGCACCTCCATGCCCACGTCGTGTTGCAAAACAATGCGCTTTGGGGCGTTCAGACAATCTCGGACAATGGCCAGGCCGCACTTCGATGGTTTCAAATCGACGGTGATATCATTAATGTCATCGGCCAGATTCTTTGACAGAACGTTCTTTGTAAAGGTATCACTCACTATGATCGCGTCATGAGACAGTTTGGTTTACCTGCAGTTGCCCCGCTTCCTTCCCGTGCGCACATCGTGCATTTTTATCAGCATGGCAAGGATTTACTGGAGGTGTTTGCGCAGTTTTGTTGCGCGGGATTACAAGAGGGAGACTGCTGTTTATGGGTGGCCACCCCACCCTGGACGTCCGGCTTAGCACTGCACGAACTCAAGAAGAGGCTTCCCTCCGTGGATCAGTACGTGTCGACTGGTCAACTTCAACTTATTGCTGGTGAGGAGTTTTACCTCAGCGGAGGTGTCTTCGACGGGGAGGGTGCGCTCGCGAGGGTTACCGCACGTCTCCATGAAGCTCGGACCCAGGGATGGTCGCAGTTTCGTGCCTGTGGATGCCCCTATAATCCAGGCAGCGAAAAAGAATGGTCCGCGTGTCTTCAGTACGAGCAACACATACACCGCATAGTGTCCGAGATGGAGGTCCTGGTGTTGTGCGGGTATCGCCTCGGCGGCGTTCCCGACCTCGCGAGGAATGGGCTCCTCCAATCGCATCACACGACGTTGGTACGCCATCACGACGGATGGCAATACAGACCAACCACCTGAGAAATCGGCTCTAGGCAAAGTTGTAAATCGATGACGCAGCCCTGAACGCCGCGTTCTAGTTTCATCTTTCCTGGCCCTGCGCGCTGGGACAGCAGGCTGTCATTGAAGGATGGCTGCTGCATCGGCATCCTGAACTGCCAGAAGACCACGTGCGGGTGGTCCTCAGCCGCGCCGTTGGCCGAAATACGGGCACTCCGTCACTTGAGAGGAAAGAGGATGAAGAAAATCAACGGACTCAGAAAGTTTGGCGCCGAAGGCGGATAGTAGCCATCGGCTCTAGGTGAAAATTCTACCCAGACCCAGTCATCCAACTCCGCGATACTTCGAGGGTCATTGTAACTTCGACGCAGCCGGTTAAGGTTGCATCGTAGCCAGAATACGTACATCGCACGTTGTTCGAGGTCTCAGAGATGTCGATCATGTCGGAATCATCCTGAATCTCAACTGGCTGGTAGGACAGCGGATACTTGCCAGACACCTTCTGAGGATTGAGTCTCCGAACACGCTCGCCACAAAACCGACAGACCTGAAAGCCTGCGAGATACAGGTCATCGTAAATCCTGGCACTTAGCTGGAAAGAGCTTTATCAGGAATACAGCCGGAAGTCTCACCAGGAAGCCAACCTTGTGCGGAGTCGGCCTCCGATGAAATGTACTCAGAGGTCGGCTCTCCTGCCCGCTTGCTGCCACTTGGGGTATCGTTCTACCCGGTGCGTGTTTCTGCACTGCGAGCACATCGTTGTTGGCGGAGCGCTCGGTCGATTAGCGCACTCAACTGCCAGCATTGACTTGGCTATACGAGCCCTTTAGGGCGCCGTGCGCCGTTGTTTCGTCATGGCTGATCAGCTTGTGTCCCGACAGTGTGCGCAGGCCGACATAGAACACCGGTGTGAGAAACAAGCCGAATAGGGTCACGCCGATCATGCCGGCGAACACGGTGACGCCTGTGGCGGAGCGCACTTCCGCGCCGGCGCCGTGCGAGAGCACGAGCGGAATCGTTCCGGCGATGAAGGCGACCGATGTCATCACGATCGGGCGCAACCGCAAGCGACAGGCTTCGAGTGCCGCCTCGACGATGTCCTTCCCTTGCAGTTCCAATTCGCGCGCAAACTCGATGATCAGGATCGCGTTCTTGCAAGCCAGGCCCATCAGCACGACCAGGCCGACCTGCACGAAGGTATTGTTATCACCGCCGGTGAGCTTGACGCCGGCGAGCGCGCAGAGCATGCACATCGGCACGATCAGAATCACCGCGAGTGGCAAGGTCCAGGACTCGTACAGCGCGGCGAGGACGAGGAAGGCCAACAGGATTGCCACCGGGAACACCAGCAGCGCCGCCTTGCCCTGCGAGGCCTCCTGAAAGCTCAGGTCGGTCCATTCGATGGTCATGCCGTTGGGCAGCACCTTCGCCGCGATGTCGCGAATATTGTCCATCGCCTGTGCCGAAGACAGCTTGGTTGGGTCGGCCTCTCCCATGAAGTCGGCGGCAGGATAGCCGTTGTAGCGCAGCACCGGATCGGGTCCGTAGGTTTGGCTCAATTTCACCATTGAGCCGATCGGTACCATCTCACCACGGTTGTTGCGCGTTTTTAGATTAGCGATGTCCTCGACCCTGCCGCGGAAGTCGCCGTCGGCTTGTGCGTATACGCGCCAGGTACGGCCAAACAGGTTGAAGTCGTTGACGTAGGCTGAGCCCAGGTATATCTGCAACGTGTTGAAGAGCTCCGTCAGCGCGATGCCCTGCGTCTTGGTCTTGACGCGGTCCACCTCGGCGTCGAGTTGTGGCACGTTGGCCTGATAGCCGGAGATCGGGAACCCCATGCCCGGCGTCTGCATGACCGCGCCCTGCAGGCCGCTGACGGCATTTTGCAGCGCGCCGAATCCGAGACCGGCGCGGTCTTCGACGAATAACGCGTAGCCTGCGCCGTTGCCAAGTCCGAGAATCGGTGGTGGCATTAGAACGAAGGTCATACCTTCCTTGATCCCGGCGATCTTTTGATTCATCTCCTCGCTGATTTCCTTCGCGCTGCGGTGGCGCTCGTCGAACGGCTTCAAGATGAGGAAGGCGATGCCGTAATTCGGCGTGTTCGTGAATTGCAACGGATTCAGACCCGTCATTGCCACGACGTGGGCGATGCCGTCGACGCCCTTGCTGATCGCTACGACCTGACGCAGTACCGCGTCCGTGCGTTCGAGCGAGGCGCCCTCCGGTAGTTTCACGCCAGCCATCAGGAACAGCTTGTCTTGGGTCGGGATAAAGCCGCGTGGCACCGCTTGGAACATCAGACCGGTTCCGAGCAGCAGCAATGCATAGACGGCGAACACGGCACCGCGATGTTTCAAAGTGCGCGAGACGGTGCCCTGATAGTGGTCGGAGCTTGCCTTGAAAAACCGGTTGAACGGTCGGAACACCCAACCAAACAGACGCTCGATCCATCGGGAAAGGGCATCCTTCGGTGTGCCATGGCTTTTAAGCAGTTTCGCGGCCAACGCCGGCGACAGGGTCAGCGAATTGATCGCCGAGATCACCGTCGAGATGGCGATCGTCACGGCGAACTGCTTGTAAAACTGGCCGGTGACGCCGGTCAAAAACGCCATTGGCACGAACACGGCACATAGCACGAGCGCGATCGCGACGATCGGCCCTGAGACTTCCCGCATCGCTTGGTGCGCCGCCTGGAGCGGAGTACGTCCCTCTTCGATGTTGCGTTCGACGTTTTCAACCACCACGATCGCGTCATCCACAACGATCCCGATCGCGAGGACGAGGCCGAACAGGGTCAGTGTGTTGATCGAGAAACCGAGTACGTACAGCGCGGCGAAGGTTCCAACCACCGAGACCGGAACGGCGATCAGCGGAATGATCGACGCGCGCCAGGTCTGCAGGAACAGGATCACGACGAGCACGACAAGCAGGATCGCTTCCAGCAGTGTCTGTACGACCGCGTGGATGGAATCGCGCACGAAGACCGTGGTGTCGTAATCCGAGCGGTAGGTGAGACCGGGCGGAAAACGCGTCTTCAGTTCCTCCATTTTGGCGATCACCGCATCGCGGACGGTAAGCGCGTTCGCGCCGGGAGCTTGGAAGATGCCGATCGGCGGCGCATCCTGGTTGTCGAGCTGTCCACGCAAAGTATAGTCGTTGGCGCCGAGTTCGATGCGTGCTACGTCGGATAGGCGTACGATCTCGCCGTTGGTCCCGGTCTTCAGCACGACGTCGCCGAACTCCGTGGCCGTATGCAGGCGGCCTTGGGCATTGATTGAAATGAGGAAGTCGGTGCCTTTCGCGATCGGCTCTGCGCCAAGTTGTCCGGCCGAGACTTGGATGTTTTGCTCCTGCACGGCGCGTACGACGTCGCCGGCGGTCATCCCGCGCGACGCGATCTTGTCCGGGTTAAGCCAAATGCGCATCGCATAATCGCCACTGCCGAAAATCTGCACCTGGCCGACGCCAGGCAATCGAGCCAGTTCATCCTTGACCTTGATATTGGCGTAGTTGCGCAGGTAGAGCGCATCATATTTCCCGTCCGGTGAGAGCAGCTGGACCATCACAAGAAAGGTCGGTGACTGCTTCTGCGTCGTCACGCCTAGACTGACGACCTCCGACGGCAGCCGCGACAGCGCCTGGCTGACGCGATTCTGTACCTGCACCTGGGCGGCGTCGGGATCAGTACCGGGACGGAACGTGATCGTCATCTGCAACACGCCATCGGAACCCGCAACCGACTTCATATACATCATGTTCTCGACACCGTTGATCTGTTCTTCCAGCGGCGTCGACACGGTTTCGGCAATCACCTTGGGGTTGGCACCTGGATAGGTCGCGCGCACGATGACCGCGGGTGGAACCACTTCCGGGTACTCGCTGATCGGGAGGATTGGGATCGCGATCAAGCCGGCGGCAAAGATCACGATCGACAGCACAGCGGCGAAGATTGGCCGATCGATGAAGAACTTAGAAAAGTCCACGGGCCGCTTCTCCCTATTTCTCGGCCATGGCTGCGGGCGCAGTCGGTGCCGGCGGCTCGCCCATCGGAACCTCGGCGGGCATGACTGGCATGCCGGGGTAAAAGATTTTCTGCAGGCCGACCACGACAATCTTGTCGTCCAAGGCGAGGCCGGACTGGACCACGCGCAATCCCTCGACCATGCGGCCAAGCACGATGTCCTTGCGTTGTGCCTTGCCGTCCTTGTCTACCGCATAGACGTATTTGCGGTCCTGGTCGGTTAGAACGGCCTTATCGTCGATCAAGAGGACTTTGGCCTTTTGGCTGCTGACGAACTGCACGCGCGCGTAGAGGCCGGGGGTAAAGATGCGGTCGGCATTGGGCAGCACGGCGCGGGCGCGCACGGTTCCGATGGTGGGATTCACCTGATTGTCGAGGAAGTCAACCGTGCCGGTATGCGGATAGCCGTTCTCGTTGGCGAGGCCGACGTGCACGGCGTTGTCCTGTGCTGTGCGCTCGCTCCTGCGCTCCTGCTCCTTGTAGCGCAAGTAACTGTTCTCGTCGGCGTCAAAATACACGTAGATCGGATCTTGCGACACTACCGTCGTCAGCAGGGTTTCGTCAGCTGTAGCCAGATTGCCGACCGTGACGAGGGCTCGGCTCGCCCGTCCTGAGACCGGTGCGCGCACCTCGGTGAAGGACAGGTTGAGCTTGGCGGTGGCCACTGCGGCCTCGGCGGCCTGGACATCGGCCGTGCTCTGCGCCTGCGCGGCACGACGCAAGTCGAGCTCCTCGTGCGAGATCGCATCATCGTCGATCAGTGACTGGGCGCGCTTGTTGCGTAGTATCTCTAGTTGCTTCGCCACGCGCGCGCGTGCCAGTTGTGCCTGGGCGTTGTCCAACGCTGCGCGGTAGGGACGTGAGTCGATCTGGAACATCAGATCGCCCTGTTTCACTTCCTGGCCTTCCTTGTAGGCAACCCGCTGCACGTAGCCGCTGGCGCGTGGTCGCAATTCGACCGTTTCAATGGCGCTGACGTGGCCAGTGAATTCGTCCCATTGTTGAACCGACTTGGAGAGCACCTGCGCCACGGCGACTTCTGGCGGTGGCGGCTGGCCACCACCACTGGCGTGCTTGCCGTCACAGCCTGTCAGTGTCAGCAGCAATGCGATGGTCGGGCCCAGCGCTACCAACCACACGCGAGACACTTTGTACGGTTGAGCGGAATACATGAATGCCTCCACTAGAATGCACATAACTCAGTGTAGCGGCGTTGCTGCTTCAGCGCTGCGTTTTACGAGGCCCATTTCGGCGCGCAGCCCGTAGCACCGACGATCAGTTCATTCGGAATAGAGCCGATGGCGCACCTTCTGGTCAGGGGTACCATGGCTGCGAGATTTTCAATGTCATTCGACCAAGCTGGATCTCGGGGTAAAGCATCTTTTTCACAACCATTCTCATGACTTCGCCATAGGCTGCATACTACGTTCCAACTGATCGTCGTTCGCTCCGTCACAGAAGTGATGGACAACAAATGACAGTTCGGTCACGCGGCGGGATACCGCATGCAACACTGTTGCGACGCCGATGATCTCGCGCCGAGATATCGTCGGAGTGCCGAATGATCGTCGCCATGGCGCCTTATCGCTAACTGGCTGACACCACGGAAGGTACCCGACCACTGTGGCGGGCCCTTCGCAACCCCGAGAGGCATTATTTGATTTGGTGCTGCATGGTTCATATGAAGCAAAATCATGCCTCATTGCTTAGGAATGGCTCGATCTATCGAACACTTGTATCTCAACCAGACAGATGTTCGGCATAGGTGCTCTATGAAAAAGAGAAGACGACGGAGAATTATTGCGGCTTGAGGGCTGATGTGTACCGGACAACCTTCACTGAATCAACGGCGGATTTCAGCGGAGAGGTTGGATGAAAGCCCAGATAGTTCTGTGAGTATGGCCGCCAGAACTGGAACAGAGTTAGTTGGATCGATCAATCATTGTTTAGTTGGGGTTTGCAGAATGTTAGCAAATCAGAGGGTTGGTCCACCTCTCTCTATGCTTATCAGTTCAGTTACGAATTTTGGTGCCGAAGGCGGGATTATACAACTATGGTGTTGTGACGTGCTGCCTGGTGTTCCCTCTCCTAGTTTGTCAATGGCTTATGGTCCACCTTATGTTTCCTTGTGCTATTACGTGCTAGCGAGTTCGTTAGCAAGCCAGTTAGCAAAACCAAACCGGTCAGCCCGGCAACCTATCAAACATCTTGGCGCAGTGAGGAGCTCCCCAGTCGCAAGGTTTTAGATCCGAGCTGCCTCTAATTAGTTCCCTCGGTTCTCAAAGCTTCTAGTGTTTTAAGGTCAAAGGGATTGTGACCAGCCTGTAATTCTTTCGCCCAGGCTTCTCTCTTAGCGAGCAACTCTTTTGGAATT
>Ga0075428_100004340_pt1 | contig 15639 bp, 10 predicted proteins | sample RhiMetdeltSRZDD2_FD_75291 | JGI IMG/M metagenome (GOLD analysis project Ga0075428, IMG submission 75291) | Populus rhizosphere microbial communities from Tennessee, USA - Rhizosphere MetaG P. deltoides SRZDD2 | ecosystem: Host-associated > Plants > Roots > Rhizosphere > Soil | place: USA... | reverse complement strand
AGCCGTGGTTCCTGGGCTGTCAAATCCAACACAGTTCTGGATACCCGGAACCCTGGCCTCGCAGGGAGCCTGGCCAGACAGAGTCCGCTTTGGGGCAACGCGTCGAAGGCACTCGGCGAGGAAGCCCCTCGTGTGCCGCGTCGTGCAACAGGCGAGTTCCGCGGTATTATACCAGCCCTTTTCCGCGGGCGTCCACCATCGATCGGTTGCCAGGGATCGGCGCGCCGCCCCCAGGGGCCTGCCCGACATCGCAGCGGGCCGAACCTGATGGATGCCGAAGGAGCGACGATGCGAATTCTCGTCCTCGGTGCCGGCAAGCAAGGCCGTGCCGTCGCATTCGACTTGTTGCGCAACCCGGACGTCGAGCAAGTGGGCGTCGCCGATGTCGATGCCGACGCGCTCGAATCGTTGCGCGCGTTTCTTGGCGATCGCCGCGTCAGCATCCACAGCCTCGATGCGCTCGAGTCCGAATCTCTGCGTGAAACCCTCGAGCCCTACGATGCCTGTCTCAATGCCGTGAGCTTCGCCTTCGGTCTCGAGGTCACGCATGCCGCGATTGCGGCGCGGACACACGTCTGCGACCTGGGTGGCAGCCGCAGCCTCGTCGCCCAACAACTCGAGCTCGACACCCAGGCTTTCGAGAGCGGCGTCACCGTCGTGCCCGATTGCGGTCTTGCGCCCGGACTGACCACCGTCCTCGCCGCACAGGGGATCCGCCGGCTCGACGAAACGCACTCCCTTCACATCCGCGTCGGCGAGCTGCCGCGGCGGCCCACAGGGCCGCTGCAATACGTGCTGGCCTATCCAGTCGAGGCACTGATCGAACGCTACAGCGAGCGCGCCGTCGTGATTCGGGATGGCGTCCGATTGTCGGTCGAGCCGCTCACCGAGGTCGAGAGCATCGAGTTCCCCGAGCCTTTCGGCAGCCTCGAGGCCTTCCACACCGGGGGCGGGTTGTCGACGCTCCCGAGCACATTCGCAGGCAAGGTGCGCAACATGGACTTCAAGTCCATTCGCTATCCCGGTCATTGCGCGCGCATGCGTCCGTTGTTCGAGCTCGGCTTCCTCCAGTCCGAAATGCTGCGCGTCGGCGACGTCGAGATTCGCCCGCGCGAGCTCAGCGCACGTCTGCTCGAGAAGCTGCTCCCCGATACGCCGGACGTCGTCCTGCTGCGCGTCACCTTGCTGGGCACGAAGTATGGCGGCCGGCGCCGGTTGGAATTCGAGCTCATCGACGCGTCCGACCGGGCCACCGGTCTCAGCGCCACGATGCGGTGCACCGGCTTCACTGCCAGCTTCGTGTTGCAGCAGCTCGCTTCCGGCAAGGTGAGCCGTCGCGGCGTCGTTCCGCCCGAGACCTGCGTGCCGGGTGAGGATCTCATCGACCACCTACGCCAGCGCGGCTTGGACCTCGTGCTGCGGCAGTCCTAGAAACAGCGGCCTGGGCCGCGGCGCTGCGGAGCCGCACCCACTTGCCGCGCCGGATCGGACACTGGCACGCGTGGGAGGCGCGATCCCAAGTCGTTCCCGCTCGCACTCCGGAACACCCGCCGATGGCAAGCGAGTGACCCGATTGCTTCTGTTAGACTTGTACGATACTTGCTCTGCACGGCGCCCTGGAGGTCCCATGCGCTCCGCCCGCCTCGCTTCGATCTGCCTCGGTTTCGCCCTGCTCGCCACACACGTGGCGGCCGACACCGGCACCACCGAATATCCGTGGCTCGATGGCTTGAGCCTGGTCGTCCTCGACACGCAGGACACGGGCTCGTTGCACGCTGCGCATGCGCTCATTCGCGACGCGGGCGGAACTGTCGCCATCCTGTCCCCGCCTTCGCTTCTCTTCGCCTGGCTGCCGCCGGCCAAGACCGCCGTGCTCTCGGACCGGCACCCGATTCGCGCCATCTACCAGAACGAAGTCACGGCCGCCGATCTCCGTCTCGAAGATGCGCAGTCACGCGCCATGCTGCGCTATTGGAATGCCCTCGTTCGCGGCGAAATTCGGCCGCAGACCGAGCTCGCGCAGCCACAAGCCTGGCAACCAGGGAGCGGGGACGCGCGAGATCCCGAGGCCATCGAGCCTTGGGCGTACGTGCAGAACCTGCAAGACAACGGCTTCGATCCCGCGCAGCTCGCGCAGCGCGGGTTGCTCGCCGGCAAGGCCGGTCCCGGCGCGACCGTGCAAGGCAACAGCGACCGCATGACCGGTACCGTCACCGTGACGTTGCTCTTCGTCGAGAGCAACGGGACCGGCAGCGATCCCAACACCTACACCTGGACCGACGCCGACCAGCAGAGCTACATCAACGGGGTCAACACCGGGCTCGCGTGGTGGAGCGCGGAAGCGCGCGACTACAACAACTGCTGGGTGGCGTTCTTCGTGCGATACGTGCCGCCGACCGACAGCCGTTGCCAGCAGTGGCGAGAAATGGTGACACACCCTTCGGCGGATGTGCCCGCCATGGCGAGCGACGTCATGGCGAATTTCGGGTTCGCGGGCGGCAGCCACATCACGCGCGTCACCGCTTTCAACACCGCACAACGGGCCACCTACGGCACGACCTGGGCTTACACCGGGTTCGTCGCCTACAACCCGTTGCCCGCCCCAGGGCAGCTGACCGATGGCGCCTCGGCCTTCGCCTACTTGCTCGGGCCGTACTCATTCTTGCTCTATCGTAGTTATGGTTGGGCGCCCGAGCAGGTGTTCACGCATGAATCGGGACACATTTTCGGCGCATGCGACGAGTATGCCGACGGCTGCACATGTGGCGCCATCTGCATCGACGAGCCCAACGGCAACTGCGAAAGCTGTGGGGGCGGGGCGTCGTGCATGATGCGCCTCAACACGTTCACCCTGTGCACCTACACCGACAACCAGCTGGGATGGCACGATGCGACCCCCTGTGCGCCGCCGGCGCTCACTCCCCCGACCGCGACAGCGCTCGCGCCAGCCAGTGGCTTCCTCGGCACGACGGTGCCCCTCACGATCACGGGGCAGAATCTGCTCTACGGCGCCTTCGCCACCTTGGGTGAAGGCGTGTCCGTCGTGAGCTCCACGGTCACGACGAGCGCGGGAACCGACACGCTCCATCTCACGGTGCACATCGACGACAACGCTGTCTTGGGATCCCGCAATGTCATCGTCAGCAACCGTGATCTGCAGTCGAGCACGCTCGCGAGTGCTTACCAGGTGCTGGGAACTCCGCGTCACTACTACGCGCCGAGCGGAGGCAACATCTACCCGTATCACACACCGGCGACCGCCTCGACCTCGCTCGAAGACGCCATTGCGGCCGCCGCCCCGGGCGACACGGTGCTCGTCGGCTCCGGTCCGCTGTCGATCGGCTTCGGCCTCAACAAGGGAGTCTTGCTTTCGGGGGCATGGAATCCCGGTTTCACCACGCGAAACTTGGCCACCGGCAAGACCGTCGTCGATCTCACGGGCAATCTCTTCATCGCCGTGAGCGGAGGGGGTACGGGCGGGCTCGATGGCTTCGAGCTGCGCAACGGCCAGGGGGCGGCGTGGAGCGTGCCATTCGCCGGCTTCTATGGTGGCGCGGTGAGCATCGTGAGCTCCAACGGGCTCATCGCGAACTGCGACATCCACTCCAATGAGGCGATCGTGGGGGCGGGATTCGGCGGTGGCGGAGGCATCTTCGCCACCAACAGCACGGTGACGCTGATCGGCAACACCATCACGGGAAACACTGCCACACGCGGCGGCGGCATCTATTTGCACGGAACGAGCGGCAGCGTCATCGGCAACACCATCGCGAACAATGCAGTGACCGCCGGCACCCAGACCCCGCGCGGAGCTGGAATCGTCATCGACGGCTGTACGAACCTCACTCTCACCAACAACAACCTGAATGCCAACACCGGCGCCGAGAACGGCGGTGGTCTCTACATCGTCAACTCGACGAACATCAACGTCCAAGGCGGTTCCATCGAGCATCACGCGGTGACCAACAGTGGCGGCGGCGCGCGCATCGACGGCGGCCAGGCCATGTTCACCTCGGTGGTGTTCGAGCGCAATTCGTCCGGCTTTAGCGAAGGTGGGCTCGCGGCCACCGGCGGCGCCGCCCTGCAGCTCGACGAGTGCTCCTTTCTCTGGAACAGAGCGCTCCTCTTCGGTGGCGTCCATGCCACCGGCCCGACCGCCAGCGTTCGGCACTCGCTCTTCGTCGGCAACTCGTCGTTCGCCAATGGTGGCCTGGCACTCGACAACGTCGCTTCGGGCGTGGTCCTGGGCAACACGTTCGACCGCAACGCCGCCAACTCCGGCGGCGGCAGCCTCGCTCTCAACACGGCTCCCATCCAGGTCAGCAACAACATCCTCGTCAACACGACCGGCACGGCCGTCGCGTGCAGCGGCACGCTCCCCACCTTGCTTGCGTACAATCTCGCCTGGAACAGCAGCATCGGCAATTACTCGGGCTGCAGCCCGGGCGCCGGCTCCATCACCGGCGATCCGCGGTTCGCCGACACGACGCAAGTGGACTACCGCTTGGCCCTGCACTCCGCCGCCATCGATGCGGGCCGGATCGATGGGGGTTTCCTCGACCCCGATGGCTCGCGCGGTGATCTCGGCCGCTACGGCGCGCACGCCTTCACCATGGCGCAGCCGGTCTACCCCAAGAACCTGAGCGCGCGGACGACGATCGGTGGCAATGTCGTCCTGCGTTGGTCCGCCAACCCCGAGATGGATGTGGAGTCGTATGCCGTGTACGCCGACATCGTCTCCGGCTTCAAGCCGGCACCGGGCAACTTCGTGACATTGGTCGCGAGCCCCGACACCACGGTGAACCTCGGGCCGACCACGGACTTGCCCTACTACACGATCGCCGCCATCGATGCCTCGGGCTATGCCAGTGGTTACGCCGTGCAGGCATTCCTGCCGACGACGACGGACGCCCCTGCCCCGCCGGTGGCCTGGCGGTTCCAGCTGCATTCCAGCACGCCGAACCCGTTCAACCCGGTGACGACGATTCGCTTCGAACTGGATCGAGCCGGCCCGGCGCGTGTCGAGATCTTCGATCTCGCCGGTCGGTTGGTCCGAACGTTGACACAGGGACAACGCGAGGCGGGGCTGTTCGGCATCGTCTGGGACGGAACGGACGGCCGTGGCCGGCGCGTGCCTTCCGGCACCTATCTCATGCGGCTCGAGTCGACGGGCCGGACCGCGACCCAGAAGCTGACCGTATTGAAATGACGTGACGCCACGGCCCGTGCGCTCCACGGTCATCGCTCCGTCCGGAATCCATTCCGTGCTTCGCGTCGCCGAGAAGAGCTCACATCCGTCCTCGCACGGCCGTTCCAGGTTCATTCCAATCCTCGCGCCGCGGATCCGGGTGCATCCCGATGCTTGCGCCGCCGGGCCCGGGCATGTAACCTGCTACGTCCGCGCGGGCATCGACACCGCGTCACGTCCTGCGGCGCCGTCTGCCGCACGCACCCATCGTCGCCCTGATTCGCACGAGGAGTCGTCTGTGAGCATTCAGGCCACCCAGCTCAAGGTGGGCATGGTCATCATGCACAACGGCAAGCCGCACCGGGTTACCAACGTCTTGCACGTGACGCCCGGAAACTGGCGCGGCATGGTCCAAACACGTCTGGTGAACATCGAGAACGGCACGAACACCGAGCACCGGTTCCGCTCGGAAGATCGCATCGAACAGGCCGCACTCGAGCGCCATTCGCTGCAGTTCAGCTACGCATCCGGCGGCGATTATCACTTCATGAACACCGAGACCTACGACATGGCCGACCTGCACGAAGACGTCCTCGGCGACGCGGTGCACTACCTCATCGATGGCACCGTGATCGAGGCCCTCTTCTTCCAAGGGCGAGTTGTCGGTGTGGATGTGCCGATGTTCGTCGAGCTCACCGTGAAGGAAACTCCGCCGCACATGCGCGGCGCCACCGCCTCCGCCTCACCCAAGCCGGCGACGCTGGAGACCGGGCTCGAAATCCGCGTCCCCGCCTACATCAACATCGGCGACAAGGTGAAGATCGACACCCGCACCGACGAATTCATCGAACGCGTCTAGTGTCGACCCACGCTGCCTACATGTGCGCGATCACGCCATCGCCGAAGGCGCTGCAGGGCACTTCGGTCGCTCCATCCATGAGACGGGCGAAATCGTAGGTGACCTTGCGGCTGCCGATCGCGCCGTCCATGCCGCGGATCACGAGATCGGCGGCTTCGGGCCAGCCGATGTAGCGCAGCATCATTTCGCCCGAGAGGATCACGGAACCAGGGTTCACCTTGTCGAGATCGGCGTACTTCGGCGCCGTGCCGTGCGTCGCCTCGAACACGGCGTGCCCCGTCTGGTAATTGATGTTGCCGCCGGGGGCGATGCCGATGCCGCCGACCTGCGCTGCCAGCGCATCCGAAAGATAGTCGCCGTTCAGGTTGAGCGTCGCGATCACGTCGAACTCCGATGGCCGCGTCAGCACCTGCTGCAGCGTGATGTCGGCGATGGCGTCCTTCACCAGGACACGCCCAGCAGCGAGCGCCGCCGTCTGCTCGCGATTCGCCGCGTCTTCGCTTTGCGCCTTGCGCGTCCTCTCCCACTGTTCCCAGGTGTAGGTGGCGTCGGCGAACTCGCGCTCGGCCAGGGCGTAGCCCCAGTTGCGGAACCCGCCCTCGGTGAACTTCATGATATTGCCCTTGTGCACGAGCGTGATGCTCTTGCGCCGGTTGCGGATGGCGTAGTCGATCGCCGCGCGCACGAGACGCTCCGTGCCCTCCACCGAGACGGGCTTCAAACCCAGCGCGGTCGTGCCGGGGAAACGCACCTTGCGCGCCATGTCGGGGAAGTTCTCGGTCAAGAACGCGAGCAACTTCTTGGCTTCCGCCGAGCCGCTCGCGAACTCGATCCCGGCATAGATGTCCTCGGTGTTCTCGCGGAAGATCACCATGTCGACCAGCTCCGGCTTGCGCACCGGCGAGGGCACGCCCTGGAACCAGCGCACCGGGCGCAGGCAGACGTAGAGGTCGAGCAGCTGCCGCAGCGCCACGTTGAGCGAGCGAATGCCGCCGCCGATCGGTGTCGTGAGCGGCCCCTTGATGCCGACCAGATAGTCGCGGAACGCGCTCACGGTCTCGTCGGGCAGCCAATTGCTCTGGTGGTCGTATGCCTTCTGTCCGGCCAGCACCTCGAGCCAATGGATGCGCCGCTTGCCGGCGTAGGCCTTGGCCACTGCTGCATCCAGGACCCGCACGGACGAGCGCCAAATGTCCCGTCCGGTGCCGTCGCCTTCGATGAACGGCAGAATCGGATGGTCCGGAACCTGCAGGACGCCGTTCCGCATGCTGATCTTCTCGCCCCCGACCGGAGGCGCGGCGAACTTCTGCGCCATTGCCATTGCTCCTTCCACCGTCATTGGCTGTTTTTCGTCGCCGCGGAGCCGTCCCCACGCGCGTTCGCCGCCAGGATAACACGAGATCGCACTGCGCCCCAGGAGTTTCCCGCGCGACACATCGACGCACTGCGAGCGCACGCCGCTGCTAGCCGTGCAGTCGCCGCTCGCGCGGGTACGGGAACAAGTCCAGGATCTGCCCTTCGCGTTGCGCCGCCTGCATGCTGTCCCAGAACGACACGGTCAGGAGGTCGCCGTGCACGGCCGTGAATGCGTCGCGCAGCGCCCCCCGGATCTCCAAGAAATGACCGAACTCCTCGGGAAACACGTCGTTGTCACCGGCATAGAACCAGGGCTCGCCAGCCCATTCCTCTTCGTCGCTGGCCGGCGGCAAGTGGCGAAAGTTGCAATCGGTGAGCAGACAGAGCTCGTCGTAATCGTAGAAGACGACGCGCCGGTTGCGTGTGACGCCGAAGTTCTTGAGCAGGAGGTCGCCGGGAAAGATGTTGTTCGCCGCCAGTTCCCGCAGGGCCTCGCCGTAGTCGAGCACCGCTTCGACCGCGTCCGCCGCCCGCGCCTCGCGCAGATAGAGATCGAGCGGCGTCACTCGCCGCTCCGTGTACAGGTGGTGGATGACGACGCGATCGTCCTCCACTTCGACGGTATCGCGCGCCTGTTCCTGCAACTCGCGCAGCAGCTCCGGCGTGAACCGCGAGCGCCCGAAGGCCAGGTGCTCGAACTCCTGCGCATCCACCAGCCGGCCGGCGCGGTCGTGCTGGAACACCAAGTGATATTTTTCCATCACTTGGCGCCGCGTCGTGGTCTTGGGCGGCAGGAACCGGTCGCGGATGATCTTGAACACGATGTCGTAGGACGGCATGGTGAAGACGATCATCACCATGCCACGGGCACCGCGCGCCAGTTCGAACTGGTCATCCGAGCTCTCCAGGTGGCGCCGCAAGGCGCGGAACAGCTCGGTCTTGCCATGCTTGCTGTACCCGATGGCGGTGAAGAGCTCGTCCACCGGCTTGTGCGGCATCAGGGCGCGCAAGAAGCGCACCAGCGTTCCGGGACGTTCGGTCGCCACGAGGAAATGTGAGCGCGTGTAGCTGAATACGACGCTCACCTCGTGCTCCGCCAGCAGCACGGCGTCCACGCGCACTCGCCCCTCCGGATTGAGCAGCGCCAGGACCAACGGCAGATTGCCCTCGTAGCTCCGCACCCGGCCGACGAGATACGCGGCTTTGTTGCGATAGAACACCGGCTGCGCCACCTCGATGGCGCGCACGCCGACGCGTGGGGCGTAGGACTCGATCTCGCGCGCCACCAGCTGCGCATCGCGCTCGAGATCTTCATAGCCGACACCGAAACGATAGCGCTGCAAGATCTCACGCACCAGGTCTTGGATGCTGCGCTGGCGGACGAACGTCTGCACCACGCTGTCGAAGGCGGTGCTGGCTCGTGTCTCTTGCATCGGAGTCGCGGGGGTCGCGAGGGAGGTCATCTCGTCCGGCAGCGAGCGTGCGCTCGCCATCCCGAGCATCTCGCCGGTTCCGAACTCACGCCCGCCGAACTCGACCTCGGGGTCGACGCCCACGGTGCTGAACACATGCCGCGTGACCGAGTTGAAGAAGGTGCGAGCGATCTCGGCGTCATGCCGTTCGGCGACGAGGCGGGCGTAATCGGCGCGGATCGCACGCCACAGCGACCGATCGTGCGCGCGCGGCCCGAGCCAGGCTTGCACCGCGTCGACGACCGCACCCACGGCCGAGCGGTACAAACCCAGGCGCGCCACGGCATCCCGCCGGCCGCCGATCCAGTCGCGCTGTTCGAAACGCGCGCGCGCCTGCAAGGTCAAGCGCCGGAACTCGGCGCCGTGATCCAGAAACCCACCCCGAATGCGGACGGCAGCCGCCTCGGGCAAGGGCCTTTCTTCCGCCGACCAACTCACACCGATCACCTCGCGGCGCAGGATACGTCAAGCCAGGCATCCCTTCGACCACGCATTCGGCGCCAGAGTGGCCTGGACTTCGGGGCCGGATGTCTCTGCTTCTGTGCTAGCCTCGCTCGCATGCAGGACAGACCATCCAAAGTGAATCTCCGTCTCCTGTTCGTGAGCTCGGCGCCCGGCTGGGGCAGCGGCACACGTTGGATCCTGGACACTGCGCAAGGTCTCGCTGCTCGCGGCCATGACGTGGAAGTGATCGGGGGCCCGGGGTCGAGACTGCTGGCGCGCGCAGCGGAGGCCCACTTGCACCGGCGCGCGGTGCGGACCGAGCGCGTCTGGGACCCACGCACGGTGTGGGCCATGCACCGCGCGCTGCGCGCACTGCGCCCGCATGCCATTTTCCTCCAACTCGAGCGCGAGGTCGCGGCGGTGACGCTCGGAAGCAGGCGTCCTGCCGCCCCACTCCTCTTCCACCGCGCCGAACAGGCGATCCCATTGCGAGACTCCTCCTGGTCGCGCCGCATCACGCGCACGCTCGCCAGCTCCACGGCCTCGCGCCAATGGCTGTTGCAGCAGCGGGCGGCACCGATCGCGATCCTGCATCCCGGTGTCGACCTCGGTGCTGCGCTCGATTCCCAGGCACGCATCGTCCTTCGCCGCCGCCTCAAGCTCCCGAGCAAGAGACCGCTCGTCGTCCACGCCGGAATGCTCGTGCGCGGCAATGCACAAGAAACGACGCTCGAAGCACTGGCCGCGATCACAGGTCCCGTTCCCGAAGTCGCTTTCGTCGGCACCGGCCCGGACGAGTCGCGTCTGCACGATCGATGCCATCGCCTCGGGGTTCAGGACCGAGTGCACTGGGTCGGCTTCCGCTCCAATGCATCGGACTATGTCGCGGCCGCGAACGTTCTCGTGTCGCCCGCTCCCACAGCGGACGACCCGTGGGCACTTTTGGAAGCCATGGCGCAGCGCGTGCCGGTCATCGCGGGCGCCGCACCGCGGCTCGACGAATTCCTGCGCGATGGACACAACGCCTTGGTGGTGCCGCGCGAGGATCCCGTTGCGCTCGCCGCTGCCGTCGGCCGCCTGCTCGCCGACGCGGACCTCGGCGGAAGATTGGCGGAAAACGCCATCGCGACCGTGCGCGATGGCTGGAGCGGTCGTGCCATGCTCGACGATGTCGAGAGTCTGGTCTACGCGTCGTTGCTGCGCCAACGGCCGGGGATCTCTCGCCAGGCGCTCTTCGTCGATCGCGATGACACCCTGATCCGCAACGTGCCCTACAATTCGGAACCCGAGCAGGTGGAACTGCTTCCGGGCGTGGCGCGCGCACTGCAATGGGTGCGCGAAGCCGGGATTCGCATCGTCGTCGTCAGCAATCAATCGGGAGTCGCACGTGGCCACCACACGGAGGACGACGTGCGGGCGGTGAACGCGCGGATGCGCGAGGAGCTGCAATCCGGCGGCGCCGATGTCGACGGCATCTACTGGTGTCCGCATGCAGACGACGCCGGCTGCGACTGTCGCAAGCCGGAACCTGGTCTGCTTCTCCGCGCCGCGCGCGAGCTCGACATCGACCTCGGCCGCAGCTTGATGGTGGGAAACGCGCAGCGCGATCTCGAGGCGGGACGCTCGGCCGGAACCGCGGCCGTCGGCTTTGCCGGCGCCACGACAGACGGCGATCTGCGCGCGACGGAGGCGCGCTACGACAGCTGGACCGGCCTGGTCCGTGATCTCCTTCGCACCCTCGTCGCGGGTGATGCGCTTCCCCCGACTCCGCCTCCCGGCATCGGCATCGGGGCCTTGCCGCGCTCGACCGACGCGCCCGCGCCAGCCAGCGACCCGCCGCTCGCGCATCCCGGTTCGGCTACTCGTTCAGGATGAACACCGCTTCTTCGTAGTAACGAATGCGCCCTTCGACCTCGAGCCGATCCAGAAACTTGGCGAAGTGCTCGGAGCGCTCGGCCTCGCTCCCGAGCTCGCTCAGGAAGTCCAACCCCAAGTTCATGGCGAGGGCACGTCCGGGCACCAGGTGCCGCGTGATCCCGGTAGGCATCAGGATGCGCAGGCGCGCGAGCTCGAGCAGCTCGGTCTTGGTCAACAGCGGAAAGAGCACGAGCTGGTGCTCGAGGCTGTCGAAGATGCTCGGCAGGCCTGAGTACTCCGCCATCTTGATGCGTTCGAGCGCAGCCTTCCCCTCGTACGCCGTCACCACTTGTCCGAGGACTCGAATCCATTCGCCGATGAGGAGCCCGCTCTTGCCCGATGGTGGAAACAGCGCCCAGCAGCGCGCCGTGGCATCGACGAGGACGGCGAACGCGCGCCGCGACTCCAGCAACGTGCCGATTGCCTCGGGCTCGACCGGACGCAAGTCGACACCTGGAATGGAACGGTACGCGGTTTCGAGCTGCAGCGCGTGACCTTCGAGCAACAGGTGGTGCCAGCCCTTGAGTTGCACAGCCGGATCGCCATAGTCGATGACCTGGACCGGACATTGGGTGTACCCGAGCTCACGGAAGCTGCTGATGCGGTTGGCGCCGTCGAGAAGGAGGAAGTTCTCGGCGTCGAGCTGCGTCACGATGGGCGGGTTGCGCAACAGCTTTTCTTGACGAATCCGCTGCAGCAGGCGCAGGGTTCGGCTGCGTTCCGGATGTTCGTGGAACAGGATGCTCTCGGTCGGGACCAGCCGCAGCAGTGGCCGGTGTTGCATCCGCGTCATCGGCGCCTCCTCGTGCACCAAGGGTCGGCGGAATTCTACCGTATCGAAGGGGGGCAGGCCCGCGCGCGCAGGCTCGGCGTGGACATTGCAGTCGTGGGGGGTGCCACGAGTGGGCTCGTCCCGGCAGGGACGTTCACGCCTCGTGGTGGTTCATCCTCCATTGCGGCCGAGGATTCTCTCCCGCCGTCGCGGCGTTTGTTGGGTGAACATCCGCGTCCCGAGCTCGAGGTCGGTCATGTCGCAGCGCACCTACGTGCGGAAGAGCCGCATCCACGGCCGTGGCCTGTTCGCCGGCCGCAGCATCGGCCGCGGACGCTTCATCGGCTCGTACGCCGGCACGCGCACGACGCGCAACGGCCGCTATGTGCTCTGGATTCCAGGCAACAACGGCGACTACGAGGGGATTGCGGGGAAGAACGATCTGCGCTTCGTCAATCATTCGCGGCGCCCGAACGCCGCCTTCCATGGCGCCGAGCTCTTCAGCCTGCGGCAGATTCGCCCGCACGAAGAGATCACCGTCGACTACGGCCCCGACTTCCCTGCCGAGGATTGACGGCCGGCCACGGGCGTCTGCGCCGCCGCGGGCGGCGGGCGATGGCGGTACTTCTCGTACAAGCGCGTGTGCCGGTTGGCGAGGTCGACCTCGCGGCCGGCCATGAATGCGCGCTTCACCTGCGTGCGGATTTCGAGCGGATCGCCGTCGGTGACGATGAGGGTCGCTTCCTTGCCCGCCTCCAAGGTGCCCAGCCGATCGCCGACACCGAGAATTTCGGCGGCGTATTGCGTCACGCCCCGCAGCGCCTCTTCCGGTGGCAACCCGTAGGCCGCGGCCGTCGCCGCCTGGTACGGCAAGTTGCGCGCGTGCGCGGCGCTGAAGGCGTCGGCGCCGTAGGCAAAACAGAAGCGCACGCCCGCACGATGCAGCTTCATCGCCACGGTGAATGGCGAGTCGTACGGCTCCCAGCGCCGATCCGGCAAGTCGTGAACCGGGCCGAGAATGACCGGGATCTGGCGCGCCGCCAGCTCGTCGGCCACGCGCCAGACGTCGCCGCTCGACAGCAGGACCAGACGCAGGTCTTCATCCTCGGCGAACTTGAGCGCGGCGCGAATCTGCTGGATCTCGTTCGCCGCCACCATCAGCGGGATCTTGCCCTCCAGAACCGGGCGCATGGCTTCCCAGCGGGTGTCCCGGTCGTGCTGTGGAATGCCGCGCGTGCCCTCCGCCGACACGGCTTTGACGTAGGCGCGTGCATCGGCGAAGGCAGCGTGCAGGGTCCTGAGCTTGGTGTCGCGTTCTTCGATCTGCTTGTCCTCGGGCTTCGCCGCCGCGCTGTGATCGATGCGCATCGAGGGCCAGTTGACCACGAGGCCCACGGGGGACTCGATCGTCATGTCCTCCCAGGTCCAGCCTTGCAGGCGAATGACCGCCGCGGTGCCGGCGATGAGTCCGCCGCGCGCCGCCACCATGGCGACGAGAATGCCATTCGCCATCGTCACGGGCAGGATCTCGGAGTCGGGGTTGAGCGCGATCTCGGCCCGCACGTTCGGGTTCACGTCCCCCATCTCGCTCACATCCACGGTGCCCGGGACGCTGCTCACTTCCACCAATCCCAGAACGGTGTTGGCATCGACCAGCGCCGGATACACGTGCAGGCCCGTCACGTCCTCGACACGAGCCCCAGCCGGCACCTCGATGTCTCGCCCCAGACCGAGGATGCGCGCATCACTCATCACCAACGTCGCGTTCTCGATCGGTGGCCCGCTCACCGGATGGATGGTGCCGCCGACCAGTGCCACGAATTCCGCCTGCGCCACGGAGGCCATGAGCGCGACCGCTGCCGCCGCGCCAAGAACTCGCGGCGTGAGTGTGCGTTTGCAGGGCTTGGAGCGCACGTTCGTCGTCACGGCCGAACCTCCTCGAGCGCACAGGAATGCACGCCATCGTTCAGATATGACGGCTTCCAGTCGGTCCCGCTCGACGTTTCCTCGACCTTCTTCGCCGCGCGCGCTTTCTCCAAGAGCATGTCGCGCTCTGCCAGCATGCCCGCACGCTCGGACTCGTCACGTCCGCGGTCGAAATAGCGCCGGCCTTCGATCCATGTCTGCTCGCACAGCGTGTATGTCGAGAGCGGGTGACCGTTCCAGAGAACGAAGTCGGCGTCTTTGCCTTCTTCGAGCGAGCCGATTTTGTCCTGGACTCCGAGCTGGATGGCGGGGTTGAGCGTCACCAGCTTGAGCGCCTCGGCCTCCGCCATGCCACCGTATTTGACCGCCTTCGCCGCTTCCAGGTTCAACCGGCGCGCCAGCTCCGAGCTGTCGGAGTTGAACGACACGACGACCCCGCGCTCGGTCATCAGGCTGCCGCTGTGCGGAATGGCATCGTAGACCTCGAACTTGTACGCCCACCAATCGCTGAACGAGGAGGCGCCGGAGCCGGCGCGCGCCAGCTCGTCCGCCACCTTGTAGCCCTCGAGGACATGTTGGAACGTGGCGACGCGGAAATCGAACTCGTCGGCGAGGCGCAAGAGCATGAGGATTTCGTCCTGGCGGTAGGAATGCGCGTGCACCAGGCGCTCGCCGTGCAGGATCTCGACCAGCGTTTCGAGCTGCAGGTCGCGCCGCGGCGCGATGACGTTGCGCTTGTCCTTGTGCGCCTGGTATTCGCGCCAGGCGCGATCGTAATCGCGCGCCGCGAGGAAGCGCTCACGAATCACTTGCTCCACGCCCATGCGCGTTTTCGGATAGCGCGGCGGGGCCGCCGACCAGTTGGAGCGCTTGGGATTCTCCCCCAGGGCGAACTTGATGCCGGGCGGCGCACCGGCGAAGAGCAACCCCTCCGGTGTCGCGCCCCAGCGCAGCTTGATGACGGCGTTCTGGCCGCCGATGGCGTTGGCCGACCCATGCAGTTGGTTGGCGCAGGTGAGCCCGCCGGCCAGCTCGCGGTACAGCGCGATCGACTTGCTGTTCACCACGTCGCCGATGCGAACCTCCGCCGTGCAGGAATTGGAGTACTCGTTGACGTCACCCACGATGTCCGAGTGACTGTGGCAATCGATGAGTCCAGGTGTGAGGTGCTTGCCGTTCGCGTCGACGATGACGGCATCGGCGGGCGCCGAGAGATCGCGACCGATGCGCACGATCTTGCCTTGCACCGCGAGCAGATCCGCATCGGTCAAGATCCCCTGCGGGCCGCATGTCCAAATGGTGGCGCCCCGAACGAGAACCGCGCGCGGTGCTGGTTCGGCCTGCGGCGGCCAGTTGCCTTCGGCGGCCAGACTCGATGCGGTGACGACGAGCCCGATGGCAACCGCAACGCTCGCGCGTGCGAGATCGATGGATCCCGGGCTCGAATGCACGACGCGTCCCCTCCGCATCATTGTTCGCTCCCCGGCACCGGCTCGGGGCGCGAGCCCTCGACTGCGGTTTCCTTGCCATTCGGCTGCTGCCACGTGCCACGCAGGGCTTTCTTCTCGGGGCGCAGGCGCAACGTCTGATTCGGGCTCGGGGGCCCGAGGGTGAGCCACAGCTCCCCTTGCTGCCAGCGCAGGTGTTGCAGCGGGATCAAGTGCCCGGCCGCGTCCGTGAGCGTGCCGCGCAAAGTCCACTCGTT
>Ga0075428_100004338_pt1 | contig 15643 bp, 11 predicted proteins | sample RhiMetdeltSRZDD2_FD_75291 | JGI IMG/M metagenome (GOLD analysis project Ga0075428, IMG submission 75291) | Populus rhizosphere microbial communities from Tennessee, USA - Rhizosphere MetaG P. deltoides SRZDD2 | ecosystem: Host-associated > Plants > Roots > Rhizosphere > Soil | place: USA... | reverse complement strand
ACGCTCGCCGACCGCCCGTTCCGTGACGAGGACTGGCTGTTCGAGATCAAGTGGGACGGCTACCGGCTGCAGGCCCACGTCCGCGATGGCAAGGTCCGAACGTTCACCCGTAATGGCCACGACGGGGAGGCCTATTTTCCGCGGCTGCTGGCGCCCGGGACGTGGATCGACGCGCGGGAGGCGATCGTCGACGGCGAGGTCGTCGCGGTGAAGCCCGACGGCATGCCCGACTTCGGGCTGCTCCAGGAGCGGATGGGCGAGTCCGGCCGGGCTGCGGGCGGATTGATGTTCCAGGCGTTCGACCTGCTCTACCTCGATGGCCGATCCCTGCTGAAGCTGCCGCTCGAGGACCGCAAGCGGCTGCTCCGCTCGGTCCTGCGCGACGATTCGCGGGTGCGTTTCGCAACCCACGTGGAGGCCGAGGGCGTCGCGTTCTACGAGGCGGCCTCCAAGCAGGGCCTCGAAGGCGTCCTCGCGAAGCTCCGCCGGTCCGTCTATGAGCCGGGCCGCCGAAGCCCGGCCTGGCTGAAGTTGAAGATCCGTCCAGAGCAGGAGCTCGTCGTGGGCGGCTGGACGCCGGGCGAGGGCAGCGCCCGCGAGCTCGGGGCGCTCGTGGTTGGCGTGTACGAACCGGATCCCGATGCGGCGCCCTCCACCAACGGCCGGAGACGCGCGAAGGCGGCCCAGCCGGCGCTGCGGCTGCGTTTTGGCGGGAAGGTGGGATCCGGGTTCGACGGCAAGACCCGGAAGATGCTGCGCGAGCGGCTTAGCGCGCTCGAGACGACGACCTCGCCGTTCAACCCACCACCACCGAAGGACTACCGCGGGCGCTGGGGCGGCGACCTCGGCGGCGTGGTCTGGACCAGGCCGGAGCTCGTGATCCGCGCCGAGATCGGCGGCTGGACGCGCGAGGGCATCGTCCGCCAGTCGGCGTACAAGGGCATCGACGAGGGCAAGGACCCGCTCGATGTGCGCCAGGAGGCGGCCGTCTCGTCGACGAGCGCCGTCGAGACCGCGGAGAGCGAGACGCCCGAGCCGAAAGAGCGGGCCGCGGGCCGCGGCGGCCCGAAGCAGAGTGGCGGCCCGAGGCAGAACGCCGCGGCGACGCGGCTGTATCGCTGGGAGGCGACGACCGAGGAGCTCGCCGCGCTCGACGGCCTCGCAAAAGAGGGGCCCTGGTCCGTCGGCGGGTTCGAGCTGAAGCTCACGAACCTCGACAAGCCGCTGTTCCCGCCACAGGCGGGCGACAGCCGCGGGCCGATCACGAAACGCGAGCTCATCCGCTACTTCGCGCTCATTGCGCCGACGCTGCTGACGCACCTGGAGGAGCGGGCGCTCAACCTCACACGCTACCCGGACGGCGCGGGTTCGCCGGGGTTCTGGCAGAAGGACATCCCGAAGACTGCGCCGGACTGGCTGCGCCGCTGGCGCGAGGTCGGCGTGGACGCCCGCGAGGCGAATGAGCATCTCGTCGCGGACCGGGTAGCGACGTGCTGCTGGCTCGGCAACCAGGCGTCGTTCGAGTTCCACGCCTGGACGAGCCGCCTCGATGCGCCGTGGCGGCCGACGTTCGCGCTCATCGACATCGACCCCGGCGAGAAGACGACCTGGGACGAGACGCTCATCCTCGCGCGCCTCTACCGGACGGCGCTCGGCCACCTCGGCGTGCGTGGCTACCCGAAGACGACCGGCAAGCGCGGGATCCAGGTCTGGATCCCGATCGAGCCGCGCTACGACTACTCGCAGACGAGCGACTGGGTCGAGAAGCTCAGCCGCGCGGTCGGCGCGATCGTGCCCGACCTCGTGTCGTGGGAATGGGCGAAGAAGAGCCGCAGCGGCAAGGCCCGCCTCGACTACACGCAGAATCAGCCGATCAAGACGCTCGTTGCGCCGTACGCGGTCCGGCCGGCAATCGGCGCGCCAGTGTCAGCCCCGATCTCGTGGGATGAGCTCGACGATCCCGAGCTGCGGCCGGATCGCTGGACGATCCGCACGATCGTCGACCGGGTGGCTGATGTGGGGGACCGCTTCGCCGGGGTGCAGACGGACCTCCAGGTCCTGCCACCGATCTGAGGCCTGAGGCCTACTGGATCAGGCCGTAGTCCCGTGGCTTCGCGAAATCGGTGTCGCTGTAGAAGAAGTGGAAGGCGCTGTTGCCCGACATCTCGAGGTCGAAGCAGATGAACTGCAGCAGCAGGTTCACGTTGCCACCGCCGCTGCCGCCCGAGTTGCCGCCCATCAGGACCTTGCCCTGGGGCGCGTACACGGTGCCGCTGATCTCGACCGAGCCGCCACCGCTCAGCTGGACGATCGGCTGCGCGTAGGACGAGCTTGCGGCCGGCGACTTGTCCTGCCAGATGAGCAGGTTGCGATATTCGTAGTACTGGTTGGCGTTCGCCCGATCGTCGTACGCGCGGAGCTTGAGGGTCGCGCCGGCGCCGACCGTGACCTGGCCCATCGCGTTGCTGCCGCTGGCCGTGCCACGGTTGTAGAGCAGGACGCCGCAGGTGGCATCCGGGCAGTCCGTGGCGAACGAGCTGCAGTCGGTCGCGGTGGAGGTCGCCGAGATCGAGCAGAACGAGGCCTGTGCTCCGATGTCCAGACCACCGCCGTCGAAGACGTAGATCCCGGGGCGGAGGAGAGCGATCGAGGAGTTCCTCAGCTGGATCCCGCCGATGTAGACGCCCGGCTGGAGGACCATCGTCGTGTTGTTGAGGACGAGCCGGCTCGCCGAGCGCACGCACGCCGGCTGGCTCTGGCCCGCGCCGGTGCAGGTCGTGCTCCCATACGGGACCGATTCGAGGTCGATCAGCGGGTCGTCGAGCACGCTCGCACCGGTCGTCGGCGAAGGCGTGATCGTCAACGGACCGGGGGCATAGCCGCCAACCAGCTTGATCAGGGCACCGGTGCCGAGCGTGACGGTCGCCGAGTTGCCGTTCGCCGCCATTGCGCCGCCGTTCGCCGCGGTGCACGCGGAGTCGACGTACACGGAGCCGTCGAAGACCAGCGTCGGGCCGCCGGAGATGAGGAAGGCGGGGCAGCCGCGGCGGCCGTTCGGCCAGCCGCTGTTCGTCGGATCGAGGACGACGACCGAGTACGTCGAACCGGTGACCTGGCCGTTCAGGGCGACGGACGTCGTGGAGACATTGGCGGCCGAGAGGCCGATCGTCGCGCTGAGGTAGCTCGTTGACCGCACGTTCAGGTCGACGCGGACCGCCTGGTTCTCCTGCCCGTCCGGACACGTGATCGAGACCTGGCTGGACGTAATCGACGGCATGTTCACGGCGAGGCTGGCCATGACCGCATCGATGATGTCCTGGCGGGGTGCGCCCGGCGGGGCGTTCGAAACCGTGCTGCAGACGTGCAAGCCGCCGCTGACCTGGAGCGTGTTCGCCCCGGCGAGTGCGGCGGCGTCACCCGCGTTCTGGAGCTTCCGTCGCAGCACGAGCGTGCCGGCACCGTCGATGAGGAGCGCGCCGATCGCGAGGAGGACGACCAGGGAGAAGCAGAACAGCGGCAGGATCTGGCCGCGCGCGCCCTGCTTCGGGTCGGACGCGGTCATCAGTGGTTCACCATCATCGTGCTCGTCGCGCTGACACCGAACGGCTGCAGACCGAGGAGCGTGCCCATGATCATCGGGACCTCGCTCGAGACCTTGACCGTGACGGGTGTGCCGCGAACGTTCGTTGCGCCGGTGACGTCCGTATCACCGGAACAGCCGGAGCCATAGCAGACCGTGATGACGACGTTCGAACCGCCGGCGATCAGGAAGGTTCGCGCGTTCTCGCGGACACCCTCCTTTGACGGTGACGGGTACGGGCAGGACGAGCTGGCGGCCGGGATGACCGTCTTCTCGCCGGGCGGCCCGACGGGGCAGGTGTTCGACTTCGAGCCGCCATGGACGGTCGCGTAGCGGGCGGCTTCGCGGGCGGCATTGGCAACGGCGTTATTGGCCCAGATCGCCCGGCCGACGTCGATCATGCCGAGCAGCGCGACCGCGAAGATCGGCAGGATGAGGGCGAACTCGAGGAGCGCCTGGCCGCGTTCCCGCGGGCGGCCGCTGCCGTATCGGAGCATCACTCGCGGCCCTGCGCGACGCTGAACGTCGCCCGGGCCGTGATCAGCCACGAGCCGTTCTGGGTGATGAACGGCCAGGCGATGATCGGGCTGAACGGCAGCGTCGCCTGAACGGTTGCCGATCCGATCGGATAGCGGGTCGTCGCGCCGGCCGCGGTCGTGCTGATCGAGAACGAGACAACCGAGACGTTCGGGGACGTGCACTGCTCGACATCGTTCGGCGACGCGAGCCCGCTGCGCGTGAAACCGGGCACGCTCTGCGCCTGGAGGCAGATCGTCTTCTTTGCCTTCGTGGTCGCGTCAGCGCTGCTCGTGCCGCTCGTTGCGGCATATTCGGCGGCGTCGCGCGTCGCCGATTCGAGCGTGATCCAGGCCTGGTAGACGCGCGCAAAGTCGATCGTCATGCCGAGGAACGCGAGGAGAACGGGCAGGAGCAACGCAAATTCGGCCACGGACTGGCCACGGCTCGCGCCGTGCCGGGCTGGCCGCGTCGGGGTGAGGTCGATACGCGTGGATGTCGGGTGCATCGCAGGTCGAAACGTATGCGGAGCGTTGCTCGCGTGCGGCGACCCGTTGGTCCTCTCCACCCCGTACGAACGGGCCTGTGCGGGCGGGCAACGGCCCGCGTCTTGTACGCTCGCAGCGGGAGGTCCGAGCTCTGTTCTACCGCGCCGACCCGTGGCTCCACGTCATCGCCGGTTGCATGTCATCCGGAAAGACGGACGAGCTGCTGCGCCTCTTCCGCCGCGCCGAGTACGCCCGGCGGCGGATCCTGCTCGTGCGGCCGGACGTTGATTCGCGGACGCCCCCGGACTACGCGGAAAGCCGCTCACATGCGCGCTATCCGTCGCGCGTCGTGCCGACCGACGACCCGTGGCGGATCGTCGTTCTGGCCCGCGAGAGCGATGCGGACATGGTCGGGATCGACGAGGCGGAGTTCTTCGGGCCGGCGATCGTCGACGCCGTCGAAGCCCTGCGCCGGAGCGGCCGCCACGTCATCGTCACCGGCCTCAACCTCGACTTCGCCGGCCGGCCGTTCGGCTTCATGCCGGAGCTCATGGCCCGCGCGGACGAGGTGACGATGCTCACCGCGATCTGCGTGATCTGCGGCGAGGTCGCCACGAAGACGCAGCGACTCGTGAACGGCCGGCCTGCCGCGATCGACGACCCGCTCGTCGTCATCGGTGGCATGGACGACCACGCCGTCGAGACGTACGAAGCCCGCTGCAACCGACATCACGAGGTCGCGCCGCCCCGCTCCGAGACGGCGCCCGCCCAGCCGGAAGCGCCGACCGTTCCGCTCGACCTCTAGGGTCAGACCCGTGGGCGGACCTCGTGGTCGAAGCGCTCGATGGCCTTCGTCAGCCCATCCGGGTCCGACTCACCGAAGGACAGCACGAGGTAGTCGACGCCGATCGCCTTCCAGGCCTCGATCTCCTTGACGACCTCGTCGACGGAGCCGCGGATCGCGTAGAAGCGGTCGGCTGCCTCGGGCTTCTCGTCGAGGCGGACCCGGCAGCGTGCGGTGTACCGCGGCGTTGGGCGCCCGGCCCCTTCCGCAGCGGCGCGGATGATGCCCATCCGCTCCGAGTACTTGTCGGGCGGTGTTGCCGAGGAGTGATAGGCGTCCGCCAGGCGGCCAGCCCGCTCGAGCGCGCGCGGGTCGCGCCCGCCGATCCAGATCGGGACGTTGGCGCCTTGGGCCGGCAGCGGCCCGAACGCGTAGTTCGAGAACGAGTGGAAACGACCCTCGAACGGTTCGGTTGAGCCGGACCAGAGGTGGCGCCACAGCGAGACCGCTTCCTCGGTGTAGGCGCCACGCACGTGATAGTGCTCGCTGAACCCGAGGTTTCCGAACTCCTTGTCGGACCAGCCAACGCCGATCCCGGCGATCAGCCGGCCGCGCGACAGCGCATCGATCGTCGCGAGCTCCTTGCCGAGGATCACCGCGTTCCGGGCCGGGACGACGAACACGCTCGCACCGAGCTTGACGCGCTTCGTCCGCGCCGCGAGGTAGGCCAACGTGGCCGTGGCTTCGGTGATCCAGGCGTAGTCCGAGCCGTCGTCCTTGTCGACGAGCAGGTGGTCGGTCACCCAGACGCCGTCCCAGCCTAGACCCTCGGCGACGTCGGCGGCGGCCTCGACCGCCTCGACGCTCGCATCGGAGCCGAACGGAAGCGCGATGCCGAAATCCATGTCGGGGGATCGTAGTCCGGACCGGCCTACCATCGCCGGAATGGCCGACCACGACGCCGACGAGCCTCGCTTCACGAACCGGCTCGCGACCGAGACGAGCCCGTACCTGCTCCAGCATGCGCATAACCCGGTCGACTGGTCGCCGTGGGGCCCGGACGCGCTCGCTCGCGCGAAGCTCCTCGACCGGCCGATCTTCCTCTCGATCGGCTACGCCGCCTGCCATTGGTGCCACGTCATGGAGCGCGAGTCGTTCGAAGACGAGGCGACGGCGGCGGTCCTCAATGCCCACTTCGTCCCGATCAAGGTCGACCGGGAGGAGCGGCCGGACCTCGACCAGGTCTACATGGCCGCCGTCCAGGCGATGACCGGTGGCGGGGGCTGGCCGATGTCGGTCTTCCTGACGCCCGAGGGCCGTCCGTTCTACGGCGGGACGTACTTCCCGGACACGCCACGGCACGGCCTGCCCTCGTTCCGACAGCTCCTCGAGGGCATCCGCGATGCGTGGCGGACGCAGCGCGGCGAGCTCGAGACGTCCGGTCTGCGGCTCGTCGACGCGCTGTCCGGGGCGAACGCCCTGCCGCCGGGCTCTGTGGTGCCCACCGCCCAGGTGCTGGACACGGCTGTCGCGGGGATCGAGCGCCAGTTCGACGCCACGAACGGCGGCTGGGGCGGCGCGCCGAAGTTCCCGCAGCCGATGACGATCGAGTTCCTCCTGCGTCGGGCGGCCGCGACCGGGGACACGCGTCCGCTCGCCGTGGCGCGGCGGAGCCTCGATGCGATGGCCGACGGCGGGATCCACGACCAGCTCGGCGGCGGCTTCCACCGGTACGCGACGGACGCCCGGTGGCTGGTGCCGCACTTCGAGCAGATGCTCTACGACAACGCCCAGCTCGCGCGGGCGTACCTCCAGGCCTGGCGCGTCACGGGCGACGAGCGCTATCGCGATGTGGCGCTCGGCACGTTGGAGTACCTGACTCGCGAGCTCCGAACCACGGACGGCGCCTTGGCCGCCAGCCAGGACGCCGACACCGAGGGCGAGGAGGGCGGAACGTTCACGTGGACGGCGACCGAGATCCGCGACGTCCTTGGCGACGCGTCGCCCGCGTTCGAAGCCGCGTACGACGTTTCGGATTCAGGCAATTGGGAAGGCAAGACGATCCTCCAGCGGATCGCGCCTCCCGGCGGGCCCAAGGTCGAGGCCGAGCTCGCGACCGCGCGGGCCCGACTCCTCGCGCGACGTCAGACGCGGCCGCAGCCGGCCCGCGACGACAAGGCCCTGGCGGCCTGGGACGGCCTCGTGATCGGCGCGTTTGCGGAGGCTGCTCGGCTCCGGCTCGGCGACCGATTTCTTGACGCCGGCGTCGCGGCGGCGGACGCGATCCTGGCCGGCCTGTTCGACCCCGCGACCGGGCGGCTCAAGCGCTCCTGGAAGGACGGCCGAGCCACGGGCGAGGGCGTGCTCGAGGATTACGCCGACCTTGCCGACGGCCTGCTCGGGCTCTATGAAGCGACGTTCATCGAGCGCTGGTTCATTGTCGCGCGCCAGCTCGGCGACACGATCCTGGACCACTTCGTGGATCCGGATGGCGGCTTCTTCGACACCGCGGATGACCACGAGCGGCTGATCACCCGGCCGAAGGACGTCCAGGACAACGCGGTCCCGTCCGGCGGCGCGATGGCGACGTTCGTCCTGCTGCGCCTCCATGCGCTCACCGGCGAGGCGCGCTACCGAACTGCTGCGGACGCCGCGATCGCGGGCGTCGCGCCGCTGGCCGCGCGCTACCCGACCGCGTTCGCCAAGTGGCTGACGGCGATCGACTTCGCGCTTGCGGATGTCGTCGAGATCGCGATCGTCGGTCACCCGGCTGACCCGGCGACGCAGGAGCTGCTCGCCGCCTCGGATCTCGCGGTCGATCTGCGGGTCCTCGCCGTGGCGGCTGATCCGGCGGGGAGCGTCGTGCCGCTGCTCGCCGATCGGATCGCGATCGACGGCCGCCCAACGGCCTATGTCTGTCGCGGCTTCGCCTGCCAGATGCCGGTGACGTCGGCTGATGCGCTGCGCGGCCAGCTCGAGCCGCGCGTGGCGGCGCCGGTCAGCGAGTAGCTCGGGCCTCGAAGCGGGCGACGCGCCAGTCGCGCATCGCGTCGAACCACTCGCGCGACGCGAAGCAGGCAACGACGACCGCGAGGAAGACGGCCGTCAGGGCGACGCCGGTCGGCGTCTGGGTCGCGAGATGGAGGAAGGCGTACACGGCGGCGACGTTCGCGGCCGGAATCCAGCTTCGACCGGTTCGCAGGACGATGCCTGCGATGACCGAGACGGCGTCGAGGGCGAACAGGAACGCAAACAGTGGATCGAACGCCGTCGCAGCGATGAGCGGCGTGAAGACCTTCTGCAGGACGCCGAACGCCCCGCCGACGACGAGAACCGCGGTCCCGAACTCAACGAGCAACGGGCGCCGCGGCGCCGGGATCGCGACGGCTGCGACGTCGACGTCGGCGGTTGCCTCGCCCGTCGCCGAATCGGCTTGCCAGCTCATGCCGGTCGGTCGGTCGGCGCCTCGTCGTCGCTCTTCTGACGGAGCTCGTTGGCCTCGCGTCGCGCCTCCTTGACACCGCGCCCGAGCATCGCGCCGATCTGCGGCAGGGTCTTCGGGCCGCGGACGACCAGCACGATGACGAGAACGATGACGAGGACGACGAACAGGTCCGGCACGCGCTGATGGTACCCGTCGCCGCGTGGCGCTTCGGTGATTCCACGTTGATTGAACAAAACGCCGGCGCGCGACCTCATTACGAGTAGGCCGGGCGCACCCGACAGGCACTCGCCCGTCAGACGTGCGTCGCAGGTCAGCGCGCCGCCTCCTGGCGGCTGGGAGGGAGACATGATTCTTCGATCGCTCATGGAACGAGCACGCTGGCTTGCAGCCCTGGTCAGCCTGGCGCTGGCCGCGTCGCTGACCCTGGTCCCGGTCGCCCTGGTCGCCGCGGACGAGCCGAGCGACATGGTCCTCGTCTGGAACACGAACGCCGTCAACGTGATCGGCCAACCCGCGGCGACCCCGGCCCTGGGCCAGGGCCCACCGCTTGCGGCACTGCACGTCGCGATGGTGCAGGGCGCCATCTATGACGCCGTCAACGCGATCGATGGCGGCCACCAGCCGTATCTTCCTGGTCTGTCGGCGCCGTCGACCGCATCGCAGGCGGCCGCCGTCGCGCAGGCCGGTCACGATGTCCTGTACGGCATCGTTCCGGCGGCGGACACCCCGGCGAATAATGCGGTCCGGGCCAGGGTCGACGCCATGCTGGCGGCATCGCTGGCGTTGATCGACCCCAGTCAGTCCAAGACGGACGGCATCACGATCGGCGCCGCCGCGGCCGCGGCAATGCTCGCCGCACGCGCCGGCGACGGCCGCTTCGACGCCGAGCCGTTCACCCCGAGCGAGGACCTCGGCAAGTGGCGCCTCGGGCCACCGCTCAACGCGAACGTGCAGGGCCAGTTCGCGACGGTCACGCCGCTCACGCTGAAGGGCCCGGACCAGTTCCCGACCGAAGGCCCGCCTGCCATCACGAGCGAGCAATACGCCGCGGAATTCAATGAAGTGAAGGCGCTGGGCGCTCAGGTGGGATCGAGCCGGACCCCAGAACAGACGCTGATGGCCGGCTTCTACACGGCCAATCCGCTCTTCTTCTACAACGCCGGCCTCCGGACCATCGCGACGGAGCAGGGGTTGTCGACGAGCGACCAGGCTCGCCTCTTCGCCAAGACGAGCTTCGCGGGCGCGGATGCGCTCATCAGCTGCTGGAACAACAAGAAGATCTGGTCCGCTTGGCGACCCGCCACGGCGATCCACGAAGCGGCGAACGATGGCAATCCGCTCACCGAGCCGGACCCGAACTGGACCTCGCTCTTCGCCGTGCCGGGCTATCCGGACGAGCCGTCGGGGTACAACTGCTACACGGGTGGGTTCTGGCAGAGCGCCCGGTTCTTCTTCGGAACGGACAAGTACGCGTTCTCGTTGACCAGCCCGGGCGTGCCCGCGAATCCGGCGGCCGGGAACCCAATCGGGGTCCCGACCTCGACCCGGGATTACGCGCGGTTCACCGACGTCATCGACGACACGATCAACGGCCGGATCCTCAACGGCTTCCACTTCCGGACGGCCGACGTCCACGGCGCGTGGATCGGCAAGAAGGTCGCGCAGTGGATCAACAAGCACTACTTCGAACCGGTCGACTGACCGTTCGGTAGACGAAGCGGCGTCGCCCTGGGGGGCGGCGCCGCTTCTTTCGTGTCTGGCGCCCGGATGGGTACCCTCGCGCCATGGCATCCGACGGCCCGCTCCTCGTGTTCGGGCCACGCTCGACGACATACGACTTCGGGCCCGGGCACCCGCTGACGCCACGGCGGTTCGGACCGGGCATCGACCTCCTCGCGACGCTCGGGGCGACGCCCGGCCTCGCCCCGGAGCCGGCCTCGGACGAGGACCTTCGGTGGTGCCACTCGGAGCGGTACATCGCCGCGGTCCGGCGGCTGAGCGCCGATCCGTCTGCGCCACCCGAGGCGGGCATCGGGCCGGGCGACGATCCGGCGTTCGCGGGAATGCACGAGGCCGGGGCGGCCGTCGCGGGCGGATCGATCCGGGCGATGGAAGCGATCCTTCGGGGTGACGTCGAGCACGCCTTCCACCCGGGCGGCGGCCTCCACCACGCCATGCCGCATCGCGCCTCCGGGTTCTGCATCTATGACGATCCAGCGCTCGCGATCGCGCGCGCCCGCGCCGCCGGACTGCGCGTGCTGTACCTCGACTTCGACGTCCATCACGGCGACGGCGTGCAGGCCATCCATTGGGCCGACCCGGGCGTCCTGACCTTCTCGATCCACGAGAGCGGGCGATACCTCTTCCCGGGCACGGGGATGCTTTCCGAGATCGGGCAGGGGACGGCTGCGGGCACCGCGGTCAACGTGCCGCTCGATCCGGGCACGGGCGAGACGGGCTGGCTGGCGGCGATCCGGCGGCTGGTCCCCGAGCTCGCGGCGGCCTTCGGGCCGGATCTCGTCGTCTCGCAGCACGGTGCGGACAGCCACGCCTGGGACCCGCTCGCACACCTCCGGGTCACGACCACGGCGATGGGTTCGGCCGCGCGCCTGACGGATGCGATCGCGCATCGCTGGGCGCGCGGCCGCTGGCTGTCAACGGGCGGCGGCGGCTACGACGTCTACCGGGTCGTGCCGCGGAGCTGGTCGCTGGTCTGGCTCGCCGGCGCACACCGCGAGGTGCCGGCCCGCATCGACGCGGCGTGGCGCGAACGGTGGGCCGCGGACGGCAAAGGGTTCGGCCAATCGCCGCCGCCGACGACCTTCGAAGATCTGCCCGGTGCCGGCGAGCCCAGGAGCGACGCGGATGAGACGCTCGACCGTCGGGCGGTCGCGATCGCGGAGGTCGCGCGACAGCTCGCGGTGCCGGGCCTCCTTCGGGCCGCGAGTGACCTCGGCTGGTGGTCCGCCGAGGGAGCGCTGATCGGGAGCACCATCGGCGACGGGCCGACCAGCTCCCCGGGTGTCGGCTCTCCGGCGATCCTCGGGCACGTCCGCGGCGACCTCTGGAGCCGTCTGCAGCTCGCTCCGCGGGTCATCGCGCCGCTCGACCCTGTTGCCGGCCACGAGCTCGTCGCCGCCGCGCTCGCAACCAACGATGGCGTGGGCGTCACCGCCGCTGTCGATGGGACCCTAGTCGTCGGCCTCGCGCTCTCTGCCGCTCCGGCGTCGTGGGCCGGCGAGCGGCGCCTGCTCGCGCTGGGCGTCGCGCCGAGCGCGCGCCGCCAGGGCCTCGCGACGCGCCTCCTGGCGACGCACCTCGCCGGGTTGCGCCCGGGCGACAACCCGCTCTCCGCGCTCGTCACGGCGGCGGAGCGAGACCCGGTCGAGCCCCTGCCGCGCGCCGATCGCGCGGTTATCACCCGCTCGCTGCTGACCCGCGCCGGCTTCGATGTATCGAAAGCGCCGGGGCCGCCTGGCGAGGCGGACCCCGGCGCTCTGCACGCGCGTCGGGACTGACGGCGACGCGGGTCAGCTTGTCGGGGCGGACGCCGCTCGGTTGACCAACGCTCCTGGGTGCCACGGCGTCCCGAGCATCGGCAGCAGCCAGCGGTCGACGCCGTAGTAGCCGGCGACCTTCCAGGCCAGCATGATGCCGACAGCGAGGGTGAAGAACACCGGGTTCGTCGAAGCCGAGCCTGCGAGCAGGAACGACATGTTCATGAACGCTCCGAAGAACGCGGCGACGCCGGTCAGGATCCCGAAGACCAGTCCGATACCAACCGCCAGCTCGCCAAACGTGACGAGCACCGCGAACCAGGTCTCATGGTGGCCGGCGAGCAGGAAGTTGATGAAGTCGCGGTACCACTCGTAGGTGATCGGTGGGCGACCCTGCTCTGGGATCGCGGCCGCCCGCTCCCAGTACGCGCGCAGGGACGCGCCGCCATCGATCCAGCCCTCACCCGTGAGCTTGTGCCAGCCGGCTTCGAGCCAGCCGAAGCCGAGCAGCAGCCGCACCGGCAGCCAGAAGAGGCCGGCCCGTGAGTTGCTGAACAGGAACCGGGCGAATGCCGGTCCTTCGATCTCGACCGTCTCGCCTTCGTGCGTCTTGCGCTCGCGGAACAGCAGGACCATGAGCACGATGAACGAGATCCACAGGACGTAGCTCAGCGCCGGCACGAGGTTCTCGGGCGGTTCCAACGAGGGGATGACCCCGCCGATCCCGAGCCACAGGCCCGACACGGCTGCGATGGCCGCGGCCACCTTCGTGACCATTCCGGTTCCCATCCTCACTTGCCTCCTTCCAGACAATCCGTGGATCGAATGTCAGCACGCAGAGTAGATCGCTGGACGTGCCGGCCGATGCCTTCCCAGGGGCCGAATGGCACGTCTGAGATTTCGAACATCTGATCGAATTCGGCGCTGTGCGGCTATACTTCGAGGTCCCTTGTCGAAGCTCTCCGAACCCCTGGCCGTCTTCAGCCCGGCCGTCCGCGCGTGGTTCGAATCGACGTTCGAAGCGCCGACCCCGGCCCAGGTCGGCGGCTGGGCCGAGATCGCCGCCGGGCGGCATACGTTGATCCACGCGCCGACGGGCAGCGGCAAGACCCTGGCGGCGTTCCTGTGGTGCCTCGATCGGCTCGGCCGGGAGCCTCGAGCCGCGGTTGCGAAGGGCACGCCGGGCTCGGTCCGCGTCCTCTACATCTCGCCGCTGAAGGCGCTGACCTACGACGTCGAGCGGAATCTCCGGGCGCCACTCGCGGGCATCGCGCTGGCGGCCCAGCGCCTCGGCGAGCCGGTTCCGGCGATCTCGGTCGCGTCTCGCACGGGCGACACGCCACAGGAGGATCGCCGCGCGATCGCGAAGCACCCGCCGGACATCCTCGTGACGACGCCCGAGAGCGTCTATTTGCTCCTCACGAGCGCCGCGCGCGAGGTCCTGCGCGGCGTCGAGACCGTCATCGTCGACGAGGTCCATGCGATCGCCGGCACGAAGCGCGGCGCCCACCTGGCCCTGAGCCTCGAACGGCTTGAAGCGCTCCGACCGGACGACGCGCCGCCGCTCCAGCGGATCGGCCTCTCGGCGACGCAGCGCCCGCTCGAGACGATCGCGCGCTTCCTCGGCGGCATCGGTCGGGAGGTGGCGATCGTCGACGTCGGGACGCGGAAGCCGCTCGAGCTCGAGGTCGTGGTGCCGGTCGAGGACATGTCGCGCCTCGGCGAGCTCCTGCCGCCGGACGAGCGGCCTGGCGGGCGGGTCGAGGGCGAGTCACCGATCAGCATCTGGCCGTCGATCCAGCCGCGGATCCTCGAGCTGATCCGGAGCCATCGGTCCACGATCGTGTTCACGAATAGCCGCCGTCTGGCTGAACGCCTGGCGCATCGGCTGAACGAGCTCGCGGGCGAGGACCTCGTCCGGGCCCACCACGGCTCCGTCGCTCGCGAGCAGCGACTCGAGATCGAGGAGGCGCTCAAGGATGGTCGCCTCCCGGCGCTCGTCGCGACGTCGAGCCTCGAGCTCGGGATCGACATGGGCGCCGTCGATCTCGTCATCCAGGTCGAGAGCCCTTCGTCGGTCGCGAGCGGCCTCCAGCGCGTCGGCCGGGCGGGGCACAGCGTTGGCGAGCCGTCGAAGGGCGTCTTCTTCCCGAAGTTCCGCGGTGATCTGCTCGAGACCGCCGTGGTGGTCGAACGAATGCGTGACGGCGCGATCGAGCCGACGGTCCTGCCGCACAACCCGCTCGACGTCCTCGCCCAGCAGCTCGTCGCGATGGCGGTCATGGACCGCTGGTCGGTCAGCGAGCTCCACGAGGTCGCACGGCGCGCTGCGCCATACGAGTCACTCAGCCGCGAAGCCCTCGAAACCGTGCTCGGCATGCTCGCCGGTGCCTATCCGTCGGACGAGTTCGCGGAGCTCCGGCCGCGGCTGCTATGGGATCGCACGACCGACACGATCGAAGGGCGGCGCGACGCCCGGGTCGTCGCCGTGACGTCCGGCGGCACGATCCCGGATCGCGGCCTGTTCGGCGTCTTCCTCAACGGCGAAGCCGGGACGCCAGGCCGCCGCGTCGGCGAGCTCGACGAGGAGATGGTCTACGAGCTCCGAGCCGGGATGCACGGCGACGTCGTCGTTCTCGGTGCGAGCTCGTGGCGCGTGCTCGACATCACGGCGGACCGCGTCGTCGTCGAGCCGGCACCGGGCGTGCCCGGCAAGCTGCCGTTCTGGAAGGGCGACACGATCGGCCGGCCGATCGAGCTGGGGCGGGCGATCGGGGCGACGGTCCGGGAGCTTGAAGCTGACCTTGCGCGTGGCGCACGCGGGCGGGCGGCGGCCGACAAGCGCCTGCGCGAGCGCCACCAGCTCGACGCGCTGGCTTCGCAGAACCTCATCCAGTACCTCGAGGAGGAGCGCGAGGCGGCCGGCGCGCTCGCAACGGACCGGCGAATCGTGGTCGAGCGCTTCCGCGACGAGCTCGGCGACTGGCGGGTCTGCATCCTGACCCCGTTCGGCGGCCGGATCCACGCGCCGTGGACGCTCGCGATCCAGGTTCGCCTGCGAGAGCGACTCGGCATCGAGGCCCAGACGATCTGGTCGGACGACGGCATCGCGATCCGCCTCCCGGAGGGCGAGGGTGATGAACGAGGCCGCCTCGCGGAGATCGAGTCGCTGCTGTTTCCCGAGCCGGAGGAGGTCGAGGACCTTGTCGTCGGCGAGCTCGGCGGTTCGGCGCTGTTCGCCGCCCGATTCCGGGAGAACGCGGCCCGAGCCCTGCTCCTGCCACGCCGCCGTCCCGGCTCGCGGACCCCGCTGTGGCAGCAGCGGCAGCGCGC
>Ga0075428_100004336_pt1 | contig 15644 bp, 13 predicted proteins | sample RhiMetdeltSRZDD2_FD_75291 | JGI IMG/M metagenome (GOLD analysis project Ga0075428, IMG submission 75291) | Populus rhizosphere microbial communities from Tennessee, USA - Rhizosphere MetaG P. deltoides SRZDD2 | ecosystem: Host-associated > Plants > Roots > Rhizosphere > Soil | place: USA... | reverse complement strand
GCTCGACGTCGTCGCGCGTCGCGGTCGATGGGTGGCGCTCGCCTCGGGACTCGCGCTCGCCGCCGCGTTCGCGCCGGCGGATCTCGCGGTCCTGAGCATCGCCTGTCCCGCGCTCCTCATCCTCCTGTGGCAGGACGTCAGGCCGCGCGAGGCCGCCTGGCGAGGGGCCTTCTTCACCGGCGGCACCTTTCTCGCCGGGACGTACTGGCTCTATCACAGCGTCCACGAGATCGGTCACGCGCCGCTGCCGGTGGCGATCCTCCTGATGCTGGGGCTGGTAGCGATCATGGGCGCCTACAGCGCGGCCCTCGGCTGGCTGGTCGCGCGATACGCGCCTCGCGAGGGTCCCGCGCGCTGGATGCTGCTCGTCCCGGCAGGGTGGATCCTGGTCGAGTGGCTGCGCGGCTGGCTGCTCTCGGGCTTTCCGTGGCTGTCGCTCGGCTACGCGCATCTCGACTCGCCGCTCCGCGGTTACGCGGCTCTGCTCGGCGTCTACGGTGTCGGGCTCGCGGCGGCGGTGTCGGCCGGCGCCGTAATAACGCTCTTCCTCGGCAATCGCGCGTCGCGCGTCGTCGCGGTGTCGGCGCTGGCCGTGATCTGGGGTGCGGGCGCCGGGCTCACCCGCGTCGAGTGGACCGAGCCCCACGACTCTGCGCTCTCGGTCGCGCTGGTGCAGGGCGCGGTGCCACAGACTATGAAGTGGGAGGCCGGCCAGCGCGAGCGCACCGAGCGCCTGTACCTCGGCCTGTCGCGGCCACACTTCGGCGTGGACCTCGTCGTCTGGCCCGAGGCGTCGATTCCGGCGCTCGCGGCCGACCTCGGCGATTTTCTCGCCGCCGTACGCACCGAAGCATCGGCAGCCGGCACCGCGCTCGTCATGGGTCTGCTGCGCAACGACCCGGAGACCGATGCGTATTACAACGCAATGGTCGCCTGGAACCCGGAGCAACCGGGAATCGAGCAGTGGTACGCGAAACGCCGGCTGGTGCCGTTCGGCGAGTTCTTCCCGGTTCCCGCGGCGGTGCGTTCCTGGCTCAAGCTGATGAGCCTGCCGTACTCGGATTTCGAGCGCGGCTCGGACCGGCAGAAGGCACTTGCTGTCGCGGGCGAGCGGCTCGCGCCCACGATCTGTTACGAGGATGCATACGGCACCGATCAGCGACGCATCGTGCGCGACTCCACCATCCTCGTGAACGTGAGCAACGACGCCTGGTTCGGCGATTCGACCGCCCCGCACCAGCACCTCGACATCAGCCGGATGCGCGCGATCGAAGCCGCCCGGCCGACGCTCCGGGTCACCAACGACGGCATCACCGCGCTGATCGGCCACGATGGCCGTGTGCTCGATAAGTTGCCACAGTTTCAGCCGGGGGTGCTGACCGGGAGCGTCACGCCGCGCACCGGCCTTACGCCTTACCTGCGGCTTGGCAACCTGCCGGTGCTTGCGTTGGCGCTGGCCGGGATCGCCGCGGGAGTCCTGATCGGCCGCAGGACCCCGATGCACGCATGAAGGAACGCGGCCCCGAGATCACCACCGAGGGCGAGCGCTATCCGTCGCGGGCGCAGGACCTCGACTATCTGCCCGGCGATCCACCGGCGCCGGGCGAGGGGCGACAGCTCGCGCCAGGTCTGTGGTGGCTGCGCATGCCGTTGCCCATGGAACTCAACCACATCAACCTGTGGCTCCTCGAGGACGGCGACAAGTGCACCGTCGTGGACACGGGCCTCGCGGCCGACGACTGCCGCGCGGCGTGGGAGTCGCTCGAGCGGCAACCGCTTGCCGGTCGGGGTCTCGACCGCGTGTTCATCACCCACGATCATCCGGATCACATGGGACTCGCGCGCTGGCTCGTCGAGCGGCATGGCGCCGGGATCTGGATGTCGCAGTGGGCGCACGAGTCCTCTTCAGCGTTCCTGCGCATGGAGCCCGTCGAGGTCGACCGTCGTCTGCGCGAGTTCCTGGGCGCGAACGGTCTGCAATCCGACGCACGCGGTGAAACGCCGCGCGACCACCGTGTCTCGTTCGGCGGCATTCCGCCGCTCAACCGCGCGCCGGTCGACGGCGAAATCTTCGTCGCGGGCGGCGTAGCGTGGCAGGTCATCGAGACCGCAGGTCATTGCCGCGGCCACCTGTGCCTGTACGACCCAGAGCGCCGCATCCTCGTGAGCGGCGACCAGGTGCTGCCCTCGATATCGCCCAATGTAAGCGTGCTCGCGTCGGCGCCGGACACCGACCCGCTGCGCGCTTTCCTCGAGTCGCTTGCCCGCCTCGAGGCCTGCGACCCGGCCACGCTCGTGCTTCCGTCCCACGGCCGACCGTTCCGTGCGCTGCACAAGCGCATCGCCGACCTGCGCAATCATCATTTCACGCAGCTCGCGCGGGTCGAGGAGCATTGCAGTGAGCCGCGCAGCGCCCATGATGTCGTGCCGGTCATGTTCGGCCGCGTCCTGCGCGGGTTCCACCGCGTGCTGGCGCTCGGCGAGGCGCTCGCTCACCTGCACTTCCTCGCAAGCGAGGGGCGCGTGACGCGAGTCGCCGGCGCGGACGGCGTCGCACGATTCGCGCGGGCCTGAGGCAAGCGCCGGTATCCGACGTTGCGAGGTGTCACGCGGCGTGGCGCCGGTGCGGGGCCGGGCGTATGCTCGACCGGCCATTGGTACGGAACGGAGGTCGCCATGCCGTTCTCGAAGGTCGAGCGCCTGCTCGACGCCAACCACGTCCGATACACCAAGATCCGTCACTCGCCCGCGTACACTGCGCAGGAAATCGCCGCGGCGGCGCATGTTCCTGGCCACGAGCTCGCCAAGACGGTGATCGTCGACATCGACGGCAAGCTCGCGATGGTGGTCCAGACCGCCTCGGCCAAGGTGCCGCTGGGCCGCGTGCGCTCGGTCGCGGGCGCGCGCGACGTGCATCTGGTGAGCGAGACGGAATTCAAGGATCGCTTCCCCGACTGCGAGCCGGGTGCGATGCCACCATTCGGCAACCTCTACGGGATGGAGGTCTTCGTTCTCGAGGACCTGACCGAGGACGAGGAAATCGCCTTCAATGCCGGCACGCACACCGAGCTGATCCGGCTCAAGTACCGGGACTTCGCGAACCTGGTGCATCCGACGATCGTCTAAGTGCGCTCCGGCGGCCGGGCGGGTCCCGGGGAATTGGTGCCCGCTGGGCGCCTCCGCTATCCTTGCGGGCCCGTTCAAGCCAGCCTGAGCGTACATGCAGGATCGTTACGATCCGGCCGTCATAGAGCCGGAGGCCCAGCGTTACTGGGCGGAGCACAAGAGCTTCGAGGTCCGCGAGGAGCCGGGCCGGCCGAAGTATTACTGCCTGTGCATGTTCCCGTACCCGAGTGGCCGGCTGCACATGGGCCACGTCCGCAACTACACGATCGGCGACGTGCTGGCGCGGTACATGCGCATGCAGGGCTGCAACGTACTGCAGCCGATGGGCTGGGATGCGTTCGGCCTGCCTGCCGAGAACGCCGCGATGGCGAACGGCGTGCCGCCCGCGAAGTGGACCCGGGACAACATCGCCCACATGAAGCGGCAGATGAAGCCGCTTGGCTTCGGCATCGACTGGAGCCGCGAGCTCGCTACCTGTCAGCCGGAGTATTACCGCTGGAACCAGTGGCTCTTCCTGCGGATGCTCGAGCGCGGCATTGCGTATCGTCGTACAGGCATCGTCAACTGGGATCCCGAGGATCAGACCGTGCTCGCGAACGAGCAGGTGATCGACGGGCGCGGCTGGCGCACGGGCGCGCTGGTCGAGAAACGCGAGATCCCGATGTACTACCTGCGGATCACCGACTACGCGGAGGACCTGCTCGCGGCGCTCGATGAGCTGCCCGGATGGCCCGAGCGCGTCAAGTTGATGCAGGCCAACTGGATCGGCCGGTCGGAGGGGCTCGAGCTCGCGTTCGACGTAGAGGGCGGAGGCGAGCCCCTGCGTGTGTACACGACGCGCCCGGACACGCTGTACGGCGTGACCTACATGGCGGTCGCCGCGGAGCATCCGCTCGCGCAGCAGGCGGCGCAGGACAACGTGGAGCTGCGCGAGTTCATCGCCGAGTGCCAGCGAAGCGGCGTGACCGAAGCCGCGCTCGAGACGATGGAGAAGCGCGGCATGCCGCTCGGCGTGGCCGCGATCCACCCGCTCACCGGCGAACGCATCCCAATCTGGGTCGCGAACTTCGTACTGATGAGTTACGGGACGGGCGCCGTGATGGCGGTGCCGGCGCACGACCAGCGTGACTGGGAGTTCGCGCGGCGTTACGGGCTCCGCATCCACCAGGTCATTGAGCCCCTGGACGGTCGTCTCGTCGATCTCGATGAGGGCGCCTACGTCGAGCATGGACGCCTCATCAACTCGGCTCCGTTCGACGGGCTCGATTTCGACGAGGCCTTCGACGCGATCTCGAAGTCCTTCGAGGCCACCGACCGCGGCCAGCGGCGCGTGAACTGGCGGCTGCGCGACTGGGGAATCTCGCGGCAGCGCTACTGGGGCTGCCCGATACCGCTGATCCATTGCCCGGCCTGCGGCGACGTGCCGGTGCCGGACGCGGATCTGCCCGTGGTGCTGCCCGAGAATCTGGTGCCGGACGGCAGCGGCAACCCGCTCGCCAGGCTGGCCGCGTTCGTCGAGTGCCGCTGTCCGCGCTGCGGGCAGGCCGCGCGGCGCGAGACGGACACGATGGACACCTTCGTCGATTCGTCCTGGTACTTCTTCCGCTTCGCGAGCGCAGGCAACGACGCCGCGATGGTCGACGATCGCGCGAGCTACTGGATGGCCGTCGATCAGTACATCGGCGGCATCGAGCACGCGATCCTGCATTTGCTCTACTCGCGGTTCTGGACGCGGGTAATGCGCGACCTCGGCCTGACGCCGGTCAGGGAGCCGTTCACCAACCTGCTGACGCAGGGCATGGTCCTTAACGAGATCTATTACCGCAAGCCGGCGGCCGGCCGCATCGTCTACTTCAACCCGGCCGAGGTGGAGGTGCAGACCGACGAGCGCGGCGCGCGCATCGGCGCCGTGCTTCGCGCCGATGGCCAGCCCGTCGAGTTCGGCGGGATCGGCACGATGTCGAAGTCGAAGAACAACGGCGTCGATCCGGACTCGCTGGTCGCGAAGTACGGTGCCGATACGGCGCGGCTCTTCATCGTCTCGAACTCGCCGCCCGAGCAGACCCTCGAGTGGTCGGACGAGGGCGTGGAGGGCGCGTTCCGGTTCCTGAAGCGGCTGTGGAAGTCGGTGCACGCGCACGTGAGCGGCGGGGCGGTATCCGCGCTCGATCGCATGGCGCTCGACGGCGGGCAGCGAGAGATCCGCCGCCAGGTGCACGAGACGCTCGCCAAGGTCACCGTGGACATCGGCCGGCGGCGCACGTTCAACACCGCGATCGCCGCGGTGATGGAGCTCACCAATTCGCTCGGGCGCTTCGATGATCGCTCGCCGCAGGGCAGGGCGGTGCTGCAGGAGGCGCTCGAGATCGTGGTGCTGGCGCTGTCGCCGGTGGTGCCCCATGCGTGCCACGCGCTCTGGCAGGCGCTTGGTCACACCCGCGCCGCCGTCGACGAGACATGGCCCGTGGCCGACGAGAGCGCGCTCGTCCGCGACACCATCGAGGTCGTGGTGCAGGTGAACGGGAAGCTCCGCGGCCGCGTCGCGGTAGCCGCGGAAGCCGACGAGGCGGTTGTGCGCGAGGCTGCGCTCGCGGACTCGAATGTGCAGCGCTACATCGAGGGTCGCCCCGTTCGCAAGTTCATCTACGTGCGGGGCAAGCTGGCCAATGTGGTCGTGTGATCCGGGAGGCCCGGGAGGGGACGCTCCCCTTTTCGGCCGCTTGAGCACTCGACCCGCGGAGGGGCGGAAAGGGGAGCGTCCCCTCGCGTTCTCGTTCGCGCTGGTCGCGGTGCTGCTCTCCTCCTGCGGGTTTCGCCTGCAGGGCTCGGCCGAGCTGCCTGCAGAGGTTCGTCGTGTCTATGTCTCGACGGCCGACGAGCTCACGCCGTTCGCCGTCGAGCTGCGAGAAGCCCTGAGCCGCAACGGCGCAACGCTTGCGCCGGCACCGCGCGCGGCCGACGCGGTGGTGCGCGTGCGCCGCGACAGCACGGGCCGCCGCGTGCTCTCGGTGTCGGCGCGCAATACGCCCGAGGAGTTCGAGGTCTTCTACGTCGTCGACTACTCGATCGACCGCGGCGGCGAGGAAGTGGTGCCCATGCAGACGCTCGAGCTCACGCGCAGCTTCAGCTTCGACGAGGCCGACCTGCTGGCGAAGGATCGCGAGGAGGATATCCTGCGCGAGGCGTTGGCACGCGACATCGCCGGGCTCGTGGTCCGACGCCTGGGATCGCTCTGACGACCTCGGCCCCGACCTACGTCGGGTTCGCTGTCAGCTGCAGCGTACGCCCTTCGCCGTCCACGCTCGTGAGCTGGATCGGTCGACGCCAGACCTTCACCAGGTAGTCGAGCACGCGCGCGCTGCGCTCATGGTCCAGCCCGCGGCCGTCGATCGCGTGGTCGTGGGCGAGCTCGAGCGTGCCGTCGACGCGCATCCGGTCGATCGCCACCGTGGGCGCGCCGAAGCTGAACTTGGGTCTGAGCAGCGCCTCGTGCAGCGAGTCGATGTCCGCCTCCTGCACCTGGTACGGGCCGCGCGCGGGGCCCTTGAAACGGAACAAGTTGAGCTCGGTCGCGGCCTCGCTGGTGAGATGGCCGCGGATGAATCCGAAGTCGTCGTTCTCTTCCATCACGCGCCGCGCGTACTCGACTCCGTGCTCCGCGATGATGCGTTCCCAGAGCGAGAAGCCGAGGTGGTACGGATTGATGTCGAGCGAAGCGCGTTCGCCCTGGCCCGTCGGACGCACGACGTCGGAGTGACACTTGATCGCGTCGACGTAGTCCTCCGGTGGCAGGAACTCCGCCTCGCGCAGCAAGCGTGCGTGCCAGTAGGAGGCCCAGCCCTCGTTCATGATCTGGCAGGCGAAAACAGGATAGAAATAGAACGACTCCGCCCGCACCGCGAGGAAGATGTCGCGTTCCCAGGGCTCGAGCTCGGGTCCGTACTGGGCGATGAACCAGAGCAGGTCGCGCTCGGGGTGCGGCGGCATCTTCGGTCGCGGCATCGGCGCGAGGCTGGCGGGTGCGGGCGCCACGTCCGGGCCGAGCGTGCGGAATCGCCTGATGAACGTATCGTCGTCCACGGGCGCGGGCTTCTGTCCGTCCTCCGGGTAGCGCGGTCGCGCGAGGACCGCGTCGAGGTTGACGTGCTGCTCGAGAGCGAGCGCCGCATCGAGCACCGCCTCGACGCGCGCCGCTCCGTGGGCCTCGATCGCCTCGCCGATCTGCCGAGCGTGCGTCGCGGCCTGCTCGACGATCTGCTGACCTACCTGCTCGGCACTGCGCCGGAACAGCAGGTTGCAGCTCGAGAAGTCGGCATGACCCAGCACGTGCGCGGTGACCAGCACGTTCTCGGCGTCGCTGTTGTTACGCGCGAGGTAGGCGCGACCCGGGTTGCCCGGAAAGACCACCTCGAACAGCCGCGACAGGCCCATTCTGTGCTGCACCAGGCGGTAGATGTAGCGCACGCCGAACGACCAGTGGGGCATCCGCACCGGGAGCCCGTAGATCGCGATCTCCATCATCATGCTGTCGGGCACGGCCTCGAACTCGACCGGGTGGTAGTCCAGCCCCGCGCCGCGGGCCAGGTCTTCGATGCGCGAGAGGTAGGTGCGCCAGCCTTCACTGCTCATCGCCCGTCCCTCACGCGGCCTGCTGCTGGCCGAAGAAATGCCGCACCGCGCCCCAGATGTCGTCGGCCTTCGCCGCGCGGTAGGCGGCGGTGGGCTGACCGTCCGCGGCCAGCTGCAGGAAGAGCTTGCCGATGTCGCTCGACGGACCGCCTTCGCCGCTCGAGCCGACCTCTAGAAAACCGCAGTACTGCAGATCAACCAGCAGACCCTTGAGAGCGGCGTCGGTGGCGGCGCTGTCGCTCGGCGAGTTCTCGCCGTCCGACGCGTAGAACAGATAGACGTTGTACTGCGACGGGCTGTAGCGCTCATCTGCGATGCTCCGCGCCAGCGTGAGCGCCGAGGACATGAAAGTCCCACCCGAGCCCGTCACCCGGAAGAACTCCTCCTCGGCGAACTCCCAGGCCTCGGTGGTGTGCGCGATGAAGACCACCTCGAGCTGCCGATACTGCCGGCGCAGCCCCTGCACCGCCCAGAAGAAGAACGACTTCGCGAGCCGCCGGTGTTCCTCGCCCATGCTGGCCGACACGTCGAGCACCAGGAAGACCACGGCCTGCGTGGCTGGCTGCTCGCGCTTTGCGAGCTGGCGATAGCGCAGGTCCTCGTCGGTGAAGGTCGGCGAATCCTGCTTTCCGGCCTGCCGCTTGATCGATTCCTTAAGTGATCGGCGCCGGTCGAGACGCGAACGCGCACCGCGGCGGTCCCAGCCTTCGCGCGTCCAGTCGTCCTCGCGCGCCTTGCCCGCGCGGTTCTCCAGGTTCGGCAGCTGCATCTCCTCCCAGAGCCAGTCGACGATGTCGTCGACCTGGAACTCGAGCGTGTACTGGATGCCGCCGTCCTCGTCGCCGCCCGTGCCGCGGCCGCCGCCCTGCGCGGGATCGCCGCCGGTCTCGATACGATCGCCGGGTTTTGCCGCCCCCTGGCCCACGCCTTCCACCTGGTCCGGGGGGCGCAGCCGGAAGCGGTAGTGCTCCAGCATGCGCACCGGCACGCGGACCGTGGAATTGCCCCGACTCAGGACGTCGGCGCCCCCGACCACCTGCGGCAGATGCGCACGCACCGCGTCGCGCACCTTCTCGTTGTGACGCAGCCAGTCGCGCGCGCCGCGCGAGAACAGGTCGTACCAGGCGTTCAGACGGTTGCCGCTGACTTCGTCTGCCATCGTTCGATCCCGGCCGGAAGTTGCGGTCCGGCCCCCGTCATCCGTTCGTTACTCCTGCGCGAGCAACGTCGTCACGTAACTGAGCGCCTCCCTGGCGCTGTGCTCGTCGTATCCATACTCATCGATCATGCGCTCCTGCACCGCGGAAATCTTCCGCTGTGCCTCGTCGTCCGGACGCGCCGCCGATGTGACCAGCCGAAGGACGTCCCGCCGCTCCTCGAACAGGTACTGCTCGATCGCCTCCGAGAGCCGCGCATGGCTCCGAAGCGTGAATTTCTCGCCCGTCTTGTACGCCACCATCGCCTTGCGGACGATTTCCTGACGGAAGGTGAGCTTGCCCGAATCCGACACCTTGATCTTGTCCTCCACCGAGCGGAGGAAGCGCTCGTCCGGCGGACGGGACTCACCGGTGATGGGATCCTTGACCTCGCGCTGGTCGAGCGCAGCCTCGACCTCGTCGAGGTACTTGTCCAGCAGCTCCTGAGCCTCGTCCTCGAACGAGGCGAAGAGCGCCCGATGCACGTCCTCCTTGACCCAGCGGTTGTAGAATTCCTTGCGCGCCACCACCAGGTGGTCGATCCAGGCCTTCTTGAGCTTGGCATCCATGCGCGCATCGCTCTCGATCCCGTCCTTCAGCGCGAGCAGCACTTCCATGCTGGTCAGGCTGCGGGTGTCGCTGCGGGTGATGGCGTTCGACACCGCGTTGATGACGAAGCGCGGGCTCACGCCGGTGAGTCCCTCGTCGGGCGCCTCGAGACGCAGCCGCTCGACCTCGGTCGCGGTGAACCCTTCCACGCTCTCGCCTGCGAAGATGCGTGCCTTCTTGCCGTGGTCGAGACCCTCGCGCTCCGACTTGACCAGCCGGGTCATTACGGAGAACACCGCCGCGACGCGCAGCGCGTGCGGGTCGAGATGAACGTCCCGGAAAGCGGGCGCCGAGGACACGAGCTTGTGGTAGATCCGGCCCTCCTCGACGTAGGAGAGCGTATACGGCACGCGGACGATGACCATCCGGTCGAGCAGCGCCTCGTTCTCCTTCTCCTGCAGGAACTTGTTGAACTCGGCGAGGTTCGTGTGGGCGAGAATCGTCTCGTCGAGATGTATGAGCGGGAAGCGTGACACCTTGACGTTCTTCTCCTGCGTCAGCGTGAGCAGGAGATAGAGGAACTCGCGCTTGACCTTGAGGATCTCGATCATCTCGAGCACGCCGCGACTCGCGGCATACACGGCGCCCGACCACGACCACGCGCGCGGATCTCCCTCGTCGCCGTACTGCGCGACCTTGGACAGATCGACCGAACCCACGAGGTCGGCGATGTCGGCTGTCGACGGGTCATGCGGGGCATAGGTGCCGACGCCGACACGGGACGCTTCGGCGAGGAAGATGCGCTCCACCGGCATGCGCAGGAAGTCGCCTTCGAACTCGCGCTCGAGCCGGTCTCGCGCCCAGGGGCTGGGTTCGCCGCGGATCTCGACGCCGAACTTTTCGCGGAACTCGGCGCGCAGCGTCGTAGGAACGATATTGAGCGGCGACTCGTGCAGCGGCGACCCTGCGAGCGCGTAGACGGCGCCCTCGTCGGTGTGGCTGTACTCCTCGATGCCGCGCTTGAGGAGGATCGCCATGGTCGACTTGCCGCCGGACGGCGGGCCGAGCAGCAGCAGCAGGCGACGACCGACGTCGGAACCGGCGGCGGCGCCCTTGAAGTAATCGACGACGCGCGAAAGCGGAGCATCGATGCCGAACAGCTCGCGCTGGAAGAGGGAGCTCGGCCCGCTGTCGCCATCGGGATGGTTGCGACCGAACCAGCACAGCATGTCCCAAAGGTACTCGTGGCTGCTGCGGGCGAGCGAGCGCGGAGCGGTGGGAACGATGTCGCGCAGGAATTCCTCGAAGGTGCCTGCCCAGTGTTTCGCTCGATGCTGGCGGCTATATGCGCCGAGCGACTCCACGAAACTCGTCGCGTCTCCTAACTGGTTCTTCACGGCATGCCCACTCATCGACGACTACCTCCCCGGCCTCAGATGCTGGTGCTCGATCTCCTTGCCACGTGTTCGAACGTGTGTTCTCAGCATACGCGCGCGCCGGCGCCAAGATGTGACATAAGTCCCGACCTGGTCAATCAGTTGGACTCCGCGACCGTATTCGCGTTCCCTGTCGGCCTTGTCTGACACGCGACGGTCCGTGCGGCGGGAGCGCCGGGGTGTCGCCGGCACGGCGGACGTCGCACGCAACCCTCGACCGCACGCCAACTTATCGACGGGCGAAGCGGTCGGTGGCCGTGACGAGCTCATGAGTGATCCCGGGCTCGAGCGCCGAATGACCGGCGCCGGCGACGAGGCGGAAGTCGGCCTTCGGCCAGGCGCGATGCAAGTCCCATGCGGTGCGCATCGGACATACAACGTCGTAGCGGCCCTGGACGATGACCGCCGGGATGTGGCGTATGCGGCTCACCCCACGCAACAACTGATCCTCGCGCGCGAGGAACCCCTTGTTCACGAAGTAGTGACACTCAATGCGCGCGATCGCGGTCGCGAACGCGGCGTTGCCCCACTTGCGCACCTGCGCCTCGTCGGTGTGCAGGAAACTCGTTGCCGCCTCCCAGATCGACCAGGCCCGTGCGGCTTCGAGTCGCCGGCGCGGATTGCGGCCGGTCAGGCGACGGTGGAAGGCGCGCACCAGGTCGCTTCGCTCGCGCCGCGGGATCGGCGCGACGTACTGCTCCCAGCGATCCGCGAACAGGGCGCTTGCGCCTTCCTGGTAGAACCAGTCGATCTCCCATTTGCGCAGCATGAAGATGCCACGCAGGACGAGCTCGGAGACCGCACGCGGGTGCTTCTGCGAGTATGCGAGCGCGAGCGTCGAGCCCCAGGATCCGCCGAATACCAGCCATCGCTCGATCCCGAGATGCCGGCGCAGCTCCTCCATGTCCGACACGAGGTGCCAGGTCGTGTTGTCGACGAGGCTCGCGTGCGGGCGGCTGCGGCCGCAGCCACGCTGGTCGAAGACGACGATCCGGTAGCGCTTCGGGTCGAAGAACCGCCGCGCGGTCTCGTTCGCGCCGGCACCGGGACCCCCGTGTACGAAGACCGCGGGTTTGCCCGTCGGATTGCCGCATTCCTCGTAGTAGATCTCGTGCCGGGGTGAGACGCGCAACCAGCCGCGGCGATACGGTCGCAGGGCGGGGAACAGGCCGCGCCGGCGCGCGGCGGCGGATCTGCGAGGCATGGCGGCGAGTGTAGCCGATGGCGACGGGCGCCCGGCACGCGTCGGGCGTGACGCGACGCACGTGCGGGATGGTGGAACCGTCATCGTGGAGGCGGCATAATCGTGGCAGATGGTCCGAACTCGACAGGCATGTCGCCCTGAACGCGGCTGACCCACGGCCGTGAGGATCGCTCAGGAGAGCCTGGCCGGTGCGCTCGCACATGGCCTGCGGAGCGCCTATCTCGTCACTGGCGCGGAGCCGCTGCTCATCGGCGAGGTCTGCGATCTGATCCGCAAGGCCGCCCGCAGCGCGGGCTACGCCGAGCGGGAGCTTCACTTCCTCGACCGCGGCTTCGACTGGGACCGCCTCATGTCCGGCGCCGCAAACCTGTCGCTGTTCGGCGATCGTCGTCTCATCGAGCTCAGGCTCGCAGGACCGATCGACGCGGTGGCGGGGCGCTCGCTGACCGAGCTCGCGGAGCGCCCGCCCGCGGACGCGCTGGTGCTGGTGAGCGGCGAGCTCGAGAGGAAATCGCTGCAGGCGGCCTGGGTCGAGGCGTTCGACCGCGCTGCGGCGGTGGTCGTGACGCGGCCGGTGACCCGCGAAGAGCTGCCGCGCTGGATCGAGAGCCGGCTGGCCGACCGCGGCGTGACGCTCGATGCGGCGGCCTCGCGTCTCCTCGCCGAGCGCGTCGAGGGAAACCTCCTCGCGGCGCAGCAGGAGATCGAGCGAATCGCGCTCGGCTGCCCCGGCGGATCGCTGGGCGAGGCCGCGGTCGCCGCTCTGGTCGCCGACAGCGCGCGCTACGACGTGTTCGAGCTTGCCACTGCCGCGTTCTCGGGCGACGCCCCGCGGGCGCTCAGGATCCTGGCGGGTCTGCGCGCCGAGGGACAGGAGCCGCCGCTCCTGCTCTGGGCGCTGCTCTCGGATCTGCGGGCGCTGTCACGCGTGGCGCTGCGTCTCACACGGACGCGGTCCGTCGACGAGGCCTTGCGCGCCGAGCGCGTCTGGACGAGCCGGCAGCCGGCGCTGCGGGCGGCGCTCACGCGCCTGTCGCGGCCGGCGATCGACGCGCTGATCGTCGCGGCCGGCCGCACGGACCGCATGGCAAAGGGAGCGCTCGACGGCGATCCATGGCTAGCGCTCGAGGCGCTCGTTGCGCGCATCGCGGGAGTACGCCTGGCCGCATGATGCCGATCGGGATTTTCGGCGGGACGTTCGACCCGATCCACTTCGGGCACATGCGCACGGCGTTCGAGATGCTGCAGGCGCTGCGTCTTGCCGAAGTGCGGCTGATTCCTGCCGGCAACCCGCCGCTTCGCGACTCGCCGCTCGCCGATGCCCATCTGCGGCTCGCGATGGTGCGCGCGGCGATCGCCGACCAGCCGGGCTTCGTTGTCGACGACCGCGAAGTCGGGCGCGAAGGGCCTTCCTACACGGTGCTCACGCTCGCTGAGCTGCGGCGCGAGCATCCCGACCGCTCGCTGTGCCTGATCGTCGGGATGGATGCCTTCCTCGGTCTGCCCAAGTGGCACCAGTGGCGCGAGATCCTGCAGCTCGCGCACGTGGTGGTCGCGCACCGCCCGGGCTGGCGCGCGCCCGTCAGCGGGCCCCTTGGCGAGCTGATGGTCGACCGCGGCACCGGCCGAATCAACGACCTGCACGAGAGCGCGGCCGGCCGCATCTTCATCCATCCGGTGACGCAGCTCGAGATCGCGTCCACGGATCTGCGCAACATCATCGCGTCTGGTCGCGATCCCCGCTATCTCATGCCCGACGCGGTACGCGACATCATCCGGGAAACTGGTTGCTATACCCCCAACCCCACGAGGTGAGCATGGCAGTGAAGCGCACAAAGTCCACACGCACGACACGCACTGCGGCGAAGACGCCGCGCATGCCGCGCCGCGCCGCGAAGAAGGCGGTCGGGAACGGATTACGATCGACGCTGCGCGACGTGGTGCTCGCGGCGCTCGACGATATGAAGGCAATCGACATCTCCGCGCTCGACGTGCGCGGGCTCACCGACATCACCGACACCATGATCGTCGCCAGCGGCACTTCCGACCGCCACGTCCGGTCGATCGCCGACCGTGTGCTCGAGCGCTGCAGGGAAGCGGGCTACCGGCCCTTTGGCGTGGAGGGCGAGCGCGACGGGGAATGGGTGCTGGTCGATCTCAACGACGTGGTGCTGCACGTCATGCTGCCGCGTGTCCGGGGCTTCTACGCGCTGGAGAAACTCTGGTCGGCGGGTGCCGCCGCCGCCTGAGCCAGACATGCTGCTTCACCTGGTGGCCGCCGGCACGCGCATGCCGGCGTGGGTGAACGCCGGCTACCGCGAATATGCCGACCGACTGCAGGGGGGCGACTACCGGATGGCGCTCACCGAGATCCCGCTCCCGAAGCGCAGTGGCGACGACGTCGCGCGCGCAATCGCGGTCGAGGGTGAGCGTATGCTCGCCGCGGCCGGTTCCGCGGCACACATCGTCGCACTGCAAGTGCAGGGAGAGTCCTGGACCACCGCACGGCTCGCGCGCTGGCTCGACGACCGCTCGCGGGAAGGTGACCCGCTCGTGTTCTGCATCGGTGGGCCGGACGGGCTCGCGGCGGCGGTGGATGCGAAAGCGCGGCTTCGCTGGTCACTGTCGTCGCTGACGCTGCCGCACGGGCTCGCGCGGGTGGTTGCGGCGGAGGCGCTATATCGGGCTGTTAGCCTGATCAAGGGACACCCGTATCACCGCGCTTGAGCGAGGCTTCCGCCGTCGGCAAGGGGGGACAGTCCCTTTTTCCGATGCAAACGGGACAGTCCCGGCATTCCGTCATTCCGCTCGTCGGCCGATCGACCGGCCGGTATTCTCTGCGGATGTCCAAGCCCTTGATCTTTCTGGCTTCCGCGTCACCCCGAAGAAGCGCGCTGCTGCGCCAGATCGGCATCGAGCACGAAATCCGGCCGGTATCCGTCGATGAGACGCGGCGGCCACGGGAGTCGGCCACCGCCTACGTATCGCGTCTCGCCGAGGCGAAGTCCCACGCCCTCTGGGAGCGACTCGGGTCGGCTGAGCGGCGCCCGGTGCTCGGCGCCGACACCGCGGTGACCCTGGACGGAGAGGTCTTCGGCAAGCCGGACGACGTCATGGCGGCCCGGGCGATGCTCGCCCGCCTCTCCGGGCGCACGCACGAGGTGCACACCGCGGTCGCTCTGGTGTGCACTGGCGGCGTCCAGCTGCGTTTGAGTTCCAGTGCCGTGCGGTTCCGCAGGCTGACGGACGCGGAGCTCGACTGGTATTGCGCGAGCGGCGAGCCCGTCGACAAGGCCGGCGGGTATGCGATCCAGGGGCGTGCGGCGGTGTTCGTGAGCCACCTGGCCGGCAGCTACTCCGGCGTGATGGGTCTGCCGCTGTGCGAGACCTGGGAGCTCCTGGCCCCGGTGCTCGCCGACCGCGGGGCCGGGCCGTGAGCACCGAGATCGTGATCAACGTGAGTCCGCGCGAGACGCGCGCGGCGCTGCTGGAGAACGGCGTGCT
>Ga0075428_100004334_pt1 | contig 15645 bp, 14 predicted proteins | sample RhiMetdeltSRZDD2_FD_75291 | JGI IMG/M metagenome (GOLD analysis project Ga0075428, IMG submission 75291) | Populus rhizosphere microbial communities from Tennessee, USA - Rhizosphere MetaG P. deltoides SRZDD2 | ecosystem: Host-associated > Plants > Roots > Rhizosphere > Soil | place: USA... | reverse complement strand
AAGTCCGGTTGTGCGATACCCTCTACATCTGGGCGGAGACCTTCTCGAAATCACCTGCTTGTCGATGGGCAATCCTCAGTGCGTCATTTTCGTGGCTGATTTGGGTGCCGTGAATCTGGAAGAGATTGGGCCGCTCATCGAAGATCATCCTATCTTCCCCGATCGCGCAAACGTCGAGTTTGCGCGGGCGATCTCGCGCGACGAAATTGAGATTCGTATCTGGGAGCGTGGCGCCGGGCACACACTCTCATCCGGAACGGGCTCGTGCGCATCGGCGGTGGCTGCCGCATTGAACGAACTTACGAATCGTCGTGTTCGAGTTCAAACCGAAGGCGGCGTGCTTAATGTGCACTGGCGAGATGATGATCGAGTGATGCTCGCCGCATCGGCAGAAGTCGTTTATGAAGGCAGGTGGCTGATCTAAATCTCACTTGAATTCGTAGATCAGCACTCGCTTTGGCTTCACGTAAACCGCTCCTACCAGGGCTCCGATACCCGCCCCTATCGCCGCGCCGAACCCGCCAAGAAACCCCACAAGAGGCAAAGTGTCGAGATCTTCATAACTACCACCCCAAATGCCAACTACAGCGCCTGTCCCAAATCCGATTCCGGCGCCCATCGCCGTCGATTTTCCAACTGATCTGCTCACCGATCGAGGGACAACCCGATAGACCTTCGCAATCGTGTCGCGATTGAGATCCGTATCCGTCGTTCCTCGGGTGAGCATCAGAACCGAATCAGACGCGTTGCGCATGGTTCCCTCTATCTTTTTTCCGTCTTTCAGCTGGACACGCAAATGGTCACCAGCGGGCAGCGCTTTTACTGCCTGCCATTCGAGCGTTGGGTTGCCCATTTTCTGCGCAATCACCGAACCGGCGTTCGACAGCAACACGACCAGCACAATATTAACTACCAGAACCTTGGGTTTCATGAGGGTCTCCGGTGGAGAGTCGGTGAGGATTGAGTAATATCCGGTGGGTCTAAAAGCGCATCAGCATCATAGCACGTTAGCGGCTTTACTGAAGGCTTGATTTACCCTAATGGTTTATACAGTGGTAGGACTCGGGAGGAGTGGGTGACGCAATCACTCTGAGCTCCCGTTACCACTCAGCATCAGTGCCGGCGCCCAGAGCAACCCGGTGATCTTGAAACTGAATCTCGTAAAGTCTCTTGTAGAGTCCGCCGCCAGCCAGCAGTTCGTCGTGGCTGCCTTCCTCGACAATTCGTCCCTGATCGAGAACGATGATGCGATCCGCTCGCCGAACAGTCGACAGCCGATGGGCGATTACGAAGGTGGTGCGGCCCTGCATAAGTGTCTCCAGCGCGTCCTGAACCAATCGCTCTGATTCAGAATCGAGCGAACTGGTCGCTTCATCGAGGATCAGTATCGCCGGGTTCTTGAGCAGTGCGCGCGCTATAGCGATTCGCTGCCGCTGTCCGCCCGAGAGCTTTACTCCCCGCTCGCCGACGACGGTGTCATACCCCTCAGGAAACTCGGAGATGAATTCATGAGCGTGGGCCGCGCGGGCGACCGCTTCAATCTCCTCATTCGATGCGCCCAACTTTCCGTAGCCGATGTTCTCGCGAATCGGTCCGCCGAAGAGCGTAGTCTCCTGTGGCACCATACCGATCGCGCTTCTCAGATCCGCGAGTCGCAGCGACCTGATGTCGTGGCTGTCTATCCGGATCGACCCCGCACTCACGTCGTAGAAGCGCGGGATCAAGGCCACCAGCGTCGACTTCCCCGCCCCGCTCGGACCGACCAGCGCGATGATCTCGCCGGGCTTTGCTTCGATAGTCACGCTTTTTAACACAGCTAAGGCGCGTTCGTCGGGATACGTGAACTCTACATCGATAAGCTCAACGTGACCCTGAACTTTTTTGAGCGTCTCAGGATCCTGCGGGTCCTTGATCTCTGGTCTGGTATCAAGCAGCTCAAACACACGCCGGGTCGCGCCGATCGCCTGGTTAAATTGGCCGTACAACTCGGTCATGCCGCCAACGGCACCGCCGACAAAAAACGTATAGAGCACGAACTTGATCAAGTCACCGGCGGTCATTTGACCGGAAATAACCATTCGGCTTCCGAACCACAGCACCACAGCGATGCCGCTGTACACGACCAGGATGATGAAAGCGATAAAGCCGCCGCTTGCAATCGCCCGCTTCACGGCAAGCTTGAGCGAATCCTGAATTCTGCTTCGATAACGCGCGCGTTCATACTCCTCGCGTACGAACGATTGAACGATGCGGATAGCGGACAGCGTTTCCTCGAGGACGGAGTTGGCTTCGGCTAAACGGTCTTGAACCTGAGTGCTCAGCCGCCGAACGTAGCGGCCATAGAAATGCGCCGAAACAATCACTACCGGCACGATGGCGAGCATCAACACCGACAATCGGACATTGGTGATGAAGATGATTGTTATCCCGCCGACCAGCAACAACCCCGAGCGAAGCAGTTCGGTGATGCTGCCGGTTGTGACGGTCTGGACGACGCTGACATCGGAAGCCAGGCGCGAGGTCAGCTCGCCGACTCTGCGGTTAGCAAAGAACGACACCGGAAGACTGGTCAGGTGGTTGTAGAGCTGGGTCCGAACATCGGCGACGATGCGTTCGCCGGTATACGAGAGCAGATAAGTTCGTAAGAAACTGAATCCCGCCTGGGCGGCAAAAACTCCGACGAGAAGCAACGCGAACTGGTTGAGCTTCTGCGAATCGCGTTGGACGAAGGCGGCATCTATGAGCATCCCGACAACCTGAGGAAAGGCGAGCCCCAGCGCGCCGGCAACCAGCAATGAGATCAACGCGATGCCTAGCCTGACTCGATAGGGCTTTGCGTAGGATAAAAGCCGCAGCAGGTCACGCGGTGACACCCGAGGCTTTTCCTTGGTCGCGTTCTCGTCTTGCCGTTCGAGGGCTTTCACAATGGCTTATAGCTTCGGCTACGGCCCCCGTCGCGTCAAGCACCGCAGTTGACCGATTGCCGTCAAGTACATTGGCCAGGCCATCCTTCTGAGTTGTATGATGGAGATGCGACGCTTGAATTTAAAGTCAACTTCACCCGTAGCACCGGAGGAAGAATGATTAAGAGGAGCTGTTCAATAATCGTCGCTTGCCTGCTCACCCTTTCAACCATCAGTCAGCAACCCGCTACTGCCAGTTCAAAGCCGGAAAAAGACGCCCAGTTTGCTCAGAAGATAAAGTCCGCTATCGAAAAACTTGGCACAGGTCAGTCGAGCCAGGTGAATATCAAGCTCCGCGACAAGACGCGATTGACCGGATACGTCAGCGAGATCGGGGACACATCTTTCGTGGTCACCGATCTGAAAAGCGCGGCGAGCACTACCGTGGCTTACCCTCAAGTCGTACAGGTCAAAGGGAATAATCTGTCGACCCGCACAAAGGTAATCATAACTGCTGCGGTCATCGCGGGCATCGCAATCACGCTTTACATCGTTCGCGGCGCCTTTTGCGACGGATGTTGATCCCTTGCTAGTTCCTTTACTTCACACGACCTAAAATCAGTCGGAACACTCGGCTCCGGCTAAGCGTTTTGCACACTGGGAACGCTTTGCGGGACGTCCGTTTGCGCTCCCGGAATCGACAGGGTTCGCCGCAAGCCGTACGGTTCTTGCGAAGATCTGATCGCCGGTTGATCTCGAAATGGTCGACTGCTAGACTGACGGCAATTTAGAAGCTCAATTCAGGAGGTGTACGCTTGTATAATCTGATGAAGATCGTTTTGGTCGGCGCATTCGTAACTGTGGTGGCCGCCCAGTCGCCGCAAACTCCGCTCACAGACTCTCGGTTAACCATTCACACTCTAGTCCGCGAGGATATTTTCGCCGGGTTTATGGCTGATGACATGAAACGCTTCGAGCAAGGAGAAAAGAACATTGAGCTTCTGCTCGAGCAGCGGCCTAACCAAAAAGGCAACCTGCTGTCCTGGAAGGGCGGGGCGCTTCTTTACCGCGCCGTGCGGGCCCACGAAAACAACCGCCCTGATGAGTTCAAGCAACTTTACCGACAGGCTCTTGAAGTTTTTGCCGAAGCCGGCAAGCAACCCGGCGGCAACGACGGGGTGGCGGCGGTTACCGGAGGGAGCTTCGCGATCTTCGCCGACCGGCTTCCCAAAGAGTATCGCACCGCGGGATGGTCAACGGCCTATGACAACTACCTGACTCTGTACAAACAACAGGCTCAGATACTCGATAAACTGCCCGTCCACCTGCGAGGCGAAGTGCTCGGCGGACTGGCTCAAGCCGCTCAACGAACCGGACGCAAAGAAGAGTCGGCCCAGTACGTCGACAAGATCCTTGCGGTGCTTGGCGGAACGCCGTACGAACCGGTCGCCAAGAAATGGAAAGCGAATCCGGAGTCAGCAGCAAATACCAGCATCACTTGCATGACTTGTCACGACGGTGGACGCCTCGCCGCCCGAGTAGCCGAAATCAACAAGTAATCGCCAGGGTCAAACCCTGAAGCGCAAAACCGGGTGGTGTCAAACGGCCGAAAAACGTCGAAAGAAAAGGCGTCGTTTCGGCCGTTTGTATTTATGTTTGGCAACCCCGAGTTCGAGGTGCGTGAAATGTTACGAGTGTTTGGCCTGGCAGTACTAATCACATTGAGTATGGTTCATCACGGAGATGCGAACATGGCGAACCAGTCTAGGGCAGTCGCTTCCGATTTGACCCAAATCGAGCACCGGCTGGTGAAAGCCTGGATCGAGGGCGATCGGGCGGCAGTCGACTCGATACTGGCGGCCGATTGGTCGGTAATCGATCTGACCGGCAACGTGCTGACCAGGGCCCAGGTATGCAAGAGCTTGGCTCGGGAGTCCGGCGAATTGAATCAGGATCGGTCGATGATCTGAACATCCGAACGTTTGGCGATGTTGCAATCGTCACCGGCCGGTCAGTCCTCGCAGGCAGCTATCAGGGTGAGCGAGCCAGTGTGGTTCAACGTTTCACCGATGTCTTCGTAAGGCGCGATGGTCGCTGGCAAAGCTGTCGCGTCCCAAGGCACCCAGGTAGCGCAACCGGCAAAGTGACCAGGTACCTATGAAGACCAAAGCAATAGCAAAATTTGTTTATGGGTTTTTCGGTGCGGCGTTCCTGATCGTTGGCGTCACCGTGCTCTTGCTTCACACAGGTTTGCTGCCCGAGTCAGTCAAGAATGTTGTTGTGGGCTTTGCGCACGACGACGAACTAGCCGTGCATCTCATTCAGGAGCTGGCTTCAGTTCTAGTCTTCGCCGGGCTTATAACGTTCTGGTTCATTCGACACTATGAGCAAAGCAAGGCTTATCACTGGGCGATGACGACATTCTGGGCGTTGATCTCATTTGCCCACTGGTTCGATGGACGAGAGGGTCCTCGATCGGTCACCGGTCCGTTGATCAATACAATCCCGTTTGTTTTGTTTTTGTTGATTGGCTTGTTTCGGTGGCATGCAGAAAGACGGCTCTCGAGTGTCATATCGAGATAAGCGACGTCCTTTTTTGCAGTGCACCCTCTATTTGGACTGCGCCGCCCCATGTCGCATTGCGTAACTTTCGCAATGGCTGGCGGCGCTTTTGCAGAAAGGGTCAGAAACATCAAAGACACCGCGTGGTTGGCGCATCTCCCGCTGTTGCCGGCGTGACACACCCACACTACAAAAGCGCCGCCACGCACGCAACAGTCACTCAATTCGAAAGAGGGCAGCGCACTCCAAACATTGGCTCTGAATCCAAGTTGACGCGATACAACCATTGCGATATGAGTAGCTCTTGCGGTTAGCCGTTGCTAGCTTTTCGCATTCCAGCTTCGCTCCACAACTCATCCTTCGGAGGTTCGTATGCTTAGACTCATAAAGCTCCAACGGACATCGACTGTAGGTATCCTTGCTCTGACATTATTACTGACGGTAGGCGGACCTCGCGGTACTGTCGCCAGTGCCCAGACTCAACCGAGTGGCCGAGCATTGGAGCTAAGGGATTACTATCGAGTGGAGAGCATCGGCAGCCCGGCCATCTCGCCCGATGGCAAAAGGGTCGCCTTTGTGCGGACGTATACCGTCGAAACCGATAATCGACGTCAGAGCGAAATCTGGATCGTCCCTTCCGATGGTTCATCCGCGGCAAAACGAGTGACGGACCCCACGGTCAGCTCTTCGAACCCTCGGTGGAGCCCCGACAGCAAACTGCTCGCTTTCTCCGCCACCCGCCGCAGGGCCGCGGGATCCGGAGCAGAAGAGTCGAGCCCGATATGGTTTCTGCGAATGGATCAACCCGGCACTCAGCCGTTTCAGGTTCAAGGACTGGGCGGGAGCCCGATCTTCAGCCCCGATAATCAGTGGATCGCATTCACCAGGCGAACTCCTCCCGCAGCAAAGTCTCCGAAACAATACACTTCAGATTTCGAAAAGAAGATCGATGAACGATTCAAGGGCAAGGTTTTTGATTGGATGGAATATCGTTTTGATCAGCGCGGCTACCTTTCCGATCCGCGCGATCCGATGTCGACGCCCCCTGAGGAGCTTTACATCCTGCCGCGATCCGGAGGAACTCCAAAGCAAATCACAAAACTCGGAGTGAACGTTCAGTCGGCTTCGTGGCGTCCGGACAGCGGTGCGCTGGTTATAGAGGCCAACTCCCATCAGCGGGACGAATACCTGTACGAGCGATCCGATTTGTGGATCGTGAACGTTGGCGGGGGGATCAAACGCCTGACCGACGACGGTTTCAATCACAGCGCGCCTTCGTACTCACCCGATGGAAGCAGCATTGTCTTCCGTAGACAGCAGAGCCTGACGTCTGTGATTGCCGCAAAGCAGAGTCATGGCGGCGCGGTCGATGTATGCCGGATCTCGATCGAGGGCGGTAAGATGGACAACCTTACTGCGAACTGGGATCTGCTTCCGGGGAGCACCGCCTGGAGCCCTGATGGGCGCTTCGTCTATTTCAGCGGCGGCGTCGGAGGCAGCAATCATCTGTTTAGAGTCGCGGCAGCGGGCGGCGCGGTGGAACAATTGACTAAAGGCGAGCGCGGGGTGAGCGGTGTCAGCTTATCAAGCGCGTTCGATCGGATCGCATACGCCGCGAGTGATTCAACACATCCTTCCGAGGTTTTTTCCGCGCGCATCGACGGGAGTGATGAAAAGAAACTCTCTGCTTTCAACGACACATTGATCGGCGAATTGAGACTGAGTCCGGCGGAGCGAATTCTTTATCCAAGCAAGGACGGGACACAGATCGAGGGTTGGGTCGTGCGGCCGCAAGGTTACGATCCCGCGAAGACAAAGTATCCGCTGATCCTGAACACGCACGGCGGACCGCACGGCGCTTACGGGAACGACTTCTCATTTCAGTTTCAGCTGCTGGCTGCAAACGGTTATCTGGTCCTTTACACCAACCCGCGTGGCTCGACCGGCTACGGCGAGAAGTTTTTGTGGGGCACCTGGGGCGGCTGGGGTGTCCTCGATTATCAGGATGTGATGGCCGGTGTTGATTACACGATCAAGAAATACGCGGTAGACGAAAAGCGTATGGGAGTGACTGGTTATTCATACGGCGGGTTTTTGACCGATTGGATCATAACTCAGACAAATCGGTTTTCGGCGGCTATCGCGGGAGCCGGTATTTCAAATTGGATCAGCGACTATGGGACGGCAGACATCCCGCGAACCAAGGAAAGCGAGTTCTACGGACCACCGTGGGAACCGAAGAGCCGGGACCTGCTGATCAAGCTTTCGCCGATCACTCACGCTGCAAATGTCACAACTCCGACGCTGTTTGTTCACGGCGAGTCTGATTTGCGCGTCCCAATTGAGCAGGCGGAGCAGATGTATACCGCACTAAAGAAACGGCGAGTGCCGGCGAAGTTCATCCGATATCCGGATTCGTATCACGGTGGCTGGACTCCGTGGAATACCGTGCATCGGTTCTATCACGAGTTGCAGTGGTGGAACGAGCACCTATCGGGGAGCGCAGACGCTAGTCGCGCGGTCGGGCGATCGTCGACGAAGGGGCGCCCCTGAGCACGCGATGTATCGCGCATTCTCAGCTCGACGTTGACCGAGGACTTTAGCTGTTGTACGGTGAGCCTGTACAAGTCAGGGCTTCAACACAGACGGATTATGGCAACCCACACAACTTATTCTAATGCGCGCGCGAATCTTGCGGCTATCCTTGATCGAGTTGTCGCTGATCGTGAAATCGTTATCATCAATCGACGCGGGGGTGAGGATGTGGCGCTTGTGGCCGCGAAGGAACTCTCGAGTCTTGTCGAAACCGCTCACTTGCTCAGGTCTCCGGCAAATGCGCGGCGGCTGCTGAAGGCCCTGCATCGTGCTAAATCGAGAACGCTAAAGCCCCAACCTCTGGAGAAGCTACGACGTGAGATGCGGGTTGCGGAGAAAAAATAAAGAAAAGACTGTCACTAAGCGGGATCGCGATGCGGTGTTCCATCCCGAATTCCGAGAAGACTTACGCTTTTGGGTGGACGCAGACCGGAAGGTTGCTCTTCGAGCATTCGATTTGATTGAAGCGATCTTGCGAGATCCCTTTCAAGGCATCGGTAAACCCGAGCCTTTAAAATATTTAGCGTCTGGCACATGGTCGCGCCGCCTAACTCAGGAACACCGAATCGTGTATCTAGTTAGTCACGATCGCATTGATTCCTGCAGGCCCGTTATGACTACTAGCTTTGTTTTGCCCAGTCACAACGTGATTGTTTGATCAAAGGAGCCGCACGTCCCCTACGAAGAGGTGGCAAGAATGTCTAATCTTCTTCCTATTCTTCTGCTTATCGGCCTACTTGCAACGCCGATCGCCGCTCAATCCAACATCACCACTCCCAAACAAGAATTCGGATTCAACTTCGGTGACGACTATCAACTAGCCAACTACAAACAAATCTCGGCCTACTGGCGCAAGCTCGCGCACCAGTCCAATCGAATTGTCATCCGCGAGATCGGCAAGACCGCCGAAGGCCGTCCCCACTTCATGGCGATCGTTACGTCACCGGAGAACCATAAAAACCTGACACGCTACAAGGAAATCTCTCAGCGCCTGGCTCGCGCTGAGGGGCTCACCGACGAACAGGCTCGCGTGTTGGCCAAAGAAGGCAAGGCGGTGGTATGGATCGACGGCGGGTTGCACGCCAGCGAAGTTCTCGGCGCGCAGCAATTGGGCGAGATGGTTTATCAAATGGTCAGCCGCAACGACGAAGAGACGCTCCGCTTTCTAAACGACGTCATCATCCTCTTCGTCCATGCTAACCCGGACGGCAACGATCTCGTCGCCGATTGGTACAATCGCAATCCGATTCCGGAGCAGCGGAGCATGAGCGGATTGCCGCGGCTATATCAAAAGTACATCGGACACGATAACAACCGGGATTTCTTCGCGTCGACTCAGCCCGAAACTGAAAACATCAACCGCGTTCTCTATCACGAATGGTTTCCGCAGATTCTCTACAACCATCATCAGAGCGGCCCGGCCGGAACGGTTGTCTATTCTCCGCCGCTGCGTGATCCGTTCAACTACAACCAGGACCCGTTGCTTGTGCTCGGCATTCAAACGGTGGGCACGGCAATGCACACGCGACTGGCCACTGAAGGCAAACCGGGTGCGACCATGCGCTCGGGCGGTCCTTACGACGGCTGGTGGAACGGTGGTATTCGCAACACCGCGGCGTTTCACAACATCGTGGCGTTGCTGACGGAGATGATCGGCAACCCGACACCAGCGCGGATTCCGCTTGTAATGCAGCGTCAATTGCCCACCAGTGATCTAACCTATCCGATAGCTCCACAGGAGTGGCATTTCCGCCAATCAGTCGAGTACTCAATCACGATGAATCGAGCGGTGCTTGATGTTGCGTCGCGGATGAAAGAGAACTTTCTCTTCAACATCTACCGCATGGGCAAGAACTCGATTGAGCGCGGCAGTCGCGATACGTGGACGCCGGCGCCGCATCGCTATGCCGCCGCAAGCGCAAAGCTTGGGATTGTCGAGACCGCAGGCCCGCGGGGCGCGCCGGCAAACCCCGAACGCGACGCGAAGCTCTGGGCAGAACTACATAAACCGGAATCGCGAGATCCGCGAGGGTTTATCCTTTCATCGGATCAAGCCGACTTCCCTACCGCGATAAAGTTCATCAACGCCCTGCTTGAAACAGGCATCACCGTGCATCGGGCGACTCGCGATTTTGAAGTGTTGGGGAAAAAATACCCTTCAGGGTCTTTCGTCGTTCTCACGGCGCAAGCATTCCGACCGCACGTGATGGACATGTTCGAACCGCAAGACCATCCGGACAACATCCCTTATCCGGGTGCACCGCCCACACCGCCTTACGATCACGCTGGTTGGACACTGGCGTTTCAGATGGGCGTCGAGTTCGATCGAATACTTGAAGGGTTCACGGGTCCTTTTGAAAAGATCGAAGCGTGGAATATCAAACCACAATCCGCATCGGTTAGCGTGGTTAACGATACGGCGGGTTACCTTACTAGTCGAGCTGTCAACGATTCGTTCATAGCTCTCAACCGAACGCTGCGGTCCAGCGAAGAGGTGTATTGGCTTCACAGTCCAATGACCGCAAATGGCCGCACTTATCCTCCCGGCAGTTTCTATTTTGCGGGCGACAGCTCGAAGTTGACGTTAATGCGAAAAACCGCTCTGGACCTCGGACTCACTTTCAATGCTACGCGCGAGACCGCGCCGGTGGACGCCGTAAAGCTAAGACGCCCACGGATCGGGTTATGGGATCAATACGGCGGTTCGATGGATGCCGGTTGGACGCGTTGGATTCTCGAGCAATTTGAATTCAAATTTGACCGCGTGTTTCCGCCGGTTTTGGATGCCGGCAATCTCGCCGATAAGTACGATGTATTGATCTTTGTTGAAGGCGCCATCCCCGGCGCCACCGGTGGTCGCACGGGAGGTGGAAGTGGCGTCGGCACGTTTATCGACAACGTTCCCGCGGAATATCAAGCCCAGCAAGGTCGCGTGACGAACGAGCGAACGCTGCCGCAGATCAAGGCTTTCATCGAGAACGGCGGAACGGTTATCGCCCTAGGCACTTCAGCCGCGAACCTTGCATCATTCTTACAACTGCCGATCGAAAACCATCTGGTTGAGAACGGTGCGCCGTTGCCACGCTCGAAATTCTATGTCCCCGGCTCCGTACTTTCAGTGCGGGTGGACGTCACGCATCCGCTCGCACACGGAATGGCCGAACACACCGACATCTTTTTCGACAACAGCCCCGTATTCAAGCTCGGAGCCAAAGCTCAATCATCCGGGATAAAGGCTATTGCCTGGTTTGATAGCAAGACCCCGCTTCGAAGCGGATGGGCGTGGGGCGAGCAATATCTCGAGGGCGGGGTGGCGGCGATCGAGGCGCCAGTCGGCAAGGGGAAAGTTCTTTTGTTTGGTCCTGAGATACTAAAGCGCTCCCAACCGCACGGCACATTCAAGTTTCTATTCAACGCGATCTACCGCTGAGGTCATGGCGCTGACAAGTTTCCGCGCTGGACAAATCGAATGTCAGCTCTGACCCCAGGATCAGAGGTCAGAATCCAATTTTGTCGATAAGATCGATGACGTGCGGGGTATCCGCCTGGACTATGCTGACCCTCTCCGCGAAGTCCTTATTCTCCGCGAAGAAGCTCGTCAAGCTGTGCTTCTTGGGTGACCAATTCTCTCTCACCTTCGTCGTCGGTTTGTCCTTTTTTTTCGTTTTTTCCTTCTGCTGTTCCTTCTTCCAATCTTTCTCACGTTCGATATCGATCTCGTCGATGGGGTAGGTGAGATGAATAGTAAATCCGTTGTCACCGCTTTCATCTAACAACATTTGCAATGTCTCCCGTTCCGGATTGCCGTGCTCGCCGTTTCCCGAAAACACATAGTGGTCGGCGGTGACACGCTGGAAGAAGACACGATCAATGTTACGGTCACTTCCGTGATGCGGCATTTTGAGGATATTCACGTGCATCTTGCCCTTCTTCAGAAGTCCCGCCAGCTCCAAGCCTTCCAGGATTTTGTCGCCGCGGGCGTCACCCGTCAGTAGCATACTCTTCTTACTAACCTCTGCTAGCAGCACCAGGCTCGACAGATTGGCAACCGAGGTATCGGTGAACGATGCGAGCGCCTTCTTTGTCTTCTTATCGGCCTCGTTCTTCTTAAGGAATGCGTCGTGATCCTTCTGTAATTTAATCAGCTCAGCTTTCATTGGCCCGGCCACTGTGATCTTTAGCCCTTTCCCGATGTCTATCGGAGCGCCGTTCTTCTCCGCAATGACGAGCTTCTCGCCGAACTGGGGATTGATTCGAAGCTGCAGGTTTCTGGCATCGTCGCGAAGCCTGAATCCCTGCCCGACACTGGCGAGGACCCGCGCCGCGTCCGGATCGAGACCTTCGGTGTCGGGCTCGCCGCTTAACGACGCAGCCCCAAACGACGCTTTCACGGAGGCCACCAATTCGTCGGGTGTATTGCCGATGATGTCGTCGAATGTGTTGTGCCAAAAGCTGCGGATCTTTAGCGGCAAAGGCTGTTGTGATGCCTTGGCCTCGACGAGTTCCTTGGTTAGTTCCAGGATGCCGTTGATGTGGTCGTCGTCGATGTGACTGACCATCATCAAGTCGACCGGGAGAGATTCGTTGTTGCCAAGTCCGCGCGCTTTCCTTATTTGCCCGAGCCGCGGCTCTAAATGCGGCTTATAAACTTGTGAAGGGCCGCCGTCGATCAGGACAAGGCCGGGTTCGTCTTTCGAGCCATAGTGCACGATCAAACAGTCGCCCTTTCGAGCCCGTCTTACATCCATGCTAAAGATCATGACTTGCCTCCTCAGATTTTTTGGAATGCTCGGAGCACATCCAACATTCCGTTTCCCTGGAAACTGCGTTCGCGGCCGAGATCGGTTGCGCTTTCGCAGAGAATTCGCTTGATCCTTCGCGGCTCGCCGATCAGCTCGGCGTAGCGCGCCAATAACATAGCCGCTGCCCCGCTGACGTGCGGAGCCGCCATACTCGTTCCATCGAGTTCGCCCCAGCCGCGATCCGGAAGGCACGACTCGATTCGTTCACCTGGGGCGACCAAGTCCGGCTTCAGTCGGCCGTCCCCGGTTGGGCCGCGGCTCGAGAAAAAGCTAACGCCGTACGTGTGCGGTCGGTACCGATGAGTTGCGCCGACGGTGATAACTCCATCTGCATTGCCCGGATCGGTTACGCTGAAAGCCGTGTAGCCTTCGTATGAGCCCTCCGCGGTTTTGAACCTTTGGTAGCCTAGATTGCCGGCCGCGGCGACGACCACCACACCGCTGTCAACCAAGCGCTCGCATTCGTTGCAGATTGGCGTGCGCCCGCACGCGAAATTGCGCACATCATGAGGGATCGAAAGACTGAGATTGGCCCCATGTATGCTGATGTACGTATGGCGCTCGTTCAGATAGCGCAGGAATTGGAGCGCTGCAATGATCGCAAATTCGGTGTCTTCCAAAGACTTGGACAACACACGAAAATCGTAGAGATTTATATCCGGACACATTCCATCAGCGTAATTTGAATCTGGGTTGGTGCCAGCGGTTCGCCCCTCTGTGCTTGCATTATCGCTCCTCGCCCCGAGGATACCTGCAACATGGGTTCCATGTCCGCCGCCACGGACCGGCGTTTTTGGGTCGATCTCGATGAATTTCTCTACTAGTTCCCAATGGATCGGTCGATCATTCTCGGCATCCTTTGCCAGTTCGTGCAGTTTTTTGGTCGCCTCTTCTTCAGTCAGTGTTTCCGTTCGACCCTCCAGCAATTCCTTCAGCCTTTTCTTGAAGGCGGGTGTCTTTGTATCGAGATTGTCGAGACTGACAATCCCTCGAATATTGCTGAAGTCGAACGCCCTTACGATGCGGCACTTACCGTTCGCGTCATTAAACGCAGGGTGCGTGCCGTCGATGCCCGAATCCAACACTGCCCAACTGATCCCGTTGCACTTCACGTTGAATAGCGTCCGGGCGGCGTCAGCTTTGACTGCCGGCACCGATTTGGCAAGAGCAGGCAACACCCTGCGATTGAGTGAAATCTGAAAGACTTGCGGTTCCTTACTCCATCTGGTTGCGTCCTTAAGCTGTAAGTCCTTCTGAATTTCTTTGAAGAGCTCGCTGAGCGTTTTGACAATAGCGTCAGGGCTCTTGATCCTCGCCATCGCCTCGATGATATCGCCCCGTGATGCCGGCGTGTTCTTGTTTTTGTCGCCGGCCCACACAACGATTCCCGCCAGGGCAACATAGCGATCCAACGCCTTGAATTCGGCTAAGTCCTCAGCACGTTTGGCCCTCTCCTCCTCATTCTTGGCGTGGGCCCAGTCGATTATTGCTTTGATTTTGGGCCGCAACAGATCTTCTTTTACATAGGCACCTATTCGCTCTTGTACCTTCGGATCTTGCCACCATTTCGTCATGGGCACGATGAAACGAATCACCTCTCGAAACGAAAGACGCGCTGCTACGAGGCCTTGAAGATATGCGACCTGCGACAACGCATTATTGCGGATCTTTTTCACTTCTCGAAGCCGGTCGGCGATCAGAACGGCCACGGGACCGGCCGCCCTCTCCCTGGTTAGCGTAATCAGCAAATCAATCGCGTCGTAAGGTTTCGCTGCAAACGCGATCCAGACGTCCCCGAGGACCGGCGAATCCTGTAACTGGCGGCGATCGCTTGAGTGGCCGAGGAGGACCAGATCGACTAGGTCTCGCGAAGTAATATCCATGAGTCACACTCCAGCGGCCGGGTAAGGGAAACCAGCCGGCTTTGTTATTGACGTATCGACGTGTCGGCGCAAAGCAGCATCGCACACCGCGTATCCCCAGTTAATCAGTCGCTCCTGCACATCGTCGTCCAGACGTTTGAGTCGCGTCGGCGTCTCGGCCAGTGCCGTCGTCCGGCCCAGCGGACACGGCAGCGGGTCAGTCAACTGGTAGTCGGCAATATCAGTACGAATACCCCAATAGACGCCTTGACGAACGCCTGCTTTGAACGAGTCGATCAGTTGCCGCTTGCGTAACGAACGCACCTGATTGTCCACCAACTCAAGGACTCTATACGCGTGACGAGCCCAGTCGCTCTTTGGTTCCTCTTGCGCTTGGAGCTTCCCGCCTCCGTCGCTGACCAACACGGTCTGATAGTTTTTCCAGGCAGTTTCCAGACCGAGATTGTCGTAAACGCCTCCGTCGGTGAGAAACACGCGTGTGGTGAATGGTTTGCGCTGGAGGTCGCGGCCCGAGTTTGGCGTAAACGCTTCTTCCTCGAGCCGCATCTCGAACGGCGAGAGCACCGGCGGAAACGCAGAAGACGCCGCGACTGCTTGCGCCAGCGGGATCGTCGGCGTCTTCACCTCGCCCACGCGGTAGTCACGCATGTATGGCTTCATGAAACGCCAGAGCGCGCCCGACTGAATGTTGGTTGCGTTAATCACAAACCGAGGCGAATCCGGAAGATCCTGGAGTGTTCTGCCGTGAAAGAGATGTCGGTCATAGGCCCGCGCAATTCGATCACTCACCCTTCCGGGCAAAGCTATCCCTAGAACGATGGCGTCCGCGTCAATCGTCTCTTCTCCGAGCGCGCGTACGGGTGCAACAACTTCGGCAACGAAGTCGTCGCGGACCCGCGC